>JAABUQ010003663.1_pt1 | contig 27605 bp, 29 predicted proteins | sample 5560001 | NCBI WGS metagenome assembly JAABUQ01 (sample SAMN10711888, study PRJNA513371) | rock metagenome | isolation source: Antarctica rocks | place: Antarctica: Victoria Land, Finger Mt nord | collected 2015-12-18 | reverse complement strand
GGAAGATCGAGGACGTGCTCTTGCAGGAGATGACCTCGCGCTGCTTGAAGTCGATCTTCGTGTAGATGCCGAGGTTGCCGACGATCCGAGTGATCGGATCCCACGACATGTCGACGATGTTGCCGGATTCCGGCTTGATGCGCTCGCGTGTGGCCATGGGTTCAGATCTCCTCTAGTTGCCCCAGCGGGGGTTGTAGCCGGTGGTGAGCTTGTCGCCGTTGTGTCGCCACTTCGTTTCCTTGTTCATGGTCTTGTTGCTGACGCCGCGCAGCCTACGGATGAGCTGCCCGTAGGTCCCGATGAGCGCGCTGGAGACGCCGCCGCCGGGGGGTGCGTCCATGAAGGGCATGAACTTGTCGGGGAAGCCGGGCATCGTGCAGCCGATGCAGATCCCGCCCACGTTCGGGCAGCCGCCGATGCCGGCCATCCAGCCGCGCTTGGGCACGTTGCAGTTCACGACCGGCCCCCAGCAGCCGATCTTCACCTGGCACTTGGGCGAGTTGTAGTCCTTTGCGAAGTCGCCCTGCTCATAGTAGCCCGCGCGGTCGCAGCCCTCGTGCACGGTCTTGCCGAACAGCCATTGCGGGCGCAGCGCATCGTCGAGGGGAATCATCGGCGCCAGCCCCGCCGCCTGGTAGAGCAGCCAGGTCAGCGTCTCCATGAAGTTGTCTGGCTGGACCGGGCAGCCCGGGATGTTGATGATCGGCAGGCCCGCCGCCGACCGGAAGTCCCAGCCCAGGTAGTCGGCCAGGCCCATGCACCCGGTGGGGTTGCCGGCCATCGCGTGGATGCCGCCGTAGGTGGCGCACGTCCCGACCGCGACGACCGCGAACGCTCCCGGCGCGAGGTCGTCGATCCACTTGTTGAACGTGATCGGCTCGCCCGTGGTCAGGTCGTTGCCCATGGACGTCCAGTAGCCGTCGCCGTTGATGTTCTCGTTCGGGATCGAGCCCTCGACGACGAGCACGTAGGGGTCGTCGAGCGTGCCTTCGGCGGCGGCGCGAAACGGCTTCAGGTACTCCTCGCCGCCCAGCGTCGGCGAGATCACCTTGTTGTGAAGGGTGACCCTGGGCAGCCCCGGGATCGCCCCGAGGAGGACGTCCTCGATGGCCGGCTGAGAGGCGGCCGTGATGGAGATCGTGTCCCCGTCGCAGCTCATGCCCTCCGACGTCCACAGGATATGGACATGCTCGACGCCACCTGTGGCCTCCGGTGCGTCCGGTGCGTTAACGCTCATCGCTCACCCTCCACTAGTCATTAGCTCTTCTTCGAGCTCCAGCGACTCCACCTGGAGCTCCTCGCCCTGCACCACATCCACGCTCAGCCCTCCGCAGGCCCCACAGGCCAGCGGGAAGCCACCCGGCTCGCTCCCGGCCCCACAGCTACGGCAGATCACCGCGACCGAAACCTGCTCGAGATCCAGCGCGGCACCCTCCACCGGCGTGCCGTGGGCGCAGAGCTCAAACGAGAGCTCCAGGGCCGACGGTACGACCTGGCGCAGGTGCCCAACCCGCACGTACACGCGCGCGACGCGCGACTCCCCGGCGTGGCGGGAGGCAACGTCAACGATGGCCTGGGCGATCGAGAGCTCGTGCACCGTCGCCTCAGCAGATCCTCGGCAGCGGGTCGCCGACGAGCATGTCCATGACCCGCCGTCCGCCAAACGCCGTCTCGAGCAGAACCATGCCCGGAGGCTCGGTCTTGACCTCGCCGATCTCGGCGGCCTGCTCGCCGCCGGGCGCGCGTCGCAGGGCCGCGAGAGCTTCCTCGGCGGCGTCGGGGGCGACCACGGCCACGAACTTGCCCTCGTTGGCGACGTGCATCGGGTCGATGCCGAGGATCTCGGCGGCGCCGGCGACGACGGGAGAGACAGGGACGGCGGCCTCGCGAATGAGGATGGCCACGCCGGAAGCACGCGCAAGCTCGTTGAGCACGGAGGCCACCCCGCCGCGGGTCGCGTCGCGCAGACAGCGCAGCTCGGGGCCCGCGGCGTCGAGCAGCGCCTCGACGGCCGGCCACAACGGCTGGGTGTCGGACTCCACGTCCGCCCCGAGATCGAACTCGCCGCGGGCAAGCATGATCGCCGTACCGTGCTCACCGATCGAGCCCGAGAGCAGAATGCGGTCGCCCGGACGCAGGGCACGCGGCGACAGGCGTGCGCGTGGGTCCTGCACGCCCAGCCCCGTGGTGCAGATGTACATGCCGTCGGCGTGGCCGCGCTCGACGACCTTCGTGTCCCCCGCGACCACCTCGACGTCCGCGGCGCGCGCGGCGGCCGCGATCGCCTCGACCTCCGCGCGCAGCACCTCGGCGGCCAGGCCCTCTTCGAGGATCAGCGAGAGGGTCAGCGCCAGCGGGCGGGCACCGGCGACCGCTAGGTCGTTGACGGTGCCGTTGACGGCCAGCTCGCCGATGGAGCCCCCCGGGAAGCGCAGGGGCTTCACGACGAAGGAGTCGGTCGTCATGGCCAGGCCCATCCCGGAGGCGTTCACGGTGCCCGCGTCGGCCAGCTCGTCGAGTGACCCGGCGCTCAGGGCGGGGACGAGGAGTCCCTCGATGAGCCCCTGGGTCGCCTTGCCGCCCGCGCCGTGGGCCATGGTGATGTGGTCGTCGCGGAACTTGGCCTGCTTGCCGCGGGCGGTCTCGATGATGGCGAGGACCTTGCGCTCGCGTTCGGAGACCTCGTCACGGTGTCCGTCCTGCCCTGCTCGCCGGCTGGCGCTCTGAGTGGACGTCACACGAGCTCACGATCGCGTGCGAAACGCCCGTAGTTGTAGTACGCCGCGCAGGCGCCCTCGCTGGACACCATGCACGTACCGATGGGGCGCTCGGGCGTGCAGGCACTGCCGAACACCTTGCACTCGAACGGCTTGATGACGCCCTTGAGCACCTCGCCGCACTGGCACGCCTTGGGATCGGCCACGCGCACGCCGGGCACCTGGAAGCGTCGCTCGGCGTCGAAGCCCGCGTAGGCGTCGGACAGCTTCAGCCCGCTCTGGGAGATGAAGCCCATCCCACGCCACTCGAAGTGCGGGCGCAGCTCGAAGACCTCGGCCATGACCTGCAGCGCACGCAGGTTGCCCTCGTAGGGCACGACGCGGGTGTACTGGTTCTCCACCTCGCAACGCCCCTCGGCCAGCTGGCGCAGGATCATATGGACGGCGTGCAACACGTCGAGCGGCTCGAAGCCGGCGACCACGATCGGCTTGCCGTACTCGGCCGGAATGAACTCAAACGGCCGTGCGCCGACCACGGTCGAGACGTGGCCCGGTCCGACGAAGCCGTCGAGGCGCAGATCGGGGGAGTCGAGCAGCGCGCGCAGCGGCGGGACGATCGTCACGTGGCTGCACATGACCGAGAAGTTGGTCAGGCCCTCGGCCTTGGCCCGCTTGAGCGTCAGGGCCGTCGAGGGCGCGGTGGTCTCAAAGCCGATCGCGTAGAAGACGACCTCGCGGTCGGGATTGGCCCTGGCGATCCGCAGCGCGTCGAGCGGCGAGTAGACCATCCGGATGTCGGCGCCCTCCGCCTTGGCGTCGAGCAGCGAGCCGTCGGAGCCCGGGATGCGCAGCATGTCCCCGAAGCAGGTGAAGATGACGCCCGGCTCGTGGGCGACCGCGATGCCGTCGTCGACCCGGCCCATGGGGATGACGCAGACCGGGCAGCCGGGACCGTGCACGAGCTCGACGTTGGTCGGGAGCAGGTCGTCCAAGCCGTACTTGTAGATCGAATGGGTGTGCCCACCGCACACCTCCATGAGCTTGTAGTGGCGCCCCGGCTCGACCATGGAGGCGATCTCGGCGGCCAGCGCGCGCCCCAGCGCCGCGTCGCGGAACTCGTCGACGTACCTCATGAGCGCACCGGCGCGCCCAGCTTGGCAATTGCCACGCCGGCATGCACGAGGAGGATGTCTCCGATGGCCAGCGGGGCGACCAGGTCCATGGCGACTTCGACCGGGCCGTCCTCGCCTTCGCATCGGGCCAGACCCTGGCCCTCGTCGATCGCACGTACGGCCATCGGGATGCCCTCGTCGCTGCACGTGACGCAGTGATGCTCATCCACGCACACCGGGGCCCAGGACTCCATACGCGCGGGCTGAGCTGATGCCATCAGTCGATCACGCTCGCTTTGAGCTCCTCGAGCTCGGTCTCGTAGTCGGCCCCCATGTCCTCGAGCAGGCGCAGCGTGTCCAGCGCCTCCTGCTCGTCGATCTTGGACATGGCAAACCCGACGTGGATGAGGACCCAGTCACCCGGTCGCGCACCGCCGCCATCGTCGCCATCGAGGAGCCCGATGTTGACGTTGCGCCGCACGCCCGCCACCTCGACCTGAGCCAGCCGGTTGACCTCGTCGGTGACCGTGACGATTTGCCCGGGAATGGCTAGGCACATACGTTCTCCCCCCCTCCAGCGACGGTTACGGTGACCCCTCACGAGGTCAGCGACGACTCCCTGGCACAGATATACACCGTTGGCCGCGAGCGCGCAAGCGTCAGGTGCCGCTTCTTAATCCCAGGCCGTGCGTGGGGAGAGCTTCGGTCGTGCAAGCACCTACCGGACCCTTTGTCAAGGCGTTCAGGTGAGGTACCGCTCGAGTCCCAGGCCGGGGGGCCAACGGCTAGGAGAGCACGGCGGTGCGACCCTCGACAAACCCCTCGGAGGCGACGATCTCCTTCACGACCTCGTCGCTCACGGGCACGTCGGTGGTGACCACCATCGCCGCCAGCGCGGCGCTTGCGTCGGCGGTGGCGCTGGCGGCCCCGTGGCCGACGGCGGCCGAGGAGATGTTGATTCCGTGGCGCCCGAAGACCGTCCCGACACGTCCGATCATGCCCGGCACGTCGGCGTAGCGCAACACGGTCACGTTGGCCTCGAGCTCGACGGTCAGGCGCTGGCCGTGCACCTCCACCAGATGGGGCTTGCGCTGGGGGCCGATGCCCGTGCCGGCCACGGCGACGCGCTCGCCACCGGCCTGGACGGTGACGCGGATGAGCTCGTTGAAGTCCTGGGCCTCGGACACCGTCTTGTCCTCGACCACGATCCCGCGTTCCTCGGCCACGGTCGGCGCGTTGACGAAGTTGATCGGTTCCTCGGTTCGTCCCGAGAGCGCACCGTTGAGCACGGCAATGGTGAGCAGCCGGGTATCGAACTCGGCGATGCGCCCCATGAACGCGGCCTCGATGCGCTCCACCGAGCTGCTTTCGGCGAGCTGCATGGCCAGGCGGCCCAGGCGCGCGGCCAGGGGCAGGAAGGGCCCGAGCATCTCCATGTCCTCGGCACCGATCGAGGGGATGTTCACCGCGGTGGACACCACGCCCCCGGTCAGCGCCGCCACCACCTGCTCGGCACTCTGATAGCCGGCTCGGTCGGTGGCCTCGGCGGTGGACGCGCCGAGGTGCGGCGTGACCACCACGTTGGGGTAGCCGAAGAAAAGCGGGTAGTCGGTGATCGGCTCGCTGGGAAACACGTCGAGCGCCGCGCCTCCCACCTTGCCTGAGTCCAGGGCGTCCTTCAGCGCGTCATCGTCGATGAGCCCGCCGCGCGCCACGTTGAGGATGCGCACGCCGTCGCGCATCTTCGCGAAGGCATCGGCGTTCAGCCAGTGGCGCGTCTCGGGCGTACGTGGCAGATGCACGGTGATGAAGTCAGCCTGCGCGTACACCTCGTCAGAGTGCTCGGCCTTGTCGACGCCCAGCTCCCGGTAGCGCTCCGCGCTCACGAAGGGATCGAAGGCCAGCACCCGCATCTGAAACCCACGCGCGCGTTGGGCCACCAACTGCCCGATGCGCCCGAACCCCAGGATGCCCAGCGTCTTCTCGTACAGCTCCACGCCGGAGAACCGCGAGCGCTCCCAGCGCCCGGCGGTGAGCGACATGTGCGCTTGCGGCACGTTGCGCGCCAGCGCGAGCAGCAGGGCCATGGTGTGCTCGGCGGCGGTGACGACGTTGGACTGCGGCGCGTTGGCCACGATGATGCCCCGCTTGGTGGCGGCGGCCACGTCGACGTTGTCCACGCCCACGCCAGCTCGTCCGATGGCCCGCAGGCGTACGGCACGGGCGATGAGCTCGGCGTCCACGGCGGTCGCTGACCGAATGAGGATGGCGTCGTAGTCGCCGATGCGCGCGGCCAGCTCGGCGTCGTCCCAGTCGACGCCCTCATCGACCTCGAAGTGCTCGCGCAGCAGCGCCACGCCCGATGCGCCGATGCTCTCCTTGACCAGCACCCGTGCGCGTCCGAGCTCACCGGCTCCGGCCCGCACGCGGTCGCCCTGTCGTTCGGTGACCGAGCTCACGCGGTGTCTCCCAGGCGCGGCACGATCCAGTCGATACACGCGGTGAGGGCCTGCACGTCGTCAGGGTCCACGGCGCAGAACATGCCGACGCGCAACTGGTTGCGCCCGAGCTTGCGGTAGGGCTCCACGTCGACGATCGCGTTGGCGCGCAGCACGGCGGCCACGCCCGCGGCGTCGACCCCGGGATCGAGGTCGACGGTGCCGACGACCTGGGAGCGCTTGGCCGGGTCGGCCACGAAGCATGAAGCAAACGCGCTCGCCTCGGCCCAGCCGTACAGGGCACGCGAGGAGGCCGCGGTGCGTGCCACGCACCACCCGAGCCCTCCTGCGCCGAGCATCCACTCGATCTGGTCGGCCAACAGAAACAGGGTGGCGACCGCCGGCGTGTTGTAGGTCTGATCCTTGCGAGAGCTCTCAAGCGCCGTGGACAGAGACAGGAAAGGCGGTATCCAGCGTCCCGAGCCGGCCAGGCGCTCGATGCGCTCCTGGGCCGCGGAGCTGAGCAGCGCCAGCCACAACCCACCGTCGGAGGCAAAGCCCTTCTGGGGTGCGAAGTAGTACGCATCGGCATCGCGGCTGTCCAGCGGCAGCCCCCCCGCCGCCGAGGTGGCATCGATGAGCACCAGGGCTCCATCGCTGCCCGCCGGGCGCGTCACGGGCACCATGACCCCGGTTGAGGTCTCGTTGTGCGCCCAGGCCACCACGTCCGCTCCGGACTCGGCGGCCACCGGGCCCACCGCGCCCGCGTCCGGAGCGTCGCCGGGATCGGCAAGCAGAACGACCGGCTCGTCCAGGAAGGGCGCGCCGGCGGTCACCGCTGCGAACTTCGACGAGAACTCCCCGTAGCTGAGGTGCAGCGCGCGCCGCTCCACCAGTCCGAACGCCGCAGCGTCCCAGAACGCCGTGGCGCCACCATTGCCCAGGGCGACCTCATATTCGTCGGGCAGGTCGAAGAGCTCGCGCAGACCGCTGCGCACGCGGCCGACCAGGTCGCGCACCGGGCGCTGACGATGGGAGGTGCCCATCAGCTCGGCGCCCTGGCCGGCGAGGTGGGCGAGCTGCTCGGGACGAACCTTCGACGGCCCGCTGCCAAAGCGCCCGTCGCGGGGGCGGATCTCCGGCGGCAGGATGATCGCGCGCTCGGCGGTGCTCGTCGTTGGGTTGGGCGTCATGGCCGCTCCTCGCATGAGTGGTCCCCGGTCGAGGGGACGTTGATCGATGAGGGTGCCCAGGCGCGCGGCTATGGGTGCTGGCCATCGCTCCCCGGTGGTGCGCTCCACCCGAACGCCAGTCGCGACGGCGCGAGCGAGTGTAGCGGAGCCTGAGCTGGCTTTCAGCCGCCGCGGCCGTGCGGGGCGAGGAAGTCGGGAGCCGGTCCGAGCGGAATGATCCGCTTGGGATTGAGCTCGTCGTGGGTGGTGTAGTAGTGGCGCTTTATCTGCGCCATGGCCACCGTCTCGGCCACCCCGGGCCATTGGTAGAGCTCGCGTGTGTAGGCCCACAGGTGCGGGTACTCGACGATGCGCCGCCGGTTGCAGCGAAAGTGCGTGTGGTAGACCTCGTCGAAGCGCACCAGGGTGACGAACAGCCTCCAATCGGCCTCGCTGAGAAGCTCACCGGCGAGGTAGCGCCGGGTACTGAGCAGCTGCTCCAGCCACTGCAGGCTGTCAAACAGCCGCTCAAATGCGGTCTCGTAGGCCTCCTGGGTGCGCGCGAAGCCCGCCAGGTACACGCCGTTGTTGACCGTCTCGTACACGCGGTCGTTGACGCGCTCGATCTCGTCCCGCAGCGCCTCGGGGAAGAGGTCCGGACCGCTGCCCAGTCCTCCCAGGCTCACCGGCGAGTTGAACATGCGCACGATGTCCGCCGACTCGTTGGACACGATCTGGCCCGTCGCGGTATCCCACAGCACGGGCACGCTCACGCGCCCGTCGTAGGCCGGGTCGGTGGCCTCGTAGGCGCTGCTGAGCAGCTGCCAACCCTGGAGCTGATCGGCGTACACGCCCCCGGGCCCATCCTGGAAGCGCTCTCCCGTGAACGCCCATCCGCGTTCGTCGCGGAAGGGGCTGACGTAGGAGGTACCCACGACGTCCTGCAGTCCCTTCAGCACGCGTACGATGGCGGCCCGCTGCGACCACGGACAGGCCAGCGAAACGTAGAGGTGATAGCGACCGGCCACCACCGGGAACTCGGCCTCGGGCTCATCGACGACAGAGCGCCGAAAGCGGCTCTGTTGGCGGCGAAAGGAACCGTCGCTGAGCTCGCGCTCCATGGTGAAGCCGCCGGACGCCGTCATCCGCGCGGCCGCGACGAGAACCCATGCATGCTCAAGGGCACGCTAGCACTGCCGCAGAGCAGGCCTCAGAGCTCGTCTGGGTCCCACAGCGCTTCGCGCGCCACCGTGTGCGAATGCAGTGGGTCGGCAGGCGACCGGCGGCGGCTCCGGCCGGAGGCTCCTCGGCGAGCAGGCAATACTCGGGCGCCGGTCCGAGCACCAGCTCTCGCTGCCACAGCGTCCCCGCGCTCGCGCCGTCGAGCAGCATGGCGGCCATGTCATCGGTGTCCTGCCCACGGCCTGGCTGCACCCAGACGGCGGTGCGCCCGGCCAGCGTTCGCAGCTGTCCGTCAAGCAGCCGGTACACCGCACCGGCACCCTGGCGGCTGTGGGCCGCCGCGCGCTGGTGCGCCTGGTGATGACCCTGCCCCACTGCGGCCTGGCGTAGTACCCCCACGGCCGTCCAGTCGTCGACTACGTACCAGTCCTCATAGCCGGGGTCCTCGCCTGCCAACCAGGAAAGCTCGCTCACGCGCAGCCCCAGTGAGGCGCGGAAGCCGTCCGGCGGGCGCTGGGCCAACGAGCGGTGGAAGCGCTCCTGCGCGCGCTCATACTCATCGCGGTCGATCCCCGGCTCGGGGCGGTGCCAGAACAGGTACGCGAGCACAGACACCTCCTTTTCGCTACGCCCGAAAGGGTCCGCGAGTCGCCGCTAGAAGGAGGGGTCGATCCAGTCCATGTGGGAGCGCAGACCCCGACCCACCTCTTCGACCTGGCTGCCGGCCTGCTCCTCGCGCATGCGCCTGAAGTTCTCCTGTCCAGCGCGGTTCTCGGCGATCCACTCTCGCGCGAAGTCGCCGGACTGGATCTCCCGCAGGATCTTGCGCATGTTCTCCCGGGTCTCCTCGGTGATGACGCGCCGCCCGCGCGTGTAGTCGCCGTACTCGGCGGTGTTGGAGATCGAGTACCGCATGCCCGACAGGCCCTTCTCGTACATCAGGTCGACGATCAGCTTGAGTTCGTGCAGGCACTCGAAGTACGCCATCTCGGGGTCATAGCCCGCTTCCACCAGGGTTTGATATCCGGCCTGGACCAGCTCGGAGGCACCGCCGCACAGCACCGCCTGCTCGCCGAACAGGTCGGTCTCCGTCTCGTCCTTGAACGAGGTCTCGATCACGCCGCCGCGCGTGCACCCGATCGCCTTGGCGTAGCTCAGAGCGAGCTCGCGGGCGTGGCCCGTCGCGTCCTGGGCGACGGCGATCAGACCCGGCACGCCGCTGCCCTCCAGATAGGTGCGCCGCACCAGATGTCCGGGCCCCTTGGGGGCGACCAGCGCGACGTCTACGCCGGGCGGCGGGTCGATCTCGCCATAGTGCACCGAGAAGCCGTGCCCGAAGAGCAGTAGGTTGCCGTCGGCGACGCCATCAAGCACGTCCTCGCGCCAGACCGCCCCGTGCAGCTCGTCGGGGACGAGCATCATCACCACGTCCCCGCGGGAGGCCGCCTCGACCACGGAGGCGACCTCCAGTCCGCCCTCGCGCGCCTGGGCCACGGAGGCCGAGTCCTCCCGCAGACCCACCACCACCTCCACGCCGGAGTCGCGCAGATTCAGCGCGTGGGCGTGGCCCTGGGAGCCGAACCCGATGATGGCCACGGTCTTGCCGTGCAGCAGCGTGAGGTCCGCGTCGTCGTCGTAGATCATCCGCCGCACGCTATATGACGACGTGTGCGGACGGCCTCTCCAGGCGGCCGAGCCGCCGCCGTGGTGGTCTGGAGGGGCGCGGCCTTGCGGACGCCTCCTAGGCGTCCGCAGAAGCGACGAGGGTGCGCCCGGGAATGGCCAGGCCCCCTGCCGGGGCCTGGAACGCGGCCACCCGCCGCTGCAGGTCGGCGCGGACCTGGGCGGCCTCGGCCTCGGGCTGACTGAGCACCGCGTCGTGGAAGCCCCGCCCGATATCGAGGGCGGTCTCCCAGAAGGCATCGAAGTCCGCATGTTCCTGCTCGATGTCCAGCGCCTGCACCTCCACGTCGGCAAACCCGGCTTCACGCAGCAGCTCGCCGATGCGCTCGGCGTCGCTGAGCGCGAACGGGCCCGGTGCCCGCGGATCGGAGTCTTTAGCCAACCCGTGCTCGCGGAGCACCAGGGCCGGCAGCGCCGCCCATGGGTTGCGCTCCACGCGGTCCCATACGGCCAGGGCCACGCGGCCTCCCGGACGCAACACGCGCCGTGTCTCGGCCAGAGCCGCTGCGGGATCGGCCATGAGCATGTAGCCCCACCGGCACAGCGCGCCGTCCACGCTGGCCACGGGGAGGTCGATCCACTCGGCGTTGATGACCTGAAACTCGACGGCGTCCAGGCCCAGCTGGGCTGCACGCGCCCGCGCTGCGGCGAGCATGCCCTCCGACTGATCGCTGCAGATCAGCGTCCCGCCCGGTTGGATGAGCTCAGCGGCAAGGAACCCCGTGTCGCCGATCCCCGCGGCGAGCTCGAGCACGCGATGTCCCGGTTGCGGGCGCAGAGCGTCGACGAGCCAGCGGGACACGGGAGCGGCAAACTGGCGCATCATCCCCTGGCGGCGCGCCCACCCGGGGGCTGCCTCCTGCCAGTGCTCGGCGCTGACTCGTCGGTGCTCGGCCGGATCGACGCTCACCTCAGCTCCCGTCGCAGGAGCTTGCCCGAGCGCGTGCGCGGCAGCGGCTCGGTCCTGTGCAGAATGTGGCGCGGCACCTTGAAGGTGGCCAGGCGCTCGGCACAGTGAACCCGCAGCGTCTCGCTCTGGGGACGGGCATCGTCGCGCAGCACCACGATGGCCGTGACCGCCTCTCCCCACTCGGGGTCCGTGCGGGCGACCACGGCGGCCTCCGCCACGTCAGGATGGGCCTCGAGCACCGCCTCGACCTCCGCGGGTGCCACGTTCTCCCCTCCGCTGATGATGGTGTCCGCCGCGCGTCCGGTCACGTGCAGGCGCCCAAGCTCGTCCAGGTACCCGAGGTCACCGGTGTGCAGCCAGCCGTCCTGCGCTGGCGCCGCCGGCGCGACGGTGGGGCCGCGCAGGAGAATCTCGCCGTCGCCGTCGATCATCGCCTGCGTGCAGAACAGTGGTGGTCCCGCGCTCGGTGACACATCGTCCAGTGCCGCCACCGGCGTCGTGGTCGCCTGCGAGCACGACTCGGTCAGTCCGTAGGTTTGACATACGGGCACGCCCGCGTCCCGGGCCCGGGCGAGCAGCGTGGCGGGCACCGGGCCACCTCCGGCCAGCGCACAGCGCAGCGCCGGGGGCCGGTCCAGGCCTGCGTCGAGCAGGCGCCGCAGGGTGGTGGCCACCACGGACACCACGGTGACGTCCTCGGTGAGCAGGCTGTGGAGCACCCGGTCGGTGTCAAAGCGCTCGTGCACCAGCGCGGTGGTGGCGTAGATGGCACTGCGCACCAGCACGGACAGGCCGCCGACGTGAGCGAGGGGCAGGGCGGACAACCAGCGTTCGTTCCGATCCAGACCGAGCGCGACAGCCGAGCCCAGCGCGCTCCACAGCAGGTTCCCGTAGGTGAGCACGACAGGTCTGGGCGTCGTGGTGGTGCCCGACGTGTGCACCACCACGGCCGCCGCGTCCAGGTCGTGGCCGGCGTCGCGCGGGGTCTTCACACCGGTTTCGGCGAGTCCCTGCGCTCCCTCCCATGCGGGTCGGTCGACGGTGAGCATGGTCCCGGCGCTGAGCGTCGCGCGTTCTGAGGCGCTCAGGCGCAGGTCGACCGGCACGGCGACAGCGCCCAGAAGCAGACAGGCGTGAAGGGCTTCGGCGAAGGCGAGTCCGGGCGTCAGCGCAAGCGCCACCCGATCGTCGCGCCCGACTCCCCGCGCGGCCATCCAGCCGGCGGCGCCCGACGCGTTGCGCAGCAGCTCGGCGTAGGTCAGGGCGCCCGCGGGAGTCTGAAGTGCCACGCGGTGGGGCTGTGTGGCGGCCGCGCGCACCAGCCAGGCCTCGACCACCATGGGCACAGGCTAGCCTTCGCTGCCCTTGACCACGACCTGGATCCCCTCCGGCGAGTACTCGGACATCCGCTACGAGAAGTCCTCGGGCGAGGTCCCTCACATCGCCAAGATCACCATCGACCGCCCGCAGGTGCGCAACGCCTTCCGCCCGGAGACGGTGATCGAGCTCTCCGACGCCTTCACCTGTGCCCGTGAGGACGAGGAGGTCGGCGTGGTGATCCTCACCGGTGCGGGTCCGGACGCCTTCTGCTCCGGGGGCGACCAGCGCGTGCGAGGCGATACGGGATACCTCAGCGGGCAGGCCGCCCAGGGCGGCGGAGCGGGACGCTTCCATGTCACCGATCTGCACGTGCAGATCCGGCGCCTCCCCAAGCCGGTGGTGGCCATGGTGGCGGGGTACGCGATCGGCGGGGGACACGTCCTGCACGTCGTCTGCGACCTGACCATCGCGGCGGACAATGCCCGCTTTGGACAGACCGGTCCGCGGGTGGGCTCCTTCGACGGGGGCTATGGCGCGAGCATCCTGGCGGCGCAGGTCGGTCAGAAGCACGCCAAGGAAATCTGGTTTCTCTGTCGTCAGTACGACGCCCACCAGGCGCTCGCCATGGGACTGGTCAACGCGGTGGTGCCCCTGGAGCGCCTCGAAGCCGAGACCGTCGCCTGGTGCGCGGAGATGCTGGCCCTCTCGCCCTTCGCCCTGCGCCTGCTCAAGGCGAGCTTCAACGCCGTCGAGGACGGCGTCACGGGCGTCCAGCAACTGGCCCACGACGCCAACCTGCTGTTCTACGCCAGCGAGGAGGCCCAGGAGGGCCGCGACGCCTATCGCCAGAGGCGCCGGCCCGACTTTTCACGCTTCCCGCGACGGGCCTAGGCAAGGTGGCCGCGCCCACTCGAGCGCCCGCCACGCCGGCGGCGCGCATCTGGCTCATGGCGGCGCGTCCCCGCACGCTTCCCGCTGCCGTCGCACCCGTGCTCGTGGGCACGTCCCTGGCCTTGGGAGCCGGCCACCTGGACCCGGTGGCCTTCGTGACCGCGCTGCTGGGGGCCCTGTTCATCCAGGTCGGGACCAATCTGTCCAACGACTACTCCGACGCCCGCCGCGGAGCTGACACCGACGATCGGCTCGGTCCCGTGCGGGTGACCGCCGGCGGCCTGGTGCCGCCGCGCCGGGTGCTGATCGCGACCTACGTCAGCTTCGCCCTGGCCGTGCTGTGCGGTCTGTACCTGGTGGTCGTGGCCGGCCCGGAGCTGCTCGCGGTCGGGGCGGCGTCCATCCTGGCCGGGGTGCTCTACACGGGCGGCCCGCGTCCGTACGGCTATGAGGGTCTGGGCGAGGTGTTCGTGTTCCTCTTCTTCGGGGTCGTGGCCGTGACCGGGTCCTACTTCGTGCAGGTGCAGCACCTGCCCTGGGAGGCGTTCGCCGAAGCGGTTCCCGTCGGGCTGATGGCGGCCGCCATCCTCGTCGTCAACAACGTGCGTGACCTGGAGACCGACCGCCGGGCGGGAAAGCGCACCTCGGCGGTACGCCTCGGACGCGCCCGCACGCGCACGCTGTACACGACGATGGTGATCGGAGCCTTCGTCACCGCCCCCCTGCCGTGGCTGCTGAGGTCAATGAGCGCGTGGCTGCTGCTGTCCTGGCTGGCCGCCCCCCTGGCCGTCGCCACCGTGCGCACCGTGCGCTCGCGCAGCGACGGACCGGCGCTGAACGCGGCCCTGGCCGGCACCGGCCAGCTGCAGCTGGCCTTCTGCCTGCTGCTGTCAGCGGGCATCCTGGCCTCGGGAGGCGTCGGGCCGTGAGGGCGACGCTTCGGCGTCGCGTCCTGAAACTGGCCACTCCGCTGGTGACCTCCTACGGCGCCGTGGGGGGCCGTGAGCTGATGGTGCTGGCGCTCACCGACGACGACGGGGTCATCGGTTACGGGGAGGCCGCGCCCCTGGCCGGCTATGACGGGATCAGCGGCGATCGCGTGTACGGCGCACTGCGCTCCTACCTGCCGGTGCTGGAGGCCCCCGGTCGTCCCCCGGGGGTGCGCCTGATGGACGCCTGCCGACAGATCGACGACCTGCCCCAGGCCCTGGCCGCCGTGGATCTCGCCCTCTGGGATCTTGCCGGGCACCGCGAAGGGCGCTCGGTCGCCGACCTGTTGAGCGACCGCGCGGTCGAACGGGTACCGGTCAACGCCACCATCGCGGCTACGGACCGCGCCGGAGCCGCTGCCGCTGCCGCTGCCGCCGTCGCACTCGGCTTCTCCTGCGTGAAGCTCAAGGTGGGGATGGGCGATGACGCCGGGCGCGTGGCCGCCGTGCGCGCCGCCGTGGGCCCTCAGACCGCGCTGCGCCTGGACGCCAACGGCGCCTGGAGCGTGCCGGAGGCGATCGCCGCCATCCAGGCGCTCGCGCCCGCCGGCTTGGAGCTGGTGGAGGAGCCCACGCGCGGCCTGCGGGCGGTGCGTCAGGTGCGCGAGCGAGTCGCGGTACGCGTGGCCATCGATGAGACGGCCGCCGAGCCTGGCGCTCTGGGTGCCGGGGTGGCCGACGCCGTGTGCCTGAAGATCTCGCGCTGCGGTGGCATCGGCGGCCTGGTCGCCGCCGCGGCGCTCGTGCGGGCGTCGGGGGCCGAGGTCTACGTGTCCTCGACGCTGGACGGGCCGTTGGGTATCGCGGCCTCGCTGCACGCCGCGGCCGCGCTGGCGGGCCACGGACCGCTTGCCCCCTGCGGCCTGGCCACGCTGGGCCTGTTCTATGATGAGCCAAACCCCCTGCCCACCGTCAAGGGCACCATGGCCGTTCCACGCACCCCCGGCCTGGGAGTCGGCCCGGGCGGATAGGAAGGCGGACCGTCACGGCATCGCGCCGCCCGCCTCCCGGATGGCCGCCGCAACCGCGCGCGGGTTCTCGATCAGCAGCGCGTGGCCGCCGGCCACGACCTCGAGACGACCCCGCGCCAGCCCGGTGGCCATGTCGCGGCCCAGTGCTCGGTAGCGGCAGTCGCGCTCACCGGCGAGCACCACGACGCTCATCGTCAGCTCCCCCAGGCGCTCCCACAGGGGCTCCATCTGACCGGTCCCGATGCCTCGCAGGGCGGCGGCCAGCGCCGCCGGGTCGTTGCGAAGCTGGTCCTGGCCCGCGGCGGCCGAGACCCACGCGGGATCCTGCGCGAACAGCGGCTGGCGACGCCAGCGCTCCACCCATTGCTCGAAGGGTGCGCGCTCGAGATCACGGGCCAGCCGCTCGTCGGCCGCGCGCCGGCGAGCGCGCTGCTCTGCGCCGGCGATCCCCGCGGAGCTGGATATGAGCACCAGCGCGCTGACGCGCCGCGGGGCGGCGAGCGCTACGTGCAGGGCCAGGCGGCCGCCCATGGAGTACCCGGCCAGCACGAAGCGAGGCGGCGCCTGGGCGAGCACGGCAGACACACAGGTGGCGAAGCCGATCGGGCTCACACTAAAGGCCTGTCCGTGGCCGGGCAGGTCCAGAGCCAACGGACGGTAGCTTTGTCCACGCGTAGGCTGAAGCTCGGCCACCACCGCGTCCCAGGCGCGGTGCGTTCCGCCGAAGCCGTGCAACATCACGATGCTCTGGGCCATCTGAGCACCCATCATGCCCTCCCCCACCGACACCTACGTGCTGTTGCGTGCTTTCGTGGACGAGCTCGCCCGCTGCGGCCTGCGCGAGGCGTGCACGTCCCCCGGCTCGCGCTCGACACCCATGGTGTTCTCTCTGGTCCGTGAGGCCCGTCTGCGCTGCTTCTCCCATATCGACGAGCGTGCGGCGGGCTTCTTCGCGTTGGGCTTGGCCAAGGCCTCGGGCACCCCCGCCGCGGTGACGTGCACCTCGGGCACGGCGGCGGCCGAGCTCATGCCCGCGGTGGTGGAGGCTCACGAGGCCCGGGTGCCCATGATCGTGCTCACCTGCGATCGACCACCCGAGCTGCGCGAGGTCGGCGCCGGGCAGACCATCGACCAGGTCAAGCTCTACGGCTACGCCGCCAAGTGGTACTTCGAGGTCGACAGCCACGAGGCCACCCCCGAGCGCCTGCACTGGATGCGTCGACTGGCCTGCCGCGCCTTCGCCGAGGCCGTGGAGGGCCGACCCGGCGTGGTGCACCTGAACTTCACGCTGCGCGAGCCGTTGGTCGTCGAGCAGCCGCTGCCGCCCGACGAGACCGGGCGCTCCGATGGCCACCCCATCCTCATCCGGCGCGCGTCTCCGGGCGCCGGCATCGCCGCGGGCCGGGTCGCTGAGCTCGCCGGGCCGGCCGCGCGAGGGGTGGTCGTCGCCGGGCGCTTTGAGCGCCACGCGGCCCTGCGGCGAGTCGCGCCGGAGTTCTGCGAGCGCGCGGGCTTCGTCCTGCTCGCCGAGCCGCTGTCGGGGGCGCGCTCGGGGCGCACGGCCGTGGCCCACTACGACGCGCTGCTGCGCGACCGGGACTTTGCCGCGCGCCAACGACCCGACGTGGTGATCCGGGTCGGCGATCTGCCGACGTCCAAGGCCCTGCGTGAGTGGCTGGCCGGTCTGGCCGACGCTCACCAGGTGGCCATCGACCCCGAGGGCTCGTGGTCAGATCCCGACGGAGCCGTCGCCGAATGGCTCGTCGACGATCCCGCCGCGGCCCTGCGCGCAGCGATGGCCGCCGCGCCCACGGTGACCGCCGTGCCCACGGGATCAGAAGGGGATGGCCAGACCGCGTGGCTTGAGTCCTGGCGCTCGGCCGACGAGCGTGCCGCGCAGGCGATCGAAGCCGAGCTGGCCGCCGGGCTCAGCGAGCCCACGGTGGCCGCTGAGCTGGGACGCCTGCTGCCCGCCCAGGCAACGCTGTTCGTGGCCTCGTCGATGCCCGTGCGCGACGTCGAGACCTTCTGGCCCGTGCTCGAGCAACCGCCGCGCGTGCTCTGTAACCGTGGGGCCAACGGGATCGACGGCACCGTCTCGAGCGCCTTCGGGGCTGCGGCGGTCGCCACGGGCGCTCCGGTGGTGCTGCTCATCGGCGACGTGGCCCTCGCCCACGACATCGGCGGCCTGCTCGCCGCCGGGCGCCTGGGCCTGAAGCTGACCATCGTGTTGCTCGATAACGGCGGGGGGGGCATCTTTGACTTCCTGGCCGTGGCCGATGCGCCGATGGGTCGCGAGGCGGGGCCGCACGCCCTCCCGGGCGCCGGCGAGCCGCGCGACCTGTTCACCGAGCATGTCTCCACGCCAACCGGACTGGACTTTGCGAGCGCCGCCGCCCTGTACGGGCTCTCTCACGAACGCGTGGAGGACCTCCATGGCCTGCGCGCGGCGCTCGAGCGTGCCCTCGCCAGCGAGCGCAGCGCCCTGATCGAGGTGCCCGGCGATCGGCGGCGCAACGTCGCCACGCACCGGCGCGTGTGGGAGCGGGTGTCTCGGGCGCTCAGCGGCTAGCGGACGCTCAGCTGGCCAGCACGGGCAACAGCGCGGCCAACTTGATCTCCGTCTCGGCCAGCTCGGCCTCCGGGTCTGAGTCGCGCACCACCCCGACGCCCGCGTAACAGCGCGCCACGTCGGCGCTCAGCAGGGCGCAGCGCAGCGCCACGCAGAACTCGCCGTCGCCGTTGACGTCGGTCCAGCCCACGGGTCCGGCGTACCAGCCCCGGTCAAGGCCCTCCAGGGCGGGGATCAGCGGCGCGGCGACGGCGAGGGGCTCTCCCCCCACCGCCGGGGTGGGGTGCATCAGCCCGGTGAGCTCCACCGCATCGATGGGCCGGGCGAGCTGAGCCCGTATGGGGGTGGCCAGGTGCTGGATGTTGGCCACCTTGACCACCGTGGGCTCGGGCGCGGCGGTCACCCACAGCGCGTGCGGGCGCAGGGTGCGCTCGATGCGTCGCGTGACGATGGCCTGCTCTCCGCGGTCCTTCTCCGAATGCAAGAGCTGCTCGGCGAGGTGGTCGTCGACCGCAGGGTCGGCGCTGCGACGCGCCGACCCGGCCAGCGCCAGCGTGCTGACGCGCATGCCCTGTCGGCGCATGAGCAGCTCGGGGCTCGCGGCGATCAGGGTGGAGGCGCCCCGACCGACGCAGAAGACAAAGCACGACGGGAAGGCCTCGCGCAGGACCGCGAACACCGCGGCAGCGTCATAGAGCACCGGGGCATGGACCTGCACCTCGCGGGCCAGGACCACCTTGTCCAGGCGCCCGGCCCGGATGAGCTCCGCCGCGCGTGCCACGGCGGCTTCGTAGTGCTGTGGCGGCATGTCGCTGACGACGCTGAAGCGCCCTGACGGCGCGGGATCGAGCAGCGGCAGGGGCGACTGGCGCAGCTCGGCCACACGCGAGAGCAGACGGGCGAGCAGATCCTCAGCCGTGTCATCGGGCCCCGCCAGCGCCGACAGGGTGAGGCGCACGTCGAGCAGGCCGTGGCGTTCGGCGCGAGCGATCGCTACCTCGGGGACGACCATCGAGGCGGGGCGAAACGACGCCCAGTGGCGGGAGTGGCCGCTCTCGGCGGCAAACGAGAAGCCGCCCACCGCCACGGGTCCACAGGCCGCGTCCCCGTCAGGCGGGTCACACACGGCGTCGGCCGCCAGCGCCCGCCAGCCCGCCGCCACCGAGGAGAAGCGGTTCAGACCGTGTCCCTCCATGGCCACCACCTGCCCGAGGGCTCCCAGCGCCGCCCGTCCACGATCGGGCTGCTCCCAAGCCATCCAGGGCTCCCCCGCGCGGCGTGACGCGCACACGACCGCGCTCGGATCGACGTCACCGGACACGGCCACGGTGAGGGCGACGAGAGTCGGCCGCCCCCGCCGGCGCGCACGCTGGACGCCCGCCCGCAGACGATCGGACAACCGGCGCAGCTGTTCGGCGTCGAGCCAGAGGGACGCGTCGCGGCGTTTGAGCGCCGGCGCCTCGCGCCCGGCGCCCGGCTCAGGTCTCGCCGCGACCACGGGAGATCGCGATCTCGCCCGTGCGCATCATCTCGATCAGGCCGAAGGGCCTGACCATGCTCTCGAACGCCTTGATCTTGTCGGTGGTGCCGGTGACCTCGATGATGACCGAGCGCTTGGTGACGTCGACCACCTTGGCGCGGAAGATCTGACTTATCTGCATGACCTCGCCGCGCTGGACCCCGTCGGCGGCCACCTTGAACAGCGCGAGCTCGCGGGCCACCGTGCCGGCCGGCTCGAGATCGCGGATCTTGAGCACGTTGATGAGCTTGTGCAGCTGCTTGGTCACCTGGTCGATGGGGTGCAGCGCCCCGTCGACGGTGAGCGTCACCCTGGAGATGCCCACATCGTCGGTGGGCCCGACGGTGAGCGTCTCGATGTTGAAGCCGCGCCGGGCGAAGAGGCCCGCGATACGGGTGAGCACGCCCGGCTTGTTCTCGACCAGGATGGTCAGAACGTGCTTGCGGCCGGTGCGCCTGCCGCCCGCGGCCTCGAGTTCCTCGAGGCTGAGAACCTCATTGGTGGCGGGCTCGCCCATCTATGCGTACTCGGCGCGCGCCCGATTCGCCCCGTCGGTCATCCGACCATCTCGCGCGCCGCGCGCCCGGCCGGGATCATCGGATAGGTGTTCTCCTCACGGGTGACGCGCACGTCGACGATCACCGGACCTTCGACCGCCATGGCCGCGCGCAGATCGTCCACCAGGGTGGCCTTGTCGCGCAGGCGCAGGCCGGTCGCGCCGTAGGCCTCGGCCAGCTTGACGAAGTCCGGGTACTCCCCCATGTCGACGTGGCTGTAGCGCTTGTCCCAGAACAGCTCCTGCCACTGGCGCACCATGCCGAGATAGCCGTTGTTCATGATCAGCACCTTCACGGGGATCTTCTCCTGCGCGCAGGTGGCCAGCTCCTGCATGTTCATCTGCACCGAGCCGTCGCCGGCCACGCACACCACGAGCTGATCCGGGCACCCGACCGCCGCCCCCATGGCCGCCGGCAACCCGAAGCCCATGGTGCCCAGGCCCCCCGAGTTGATCCATCGCCGTGGCGCGCCGAAGTGGTAGTACTGCGCCGTCCACATCTGGTGCTGGCCCACGTCGCTGGTGACGATCGCCTTGCCGTCCGTGGCCTCGTAGATCGCCTGGATCATGTACTGGGGCTTGATCTCGGAGTCCTTCGAGTCGGTGTAGGCCAACGGATGCTTCTCCTGCCAGCCGCGGATGCGCGACCACCAGTCCTCCATACGCGCGGGATCGGCGCCCAACGCGCGGTACTCGATGAGCAGCTTGGCCAGAACGCTGCGCGCGTCGCCCACGATGGGTATGTGCGCGGGTACGTTCTTGGAGATCTCCGCCGGGTCGACGTCGATGTGGATGAACTTGGCGCGGGGCGCGAACTCCGACAACTTGCCGGTGATGCGATCGTCGAACCGAGCTCCGACGGCGCAGATCAGGTCGGCCTCGTCCATCGCGTAGTTCGCGGCGCGCAGCCCGTGCATGCCGAGCATCCCCAGCCACTGGGGATCGGGGGCCGGATAAGCGCCCAGGCCCATGAGCGTGCACGTCACGGGAAAGCGGTCGGCCCGACAGAGCTCGGTCAGCTCTGCGGCGGCGTTGGCGTTGACGACACCTCCACCGGCGTAGACCACGGGCCGCCGCGCCGCCGCCAGCGCCTTGGCCGCCTGGCGGATCTGCTTCTGGTTGCCCTCGGTGGTCGGCTGGTAGCCGGGCAGGCGCAGGTCGCTCACCGGCTCGTAGTCGATGTCGGCCCGCGACAGGTCCTGGGGAATATCGACGATCACCGGCCCGGGGCGCCCGCTGCGCGCGATGTGAAAGGCCTCGTGGATGGCTCGGGGGATCTCCAGCGGATGCTGGATCATGAACGAGTGCTTGACCACCGGCATGGAGATGCCGATCAGGTCGGCCTCCTGGAAGCCGTCGGTGCCCAGCAGCTCGGTGCGCACCTGGCCGGTGATGAACACCACCGGCACGGAGTCCATCATGGCGTCGGTGATTGGGGTCATGAGGTTGGTCGCGCCGGGACCGCTGGTGGCGAAGGCGACGCCCACCTTGCCCGTCGCCTTGGCATAGCCCTCGGCGGCGTGTCCGCCGCCGGCCTCGTGGCGCACCAGGATGTGTCGGATCCCGGCGTCGACGAAGGCGTCGTAGGTCGGCAGGTTGGCGCCGCCGGGCATGCCGAACACGACATCGACACCTTCTGCCTTCAGGCACTCCATCACGGCATCGACCGCGCGCATCCCCGACCTCCTTTCCACCTGACTCGCTCTGACAAAGAAGCCAGCGGCCGGTGCCGCCGCCGCGAATCTCTGATTGTACCGCGGGGTTTGCGGCGTCCTTTGCGTCTCAACGGCGGGGGTGTCCACCGCGCCGGGCCATGCCACTGGCCGCGCTAGGAGCTGCCGACGGCCACCCCGATGCCCAGCACGATCGCCCCGCCCACCGTCACCACCAGCAGCGAGGAGCGCAGCGAGACATCCAGGAAGCGGTTGCGTATCCAGGCGATCGCGAACAGCTCGATGGCCACCACGATCCCGGCCACGATCAGGGCCTGATGAACGTTGGAGATCAGGAAGGGCAGCGTGTGAAAGATGCCCCCCAGGGCGGTCATGCCGCCCGTGATCGCACCGCGGACCACGGCCGAGCCGCGACCGGTCTGCTCACCGGTGTCCGACAGGGCCTCTGACCACCCCATGCTCACGCCGGCGCCCAGCGAGGTGGAGACGCCCACGAGCAGGGCCGTGCGCGAGCTCGAGGCCAGCGCCGCGGTGAAGATGGGCGCCAGCGACGCCACTGTGCCGTCGATCAGCCCCACCAGCGCCGGCTGTACGACGCGCAGGACGAAGTCGCTCTCGCCCTCGAAGCCGGCGCGGCAGATCAGCCGCTGCGTCAGCGTGGAGGGGCGCTCCTCGCTCTGGGCCCTGGTCGCCATGCCCAGCAACTATAGCGATCTACTTCTAATAAGGACTGCCTAACTTGCGCTAATCTCTTGTCATGAGCGTCCAGGAGATCGACGAGCGGCTGACCACCAAGCTGCGCTCGCGGGGCCAGCGCGTCACGTCTCAGCGCATGGTCATCCACCGCGCCCTGGCGGTGCGCGACCAGCACCTGAGTGCCGAGCAGGTGCACGATGCGGTGTCCGACAGTCTGCCGGGCACGTCCCTGCCCACCGTGTACGCCACCTTGGAGCTGTTCGAGCGCCTGGGGCTGGTACGGCGGGTGAGCGTCGGCAGCGGCCCCGTGCTGTTCGACTCGCGCCTGGCGCCCCATGCCCATGCCATCTGCCGGCACTGCGGGGCGCTGGCCGACGTCGACGAGGCCGAGGTGCCCGCCACGACGATACAGGCGGCGGCTCGCAGCGGCTTTCGCGTCGATCACGCTCAGGTGATCGTGTGGGGCACCTGCGCTACCTGCCTGAGCGCCTAGCCACGCGCGCAGTCCTACTTCTGAGAAGAACGCGGCGGCGCGTCGCGGGGCCGCGGTCGGCGCGCCCTGCCTGCTCAGCGGGGCGCCGCGCGCGGCGCGGACGACGGGGCCACGCGCCGCACCGAGGCGGGCGCGATGGCTGTGGTGGGGTACTCGAGCTCGTGTCCGCAGCGCGTGCACAGCGCGTCGTAGATCTTGGTCACCCGTCCGCAGCTGGGGCACTGGCGGCGCAGCTCGTCGCCTTCGAAGCGGTAGGCGATGGCCGCGGCCAGACCGAGGAAGGGCAGGATCGCCGAGATCATGAACCAGAGCACGAACGAGCTGCCCTTGATCCGCCCGACTATTCCTCCGGAGAGCCCGAAGCAGAAGGCGATGACCAGGTAGGCCACGGCGCTAGAGGATTACTCGCAGCGCCCAGACGAGCGCCCCGATGGTGAGCACCACGACCACCGTGCTGGCGAGCGCCACGGCGAGGTGGACCAGGAAGTGCAGGAGGACCCACGCCGCCGCCAGCACCACGAGCAGTGCCAGGGCTCGCCGCCCCAGCGACGATCGCCTCGAGGCCTTATCCGTCACCACCTCAGCGTAGTGCACGAGGTCCAGTAACGCGGCCTCTCTGCGCTCAGCGCCGAGCGGCCACCGCGCCGGCCTCGTCCAGGGCCACGCGCATGCTCGCGGTCAGCCGGCGGCGCACGCGCCAGCGCGCGCCGGAGAAGGCCATGTTGGCCACCGTGGCAAAGCCCGTCTCGTCGGCGCGCAGGGCCAGGAGCAGATGCGCGACGCGGTCCCCCGCGGGCAGGGTGGCGTCGACCACCCGCACGCAATAGCACAGGACCCGCCGCCCGCCCGGGCGCACCAGCAGGGCACCGGCGTCGCCCACCAGCCATACCCCCAGCCGCCCGCGCTCGAGGACCAATCCGGTGCATCCATGCAGCTCGCGCGCCCGATGGCTGACCAGGTCGCCGAGCAGACCGAGCGCGGCTCGTTCGGCCCCGGTCGGGCCGGTCGGCGCTGCGGGCACGGCAGGACGGCGCGCACGCACCACGTTGGCGCCGCGCTGCGCGTAGAGCTCGGGGATGACCCAGGCGTGAGCCAGCGCCACGATGGCTACCGGAAACGACAGCGGCTGCAGGACCATGAGCAGGACGCCGGCGCCGATGAACGGGATGGTGTGGGCCAGCGTGCTCAGCGTCCAGGCCCGACCGTAGCGGCGCAGCCGGCGCTCGTCCACGCGCGGGCGCCAGTGCACGGCGGCCAGCTCGGGCAGCGGCGCGGCGTCGACCGATGGGTGCGGGCCGTCGGTCAGTGCCGTGGAGGCCACTCCAGAGCGCCCCGAGGCGGCGTCAGCCGCCGGCAATCGGCATGCGCATGATCACCAGGTCGGCATCCAGCGGCAGCTCACGCACCTGCTCGGCGTGACCCTCGCCGGTGCTGATCATCCCGAAGTAGCCCTGGTCGAGCTCGGTGCGAAAGGCGGCCACGGCCGCCTCGACGCTGGCGGGATCGGCAGCGGTCCACTGCGCCAGCGTCGTGTGTCCGGTGTGGTCCATGCGAATGAGGCGTGACACGTGGTCTCCTTCCACGAGGGCGGTGGGCACCGACCGGCGCCTGTCAGAGATGGTACGCCCCCCGGAGCCGCTGTCCGCCACCCGTTGGCGGCGGACGCCGCCCCTCAGACTCCGAGCTGCTCGCGCACCAGGCGGGTGACCTCCCCCCCGTCGGCGCGGCCCCGTGTGGCGCGCATGACCTCTCCGACGATCGGCCCGACGGCTCCCACCTTGCCCGCGCGGATCTTCGCGGCGGCGTCGGCATGGGCGGCGATGGCGGCGGCCACCACGGGGCCGAGCTCCTCGTGGCCGCCTACGGCGGCCAGCCCCTCGGACTCGACCACGGCGCGGGGGTCGCCACCCTCGCTGACCAGGCGATCGAGCACGGTGCGTCCGGCCGCGGCGGTGATCGTGCGCCCGACCACCAGCGCCACCAAGGCCGCCAGCGCCTCCGGGGTCACCCGGGAGGCCGACGGGTCGCCGTCGGTCACGCGCGGCACGAGCTCACCCTCGAGCCAGTTGGCCAGCGCCTGGGAGACGACGGCGCCGTCGCCGGCCTGCTCCCGGGCGGCGGTCATGGCCCGCTCGAAGAACTCGCCGAGCTCGCCGCGGAAGGCCAGCGCGCGCGCGCTGACCGTGCTCAGGCCCAGCAGGCGCTCGTAGCGATCGGCGCGGTCGGCGGGCAACTCGCCCATCGCCGCCCCCGCGGTGGCGCGCATCTCCTCGGTGATGTCCACCGGGACCAGGTCGGGCTCGGGGAAGTAGCGATAGTCGTGTGCCTCCTCCTTGGAGCGCAGGGTGGTGATGCGCCCCGAGCTCGGGTCGAAGTGCAGCGTCTGTCCGAGCACCTGCTCTCCGTTGGCCAGCGTCTGAGCCTGGCGCTCCACCTCGGCGCGGATTCCGCGCTCCAGGAAGCGGAAGGAGTTCATGTTCTTGAGCTCGGTCTTGGTGTGCAGCTCCTGGCTGCCGGTGGGCCGGATGGAGACGTTGGCATCGCAGCGCAGCGAGCCCTCCTCCATGTTCACGTCGCTGACGCCGAGCTGGCGCAGGGTGGTGCGCAGCAGGGTCAGCCACTCGCGCGCCTGCTCGGCGGAGCGCACGTCGGGCTCGGTGACGATCTCCACGAGCGGCGTGCCCCCGCGGTTGAAGTCCACGACGCTGGTCTGTGACTCGTGGATGCGCCCGCTGGAACCGGCGTGAACGAGCTTGGCCGCGTCCTCTTCGAGGTGCACTCGATGGATGCGCACGTCGCCCAGGTGCCCGCCGCGACACAGCGGCTCGTCGTACTGGGAGATCTGGTAGCCCTTGGGGAGGTCGGGATAAAAGTAGTTCTTGCGGTGGAAGATCGACCGTGGCGCCAGCTCGCAACCCAGGGCCAGGCCGATCATCAGCCCGAAGTGGATGGCGCGCGCGTTGACCACGGGCAGCGTGCCGGGCAGCCCCAGGCACACGGGGCATGTACGGGTGTTGGGCGGCTCGCCGAAGGACAACTCACAGCCGCAGAACATCTTCGTCCGCGTCGAGAGCTGCACGTGGATCTCCAGCCCGATCACCGGCTCATAGGCCTCCCTCGCGGGTGCGACGTGGTTGGGGTGACCGCTCACGCTCGTCCTGGAGTGAGCGCAAAGCCCAGCGCCCGCTCCAGCGCGTGGGCGCACTGCAGGATGCGGTTCTCGCTGAAGGCGGGGCCCGCGATCTGAAAGCCGGTGGGCAGTGACGGACCCTCGGGCTCCCCATCGGGGCGACCCAGGCCGTTGGGGATGGAGATGGCCGGTGTGCCCGCCAGGGACATCGGTACCGTGCAGAAGTCGTTGAGGTACATGGCCAGCGGGTCCTGCAGCTTGCTGCCCAGGCCAAAGGCCACGGTGGGGCTCGTCGGCGTGACCACGAAGTCAAAGTCGGCGAACGCCTGCTCGAAGTCCTGGGCGATCCTCGTGCGCACCCGTTGGGCCCGGCCGTAGAAGGCTTCGTAGTAGCCGCTGGAGAGCGCGTAGGTGCCCAGCATGATGCGGCGCTTGACTTCGGGTCCAAACCCGTCGTGGCGCGTCCGTGTGTACATGTCCATCAACCCCTCCTCGCCCCCGTGGCGCAACCCGTAGCGCACGCCATCAAAGCGGGCCAGGTTCGATGAGCACTCGGCGGGCGCGAGCACGTAGTAGGCCGACAGGGCGTGGCGTGCGTGCGGCAGCCGGCAGCCACGCACGCTGGCCCCGAGGTCCTCGGCCAGGCGCAGGGTGTCCTCAAAGGCGCCGAGCACGCCGGCCTCCACTCCCTCCCCGGTGAGCTCGTCGGGAACGCCGAGGCGGATGCCGTCCAGGCGTGTGGCGTCAGGCATCGCGATCGGCTCGGGGAAGTTCAGCGAGGTCGAGTCACAGCGGTCGCGCGAGCCGACCATGTGGCTGAGCAAGAGCGCGGCGTCGCTGACGTCGCGGGTGAGCGGTCCGGCCTGATCCAGCGAGGAGGCAAAGGCGATCATTCCGTAGCGGGACACCGCCCCGTAGGTCGGCTTGAGGCCGACGATGCCGCACAGCGCCGCCGGCTGGCGGATCGACCCGCCGGTGTCCGTGCCCAGGGCCCATGGGGCCAGGCTCGCGGCCACCGCCGCCGCGCTGCCTCCCGAGGACCCACCCGGCACGCGCGAGGTATCCCACGGGTTGCCCACCGGACCGTAGGCCGAGTTCTCATTCGAGGAGCCCATGGCGAACTCGTCCTGGTTGGTCTTGGCCAGCAGGGGCGCGCCGGCCCGGGACAGGCGCGCCACCACGGTCGCTGTGTAGGGAGGTCGGTAGCCCTCCAGGATGCGCGACCCGGCCTGGCTGGGGACTCCCTCGGTGCAGAAGAGATCCTTCACGGCCAGGGGCACCCCGGCCAGCGGCGCGTCAGGCGAGGTGCTCTGGGGCGCGCGCGGAGCCACCCAGGTGAAGGCGTTGAGGGTGTCGGCCTGCGCACGCTCGCGGTAGGCCTCGAACAGCTCGACGCGATCGAGCTCGCCCCTGCGGACGCGCTGCACGGCCTGCGCGGCGGTAAGCTCCAGTACGGCGCTCACTGGTCATCCTTTGTGTTGTCGGCGGACGTCGGGAGAGCGCCAAGTGCGCTTGCCCGTGCAGAGGGCCAGCATGAGACCAGCGCCTCCCGGCGTTCCGTCGAGGTGCCCCGAGTGGCAA
>JAABUQ010003662.1_pt1 | contig 27622 bp, 26 predicted proteins | sample 5560001 | NCBI WGS metagenome assembly JAABUQ01 (sample SAMN10711888, study PRJNA513371) | rock metagenome | isolation source: Antarctica rocks | place: Antarctica: Victoria Land, Finger Mt nord | collected 2015-12-18 | reverse complement strand
CGCGGCGGGCGAGAGCCCGGTACCGATGATGTCCAGCACGCCGACCGCGCTGACCGAGGTGCTGGCGGAGGTGGTGGCGCGGGGCCTGCGCACGGACGTGGACGCGGACATGGTCCAGGCGCGGGAGTTAGTAGTGCAGATGGTGGGCCTGGCGCGGGCCATCACGCGGGAGAAGCGCGCGGGCAGCGACGGCCACGCCATCCGCTCGTACTACCAGGCGTTGCTCAAGAAAGAGCAGCGCCTGGCCGCGCTCCTCAAGGCCATGTTCGGCAACAAGCCCCTCGGGGCATACGACAAGCGATACGAACTGGAGGGCTTGGTCTCAACGTATGGGAACTTACCGGAGCAGCGGCGAGATCGTATGACCGGGGACCACCAACCGCAAGCGGAAATCCTGAAGCACGTGGCAGCGATCCCCGGCACAGTGAGTCGATTGCTCTTCGATGGCCGTTTCATCCTGCAGGTCATAGCCGGGAAGCACGTCGACGGTGGTTATGCCATCAACCTGCAAGAAGACAGACACCAACTGGGCCGCACTTTCGGGAGGGTCCCCTCAGCAGCAAGGGTTGCCGTGAACACTGCGGTGGCCGCGAAAACCACCGACGACGACAAACGGGCGGCGGCGATCGACGTGCTCAGGGATGAGTTGGCCTCCGATGTCCAGGCCATGAGGCGGGTAGCCAACCTGCCAGACGACCATCCGAAGGCGTGGGGAGACATCAACGCCCTCCCTAGCCTTTCCGCGGCAGGCAAGAAGCGGCTTATCCGCAAGGTGCGTGGGCAAATCCTGCGGGGCGAGGCCCGCATCGCCGCCCAAAACCTTGATCGGCTCAACTACCCGACGCCATAACATATGGCGTCGTCATGACTAACACATCGATAAGGAGACACCGATGACACCCGCGGAGTTGCACCATAGTTTCCCGGACAATATTCCCTTACCGGACCTGCTAGTCAGGCTGTGCGCGTTCACAGACAAAGATGGCGGTGACGGAGGGACAATATCTGCCGACCTCGAGCTCTACGAGCGCGGGCCTTCCGCCCTAGACGCATGGTTCCATGGAGATGCGCCTGCGGCTAGTCAGTTCATCGTGTTCGCCTCCGATAGCGCCGGCGCCCTCTACGGCTACTGGCGCTATGACGACCAGCCGCTCGACCAGGCGCCCCTCGTCTACCTCAACGACGAGGGCGCCCACAACACCGTTCTGGCCAGCACCCTGGAGCAGTTCCTCATCCTTGTCGGCGTGGGGCAGAAGTACATTGGCATGGTCGATGTATGGGATGAGCACGAAGCCCCCGACAGCTATACCCTCCGCTACCGCGACTGGTTGCGCGCCGAGCTAGGGGTCGAGCCGCCCACGCTGGATGAGGCCCGCGCCATCGTTGAGCGCGCGCGCGGGCAGCACCCCGACCTCGACGCCTGGGTCGAGCAGTCCTTAGTGGCCGTGCAGTAACGAAGGATAGGTGCGACGGCTTCATCGCGCACCTCGGCCAGCACCTGACCGACGGCCTGACGGCGTGGCTGGAGCAGGAGCTGGGCGGCCTGGACATCGAGGTCCCCGCCCACGTCGACCTGCCCGGCGTCGTCTCGGTCGTGCTGCAGGGGCTGGTCGTGACCAACGGACACCTCCGCTCGTCGCTCGTGGCGCGGCTCGATCCGGGCGGCGAGGCCACGGTGGAGGCGCTGGAGCGGGCCTACGACTTCCTCCAGGAGTTGGCCGCGCCCAGCGGCCTGGTCGCCGCGTGGCAACAGGTCCTGGGCCTCACGAGGGTCCATATCCCGGACCTGGTGGGCCTGCTGGTGGAACCGCGACGAGGCCGTCGTCCACCGAGGCGCGTTTGTTTGATCGCTTCTTAGACAACAAAAAGGGGAGCGTGAGGGAGCGGCGACACTGTCGCCGCTCCCTCACGCTCCCCCTTGACGTAGGCTGTCGTCTGTCCGCGTCCGGCTGCTACCGGCAGGGCAGCGTTAGCGCGCGATCGTGCCGATAAGCCTGGCCACGACGCCGGCCGTGGGGCGTGCCTTACGGGCGAGGCGTGCCTGCCGCTCGTTTGCCGCCGCCACCTGGAGCTCGTGCAGATGCTGGTACGTCACCCGCATCAGATCATCAGGGTTTTGCGAAAGGTACATTGTCGTCTCCTTAAGCGCTTCGAACGCGTCGATAGCGCGAATCCATCGTCAACCGGAGTGATGACCGGCGTCCTCGCCGCACGCCATGTCGGCACGCCAGTCATTCCCCCTACACTTTGTAGTATAACAGACACTAAGTACCTTTGTAGAATGGAGAGCGGATAATGGACGTTTTACAGGAATATTGTTCGTAGGGTAGGCATATATAGAAACAAAAATCGGATAGAGGCATTGGACGCGCGCCGTCTCCGAATGATATCCGAGTTGTGATGAGGCGCTGACTGCCAAGTGCTAGCGATAGTGCGACGTGTAGACCGCCGACCGGTGAGTCGTGGGCTCGATCGGGCAAACCGGCCGCATTATGATCGTGTGGGACCGCGGCAAATTCTTCCTTGACGCTGATGGAGGCATCCCGTACACTTCCGGGGTGTTGTTCTTCTAGCCATGCCTGTGACGTGCGGCTGTGCGCGGGCACTGTGAGAGGGTTTGTTGAAGGCGCTGATCATCATTCCCACGTATGACGAGCGGGAGAACATCGGTGAGTTACTCGATAGCGTCCTGCGTCATCTTCCCAGCGCGGATGTGCTGATCGTCGACGACGGGTCGCCCGATGGCACCGGCGATATCGTCGCCGCGCGGGGCGAGGACGATAAGCGTCTACATCTGTTACGACGCCCCGCCAAGGCCGGCCTTGGTACCGCTTATATCGCGGGCTTCAATTGGGCGCTGGCCCGGAACTACGACACCATCATCGGCATGGACGCTGACTTCTCGCATGACCCGGCCTACCTACCCCAGTTCGTCGAGCAGAGCCGCCACTACGACCTGGTGATCGGTTCTCGCTACATCCCCGGCGGATCGACGCCCGACTGGAAATTGAGCCGCCGCATCATCAGCCGCATTGGCAACACGGTGGCGCGGACGGTGCTGGGGCTTCCGGTGCATGATTGCACCACAGGGTATAAATGCTACCGCCGCGACACCCTCACGTCGATCAACTTCGACGCGATCGAGCTGGTCGGGTACGGCTTTCTGATCGAGACGACTTATCAGTGCTATCTGCACGGACGCAGCATGGTCGAGATCCCGATCGTGTTCACCGACCGCCGCGAGGGAAAGAGCAAGATGACCGGGACGATCGTCTCCGAGGCGCTCGGCTATGTCCTGCGGCGACGCTGGCAGCGCGTGCGCACGCAGCTCGTACGGAGGCGCAATGCCGAAAGCTAAGCTTGCGCGGCCGCTGGTCGTCGTTCCGACCTATAACGAGTCGGAGAATCTGCGGCCGATCGTCGCGGCCATCTACGCGGCGCTGCCTCACACCGCCATCCTGATCATCGATGATGGGTCGCCCGATGGCACCGGCCGTATCGCCGATGAATTGGCGGAGCAGCACCGCTCCCTGTTTGTCACGCATCGCCCGGGCAAGCAGGGGCTGGGCACCGCCTATATCGAGGGCTTCCGCTACGCGCTGGAGCACGACTACGATTGCGTGTTCGAGATGGACGCCGATTTCTCGCACGACCCGCGCTACCTGCCCGACCTGCTGGCCGCCGCCGCCGCCGCCGATCTGGTCATCGGCTCGCGCTACGTGCCGGGCGGGCGCACCCCCGACTGGGGCGTGTCGCGCCGGCTGATCAGCGGCTTCGGCAACGTCTATGCCCGCGCCATCCTGCACCTGCCCGTGCGCGACTGCACGGCCGGCTTCAAGTGCTACCGGCGCGCCGTGGTCGAGGCGTTCGACCTCGATTCGATTCGCCTCGAAGGCTACGCCTTCCAGATCGAGACGGTGCTACAGGCCTATCGCAAGGGCTTCCACATCACGGAAGTGCCCATCGTCTTCCCCGACCGCAAGATCGGCACGAGCAAGATGAGCAAAGACATCGTGGCCGAGGCCTTCACCTACGTGCTGCGCCGACGCCTCGGCGGGGCCGCGCGCGGCGCCGGCGCGCGCCGCGCGCCGATGACCAAGGCCGTCACGGCGACCGCCGGCGGCAGCGACGAGCGTCCCCGCGCCGGCGCCTGATCGCACGCCCCCCCGCGCCACGAACCGGTCATTGCTATCGCACATAGTCAAAGCCTAGCTTAGCATGCGTAGCGTGCCGCCATCGTCAAGGCTGACCCATGGAGCGTGGAAGCGGGCAAGCAACGGCCAAGAGGCGAGCATGGGGACATTGTCGACACCCATCTACTATACGACGCTCACGGTTATGCCGTACATGAGACACCCTTTGATTAAGGAGTGACCGATGCCAGCCGTCCCTATCGTCGACGCGCACGTGCACTTGTGGGACCCCGACCACTTCCGTATGTCCTGGCTCGACGGCGACGCGCTGTTGGGGCGTCCCTACGATCTCGACACGTACCGCGCGCACACCGCCGGCCTCACCATCGATGCCCTGGTGTACCTGGAGGTCGACGTCGACGCCCCCTATACGCTGCTCGAGGCGCGCTGGGCCGTGGACCGCATGCGTCAGGATGCGCGGCTGCAAGCGGTGGTCGCCTTCGCGCCGGTCGAGGACGGGCAGCGCGTACGCTCATACCTGGACGCGCTGGTCGCCATCGACCCGCGCATCGTCGGCGTGCGCCGCATCTATCAGGGCGAGCCCGACAGCGCCTTTTGCCTGCGCCCCGCTTTCGTGCAGGGCGTGCGCATCCTGGCGGAGTACGGACTATCCTTCGACATGTGCATCAGGCACGAGCAGCTGGCCGCAACGGTCGAACTGGTGCGCCACTGTCCCGAGACACGCTTCATCCTCGACCACCTGGGCAAGCCCGACATCGCGGGCCGACAGCTCGATCCCTGGCGGCGGCAGCTGCGTGAGCTGGCGACGCTTCCCAACGTGTTGTGCAAGGTCAGCGGCGCGGTCACCGAAGCCGACCATGGGTGGTGGACGGCCGATGACCTCGCGCCGTACGTCTCGCATGCGCTGGAGGTATTCGGCGAGGACCGCGTCGTGTTCGGAGGCGACTGGCCGGTCGTGCTGACGGCGGCGCCGTACCAGCGCTGGGTCGAGGCCCTGGATACCCTCACGGCGCATCTATCGCCCACGGCCCAGCGTAAGCTCTGGGGCGACAACGCCCGCCGCTTCTATCGGCTTCCGCCCGACACTCGGAGTTAACGCGCCGATCGATCAGGATACGCTGTCGTGGCTTGATGCTTCGGGATGGCCGCCTTGCTTCGACCTCATTTTCGATAGTGCAATGGCCCTGCCTACCTGCCTATAGGAGCACACGTAGGGGAGCCAGGATGCGCTCGCCCAGCTTGGCGCGCCAGGGACGCGCCTCCCAGCGCGCAAGGTCGAGCTCGGCGGCGTTGCTCCGGTCCAGCGCGAAGAGGCGCTCCATCTCTTCGGCCAGCTCATGGCTGTAGATCTCGACGTTGACCTCGTAGTTGCCAACCTGGCTGAGGCGGTCGATGTTGGCGGTGCCGATGGTCGTCCACTGCCCGTCGATGGTGCAGGTCTTGGCGTGGATCATGGCGCGGTAGCCGAAGATGCGTACGCCTGCCCTCAGCAACGGCGTGAAGTGACCCCGCGCCAGCCAGTCGGCCAGCGTGTGGTTGGAGACCCAGGGCAGCAACACCGTGACCTCGACGCCGCGCTGCACCGCGGCGATCAAGGAGCGGCGCATCACGCGGTCGGGGATGAAATAGGCGTTGGTGAGCAGCACCCGCTGCTCCGCGCGGTCGATGGCGCTGATATACATGTCGCGGATGGGGAAGGTCAGGTGCAGCGCGTTGTTGACGCGGTCCAGCACGCGCGGGTCGAACTCACGGGGATAGTGGCGGGCGATGCGGTCGCGCGGGCGGGCAGCGGGATAGGCGTTCCAGAAGTTGGCGAACACCTGGGCCAGCTCGGCGGCGAAGGGGCCTTCCACGGAGAGGTGCGTATCGCGCCACTCCGTGGCGTAGAGTTGGCCGATGTTGTAGCCGCCGATGAAGCCAATGCGGCCGTCCACCACCAGCAGCTTGCGATGGTCCAGCGCGTAGTGGCGCGGATCGAGCAGGTGCCAGGGCCGGCGGATGGCCTGATAGCCCAGCGCGTGGATCTCGCGAGGGAACCGTTTGAAGCGGCGCGGGACCACCAGGTTGGCAAAGCTATCGAAGATGACGTAGACGTCGACGCCCTGCCGCGCCTTGCGCGCCAGGCGCTCCTTGAATTCGCGCCCGACGGCGTCGTCTTTCCAGATGAACGTCTCCAGGTAAATGCTCTCCTCGGCCCGATCGATCGCGGCGAGCATGGCGTCGTAGAGGTCGCGGCCGTAGCTGTAGACATGGAGGCGATTCTCGCCGACGAGCGTGTCCGGCAGATCCGAGTGAGGGAAGCCCTGAGACTGGCCGCGCCGCTTGCGATAGGCTCGCGTCCCGACGACCGTGGCGATGGTGACGGCTTGCAGCGCCAGGAAGCCGCCGATGCCCAGCCGAATCGTTTGCCGCATAGAGAGTTGAGAGCGAGAGCGGTGGAACACGCGTCATCCCCCTGAAAAGAAAGTAGCCGGTCGTCGGTAGCAATTAGCTGTGCTCTGTTGGTCAGGCTAGCGGCTAATTACTAACGGCTACCGGCTCATCAACGGAGAGGGTGGGATTCGAACCCACGAGACGGTTGCCCGCCTACGGCATTTCCAGTGCCGCGCACTAGGCCAAACTATGCGACCTCTCCTAATAGTTATTAGTCGTTAGTAATTAGTCAGTAGCTGCTTGCCTACAGGTGGTCACGACTAACAACTAGTAACTAACGACTAATAACTCGTGACAACGGAGGGGGTGGGATTCGAACCCACGAGAGGCTTGCACCCCTAGCTGTTTTCGAGACAGCCGCACTCGGCCACTATGCGACCCCTCCACTACCCCCGCCAGTATAGCAAGCCGGATGCCTCCTCGCAATTGGCGGTCAGACCCCGGCCTCGTGGGCGTGGTGGTTGACGGGTATGCTTCTTGCTGCAATCTGGCCGTCCTCCCGTGAGAACTAAATGGCCCTGTGAGACGTGACAGGCGGTTGCGCTGCCAGGGGAAGACCTAGTATCATCAAGTCGTCTGGAGTGGCTTGCTCACGGGATACTGTTGGGATTCTGGTAGCGAACGAAAGAGAGAGATCATGTTCAAGCTCAAGCTCGCGTTGTCCATTGTCGTGGCCGCTATGATCATCGGCGCGTCCACGGCCGTCACCGTGGCCGCGAATCTGCGCGGCGGGACGCTCGCCGCGATGACTCCCGCCGCCGTCCTACCCGCCTCAACCGATGTCTACTTTGAGGTGAACCGCTTCGGTCAGCAAGGCATCAATCTGACCACGCTGGCCGACGTCTACAAAGCCCATCCCGGCACGGCCGCGGCGCTGGGCCGCCTGGAGACTGCCCTTGGTCCCACCGCGGTTGGAGTCTTCAATACGCTGCTGACGGCGTTCAGCTACCACGTGGCCATCGCCGCCTTCGTGCCTTCCGCGAGCAGCGGCGCCGTCCCGGGCGTGGCCGTGGTGGCCCAACTCAAGCAATCGACGCTGAACACGCCGGGCGCCAATCCGCTGAATGGCCTCGCCACGTTCACGCCGCTCGGGTCCTCCTATATGGGGTTGCCGCTCTATCGCGCCACGCTGACGGGTGGCGCCGTGTCGGTGTACGCCGCGATCGTACAGGGCGACGGCGTGCTGGCCAGCGACCTGACCACGCTGAAGCGCATCATCGACAGCGCCACCGGGCACACCGCGTCGCTGGCGACCGACCCGGATTTCATGAACACCACGGCGCAGGTGCCGGCGCAGCGCGCTTTCACGATCTATACCAGCCGCCACCTGGCCCGGCTGCTCTACCAGAGCCTGCTGCCCGCTATGTCGTCCGCAACCACCGGCGGCATGATGGGCATGGGTACGTCTATGGCCCTCGGAGAGTTGAAGCGACTGCTGGACCGCCCCTACGCCATTGGCGTCGTGGCGCAGCCCAACGGCTTCGCCGTCGACACCTCCTACATCCCGGTCTCGTCGTCGCAGCTCACCACCACGCCGAACAACGGCGCCAGCGCGGTCGGCAACACGGCGATCCTCTACGAGTCGCTGGATAATCTGGCTGGCATCCTGACCGCGTCCGGCGCCCTGACCCCCCAAACGGTCGGGCAACTCAATAGCCAGTTGGGCATTGACTTTAACCGCGACGTGCTGTCGCTGTTCCGCGGCGAGTTCGTCCTGGACGTCAACGACGAGACCAGCCCCACGGTGCAGCGCTTGCTGGCTGGCGGCCTCGGCGGCGCCACTCTGCCCAACCTGCCCGGCTCGGTGGAGATCGCGACCGAGGTCCAGGACCCCGCGGCGGCGCAGCAGTCGATTAATCGCCTGGTGTCCGCCCTGTTGCGGTCCAGCGGCTCCGGCCTTGCCACGTCGCCTTTCGTCCGGACGACGTTACCGAACGGCAGCGTCGCCTACACGGTCACCGGCCTGCCTGATGTTGGCTACACCTTCCGTGGCCGCTTCCTGATCTTCTCGGCGGCGCTCTCGCAGGATATTCGCGCGCTGCAGATTCCCCTGTCCAGCGACGCGGACTACGTCAACGCGCTGACGCACGTCTACGGGGCTGGCCCGCTGGTCTCCGTGCAGTACGTCAACCTGGCGCGCCTGTACGCTGTGGTCGATCGGTACCTTGCCTTCGCTAGCGCGAGCGGCGGGTCGAGCGTCAGTTCGACGATCGCACAGTTCAAGGCCTACGAGCCGCTGCTCACGCCGTTCCAGAACGCCGCCACGGCCACGCACCAGGTCGGCGTCGGCGAGGAGCAGAGCCTGAACTGGGTCACCGTCCGCTAAGTAGACACTGGTAAGTTCTTGCACGGCCGGCACGCCTGGATGTATCCCTCGCGCAGCCTGTATGAGTTGTACGAACTTACCAACACCTACTTAGCCCGCATTATTCATGAGGGGAACGTCCCGGGAGCGCCGGCTCTCGCTGCGCTGCCAGCCGGCGCTCCCAGGGGGTACGTGCATCGTCACCGCACCGGTCGTGAATAATCCAGGCTAAGTAGACACTGGTAAGTTCTTGCACAGCCGTCACGCTTGGGTGCGTACCTCGTGCAGCCTCTCCGGGTTGCACGAACTTCGCAACACCTACTTAGCGATTGGCTAGTGGCGACGAGGAGAGGGAGAGGGGGCCCCCTCTCCCTCTCCTCGTCGCCAATGTGCCCCGCGGCCGCGAGCGTAGGGCCCATTCAGGCCGCACCCCGCTATTTTGAGGTGCAACCCCCTCTCCCTCTTCTATGCCCTGACCACATGCCCCTACTGGCAACTGGCAACTGGCAACTGGCAACTGGCAACTGGCAACTGGCAACTGGCAACTGGCAACTAGCCACAGGTCACAGCGCGCCGTGCTGGCGCATAACGCGGTAGAACAGGTTGGCCAGCAAGGCATAGCCCTGGCGATTGGGGTGGAAGCCATCGCCGGAGATGTACTGAGAGCTATGGATGATGGCGCGCGAGTTGGCGTACAGGTCGACGACCGTGGCGCCGTGCCGCGCTGCCTGGGCCGCGATGACCGCGTTGTAGGCGCGCACGGCGACGTCAATTTGCGCTGGCGTCAGGCCCAGCGAGGCATAGACGGGGACGAGGCGCAGATCGGGCACGTTGCCGACAAAGACGCGCGCGCCCGTTTTCCGCAGCGCCGCGAGCAGCGTGTCGAGTTCCCGATTGTAGTCTCCCGGCGGCACCTGCGCGTTGAGGTCGTTCACGGCCAGCCAGACCGTCACCAGCGTGGGGCGCGCGGATAGGGCTTGCGGTAGTTCGACGGAGAGAGCCGGACCAAGGGTAATGCCCGAGACGCCCAGATTCAGGTAGCGCGCGCCGCGCGGTAGGCGCTGCGCCAACTGCGCCGTCCAGTTGTCCCTGGCCGGGTTGGCGCTGCCCACGCCGACCGTGTCCGAGGCGCCCATGGCCACGTAAACGGTCTGGCTCCTCGCCGTAGCGGGGTACCCAACGGTTGGCGTGCAAGTCTGAACAGGCGCTATGGCCTGTTGATGCTCGCCTGGCACGGCGCCAACGATCAGCGCGACAACAACGGCCGACGCAAGGGCGGCAGGGCTACATAAATGTCGTAGAAGCATAGCGAGGGTTCCTCTGGCTAGTGGCTAGTGGCTAGTGGCTAGTGAACCTCACTCGTCACTAACCACTAGCCACTAATCACTCAGCGCCGGCTGACCGTGTACGCTGTCAGGCGCCCGGCCTCATCCGAGATATAGACGAAGCCGTTGACGACGATGGGGCTCTCCCAGTGGATATCGCCGATCGTACCGCCGGCGGCTCCGTTGGCGCTGGTCCAAAGAATGCGTCCCGTGCGCGCGTCGAGAGCCTTCACTCCGCCGCCCCCGGACACGAAGACGATGCCGTTGGAGACCACCGGCGAGGTGGCGAAGCCGACGACCGACCAGGCGACGACCAGGTGACTGGCGCCGTGGGCGTCGGTCACCAGGCGCAACGCCGTCGTGCCGCTGCCGTCGCCGATATAGACCCAGATTTGCCCACTGCCGTCCCGCCACGCGGCGGGCGCCGAGAAGAGGACGGCGCCGGGCACCGTGAGATCCTGCAGTTCGCCGTGCACGCCGCCCAGGTGGGCGCGGTTGAGCAGGCGGATCGTGTTGTCCTTGCCGCCCTGCACGGCCATCAGCGGCGTGCGGCTGCGCGGGTCGCGCGGCAGCATCACCGGCGCCGTGCTGCCGAGGTCGAGGTCGGTCTGGTCCAGAGAGTCGTAGTTGGAGGGCGTGAAGCTGTCGAGCAGGCGCGCGCCGTCGGGGCTCAGCGCGAGCACGGAGTCGCCGTAGTTGGCGCCGCCGCGATTGGCGTCGAAGGTCCCGTTGCCGGTCGCGACATAGACGCGCCCGCCCATCGACGGGTCGGGATCGACCACCGCGCCGCTACGCGCCCACATGCCGGACTCGCGTTGTGGACACGAGGAGCGGCTGTCCTTGTTGTAGCTGCTATCCAGGACGAGTTGATGAACGTTAGCGCACAGGCTGTTGTAGACGTGGGTGGCGCCGTCTCTCAGGCGCACCGTGACCACGTGCCCATCGTAGGGACCCTGGTCGCCGATATACCCCGAGGTCACGGCGTAGAGGTAGCCATTGGCCAGGTTGAGCGCGGAGGCGTCCTTCTCCACGTCAGGCATCACGGTGATGCGCAGCGGGAAGCCGGCGGCGCGTACCTCGGCGCCGGTCGCGGCGTCGAGCTTGTGGACATAACCGTTGGTGGAGGGCACGTAGACGTAGCGGCCGGAGGGGTCGGCCACCGGCGTCGACGTGGTGATTTTGGAGTTGGCGTCGCCCGGCGTGATGCTCAAGATGGCGGGGCCGGGGGTAGCGAAGCGCCACCCGATGGCGCCGCTGTGGGCGTCGACGGCGTAGGTTGTCCCGTGTCGAGTGGTTTGGAAGAGCAGGGCGCGGACGCCGCCGCGCGGCATACGCACGTGCGAGAGCAGGATCGGCGTGGAGTCGGCGACCTCATCGAACGAGGCCGCCCAGGCTCGGTGCAGCGTGGCGACGTTGGCCGGTGTGACGGACGTGTCGCCGGCGGCGACGCCGGAGCGGGCAGGATCGTGGCCGAAGACCGGCCAATCGGCGGCGCGCGCGACGGCCGGAACGGCGAGGGCCGCGCTCAGGGCCAGCGCGGAGAGTGCGCGCACGGGACGGCGAAGAGGGAGTCGATGCATAACAGGCGATTCTTTCTAGCGGCCCGGCGTCGTGTCGGTGTCGTCCGCCGAGCGATAACGTGGGTCAGCGCAGGCCCCGTGCCGCCTGGGGACAGGATAAGCGGGCGGCGAGGCGATGTATCCGTACGCTCTCAGTGTGCCACAGCCCACCGCAAGGGCAAAAACTGCCGGCAACCCTCACCCCCGACCCCTCTCCCGACCCCGGGAGAGAGGAGCGCCGGCCGCGATTCACGATCCCTACCACCGCGGTGTTAGGTGGCCGATTCGAAGATGTGGCCGAGGCTCCGTGTCACCCACGACGGTACATCTTGCGTCTGCAAGGTAACGCGACCTCTATCGATCTGAAGCACCAGACGAGTCTCCTGGGGGGTTGGTGTTGTCGTAAATTTCTACATCCTGGGCTCGTCTGATCGCACGAGGTAAGTTTGCCATGCTGCGCTCGAAGCGACGACGAACGTCATCCTCGGGCACGAAATGCCCGCCGTTGGCCACCCGTTGGACGATGCGGTCGGCGAGAATATCGACGTTCTCGACGCCCACATAGATTAGATGCACCGCGAACCCCAGGTCCCGCGCCCTCTCCATAATGCGCAATTCGGCATTGCCCGATAGCGTGGTCTCGAAAGCGTAGCTTTGTCCTGCGTCAAGGTAAACGCTTCGCAGCCGCAGAGCCTCACGCGCGGCCTCGACCGCCGCCTGTTCCACCGCGTCCGGTCGAAGCCGACGGGCAATGGCATCTGGATCGACGATGGGCACGCCCAGGCTGGCGCGCAAAACCTTCGTTAGCGTGCTCTTGCCGGCTCCGTTAGGCCCCCCGATAACGGTAAGAGCAGGAGTTTGATCCGCCATTCATTCGAACACTTCGCGCACGATCTCGCGCGTGCGGTCCTCACGAACACGGTACTCAAAGCGCCGGCCGTCTGGCATATGGACGAACAGCCTGTTCGCTTCCGCCCCAATCCCCCCATAATAGACCGGCCTGCCAGCGGCCAGATGCTCCGCGATGTCACGTTGAACCTGCTCACGGAACAGCCGTTCGATTTCCTTGCCGCTCTTCGCGAAATCAGCTCCGAACAAGTCTAACTTTTCTGTCCCCATCGTCTCGCTGCTGGCCATACGAACCTCCGCTACGTTGCTCATTTTGATACGAGTATACACCCGGACCGGCGATAGGGCTTGCGTCGGGCGATGAGCGTGGCGGCGTTCCTGGCTGACTTCTGGGCCTATTATCACGAGCTGCAGGCGTCGCGCGCGCGGTCCCCGCGGCGGCGGAGCGGACGCGCCTGGACGCGGCCTTCGACGCGCTCTCCGACGAGGAGTTGCTGCCTGGCTTCAACCTGCCGCTCAACCTCATCTTCTCGGATCTCCCGTAGGCATATCACCACTACTGCATCCGGCGAGACCGGTTGCGTGCTCGGCTGTTCGACAACGTTTAGTTCGCTATCGCCGCGCTGTAGGCATAAGCAGCCCCGCGCACTATATCCAGTTCTCGACTTGCAGCGATGGCACGGCCGCCAGGTCGTCGCCGGTCGTGAGCAGCACGAGGTTGGCGCGGCGCGCCACGGCGGCAATGAGAGCGTCGATCGTCGCGATTTCCCTGCCCTGGCGCCGCAGCGTTGCTTGTATGTCCGCGGCGATGGCCGCGTCGACGGCATCCGTCTCGACAATCTTGAACAGGCTACCCTCGATATCCCCTCCGGCCGTCTGCCGAGCGGGTTGCGGTTGCACGCCGAGCATGCGCAAGGTTGACTCCACGAGGCGCGCGGATTGGCGCGTAGGCTCCGATATGCTTGATTGTACGTCGAACAGGCGCAGGGCTTGGTCGACGACCAGGATGTCTGAGTAGAACAGGTCTCCGGCCGTGAGGCGCTCCCGGATACGATCGCGCAACGGATGCGCGAGGGTCTCGAACGCGCGGGCGTGAGCGGCGTCGAGGAGATACGCTGTCGCAACGCCGACCGCCGTCTTTTGGCCGGGACCACGGGCTTTGGCAAGACGGTCTTGCACATCGTTTTCGCGGGAAGGATCATGCCGTGGGGCAGCCATCTCTTACCTCCGGAGTTGGCCTGTGAGGTCAGGGAACGCGGGCGGCCTGGACGGGTCGTACTGCTCGGTTGCCGGTGTCTATGTCCGGTATGAGGAGCCCCTTGACAAGGCTGAAGGCGACCCATTCCTGAAGCACGTCCTCCAGTTCGTCCCGGCATGCCTCGAGGGTGGCCGTCGAGGCCCACACTCCGTCGATGCCTGGAATCTCGCCAACGTACGCGCCATCGTCAAGGGTCTTGTACCGCGCATGGCGCATGGCTTCTTCCATGTAGGGAGCGAGCATCTTCAGGTTCTGATCCAGATCTCGTTCTCGGTCGGCGGCCTCGTCCTCTTCGTCGATTCTGCGTATGTCCGCCTCGACAGCAGCCCACTGCTTGTTCCACTCGGCTTCTTGCTCCGGAGTCAGTGGCGTCCCGTTGTCTACCTCCGCTGCAAAACGGTCGATCGCCTCTTGGGATGGTCTGGGTAGCGTTTGACCCGCTCCGCTCACGCGGATACGAGCGGCGAGTTCCTCAAGGGTTTCTTGCGACTCGTTGCCCCTCTCGCCCGAAGATCCTTGCTGTCGTCTCATTATCGGCGTTATACCCAGTTTTCCGTTCGTAGGTTGGGGACAGGTGCGAAATCCTTGTCAGTCGTGAGTAGAATGAGGCCTGCCCGTAGCGCGACGGCTGCAATAAGAGCGTCAATTGTTCCGAGTTGGCGACCTTGTCCTCGCAACGCCACTTGCAAGGTTGCCGCAAAAAGCGCATCTGTCTCACTGATGTCGATGAATCTGAGGACTGACCGCCAAATTGCCCACTCACGTTCATTCTGTGACGCGCGGCGCAACATCCTAAACCCATAAACCGTCTCCGTTACCACCATCGCAGTCAAGCAGAACTCGTCACCCGCAGCAACTCGATCTGTTAGGCGATCGCGTAACGGGTGACCGACGGTCACGAGGGGACTTGCGTGATTGGTGTCAAGAAGATACGACGCCACCTCTAGAAACCGCGACCTTCGGCGATGTCGTTTTCCTCATCGATCCTGCGAATCTCCGCGGACACCTCAGCCCAGCGTTTATTCCATTCCACGACGTCGGCTGGGCTAAGCGGTTGCTCATTCTTAACGTGCTCAACAAGCTGAGCTATGGCTTCGGGCGACGGCGGCGGCGAGATGTGTAGTTCCTGGCCATTGGTGCTCGCAAGGAAACGGGCTACCAAATCTTCAAGGCTCTCCTGTTCTTGCGCCTCGTCGTACTCGTCAAAGAAGCCTTCTCGTAGTGCTGTCATCATCGACCTCCTTGTTTCAGTCGTATCCGTCGTCGTGTTTGTCCATCTCCTATTCGTTTGGCCACTCCTGACAAGGTGTCCGTCGACGCCCGGACGCTGCGGCGCCTGATCTCGATGGGAATGTAGGCCTGCGACATGGCCCGGACGTGTCAAACGCTCGCAGTGAGGGCGGATAGCGGGGGGAGCCGATGCCCACGCCACTTGAGTAGGACCGCCGCGTACGCCTTCTGGAGGGTAAGCAGGTCGGCCTCCCGCAGGAGCCGGTCGAGTTCCGCCTGCTTGCCCGCATCGAGCGTCCCATCTCGGCGCTGCTCGCGCAACGAGGTCAGCCGGGCGTACCCCTCCTTGGGAAAGGCGGCGTGCGTCAACTGCCACAGTTCATCGTCGCGCAGGCGCTCCATCTTTTGCAACGCGCCGCGCAGGTCGTCCGGCAAGTCGTCCGGCAAGGGCGGCAGGTGCGACGACAGCGTGCGCACGATTACCCCTTCCAGCGGCTGCCCGGTCAGTTCGGCCAGGCGCTCAAGCCGATGGTACAGATGGTCGGGCAGATGGATGGTGATGGTGTCCGTGGCCATGGTGAGCGGGACTCCTTTCTCGCCGTCGTGCCGATTGCCGATCTCACGGTTACTTAGTGAGGCTGAACACGGCCCACGGCCATTCTTGGGGTTACTTATTGAGGCTGAGCACGGCCATGAAGGCTTCCTGCGGGATCTCCACGTTGCCCACGCGCTTCATGCGCTGCTTGCCTTCCTTCTGCTTCTCCAGCAGCTTGCGCTTGCGCGAGATGTCGCCGCCGTAGCACTTGGCCAGCACGTCCTTGCGCATGGCGCGGATGGTCTCGCGGGCGATAACCTTGCCGCCGATGGACGCCTGCACCGGCACCTCGAACATCTGGCGCGGGATCAACTCCTTGAGCTTCTCGATCAGCGTCTTGCCCAGCGGGTAGGCCTTGTCGCGGTCAGTGATCAGCGAGAGCGCGTCGACCGGCGCGCCGTTGAGCAGGATGTCGAGCTTGACCAGGTTGCCCGGCCGGTAGCCGGCCACGTTGTAGTCGAGCGAGGCGTAGCCCTGGCTGAGGCTCTTGAGCTGGTCGTAGAACTCCACGATCAGCTCGGAGAGCGGCAGGTCGTAGGTCAGGTGCACGCGCGTCTCGTCGAGGTACTCGATGCCGCCATACTCGGCGCGGTGCTGCCGGCACAGTTCCATGATCGCGCCGATGTACTGAGATGGCGTAAAGATGCTGAGGTGCACCCAGGGCTCGCGGATCTCGGCCACCTCGCCGAGCGGGGGCAGACCCGACGGGTTGTCGATGGCAATCTCGCTGCCGTCGGTCTTGGTGACCTGATACTCCACGCTGGGCGCGGTGGCCAGCAAGTGCAGGTTGTACTCGCGCTCCAGCCGCTCCTGGACGATCTCCATGTGCAGCAGGCCCAGGAAGCCGCAGCGGAAGCCGAAGCCCAGCGCGATGGAGCTTTCGGGCTCGTAGGTCAGGCTGGCGTCGTTGAGCTTGAGGCGGTCCAGTGCCTCACGCAGCAGCGGGTAGTCCTCGCCGTTGGTGGGGTAGAAGCCGGCGAAGACCATCGGCTGAGCCGGCTTGTAGCCGGGCAGCGGCTCGGCCGCGCGGCGGCCGGCCTCGGTCACGGTGTCGCCGACCTGGCAGTCCTTGACATTCTTGAAGCCGGTAGCAATGTAGCCGACCTCGCCGGCCGAGATGTCGGGCAGCGCGGTCAGGGTGGGCCGGAAGGCGCCCAACTCCAGCACCTCGTTCTGCGCGCCCGAGCCCATCAGGGCGATGCGCGTATGCGGGCGCAGCGTGCCCTCCATCACGCGCACGTAGGCGATCACGCCGCGGTAGGAGTCGTAGTGCGAGTCGAAGATGAGGGCGCGCAGGGGCGCGTGGGGGTCGCCCTTGGGCGGCGGCACCTTGCGCACGATAGCTTCCAGCACGTCGTCGGTGCCGATGTTCTCCTTGGCGCTGGCCAGCACCACGTCGTCGGGGTCGATGCCGATGACATTCATCAGCTCGGTCTTGACGCGCTCGGGGTCGGCGCTGGGCAGGTCGATCTTGTTGACGACCGGGACCAGCTCCAGGTTGCTGTCGATGGCCAGGTAGACGTTGGCCAGCGTCTGCGCCTCGATGCCCTGCGCGGCGTCGACCACCAGCACGGCGCCTTCGCAGGCGGCCAGGGCGCGCGAGACCTCGTAGTTGAAGTCGACGTGCCCGGGCGTGTCGATCAGGTTGAGTTCATAGTCCTGGCCGTCGCGGGCGCGGTAGAGCATGCGCACGGCCTGCGCCTTGATGGTGATGCCCTTCTCGCGCTCCAGATCCATCGAGTCGAGCACCTGCGCGGCCATCTGGCGCTGGGTGAGGGTATGCGTCTGCTCGATCAGGCGGTCGGCCAGGGTCGACTTGCCGTGGTCGATGTGCGCGATGATACAAAAATTGCGGATGTTTTGTTGATTCATGTGCCCTACTGGGTCGTATCCCGCGTCCAACCGGTCCACTGGACGCAGGCGCGAAGGGGGCGAGCTACCAGACCAGGCCCGCCACCTTCTGTTATATGCACATAGGTGGGTCTAGTTAGAGTATATCAACCAGGGACATTGCATCCGGTGTTCAACCTTCTCCTGTTCCATAGCCGTATCCGTCGCCCCGCCGTGCTACAGTACGTTTATAAGATCAGTGCTTGGTCAACAGGTGATCGACCGGGCGCGCGACCGAGTGGATAGGATGGAGGGATGAACGATGGCGGTGTATGATGGCGTGATCCGGGATAACGTGGTGGTCCTGCCTGACGGGGTACGCCTCCCCGAAGGCATGCCCGTCGAGGTGCGGCCTCGCGTCGGGGGCGCGCGCGATGACGACAGCGCCGCCGTGGACGCGGAGTTGATCGCAGCCGGCATGCTCGAGGAGATGCCAGGCGATCACGACGCTGACGCGACGGCCGACAGCAACAATTTTGAGCCCGTGCCCTTCACCGGACGTCCGCTCTCGGAGCAAATCATCGAGGAGCGGCGCTAGGACGTGGCCTCTTATTACCTCGACACGAGCGCCCTCGTCAAGCGATACGCCCGGGAGCAGGGTTCGGACTGGGTGCGGGCACTGGTGGACCCCGCCGCGCGGCACGCTCTGTACACCATCCGCCTGACTGGTCCGGAGTTGGTTGCCGCCCTCGCTCGCAAGGCGCGCACAGGTGAAATGACAGCCGCCAACGCGGCCGCCGCCATCCAGGCGTTCCGCAACGATTGGTTTGGGCACGGACGCACGTGGTATCGCGTGCTCGCCGCCGGCGCCGTCGCGACCGGGCGTGCCATGGACCTCGTTGAGCGACACGGACTGCGCGGGTACGACGCGACACACGTGGCCGCAGCGCTCATCGTCGCCGATGTGCGCCGCCGACACGGGCTGCCGGCCCTCACCTTCGTGTCGGCGGACAATGGCCAGCGCCAGGCCGCGGCCACGGAAGGGTTGCCCGTCGACGATCCTAACACGTATCTATAAGGCGATACAACCATGGCATCGGTGGACGTAGCCGCGTGGGTGCTGGTCCCTGACGGCATATGGGTGCGCTAGTGCTACGCGACCGAGGGGGCAGGCGGCGTGGGGGGCGCGGCGCGGCCGAGGAACACGTCGCCGATGTCCGCGCGGGCCAGCAACTCGGACGCCGGGCCCGCCAGCCGCACCTCGCCGGCGACCAGCACATAGGCCCACCGCGAGATCTCGAGCGCCGCCGTTGCTCGTTGCTCGACCAGCAGCACGGCCGTCCCCGCCGTGGCCAGGCGTCGCACATGCTCCCGCAGCAGGTCGGCCGCCAGCCGCGGAGACAGGCCGGCGGTCGGCTCGTCGAGGAGCAGCACGCGCGGACGCGGCATCAGCACGCGCGCGATGGCCAGCATCTTGCGCTCGCCGCCGCTTAGCTTGCCGGCGTTGCGCCGCAGCAGCGGGGCCAGCGCGGGCAGCAGGTCCAGCACCTCGTCGCGCCGCCCGGCGACGGCGCGGCGATCGAGCAGATAGCCGCCCATGTCGAGGTTCTCGGCCACGGTCAGCGTGGCGAACACGTCGTTTGTCTGCGGGACATAGCCCAGGCCCTTGCGCACGCGCTCGTCGGTGCGCAGGCGCGTGACGTCCTCTCCAGCCAGGGTCACCGTCCCGCGCAGGGGCGTCAGCAGGCCGGTCAGCGCCTTGAGCAGGGTGCTCTTGCCGGAGCCGTTGGGGCCGATGATCGACACGACCTCACCCGGCCCGACGCCCAGCGACACGTCCCGCACGATCGAGCTGCCGCCGTAGCCCGCCGCCACGCCCACGGCGTCCAGCAAAGCGGGAGGGCGGCCCTCCATGCCCATGCTCGGGCTAGCCGACGAGGTAGGCATCCACGACCTCCCGCCGTCCGCGCAGTTCGCCCATTGTCCCCTGCGAGAGCACCCGTCCCTGGGCCATCACCACCACCGGATCGCACAGCCGCTCGACCAGGGCGAGCTCGTGCTCGACCATCAGCATGGTCAGGCCGCCGTCGCGCAATTCCTCCAGGTAGCCGGCGATGCGCCGGGCCAGGGTCGGGTTGACCCCGGCCATCGGCTCGTCGAGCAGCAGCAGGCGCGGCCACCCCATCAGTCCGCGCATCAGCTCGACCAGACGCTTCTGGCCGCCGCTCAGGTTCCCGGCGTACTCATCCTCCTTGTCGGAGAGCGCGAAGCGGTCGAGCAGCGTACGGGCCTGTTCGACCGACTCCGCCTCCTGGCGCCGCCAGGAGCGACGGCCGCGCAGCGCGCCCCACAGCGACTCGCCGCGCTGGCCGGGCGCGGCGACGAGCAGATTCTCCAGCACGGTCAGGCGCGCGAACTCGCTCGACAGCTGGAAGGTGCGCACCAGCCCGCGGCGGGCCAGGCGGTAGGTCGGCAGCCCCGTGACATCACGCCCGTCGAAGGTGATGGCGCCGGCGGTGGGTCGGATGGCGCCCGCGACGATGCCCAGCATGGTCGATTTGCCCGCGCCATTGGGGCCGATCAGGCCGGTGATGGTCCCGGCGCGCACCTCGAACGAGACGGACTCCACCGCCCGCACGCCACCAAAGGCGCGTCGCGCATCGCGTACCGTCAGCAACGCCGTGGCCCCCCTCGTCGCGGTGCTCATGCAACCGGCCCTTCGCCCGCATCGCCAACCCGGGCCGTGCCCGACGGCAGGGATGTCGCTCGCAGGCCGGGGAGGTGTGGGAAGCGGCGGCGCCGCTCCGGCAAGATACCCTGCGGCCGGAACCACAGGAACAGCAGCATCAGCAGCGCGGTCACGATCCACTGTAGCGCGTCGATCAGGCCGGGGTGTCCGGGGATCGCCGGCAGGAAGCGCGTCGCCTCCAGGAACGCCACCGGGACCAGCAGCGCGCCGACCACCACGCCGGCATTGTTTCCGCTGCCGCCGATGACCACCGCGGCCAGCAGCACAAACGTCTCGGGATAGAGCCAGCCGCCCGGCGCCCAGGCGCCGATGAACATCACCAGGACCGCGCCGCTGAGCGCCGCGATGGCGCCGCCGGTGGCGAAGGCCACCATGCGCAGCGCGAACACGTTCTTGCCGCAGGCCGCCGCCGCTTGCTCGTTGTCGCGGATCGCCCGCAGGGTGCGGCCCAACGGCGAGGAGGTGACGCGATGCACCACCAGGTAGACAATCCCCACGATCACGGCGGTGAGCCCCACGTAGAACCACTGGTAGCTGATTGGCGACAGGTTGAGCGTCGAGGACAGCGGCTGCGGGACCAGCGAGAGGCCGGCCGAGCCGTTGAACAGCCCCACCTCGTTTTGCACCACGCTGACCGCGATCTGCGACACCACCAGCATCACCAGCGCCTGGTAGTCGGAACGCAGACGGCGCAGCGCGATGCCGCCGACGAGCAGCGAGAGCAGCGCGCCGACGAGGGCGGCCGCCAGCAGGGGCAGCGGGAAGGGCAGTGAGCCGCCGCCAATGTACTGCTGGAAGCCGCCCAGGGCGGAGGAGGGTCCCAGCGTCAGGACGGCCGCCGTGTAGGCCCCGGCGGCCTGGAAGACGACGAAGGCGAAGTTAATGATGCCCGTGACGCCGATTTGCAGGTTGAACGCCCAGCAGGCCATGACGTCGACGCCGAGGTAGACCAGCAGCGTCGAGATGTAGAACTGGTAGGCCGTGCTCACGCCACACCACCCCCTATCCTATCGCTCGATGTCCCGGCCAGGATGCCCTGGGGACGCAGCACCAGCACGAGCACCAGCAGCACGAACGCCACCACGTTCTTGTAGGAGGGGCTCAGGAACGCGGCCGAGACCTCGGTGCCCAGGCCGATCACCAGCGCCCCCAGCATGGCGCCGTAGGGGCGCCCGATGCCGCCCAGGATCGCCGCGGCCACGATCACCAGAAAGAAGTTGGCCCCCGTGGTGGCGCTGACGCTCGACGTGTTGATGACCAGGACGACCCCGGCGGCGCCGCACAACGCGCCGGAGATGAGCCAGGTCAGGTCGACGATGCGCTCGGTCCTGATGCCGCAGCCGCGCGCCAGTTCCGGGTTGGCCGCCGTGGCGCGCATGGCCTTGCCTAGCCGAGTATAGGTCAGCAGCGCGTGGACGGCCAGCATCGCCGCGACGCTGAGCGCGATGATGCCCAGCTCCGCCAGCGTGACCGTCAGCGCGCCGAGGTGGAGTGACGAACCGGCGTCGAACGCGTAATTGTAGAAGCCCGGACCCCACAGCGCCAGCACGCCGTTCTGGACAATCAGCCCGGCGGCCAGGGTGACGATCACGACGGTCAGCACGCTGGCCCCGCGGCGCTGGAACGGAGCATAGAGGGCGCGATTGAGCAGGAACGACCCCAGCGCGCCGGAGAGCGCCCCGACCAGCAGGCACAGCCAGATGTTGAGCCCGGCCGCGTTGGCCAGGTAGGCCACGAACGCGGCGGCGGTCATCACGTCCCCGAAGGCCAGGTTGATGACGTTTGTGACGCCGAACTGCATGGTGAAGCCGACCGCGGCGAGGGCCACGATCGACGCGGTGACCAGGCCGAACCCGACCGACGAGATGACGATGTCCATCGCTAACGCGAGAGGGTGGTGATCGTCGCCGACGGCAGCACACTGGCCAGGATGACCTGCCCGTGCGGCCCGAAGCGCGCCGCCTCGAAGGCCCCGACCGAGTTGTGGTACTCGTTGAACGCGATGGGGCCGGCCGCGCCGACGTAGCGGATGTGCCTGCCCTGGGCCAGCGCCCGCGCGCCCTGCGCGAACGAGGTGACCGAGACCGCGCCGGGCAAGGTCCCGGTCACCCGCGAGATGTAGGGGTTGAGCGTCGCGGGATTCGTGCTCCTGGCGTCGGCCGCGGCCAGGGCCAGCAGGTTGACCGAGTCGTAGTAGCTCATGGTATAGGGGTCGTTGCCCCAGTCGGCCGGCTTGTGCCCGGAGGGAGTAAGCGCGGCGTTGAACGTCTGCCAGGAGGGGCCGGCCGTGGGCGTGTAATACTCCACGCCCGTGACCACGCGCGCCGTGGCGTCGGCCCCGATGGCGCGCGAGACGGCCTGGTACCATTGGCCCTGCAGCGTCAACTCGGTCCCGATCACCGGGATGTTCAGGCCGCCCAACTGCTGCAACTCGGAGAGGAAGGTGGCCGCCGACTGCGGGTCGAGCTCCGTGAAGATGACTTGAGGCCTGGCTTGCAGCAGGCGCTCGATCTCGGTGCGATACGAGCTCTGGTCGAGCACCAGCTTCTCGTCGATCACCACGTGACCGCCGAGCCTGGCGAAGCCGCGATCCAACGTCGGCAGGACACCCTGCGAGCCGATGTCGTTGCCGAAGATCGTCGCGCCCCGCGTGTAGCCTTTCAGGCGCCCCCACACGGCCATCGCGTAGCCCTTGACGTCGTCCGCCGGCGTGACGCGCCACAGGTACGGGTCGGTCGATTGATCGAGCGCGGCCTGACCCGAGTTGGGGAACGTGGGGATGCTGGCGCGCTGGAAGAGCGGCAGCGTGGCCAGGGCTTCGTCGGAGCTGGGGCCGAGCACCCCCAGCAGGTTGGACGTCGTGGCGATCAGCTGTTGCGCAGCCGGGATCGCGTCCGCCGGGTCGCCGCGCGTGTCGACCGCCGCGCAGGTTAGCGGATGGCCGAGTACGCCGCCCGCCCGGTTGATCAGCAACACGGCCGGGTCGCACCCGGCCAGCATCTCGGGCCCGAAGCTGGCGTCGGCCCCGGTGAACGGCTGGAACGCCGCGATCTCCAGCGACGCCTGCGCCCCAACCAGCGACATACTCCCGGCGCCCATGGTTCGCATATGAACGGGGACGCCTGTGACCACGACGATGCCAAGTACAGACAGCAACCATCGCGCGCGCAACATACTACCTGCCCTCCGGTTCCACTTGATAATACAGCTACTTTCACCAGATCGCGCAAGCTATCGCCCTGCCCTCCCCCTTGTCTTACGACTAGCTACGCTCGAAGCTATGGCCGTCGCGTCGCACCCCTCCTAGATGTCGCTCTCCGTGAGACCAGCCAGCTTGAGTAGGTGTTTGAACAAGCCAACTTTGAGAGGGGTAGCTCCATGGATCGGCACGGAGATGCGCGATGGATTGCCCGATTTGCCGTAGACGTGGTGACTGCCCACGACACGTCGCAATGACCAACCATGGCTTTCGAGAGCGCGAGCGAGTTCACGTCCCGAGACCGTCTTCACACCGCTATTTCCATCACGCGGCTATTATCGTCGGGTGTTGCCGGTTCAGCATCGACGGACAAGCACGCTTCGATAGCCTCATTCAGGTTCTGGAGCAGTTCCTCAATGGTTTCTCCTTGCGTGGCGCAGCCAGGGATAGCCGGTACTTCGGCCCAATACCCGCCCTCTTCCGCCTCATGCACGATCACCTTTAGTTTCATGGCCACAACCTCCCGCATTCGCATCCTCTGTAGCAATAGTATAGGGCATTAGCTGAGCGCCGAGAGTCGCCCGGACGATTGTGAGGGCGTGGAGAGTGCGATGCGTGCTATACTCCAGGCTGTTTCGCGGAGGGAACGATTCTGATGGAGAAGGCAAAACTCGTCACGCTGGTCATCATGGACGGCTTTGGATTGGCGCCGCCCGGACCCGGCAACGCTATCGCGCAGGCTAACACGCCCAACCTCGACCGCTATCGCGCGCGCGGACCGCACACCGAGCTGTCCGCCTCGGGTCTGGCGGTGGGCCTGCCGCCCGGCGAGATGGGCAACTCGGAGACCGGCCACATGAACTTCGGCGCCGGCCGCGTGGTCTACCAGAAACTGACACTGATCTCGAAGATGATCGAGGATGGCACGTTCTTCCAGACGCCAGCCTTCGAAGAGGCCATCGCGCACGTGCGCCGCAACGGCTCGCGCCTGCACCTGGTCGGCCTGATCGGGCCGGGCGGCGTGCACTCCTTCGAGGGCCACCTCGGCGCGCTGCTGCGGCTGGTCGGTGACGCCGGGCTGCAACAGGTCTACGTGCAGGCCATCCTGGACGGGCGCGACACCGAGCCGCGTAGCGCCCTTGGCTACGTGCGCGCGCTCAACGAACATATGAACAAGTTGGGGACCGGCGCTATCGCCACCACCTCGGGCCGCTACTACGCCATGGACCGCGACAACCGCTGGGAGCGCACGCGCCTGGCCTACGACGCCATGGTCCACGCCCAGGGTCCCGCCGCGCCCAGCCCCGAGGAGGCGGTCCAGCGCGGCTACGCCGAGGGCGTGACCGACGAATATCAGTTGCCCACGGTCATCACCGTCGACGAGCAGCCGGTGGCCACGGTGCAGCCGCACGACGCGGTGATCTTCTTCAACTTTCGCGGCGACCGTCCGCGCCAGCTGACCAAGGCTTTCGTCTTGCCCGAGTTCGACGGCTTCGAGCGCGGCCCGCGCATCGAGGACCTGTTCTTTGTGACCCTGGCCGAGTATGAGAAGGGCCTGCCCGTGGTCGTGGCCTTCCCGCCCGAGCGGCTCTCCGATCCCGTGACCGTCCCGCTGGCCGCGGTTGTCTCGCACGCCGGCCTGCCGCAACTGCACGTGGCCGAGACAGAGAAGTATGCCCATGTGACCTACTTCATCAACGGTGGGCGCGAGGATCCGTTCCCCGGCGAGGACCGCACGCTGGCGCCCTCGCCCAAGGTGGCGACCTACGACCTTGCGCCCGAGATGAACGCCAGCGGGGTGGCCGACGCCGTCGTGAACGGCCTGGATGGGACGCCCTACGCGCTGGTGATCGTGAACTTCGCCAACTGCGACATGGTGGGGCATAGCGGCCAAATCGAGGCCACGGTGCGCGCGGTGGAGACGGTCGACGGGCAGGTGGCGCGCGTGGTCGACGCCACGCTGGCCCGCGGCGGCGTGGCGCTGATCACGGCCGACCACGGCAACGCCGAGCAGATGCTGGAGCCGGGCGGCAGCGGAGGTCCGTGGACGGCCCACACCAGCAACCCCGTGCCCTTCATCCTGGTCGCGCCCGACGCGCGGCCCGACCTCCAACAGGCCGCCCTGCGCTCGGGCGGCCGCCTGGGCGACGCCGCCCCGACCATCCTGCGCCTGCTGGGCCTGGAGCAACCAACGGCCATGACGGGCGAGCCGTTGCTATGAAGCAGCCTGCGACTAAAGTCGCATGGCAAACGACGGCGACTAAAGTCGCGGAATGCCCCCTGTGGTGGGAAGCAAACACCCTATCTAGAGACACTTCAGTGTCCGTTTTGTGCCATGCGACTTTAGTCGCAGGCCGTTTGATGGAGGAATGAATAGATATGGACCGTACGGCAATCCTAACCGACGACGGCGGACCGATGACCATCGGCGACGTGTTCGCGCGCGAGATCCTGGACTCGCGCGGCAATCCCACTATCGAGGTGGAGGTGGTGCTGGAGAGCGGGGCGCGCGGCGTGGCCGCCGTGCCCTCCGGCGCCTCAACCGGCGCGCACGAGGCCCTGGAGTTGCGCGACAAGGACCCCAAGCGCTACGGCGGCAAGGGCGTGCTCAAGGCGGTCGACAACGTCAACGAGGCCATCGCGGACGAGATCATCGGGACCGACGCTCTCGACCAGCGCGGCCTCGACGCGCGTTTGCAAGAGCTGGACGGCACCGCGACCAAGAGCAGCCTGGGCGCCAACGCCATCCTGGGCGTCTCGCTGGCCGCCGCGCGCGCCGTGGCCGCCGACCTTGAGTTGCCGCTCTATCGCTACCTGGGCGGACCCAACGCCCATGTGCTGCCGGTACCGATGATGAACATCCTCAACGGCGGCAAGCACACCGAGTGGCAGTCGACCGACCTGCAGGAGTTCATGGTCATGCCCGTCGGCGCGGAGTCGTTCCGCGAGGGCGTGCGGGCCTGCGTCGAGGTCTACCATGCCCTGGCCAGGGTCTTGACCGGGCGCGGCCTGACCACGGCGGTGGGCGATGAGGGCGGCTTTGCCCCCGCCCTGGCCTCCAACCGCGACGCGCTCGACGTGATCGTGTCCGCGATCGAGGCGGCGGGCTATAAGCCGGGCGACGACATGATGCTGGCCATCGACGCGGCGGCAACCGAGCTATACGAGGACGGCGCGTACCGCCTGCGCAAGGAGGGCCGCACGCTCAGCAGCGCGGAGATGGTCGATTTCTACGCCGGCTGGGTCGAGCAATACCCTATCATCAGCATCGAGGACGGCCTGTCCGAGGACGATTGGGAGGGTTGGGCGGCACTGACGGCGCGGCTGGGCGACCGCGTGCAACTCGTCGGCGACGACCTGTTCGTCACCAACACCAACCGCCTGCGGCGCGGCATTCGCGAACGCTCGGCCAACTCCATCCTGGTCAAGCTCAACCAGATCGGCTCGCTGACCGAGACGCTCGACGCCATGAGCATGGCCATGCGGGCGCGCTTCACGGCCGTTGTCTCGCACCGCTCCGGCGAGACCGAGGACACCACCATCGCCGACCTTGCCGTGGCCCTCAACGCCGGCCAGATCAAGACCGGCGCGCCCGCGCGCTCCGAGCGCACGGCCAAGTATAACCGCCTGATGGCTATCGAGGACGAGTTGGGCTCCTCGGCCTCCTACGCCGGCCGCGACGCCTTCTACAACCTGGACCTGTCGAAGTGACGGACGGCCGGCGATGAGACGCTCCTATTCCTCTGGCCAGAAAGATGGGCCGATGATTCTGGTGATGGGGGCCACGGGCACCGTGGGGCGCGAGGTGGCGCGCCTGCTGCGCGAGCAGGGCCAGGAGGTGCGTGCGGCGACGCGCGACGCGGAACGGGCCGCCGCGAATGCACCACACGATGGCGGGCTGTCCTACGTGCCGTTCGATTTCGGCCGGCACGAGACGTACGAGCCCGCCCTCCGCGGGGTGAAAGCGGTCTTCCTGATCGGGGGAGATAACGATTACTGCATTTTTGGGCCATTTGCCTCCCCAGCTATTTCTGTGGCGAGTTTTAGCCTCCCTTTTGGGGCTGGTAGGGGACCATGTCCTGCTCTTCACGCCTGGGGAAGGTCGTTAAGAGGCCTGTACTCGTCACGAAAGGAAG
>JAABUQ010003661.1_pt1 | contig 27643 bp, 23 predicted proteins | sample 5560001 | NCBI WGS metagenome assembly JAABUQ01 (sample SAMN10711888, study PRJNA513371) | rock metagenome | isolation source: Antarctica rocks | place: Antarctica: Victoria Land, Finger Mt nord | collected 2015-12-18 | reverse complement strand
AGCAGTTTCAATCAGCCCCCGACGGTGAGGTCGGGGGAGACGATCAAGGACGGGCTGATCGTGGTCGACCACGGAGTGTTTCAATCAGCCCCCGACGGTGAGGTCGGGGGAGACGGCCCAGCCGGGCCCGCCCGCGGCGGCCGGGGCGCAGTTTCAATCAGCCCCCGACGGTGAGGTCGGGGGAGACCGGAGCTGGACCTCTACGAGGGGATGTTCCGCGCGTTTCAATCAGCCCCCGACGGTGAGGTCGGGGGAGACGCGGGGGACGACGCGGTCGCCTTCCTGCCCATGTCGTTTCAATCAGCCCCCGACGGTGAGGTCGGGGGAGACGGGCTTGTTCCAACTGGTTTCGACCAAAGGGTTTGCGATCGAGAAATCGCGAACCTAGGCCGGCCGCGTCGGATTCCGGGATGGGGTTCCCGGTTGTCAGGTCGTAAGTTGCGGCCATGGAATCGGTTCCACGGATCGCGAACCCCCCGGCCTTGGGCCGGAGCCTCCGGTTCGCGGTGTGGAGATTAGGTTGACCGATCTCGTGCGAATTGTCAAAGAGGGAGCGCAAGGCCGGCCCGCGGACTCAGAGGATCAGGGGGCCTTCCAGGTCGAGGGGGGGGTTGACGCCGTGGTGCTCGATCTTGGTCCGGGTGTTCTCGTCCAGCGGGTAAAACCGGAGGCTGTCCTCGGTCGGCTCGACGATCGCCAGGAGGGAGTCCCGGAGGAGGAACCATTGTTCGGGGCCGACCAGGCATTTGAAGACCGAATCCTGGACGCGGAGGCCGTAGTTCTTGCACGCCGTGGCGACCCGTCGGAGCCGCCTGCGGCCCTCGGGGGTGGTCGTGGCGACGTCGTAGGTGACGAGGATCAGCATCGAGGAGCCCTCATTCGGCCCGGCCTCCGGGAGATCAGCGGACGACGCACGGGGGGTAGATCTCGCCGTCGCCGCGGAGGTGGCGGGCGAGGAGCTTCGCCTGGAGGTAAGGGAGCTGGCCGACCCGGGTCTTGGTCCCGAGCAGCGGGTGGATCAGCTCCTCTCGCTTGCGGGCGACGTAGGCCTGGACCAGCGTCTTGCGGGCGTCGGAGTTCATCTCGACGCCCCCGCCGTCACGGCGAACGAACTGCGAGGGCGTGACCTGGCGGCGGTTCAGGAGGGTGAGCACCAGGCGGTCGGCCACCAGGGGGCGGAACTCCTCGACCAGATCCAGGGCCATCGACGGGCGGCCCGGGCGGTCGACGTGTAAGAATCCAACGTCGGGGTCCATCCCGGCCGCGGTCAGGGCGGCCACGCAGTCGTGGACCAGCAGGGCATAGGCGAAGGAGAGCATGGCGTTGACCGGGTCGAGGGGGGGCCGTCTTGACCGGCCGATCATGGCCAGCTCGGCACGATTCTGGCGGATCATTCCGGGGAAGGCCCCGAAGTAGCAACGGGCCGCGTCCCCCTCCCGGCCTCGGACCTCGTCGAGCGTCGCCGCCGAAGGGAGGGCCTCCAGGCCCTCCGCGAGTCGGGCCGAGGCGGAGAGTAGCGACTCCCGGTCGTCGGCAGAGTCGGTCTCGCGGGCGGCCCGGACCAGGGCGTTGCGGGTGTTCTGGAGCTTGCCGGCCACGAAGCATCGGGCCAGGGCGAGGCACGCCTCGGGCCGATCGGCCCGGCGGAACTGCTCGCGGCGCAGCAGGACATTGCCCGATCGAGGGGCGTCGACCCGGCCGATCAGGCGACCCGACTCGGAGAGGAACGTGAGGGCCACGCCCGACTCCAGGCAGAGTTCCATCAGGCCGGGGCTGACCATGACCTGGCCGAAGGCGGCGATGGCGTCGAGGTTGTGGATCGGCAGGGCCAGGCGGGTCGCCTTCTCGACCTCGACGACCACCGTCCGGTGATCGCGGCGGAGATACGACCCGGGCGTGAAGACGTAGAGGGTGTTGAGCTGGATGTCCACGATCGGATCAAGCCCCCTCGGAGTGAGCGGCGGGACCGTCGGCCGGCCCGGCCGATCGACGTCGGGACTTCGACCGGGCGGCCCCGACCTCTCGGATCGGGTCGGTCTCGGCCGGGGACGTGGAGAAGAGGGCACGCGACAGGGCGGCGATCCGTCGGGGATCGGCGAAGGCTTCCGGCAAGCAGTGACCTCGGAGTGAGCAGCCCCGGCATTGCGGCTTGAGGACGGGCGAGGGGATGCGGTCGGAAGCGAGTAAGGCGCGGAGGCGATCGATCGCCGCGGCGGCCTCCGCCCGCAGCTCGGGCGTGAAGGGGACCTCGCGACGGGCCTTGCTCACGGCGTGGTAGACGGCCCCGGCGGGGACCGGTCGGCCGATCATCTCCTCGAGGCAGAAGGCCTGGGCGCAGAGCTGGACGTCGTCGTTGTCCCACCGCCGGGCCTTGCCTCGCTTGTATTCGACGGGGTAGGCGGTCTCGACGATCGGGTCGCCCCGCCGCCTCGGCCCCGGGTCGCGGCGGAATTCGACGAGGTCGGCCCGGCCATAGAGCCGGAGCTGGCGCGAGGCGATCCAGAGGCCGCGCTCGGTCCGGACCCCCTTGCGCCGCTCGAAGCCCGGCCGGTCGGACCGGGCGTGGAGCGAGTCCCCCCGGCGGGTGTGCTCGTTGTGGACGTACAGGCCGTCCAGATGCCGGAGCGCCGCCCGACGGTCGCAATACAGCAGGGCATTCAGGGCCGAGAGGGGGACGAAGTCGTCCCCCTCGAGGTCTCCGGCGCTCATCGCTCGGGGTCCACGCGGCGATGGAGCTTGACGCCGGGAAACTTCTCCTCGGAGTAACCGACGGTCACCGCGTAGTCGCCGTAATCCTGGGGGATGGAGCCCGGGGCCCTGAGTTTGACTCCGACCGAGTCGAAGAGGTCGTGGGCGTGGGCGCAGCCGAGCATCGCCTCGCGGCGGTTCTGCTCGGCGTTGGCCCCGGCCTGGGTGCCGACGTGCTCGAAGTCGAGCACGCCCCGGACGACCATGTCGCCCCGGGCCGCCGACCGGTCGTGGTCGAAGAGGTGCGCCAGGGCCTCGATGAACAGGTCGTAATCGGCCTGGTCGAACCCGGTGTTCCGGGCGAAGGCGGGCGAGACGTAGCACTTCGCCGCGTAGAGGCCGTAGGGGACGATGTACTTCTGGCCCATCGTCCGGTCCTTGGAGGCGTCCTCCTCCTTGGTCACGGCGCACCGGGTGATGGTGATCTCCTGGGGGTTGATCGGGTCGTACGACCGGCCGAAGCTGAACTGGACGGGGCCGCGGATCTGGCCGTGCGGCGAGCCCTTCATGACCTCGCCGCCGGTGGAGATGACCTGGCCGAAGGTCCGGACGTCGAAATACCGGTTGCAGAGCCAGTCCTTGATGAGTCGGCCGTGCTCGTCCTTGACCTTGGCCTTCTCCTTCTCTTTCTCCTTGATCTGGCCCTTGGTCTCCGCCTCGGCCTCCCCCTGCTTGGCGTTGAGGACGTTCCCCTGCTTGATGAGGATGTCGAACCCCCTGCCGTTGGCGGCCGGGGGGAAGAGGTCGACATAATTGCGGACTTTGCGCTTGAGGCAGACGTCGGAGACAAGCCCCCGGCCGGAGACGGCGTCGACCCGGGGCTGGTTGCCGGCGTCGGGGTCGCCGTTGGGGTTGCCGTTGGTGACCTCGAAGAGGATCAGGATGTCGTGGCGATGGGCGATGGGCTCGGACATGGGGTCCTTGGCCTTCCTGATTTGAGGGTACGATTTTCCGATCACTCGGGGACGTCGCGAACTTCGGCGAGGGCCTCCAGGACCGGGTCGGCGTCGGCCGCGGCCTTCCCGGCGGCCTTGCGGGCCAGGTATTCCTTGAGGGCCCGGTCGTCGGCGGCCTTCTGCTGGTGGAAGCCGAGGGCAAACCGGGCCTGCTGCTCCGGGGTCAGCAGGGCGGGGAAGTCGGGGGCGTCGCGGCCGTCCGCCGGCCCGAACAGCGCGGCGATGTCGTTCACCCGGGACTGGAGCGCCCAGCCCTTGCCCCGCTGCTTGGGGTCGCCGCTCTTCTTGAGCTTCTTCTCGTGCACCTTCGCGAGCCCCATGAGGCGGCCGAAGACGGTCTTCGGGTAGGTCGAGGCGGCGCCGTAGAACCTCGAGACGATGTTGGCCCCGACCTGCCCCTGGGCGGCCCTCTGGAGGTCGTCCAGGACGGCGAGCAGCCGCCCGCAGTTGTACGGCTTGTCGTTGGTCTCGCAGAGGAAGCGGTCGACGGGCATCGGCGGGTCTCCCGAGCGGAGGAGGATGAGCTTGAGCAGGGCGAATCGCGGGGTGTCGAATCGGACGCCGTTGCCCCGCCCGGCCGCGGCGATCTTCAGCCGCCCGAGGGTCGGGACGAGCAAGGACCGGGGGTTGAATCGTCCGAGATCGAGGGCCGCCCGATAGAGCGCGTCATAGGTCGTCGGTTGAACCTCGGAGGGGACCCGGGCCGTGGCGGCGGCCAAGGCATGGATCGCGAACGGGCTGAACGTCGGCGCTTCCGGGGCGGGCGCGGCGGGGTCGGCCCCCTTGGAAGGCCTCCGGCCGGAGGGCTTCGCGGACGCCTTGGGGACGGCGATGGCCTCGGTCTCGAGGTCGTCGAACCAGTGCCGGACGGCCGTGACCGCCTCCCTGAGCGGCTGGTCGAGCCATCGGCGGACGACCACCCGCCCGCCGTTGGCCGCGAGGGTCAGCGACCGATAGTGGCCGACGTCGAGGGCGTGGGCGAACCGGCCGGCCTCGAACGCCTCGAAGAACTTCGACCGCGAGTCGGCGGTCGGGGCGTCGAGGAGGTCGAGGAATGCGCCGCCCGCCTCGGGGCTCACGTCCACCCACGAGCAGAGGACCGATTCGCCGAGCTTCTTCCGCGTATTCCGGTCCGCCAGCAGGCTGTTCAGGCCGAGGGCATAGGCCGCCGCCGCGCCCTCGGACACCGGCGCGTTCCAACCCTTCTCGAAGCCGTAGGACCGGAGGCTCGGCGTCTCCTTGTCGAACGAGACCAGGTAGCCGCCGATCGGCGGGAGGCCGGGGACGCCCTTGATCAGCGTCCGGTGGACCTCGGCGATCGGGACATTGGTCTCGCCCGTGACCAGGCAAGTCCCCCGGCCCGAGGCCGGGTCGGCCGGCGTGTCGGCGAACCGCTCGCGCCGGAACTGGGCGGCCCAGTAGTCGCGGAGCGGCGAGCCGTCGAAGACGTGCGGGCTCGACGCGCCGACGCGGAACGTGATCGTCCGGCCCTCCAGCGGCTTGGGGCCCCCGCCGGTCCTCGCCGAGAAGGTCGGCCTCGCCTCCTTGCCGACCGGCACGACGCCGACGATCTCCTCGAGGGAGCCTTTCCGATCCGCAACGACCAGGTAGCGGTCGCGGAACTTGAGCATCGCCGCGAGCCCGGCGTCCCTGGTCTCGGCGTGGGCGTCGGCGACCCGCTTCCAGTAGTGCTCGAACGCCTTGGCCGCGTTCTTGCCGTCGTCGGGGACGGGCTCGCCCGTCTTCCCGAGGAGGCCGAGCACCTTCTCGACCGAGTCGGCCAGGAAGTGGGCCTTGCCGCCGGCGTTCACGCCCGGGAACTCGGGCATCGACAGGACCTGGCCGTCCTCATCGCGGGCCGTCCCCTTCCTGGGGTCGAGGACCGGCCGGGTCCGGACGCTCCACGGGGCGGAGGCCTGGATCTGGCCGTCGGCGTCGATCTGGAGGATCAGATGGACGAGCCGATCCCTGATGGCCATCCCCTCGACGAGCCCGACCTGCTCCGCGAAGTCGCTCAGGGCCTTGAGGATCACGACGCCACCCCCTTCCGGATCAGTGCGACCCGATCGGGGTGGCAGTCGAGCCTCGCCCCCTCGATCCGGGCCCGGAAGAAGACGGACGCCGGCGCGACGTCGCGGCCCGACTCGCGTAGGTGGGGGTCGAACACGTCGTAGAGCATCAGGCCGAGGTCCTCGCGGCCCCACTCGTCGGAGCAGAGCGTCACTTCGGCCGGGTCCTCAACATGCTCGAAGTAGGCGTCGAACTCACGGACGCCCAGGCAAGGGCGGTGGGTGCACTTGCCGGCCTTGGCCCGCCGGACAAACTGGCCGCGGTACTTCTCCAGCGAGTCGCGAGGCGGCTCGGCCCGGCGAGTCAGGCGGATCTCGGCCGTGATCAGGTAGGCCACGTCCGCCAGGGCGAGCATGCCGCGCTGGGTCGCGTCCTCCGCTCCGCCCCCGGCCCGGATCGGTTCCAGGGGCGGGCCTCCCTCCATCGCTCGGCCCGCCTCCTTCATCGAGACCACCCTCTTGACCTCGTTCCGTCGGAACGAGAACCAGGTGCCCCGGCGGATCACGCCGATGCTGTCGATCAGGTAATACATCTGGGGCTCGTAATAGATCGCCTCCAGAATTCCTCTCGCGCTTGATGGCGTAAGTACCTGATATGAAACGCGTTCCGCTGAAAATTCTGCTCTTGTGTAACAGGCAAAGTCACCCCGAACAATGAGCGAAACGAGGCAAGGCCGTTCGGCTGCGTTCATTGATCCTCCCTCTCGAAAAAGTCGGCCCGAGCGGTCGTCGGTCGGGCTTTAATTGGTATATTTAGATGTGATCCGAGGTTGGAAGTGGGATGGTTTCAGCCAAGCCAGTCCGGGGTCGAAGCCGAGCGTGTCCCCTTCGGGGGGCAGACGGACGGATTGATCGGCCAGGTTCCCTCGGCGGCAACTTCGGAGATCTCCTGCGCGTTTTCGCGAGAGCTGTCGACCCAGGACTCTTCTCGTGTCCAAGAGAACACGAGACGATGTACCCTGAGTCGAGAGCGAACCCGCCGAGTGATTCTGATCATGTTTCGACCCTTTCTTCCGGGGTTTGGTTGACCTGCTAGGAATTCGCCACCCTCCGGAGAATATTGGAGAAGATTGGTTTCCGTAACCTTCCCTTTGATTTGACTGTAACAGAGAGCAGGCGAGATTTCCTCGCCGTCGAGGTGACTCCTCCTGGCTTCACCGATTCGATCGGTATAAGTTCCTTCTTCCACGAAGTACCATTGGGTCACCCTGCTGATTCTGAATAGACTGATCAGGGTGCTGATTGAAACTGCTCGCTGTTGAGTCAGTTGCACAGGGATGGTTCGAGACGCCCTGGCCCGGGCTCGCTTGGGCCAGGGCGCATCATCCACTTCACACGCAGAACGCCTCCGGAGGCAACTCGCCGAGGCGGAGGCCGATGGCATTCGCGTCATAGCGCCCGACGTAGCGGAGCGGGCCGTCTTCCTGACCCGGGAGGATCGGCTCGACCAGGCCGCGCCCGCGGAAGTGCTCGACCAGATCCGGCATCAGCCCGACGGTGAACCGTTGGAGCTTCCGACGATCGTCGAGGGTGAATTGACCTCGGCGGCGGATGTCCTCGATCAGTTGGTCCCCTTCGGCATAGGGAACGGCCACCCCTCGCCCCGCCTCGTCGATGACCTTGAATAGCCCGTCGACCTTCTTGAAATTCAGCGACCGACGTTGCTCCTGGATTTCACGGGCGTCATCGCAACCTTCCCTCCCGGCGATCAGCCGGGCGTGGAACGTCTCGAAGATGGTCGGGTCGTCGAGGATGCGCGAGGGGTCGTCGGCGTGTTCACCGAGGATGAGGATGGCATCTTGGGTCGCCCGGTCGTAGTAGCCGGGGGGGCCGGTCGGGCCCTCGGGCCGGAAGACGACCACCCGGCCGGCGGGCGAGCCGGCGTCCCGCGTCAGCAGGCCCTCGCGGTCGCACCGGCCCGCCGCCTGGATGATCGCGTCCAGCGGCGCGACCGCGCGGTAGACGACCGGGAAGCTGATATCGACGCCCGCCTCGATCACCTGCGTGCTGACGACCCGGCATCCCCCCCGCTCCAGCGCCCGATAGATCGTCCCCTCCCCGGGGTCTTCCTTCCGGCCGAGGACGGCCTCTCGGTGTGCCGGGCACATCGTGCTGGAGAGATGGAAGAGGTCCGCGACGCCGCGCCGCTTCAGCACGTCGTGGAGGGCCTGCGCGTGCCTGCGGAGGTTGACGATGACGAGGGCCATCGGCTGCTCCAGCCAGTCGGCCAGGTCCTCCCACGACCAAGTCCCCTCGAGAAAGGGCAGCTCGATCCGGCAGCGCCGGAGGGCGCGGAAGGTCGTCCCGGGGTCGTCGATCACCTCGCGGCATTCGCCGGGGTCGAAGCCGCTGGGCAGGTTCGACGGCGATCGGGCGAAGGTCGGGCGGGTCGCCGAGCAGAGCAAGGACGTGACGCCATAGCCCTGGGTCAGATCGCGGAGGACGCCGAGGATCGGGTCGAGCAGCGGGAAGGGGAGCGTCTGGACCTCGTCGAAGATGACCACCGACCGCGCGATGTTGTGGAGCTTCCGGCACCGCCCGGGACGTCGCGAGAACAAGGACTCGAGGAACTGGACGGCCGTCGTCACGATCACCGGGGCGTCCCAGTTCTCGGTCGCCTGCTTGGCAAGGAGCCTCGCCTTGGTGACGTCTTCGCCCTCGTCGCCGTCGACGGAGACGGCCGAGTGGTGCTCGAGGACGACCCCCTGGCCCTCGTCGAGCGTCTTGCCCTCGCCGAGTGCCTCGCGATAGACCCGCGCGTTCTGCTCGATGATCGCCAGGAAGGGCAGGACGACGATCACCCGCCGGTGCCCCCATCGCCTGGCGTGCTCCAGGGCGAAGGACATCGCGGCGAGCGTCTTGCCCGAGCCGGTCGGCGCCGTCAGGCTGAACAGGCCCGGCCCGAGCGTCGCGGCCCGGAGGCACGCCGCATGGACCTCGGCGCGGGCGGCGTCCACCGGCGTCCTCTCCCCCTCCTTCCCGAGGCCCCCGATGTGAGCGGAGAGCCGATCGGAGAGCATCGAGGCGTCCAACCCGACGGTCCGACGCTCCTCGCCGGTGTAGTAGCGTTCGGTGTCGAGGTAGTCGGCGTCGACCAGGCAGGAGAAGAGCACCCTGGTCGCCAGTTCGTAGTCGAGCGATGCCGACAGGATGCCGCGTTGATCTAAGGAGAATGGTCGCTCGACCGCAGCCTGCCAAGGGGCAATGCCACCCGGCCACGACGCTTCCAGGAGCCCGAGCAGGCCCGGAGCCTCGGTCAGTGGGCAGAGGTCGGGGTCCTTCAGGGCCGATTGCCAATCACCCAAGTCATGCAAGCCCGTGTGATGGCCGAGGATCGCGAAGGCGACGCCGGGGAAGATCTTCGCCACGGCGGCGGCGCCGAAGACCGAGTGCCACGTCGTCTTGCCTCGCGACCGCCGGCCCTTCAGATACTCCTGGAAGGGGGCGCGGAACTTCCCCAGGTCGTGGAGCCACCCGGCACACCGGGCCAGGTCGGCGAGCCGGGAGTCTTTCTCGGTCGCCGTCTCGGCGAACTCCCGGGCCATCTCGGCGACGTCGCGGAGGTGGTCGAAGAGGACGTGCGGTCGACCGGATTCGCTGCCGAGGTGGGCAAAAAAGTCGGACATCTCCAGGCTCCCCTTCGACGATGAGCCCGGCGGGAGCGGGCGATTTACGTCTGGTTGGCCATTTCGAACAGCATGAACCCGGATCTTGCCGCGGTTCGACTTGCGGGTGGCATCGGGATCTGCTCGGGACGGAGTCTACGTACACAGTGAACACGCGTCAAGACGGCGGTCACAAGCTCGGACAAAACCCCGCGGCCTTGGTTTTGCGCCAGGGATCGGTAGTCCTCTCCTCCTCTCACCCGGGGATGACCACCAGGGCCAATGCCCGCATGCCGGATGAGTCCTTCGAGACGGTCGCCCACCGCCTCCGGCCCGAGCAGCCCGTCGGCCCGAAGGGCGGGCGGCACCGGGTCATCTGGCTCGTGCACACCACCGCAGCCCGCCGGGAGGACGTCCCGGCCGAACTCGGCTGCCCCGGTCGCACGGCCCACCGCCGGCTCCGGGCCTGGGAGGAGGCCGGCATCTGGGACCGCCTCCGCGCCGACCTCCCGGCGGCGCCGAAGCGGGCCGGCAAGCTCGACCTCGGCACGGTGATCATCGACGGCGCCACGGTGCGGGCCTTCGGGGGCGGCGAGGCGACCGGCCCGAGCCCCGTCGACCGCCGCGCAGACCCGGCACGAAACCCACCGTCATGGTCGACAAGCCGGGCGTGCCCCCGGTCATCCGCACCGCCGGGGCCAATGCCAGCGACCACCGGCAGACCCTGCCGGTGATCTTCGCCTTCCCCCGGCGGCCTGCGCCATCTGCGTCCGCATCCTGCATCATGACGCTCTGTAAAAAACCTTGGTTTTGTCAGAGCCTTTCAGTTGCGGAAAGGACAGTCTCAATAATCCTTCGCACGGAACTCATGGGCGGACAAGGCCAGCAGGGCGCCCGTCAGCGCGAGCGAGGAGAGGATCGACAGGTGGGGCGAGAACGCTCCTCCGGACTCGAGGAGCGTGAACAGCACCGGCTTCTCGAAATGATGTCCGGCGTCCAGGGCGTTGAACAGGATCAGTCCGGAGTCGATCGGCTTGGGGAAGATCGCGTAGGCCGTCTCCACCAACCCGGACGTCAACGGCGGCAGATCGCGGGACTCCGACAGGCCGCGGGCCATGACGCGGCCGTAGTTGATCCCCCACGAGAGGAGCCAGAAGAGGATGGCCCCGAACGCACAGGCCACCGTGCTGCGCGTCAACACGGCGAGCAAGACCGAGGCGCTGTAGAAGACCGAGAACTGGAGCAGCAGCAGGGGGATGCTCCACCAGTACGTCGTGTCCCAGACTCGCGTGCGGAGACCCAGGCCGAGCCAGGTCAGGGCGACGAAGAGCACGACTTGCGATCCCACGAAGATCAAGACGCCGATGTATTTGCCCAGGAGCAATTGCCAGCGTGCGATCGGCTTGGTCAATAAGACCGACGCCACCCCGGGCTCGAGGAACGTCGGGAGGAACCCCGCGGTCCAGATCAGGGCCATCAGCAGGCCGAGCGTGCCGGCGGCGCCCCAGGCGAGGAGCAATTCGAGGAAGCGGACGGCATCGCCCCTGTCCCGGCCCAGCGGGAACGAGACGGCACCGAAGGCCAGGGTGACGCGGCCGCCGATCGTCTCGATCCCCTCGCGACGTGCCAGCTCGGGATCGGCCCCGAGGGGCGTCCCTCCGCCTTCGCTCGCCGCGCCCGGGGGGATGGCGGCGCGCGCTGAGGGCGGGGGCAGGAAGAACGTCGTCTCGCCCTCGGCGTGGAGCGTCACGTCTCCCGAGACGCCGACGCTCAGGCAGAGCACGGCGCAGGTCGCCGTGATCGCCAGCATCATCCCGCAGATCCCGGACGCGCACGCCTGGCGGAACGTGTCGCGGGTCAGCTGCGCCACGGCGGCGAGGTCGGATCCCGGGCTCATCTCGTGCACCTCATCGAGGGCGATAGATCGGCCCCAGGGCCGCTTCGAGCGATCGTTCCCGGCCCGTGACCGGGTCGCGGAGCAGGGGCTTGAGGGGACCGTGATGGGCGAGGCGTCCCTCGACCAGGACGGCCAGCCGGTCGCAGAGCTGGGCCACCTCGCCGAGGGAGTGCGAGACGACGAGCACCGTCTTGCCCGCCTTGCGCTGCTCGTCGACGACCTGCCGGAGCAGCCCGCGCGCGTCCAGATCGAGCCCCTCGGTCGGCTCGTCGAGGACGAGCAGGTCCGGCTCCGCGAGCACGGCCTGGGCCAGGGCGAGGCGCTGGACCATGCCCTTGCTGAAGCGGGCGATCGGCTCGTGCGCGCGGTCCGCCAGCCCCACCCGGCCGAGGAGCGCGGGCACGCGCGACCGCAGGGATGACGGCGAGATCCCGGCCAGGGCGCCGTAGAAGCCCAGGAGTGAGGAGGCGGTCAGGTAGGTCGGAAAGGCCTGATTCTCGTGCAGATAGCCGACGCGAGCGAGCGTGCAGCGCGCCGAGAGCGGCAGGCCCAGCCGGGAGACGTGGCCTTCGGTCGGGCGGCACAGACCCAGGAGGATCTTGAGCAGGGTCGTCTTCCCGGCCCGGTTGGGGCCGAGCAGCGCGAGGACCTCGCCCCGTTCGATCGCGAAGCTGACCCCGCGCAGCGCCTGGACCGCCCGGCCGGGCCGCAGCGGCGGCCGGTGGGTCTTGGAGACGTCGACGAACTCGGCGGCGGGGGTGTCCATGATTATTTGATCAGCGCGATCTGCTTGCCGTTCTGGAGGATGCTCGTGAAGGCGGCGATCAGGCTCGCCGACATCTGGGCGCCCGTGCCGGTGATGACCTGGTTGGACGGCAACGCCGTGGAGGGGCTGCTCTGGGTGCCCGCATAGTATTGCATGGTCTGCAGGGTCGACATCGCCGACGTGGAGTTCGGCCCCTGGAAGACGGGGCCGAAGCCGAGGGCGTAGAGCCGGAACGGGTTCCTCGACGTGCCATGGTCGGTCGCGAGCTGCTGGACGAGGGAATAGACCTGGTTCAGGACCGCGGGGTCGTTGTCGTAAGAGCCGTAGCTCGAAGGATATTCGGAACCCCACGGGTTGTTCATATTATATCTGACGCTATAATACTTGTACGAACCGTTGTTGTTCAGGGATGCGTACGCCGCGGTGTTCGGCAGCCCGTCGGTCTCGAAGATGATGACCTTCTGGGCCCCCTTCCGCCCCAGTCCGCCCGCCATGCCGGCCGGGAAGGTGATCGGGGAGGATGTGACGAAGTTCCGCAGGGTGCCGTCCGCGGGTGCCGTGGAGGCGAACTGGTTGTAGGCCAGCATGAGCCCCATGGAGAAGCAGGTGCCGCCTTCGGCGCGGGGCGTATCCGCGAAATTGGCCGACGGGATCGTGCCGGTGCTGGGGTCCGGGTCGTACGGGGTGATCTCGGTGTTGTTGGCCGAGCCGTCGGGATTGATGGTCGAGAATGGGAAGACGAGGGAGGCTTTCGCGTAGTTGTAGTTCGCGCTGAGCGGGCTGCTCACGGAATTGAACCGCCCGGGGACGGGGTTCGATTGGCTGCCCACCCCCGTCCGCGGCGAGCTGTAGGGGACGACGGTCACCGAGTCGTTGGGGTGGTTCGCTTGCATCGTGTCGACGGCGGCGAGGAAGGCCTGCTTGGCGTTATAGATCGGCGCCTCGTAGCTATCGCCCGCCTGCATCACGAAATAGCCGGGGGTGTTGACCACCATGTTGTAATTTTGCAAGAAATCGACCAGCATCAGGGGACCGAACCAGTAGCGGAGTTTGGGTCGAAGCGGGTTGTCCGTGTAGTTCATGTACTGGGTCACAGACGGGGGGGAGTTGATCGCGGTCTGAGCCCATCCGAAATCGCTGCCATAGCCGACCATGGCGCTGACGTCCTGGTACACGCCCGCGGATGTCTGTCGGAAGCCGAGGACGTAGTCGATGAACTCGACCCAGAAACGCTGGTCCGTGGAACCGTAGTCGGGCCAACTGCCGGTGATCTGGTCCGGGATCGACCCGTAATACTTCACGCGACCCGCACGCAGCTGCGTCGGAAAAGGTTTGGGCACCTGTTTGATCCAGCGGAGGACCTCATTGTACTTGATCGTGTACGTGGACGGATCGGGCAAGTTTAGCAACCCGGATGAGGAGTTGAACAGCAGAGTGTTATCGGTCCTACCGAAGAAACGCAGCCTCCAATCGCAAGCGGTCTGTCCCGTGCTGTCGACCGTCCTGTCGAAGGGGTAGTTCCTCCAATAGAGGCGCATGATCTTCTGATATTGATCGGTCCCCGCCGAGAGCTTACCGCTGCCCACAGACTTGGGGAGGTTAACATTGGTGGTGAGATGAGTGTTGAGCGACACACCACCGTCGTCAGGCCACGGCCAGTTATTGTAGATGTTTTGAAGGGATGCACTAGCTGCTATCTCCGGCCCGGTATAGCCGAAATCGCCCAGGAATTGATTGATCTGGGTGGAGTAGTTAGTATTGGGAGTCCAAGGCCCCCGAGGGTCGGGGGGCCAGATGAAGAACGTCTTGCCGTAGTACCCGGGCCCCTGTGTATACCCGCGGAAAGGCAATCTTGTATAATTGCTCTCTCCCGACGCCGCGCTGGTTTGACCATTGTAGTAGTTCGCATAGCCGTCGAGTTCCCACGCGGGATCCCGCAAGTAGTTATTGTTTCCACCGGGGCCCCTCACCACGTCGTAGACGTCCGTGGCGTAAGCCGTGCTGCTCCCCTTGACGAAGAGGGGCGACTCTCCTTTCGGCCCGGAGGCGTAGGAGTCGGGCGGCAATTGCGGCGATCCGGATGTCGACGCGGTCCAGGTGCCCCCCCCGTCCGAGCTTGTGGACGAATCGAAGGCGCGGATCAGGGGAGTTGCATAGGCACTGTTCTGGTAGAAACTATTCACGTTCGTCAGCGTATACGAAGGATTCGTGACCGTCGTATTGCTCGGGGAGATCGTGTAATTGGCGAAACTCGACGTCGTATTCGTCGAGGACCCCACCAGGCCGGCTCCGCCCGAGGAGTAGTGGCCGAAGGACGGGACGAGGATGTCGGGGTTGTTCGAGATGCGCGAGGGCGTGTAGAAGTCGTAGCCGAGGCAAGTCCCCAACCGCATCGAGCCGGAGAGGTCCTCCACGAGGGCGATGTCTCGCGGCCGATGGGCGGACTGGGCGGTGGCCGAGACGGCCGGGAGCAGCTGCGTCCCGAAGATCGAGCTGAAGCCGCGCTGCAGGCTGTTCGAGGTGATCGTGGCCGAGACCGCGGCCGTCGGCTGGCCGCTCGTCTCGGGGAAGTTGGCGCTGAACGTCTGCGACGCCGGGTTGTAGTCGTACGAGCCGTAGGTGAGCTGGAGCTGCGACGAGACGATCGATTGGCCCAGGATCGTGTTGTAGGTCAGGACGTTCTGCGTGTTGGTCGTCGCCGCGGCTCGGTTGTAGTTGATGGCGGCATTCCCGTTCACGGTGCGGGCGGCGACCAGGGCGGCGAGGTCCGCGGCCTGCTGCGTCTGCGTCTTGGCGATGGCCATCATCCCGAGGTCGATGGCCAGCGCCAGGAACCCGACCAAGGCCACGAGCCAGAGCACCAGCACCGGCAGGATGATCCCCCGTCGGCGAGCGTCCCGGGCCATCGGTGTTCCTGCGGAAAGGTTCACGGCCGCGCCCCCCTGGAGTTCCCGCGGGGGGCCGCCCCCCGCAACCTCACATCGCCCCTTCGCACGCCATCGTCACCGAGTTGGTCACGGTGAACGACGTCGGCATGCGAGCAAGAGGGACGATGTTCATAAATTTGTAGGTCCCGGTCACGGTCACGGTGATCAGGTCGTCCGCGGCCAGGTTGCTGACCGGGGTGGACACGCCCTGGTGTGTCCCGCTCACCGTCACCGCGAAGCTGGAGAGGCTCGCGTTCTCTCCGGCCATGAACTTGGTCACCCTCGCCTGGACATCGGAGATGACGGTCGGTGCCGTGTTGTTGGCGAGCGCGTACCGGCACCCCTCGCGCGCGGCGTTGCCGAGGAGGCTCAGGTCCATCGAGAGCCGGCCGTACTCGAAGACCCCGAACACGAAGCTGGTCAGCAGGATCATCACGAGGGCGGTCTCGACGGCGACGGCACCCCGTCGCCGGCCGGGGCGAAGCTTGCGAATCATCAAGGAAATATCCCCCCTCGACACCGCCAGGCCTCACTCGGCCGGGAGTCTTGGCGCGATCTGGAACGCGGAATCGACCATGGACGCCCAGACCACGGTCGCGGAGAGCCGGCCCGTGCCCCCGATCGCCGTGAGGGTGGTCAGGGCGATGGAGGCGAACGGGACCTGGACCCCGATCCTGTACAGATCGAGCTGTTTCATCGCCGTCGGGCTGGCGCTGCCGGTGTTCGTGAGGTTCGAGAAGGTGACGGTGAAGATCTCCCGATTGGCCGTATTGTCCCAGCAGGTGTAGCCGGTGGTATTCGCGGGCAGGGCGACCACGGACGGGATCACGGATGTCGAATGGCCTTTGCCGAACGCCCCCGGGTCCACGCCCTGGAGATAGGTCAGGACCTTCGCCGCGACGGCCGGGAGGTCGTCCTGCCCCAGGGATGCGTCCCGCGCCGCCTCTCGGGCGGAATTCCAGACGTCCTGCTGGATCTGCGTGATCCGGCCGACCTGCCAGAGTCCGGTCAGGATGAGCACGAGGAGCGGCAAGCAGAGGACCATCTCGACCGCCGCCGCGCCCCGGCGTCGAAACCCGACTGCCCTGGAGCCGGCCCGTCTGCGTGGAAGAAGCATGATTGGTCCCTGCGCCGGTCGCGGTCGAGTGCCCCTGTGTAGACTTAGGTCACGACAAGACACGAGTCAAAACCGTCCTCGGTCGGCGTCGCGACACCGCGGCGATCCTCGAGGACAGCCGGCACCACCGCGGCCCGTCGGTGCGGGTCCGGCTCGACCGCGACGGGCGACGCGCCGGCCGAGGTCTCGATCCGGTCGGACATCTCGGCGACCGCTCGCTCCACCGCCCCGGGCCGCGCCCTCACGGCCTGCCGATCCCCGCCCGCTCGGCCCTGGCAATCTGCCGATCCATCGCGGATGCTCAGGGCGGGCGCCGAGGAATCGGGACCGTCGTCGGCTCACGGGACCACGTCGACACGACCGTCACCGGCCAGGGAGAGATGCGATGCGAACGTGGACGTGGGGAGCCGCGGCCCTGCTAACGACCGGCCTGGTCGCCCAGGCCGCCGCGGGCGCGAAGCGGACGTGGACGTTCGAGGACGACGCGACGGGCTCGGCTCCCAGGGGCTTCTCGCCGGCCGTCGGCGAGTGGACGGTCGTGGCCGACGACGGGGGCAAGGTCCTGGCGCAATCGGCGACGAATCCGAACTCCGTCTTCAACGTCGTGCTCGTGGACGACACGAGGGCCAAGGACGTCGACCTCTCGGTCAAGATCAAGGCGATCGCGGGGGAACTCGACCAGGGCGGCGGGCTGGTCTGGCGGGCCAGGGACGCGAAGAACTATTACGTCGCCCGGTTCAACCACAAGGAGGACAATTTCCGGGTCTACAAGGTCGTCGACGGCGTCCGGTCGCCGCCGCTCCAGAATGCGGACGTCAAGCACCACGACGGCTGGACGGCCGTCCGGGTGACGATGAAGGGCGACCAGATCCGGTGCTACCTCGACGGGACCAAGTCTCTGGACGTCCGCGACTCGACGTTCCCGGACGCGGGCAAGATCGGGCTCTGGTCGAAGGCGGCCGCCCGGTCCCGGTTCGACGACCTGACGCTCACCGGCGAGTGAGCGTCACCGATCGGATCACGATCGACGGCCGCGGGCCGGGGGGAGTCGGTCACGGCTCCGTATGAGGAAATCCCGCACCGGGCGGTCTTCGCTGAGGCCGATCGCGTTCGTGTACGCGTCGCGAGCGGCCTCGGAGTCTCTGGTCTGCGCGAGCAGGTGGGCTCGGACGGCCCAGTAGGGCTGGTAGTTGAGCACCGATCGGCCGGAGATCGCGTCGAGGGCCGCCAGCCCCACCACGGGGTCGCGGGCGTTGGCCAGGGCTGCCGCGCGGCCGACCATCGCCCCCAGGCTCGGGGCCAGCCGGACGAGCCCTTCGTAGAGCAGCGCGACCGCCTCCCAGTCGGTCCGGCCCGTGGCCGCGCGCTGGGCGTGGACCGACTGGATCGCGGCCTCGAGCTGGAAGCGGCCGGGGGACTCGAGCGCGGCGGCCCCGGCGAGCTCCCGTTCGGCCTCCTCGATCATCGGCCGGGACCAGAGCGCGACATCCTGTTCGGCGAGCGGGACGTACGCCCCGGCCGGGTCCCGCCTGGCCTTGCGACGGGCCTCGCAATGGAGCAGGAGCGACACGAGCCCCTTCGCCTCGGCCTCCTCGGGCGCGGAGCGGGCCGCGATCCGCGCCAGCCAGGTGGCCTCCTCGGCCAGCCCCCGACGCCGCGGATCGATGCCGGCCGCGTCCTCCCACCCGGTCCCGTAGGCCGCGTAGATCGCATCGAGCACATGGCCGAGCCGCGCCGATAGCCCGTCGGGGCCGGGGACCTCGAACGGGATCCCGGCGTCGCGGATCTTCGCCTTGGCGCGGACGAGCCGCTGCCCCATCGCGGCCGGGGCGACCAGGAACGCCGAGGCGATCCGGGCCGCGTCGAGGCCGAGGACGGCCTGGAGCATCAGCGGGGTGCGCGCCCCGGCATCGATGGCCGGGTGCGCGCAGACGAGCATCAGCTTGAGCCGCTCGTCGGGAAAGACGTCGTCGGGCTCGCCGTCGCCAAGGTTCGACCCGGCCTGCTTCCGCTCGGCGGCGAGGCGGAGCGCGGGGGTGGCGTCGGCCTTTACCCGTTCGTGGCGGGCGTCGTCGATCATCTGCCGGCGCGCGACCGCCAGGAGCCAGGCCTCGGGCCGGTCGGGCACGCCGTCCCGGGGCCAGGTCTCCAGGGCGGCCCGGAACGCCTCGCCGAGCGCATCCTCGGCCGCGGCCACGTCCCGCGACCGGGCCGAGAGATACGCGACGAGTCGGCCGTACGAGTCCCGGGCCGCCGCCTCGGCCGCCCGGCGGGCGTCGGTCGGGAGGTCCACGGGCGGGTCAGACCGAGAGGGCCTGCCGCATCCGTGCCGACCCGTCCGGCACCGCCTGGCAACTTCCCAGGACGGGCCGGACCTCCACCGCGCCACCCCAGGCGGCCGGGCACCGGCCCGCCCACTCCAGCGCGGCGTCGAGGTCGGGGACGTCGATGATGAAGAAGCCGCCGAGCTGCTCCTTGGTGTCGGCGTAAGGTCCGTCCTGGACGGTCCGCTCGCCGTCGCGGAAGATCACCGTCGTCCCGGTCGACGGGGCCTCCAGGCCCTTGCCCCCGGTCATCACGCCGGCGTGCCGGAGGGCGTCGGCATAGGCCGTCCAGGCGCCCCAGAAGGCCTCCTGGTCCTTGCCGGTCCGGGCTTCGAAGGCGGTCTCCGGCTCGTAGATCATGAGGAGATACTGCATCATGCGCTCCCTGGTCTTGGGGTCCGAGGGCAGGCGGAGATCGTCCCCGCGCCCACCCCTTCGACGATCCGCCCGCCTCCGTTTCGACAGCCGATCGAAAATATCCCCGGACCCGCGTCGGGCGACCAGGCCAATCTCGCCATCAGGCATGCCCCAAAGTGCGGTCGGGAGACGGCCATCGGCCCCGGCGATGCCGCGAGGAGGCCCGGATTGGGACGGTGCGCCGCGACCGGATCGTCCCCTCGGCCGGTCCCTCGGGCCGCTCAGGGGTCTTCCGGGTTGAACGCTCGGAACGCGATGGCGGCCGTCGCCCCCCCGAGGAAGTCGGCGACGAGGTAGATCCAGAGGTTGACGATCGGCGAGATCTTCAGGACGGTGATCCCGACGGCGACCGCCGGGTTGAACGCGCCGCCCGAGACCGCGCCGACGGCGAAGGCCCCCGTGAGCACCGTGAAGCCGATCGCCAGGCCGTAATTGGAGTTGCCCGCCGTGTCCTTGGAGGTGGCCACGTTGAGGACCACCCAGACCAGGGCGAACGTGAACAGGAACTCGGCGATCAGGGCAGGCACCACGGCCGGGCTGATCGGCGTCACCGTCGGCGTCCCCTTCACCGCCGGGACGAGCAGGCCCGCGGCGATCCCGCCCAGGAACTGGGCGACCATGTAGAACGGGACCTCGCCGAGCGGGCAGCGGCCCCGCATGAAGACGCCGAGCGTCACGGCGGGGTTGTAATGCCCCCCCGAGATGTGCCCCCCCGCGTAGATCATCACCATCAGGGCCGACCCGATCGCCAGCGGTGCCAGCTCCTTGGCACCGCCGGGGTCGAGGACCACCATCCCGATCGTGAAGACCAGGAAGAACGTCCCGATGAACTCAACGGCATACTTGCGCATGGCAGCAAGGTCTCCATGATGCCCCGTCGCGGAGGCGGACGAGACCGCCGGGAAGAGGGCGGCGGGGATAGGCCGGGACGGGGTCGCGCCGCGGGACGGGCCCGTCGGCCCCGGCCAGTATAACGGGACGGTTGGCGGCGAAAGAGGCTCGGCCATTGACATCGATAGCTAATTTTTGTACACTAACCGAGCCGGTGCTGGCCTTGACGGGTCGGCCCGGCCCTTTAGGATGAAGGTCGATCGGGCGCGACGGGGCCGCGGGCCGCGCGGAAGTCGGGCCATTCCCGGGAGAGACGCCGAGACGGGCGGGGCCCAGCGATGGCGAAGAGGAAGAACGGGATGCCGTCGGGGCCGGGTCCCCGGCCGCTGGCCATGGCCGTGGAGGACGTCTCGCTCGCCGAGGTGACCCGGGCGCGCTACCTGAACTATGCGCTCTCGGTCATCACCTCCCGCGCGCTGCCCGACGTCCGCGACGGCCTCAAGCCCGTCCAGCGACGGATCCTCTACGCCATGTGGGCCGACCTCGGCATCCGGTCCGACGGCCGCTACATGAAGTGCGCGGCCGTCGTCGGCGAGGTGATGAAGAGCTACCACCCCCACGGCGACCAGGCCATCTATCAGGCCCTCGTCCGGATGGCCCAGTCGTTCAGCCTGCGCTATCCGCTGATCGAGGGGTACGGCAACTTCGGCTCGATCGACGGCGACCCCGCCGCCGCGATGCGTTATACCGAATGCCGGCTCTCCCCGATCGCGCACGAACTCCTCTCCGAACTCGGCCAGGAGACGGTCGACTTCCGGCCCAACTACGCGTCGACGACCGAGGAGCCGGAGGTCCTCCCCGCGCAGTTCCCCAACCTCCTGGTCAACGGGACGACGGGGATCGCCGTCGGGATGGCGACGAACATCCCGCCGCACAACCTGAAGGAGATCTGCTCGGCGCTCGTCGCCCTGCTCGACGACCGCGACCTGCCGATCGAGAGGCTCGGGCGCTACATCCAGGGGCCGGACTTCCCGACCGGCGGCGAGATCCTCAACTCGGCCGACGAGATCCGCCAGATCTACGCCACCGGGCAGGGCTCGATCAAGCTCCGCGGGACGTTCGGGCGCGACCCCGACCGGCCCAACTCGGCGTTCATCTCGTCGATCCCCTACGGGATCGAGAAGGACGCCCTGGTCCTCCGGATCGGCGAGCTGATCGGCAAGGGGCTGGTCCCCCAGCTCACCAACGTCAAGGATCTGAGCACCGACGACGTCCGGATCGCGCTGGAGTTACGCCCGGGGGCGAACCTCGAGGCGGCGATGGCCTACTTGTTCAAGAACACGCCGCTCCAGTCGAACTTCGCCGTCAACCTGACGTGCCTGCTCCCCTCGGCCGGGGCCGAGGTGGCGGTGCCCGACCGGCTCGACCTCCGGACCATGCTCGCGCATTTCCTCGACTTCCGGCTCCAGGTCGTGACCCGCCGGCTCCGGTTCGAGCTGAACAATTTGCTCCGGCGGATCCACATCCTCGAAGGGTTCGCGATCGTCTTCGATGCGCTCGACGAGGCGATCGCGATCATCCGGGCGAGCGACGGCAAGGCCGACGCCGCGCCGAGGCTGATCGCCCGGTTCGCGCTCGCGCCCGAGCAGGCCGACGCGATCCTGGAGACGAAGCTCTACCGGCTCGGCAAGCTGGAGATCGCCGACATCCTGGCCGAGCTGGGCGTCCGCCGCGCGCGGGCGGCCGAGATCGAGGGGCTGCTTCAGGACGAGCCGGCCCGCGGGAAGATCATCCGGTCCGAGATCCGCGAGATCTCGCGGGCGTACGGCGACGCCCGGCGGACCGCGATCGCCGGGCCGAGCACGCCGGTCGAGTACCGCGAGGAAGATTACATCGTCGACGAGGACGCCTGGGTCATCGTCACCCGCGACGGCTGGATCAAGCGGCAGAAGTCGTTCAACGACGTCGCGAGCATCCGGGTCCGCGACGACGACCAGGTCGGCTGGGTCTACCGGTCGCGGGCGCGGCACACCCTGAGCTTCTTCACCGACCGGGGGATCGCCTACACGCTCCGGGTCAACGACATCCCGATGACCACCGGCCACGGCGAGACCTTCCGCAAGGGGTTCGCCCTCGACGACGGCGAGCACCTGGTCGGGGTCGCCTGCCACGACCCGCGCTGCCTGCCCGAGGCCGGCCCCGCCCCGGCCCCCTCGCACGCCCCGGTACAAGGCCTGCTCGGCGGCGACCTCGCGGCGCTCAACGGCGACGGGCCGAGCGATGGGGTCCCGGCCGGCCCGTACGCCGTCGCCCTCACGGCCGGCGGCAAGGTCCTCCGGTTCCCGCTCGCGGCCCACGCGACGGTCTCGAACCGGAAGGGGCGGCTGGTCATCCGGCTCGACGCGGCCGTCCCCGACGACCGGGTCGTCGGCGTCGAGGTCTCCGGCGGGCACGAGACCGTCTGCCTCGCCACGAAGTCGGCCCGCGTCCTGATCTTCCCCGTCACCGAGGCCAACGTCGTCTCGGGCGCGGCCAAGGGGGTGACGGCGATCAAGCTCAAGGGGGACGACCGGGTCATCGGCTTCGCCCTGGCGGACCGGATGCGCGAGGGCCTGACCGTCCGGACCAACCGGGGGGCGACCCAGATCGTCCGCGCCACGAAATACCCGGTCACGACCCGGGGCGGCCTCGGCTTCGGGATCCTCCAGCGCGGCTCGCTCGACGCCGTGATCCCCGACGAGCCGACGCCGGTGCCGAGGCCGGAGGATGTGATCGATCTCTGACGGCGACCGGACGAGTCGCCCCGGAGATTCGTCGAACATGGCCGAGACCGAGTCGTACTATTACCGGGGGACGACCCGGGGCTGGCCGGGCAGTCCGAACCTCGTGGAGTTCCGGGTGACCTTCGCCACGACCGACCCCCTGGTGGCCACCCTTTTCGCGATTGAATGCCGGAGCCGCGGCGAGGCCGCGGTCCTCGTCGCCTCCGCGGGGAAGTTTCCGGTCCTCCATTCCGCCTCCTCGCCGGTCCAAGGGCCCGTCAACCTTTCCTTCACACTCCCGGAGGGCGCCGTGGAACTCTCCGTCCTGCCCTCGGAGTTCGAGAGGGACGCGGATTACATCATCCCGGTCGAGGACGCGATCTCGCTCCTGATCGGTCTCGGTTTCGACCCCCTCCCCGCCCGGATCGCGAGCCACGCCCAGTTGGATGAACTGATCCGCGAGACCTACAATGCCGGTCAGAGGTTGACATTGCGGCAGATTCACGAGTTCAACCGCATGTTGCGGGGGGGCGTCCTTTGAACCCAACAACCATCGAGTTCATCGTCGCGGGGTTGGTCTCGGACGGCGGCGAAACGTTGCAGGTCGTCGGGCGCTGTGGCGGCGAGATGATCCGGGTCGGCGACCGGTTCGACGCCATCTATCGGTATCGTCGCGCCCAGTCTCTCGACGACTATGGGGCCGAGCCGATCCGTGACGTGGAGAGGCCGGCGTCGCTCCGCGTCGTCGCGATCTCGGGGCTCGACCGGCCGCTGAGCCTGCTCGGCCAGGGGATGACCGGCTCGCTCACGATCGAAGGGGAGGGGGTCGAGGACGTGGCGCCCGGTTGGGTGCTCGGCCTCCGCGGCCACGCTACCGGCCCCCGGGCCGCGTCGGCCGTCCACGGGACGCAGGGTCACGACGGGGCCCCACGCAACCTTCCCGCGTCCACGCCCGTCTGAATCATCAGGGTGCCGTCATGGCGACTGGGTTATACAACGCCGACTCGATCACCGTCCTGGAGGGCCTGGAGGCCGTCCGGCGCCGGCCGGGGATGTACATCGGCGGGGTCGACAAGGAGGGGCTGCATCACCTGCTCTGGGAGATCGTCGACAACTCGATCGACGAGGTGATGAACGGCCACGCGACCCGGATCGTCGTCACGCTCGGCCGCGACGGCCGGACAATGTCGGTGACGGACAACGGCCGGGGCATCCCCGTCGACGTCCACCCGAAGACCGGCAAGAGTGCGCTGGAGGTCATCTTCACGACGCTCCACGCCGGCGGCAAGTTCGACAACGGCGCCTACAAGGTGGCCGGCGGGCTCCACGGGGTCGGGGCCAGCGTCGTGAACGCCCTGAGCAAGCAGCTCGAGGCCCAGGTCCGTCGCGACGGGATCACCTACAGCCAGACCTATCGCCGCGGCAAGCCGGTCGGGCCGGTCGAGCCGGGGGAGCCGGCGCGGGGGACGGGGACGACCGTCACCTTCACGCCCGACCCCGAGATCTTCCGCGACGCCTCGTACGACACCGAGGTCATCGCCGAGCGGCTCGACGTCAAGACCTACCTGAACAAGGGCCTGGTCATCCAGTTCGTCGACGAGAAGGCGGGCCGGACGGTCGAGTTCCGCCACGCGGGGGGGGTCGTCGACTTCCTCGCCGCCGTGAACCTGGCCCGGGAAGACACGAGGGCGGCCGAGCTGCCGTTCGTCCTCGAGCGGGAGGACGCCGAGTCGGGGCTCCGCTGCCACGTCGCGCTGGCCTGGACCGAGGCGACGGACGAGCATGTCCGGTCGTTCGTCAACACGATCCCGACCCGCGACGGCGGGACCCACGAGCAGGGCCTCCGCGCGGCCGTCCGGGCGGCCGTGCAGCGGTACATGAAGGACCACGACCTGATCAAGAAGGGGGTCGAGATCAAGGGGGAGGACATCAGCGAGGGCCTGACGGCGATCCTCTCGGTCTGCGTCCACGAGCCCCAGTTCCAGGGCCAGACCAAGGGCCGGCTGAACAACCCCGAGGTCCGCAACCAGGTCGAGGGGCTCGTCCGGCCCCGGCTCGAAGACTTCCTCCTCAAGAACCGGAGCGTCGGCGACGCGATCGCCGCCCGGGTGATCCAGGCCGCCAAGGCCCGCGAGGCGAGCCGGGCCGCCGCCTCCCAGGTCCGGCGCAAGACCGCGATCTCGAACCGATTGAACCTGCCCGGCAAGCTCGCCGACTGCGACACGACCGACCCCTCCCGGTCCGAGCTGTTCATCGTCGAGGGCGACAGCGCGGGCGGGTCGGCCAAGCAGGGGCGGGACCGCGACTCGCAGGCGATCCTGCCGCTCCGGGGCAAGGTCCTCAACGTCGAGCAGGCCGGCAAGGCCAAGGTGCTCGACAACAAGGAGCTGACCGACCTGGTCAGCGCCCTCGGGTGCGGGATGGACGACCAGTACGACGCCGCGCGGCTCCGCTACGGCAAGGTCATCCTCCTGACCGACGCCGACAGCGACGGCCACCACATCGCGACCCTGCTGCTCACCTTCTTCTACCGCCACCTGCCGGGCCTGTTCGAGGACGGGCGGATCTACCTCGCCTGCCCGCCGCTGTACAAGATCACCCACGGCCAGGAGACCCACTGGGCCGCCGACGACGCCCAGCGCGACCGGGTCCTCGCCAAGCTCCCCAGGAACGCCAGGCCGAGCATCACCCGGTTCAAGGGGCTCGGCGAGATGCCCGCCCAGCTCCTCTACCAGACGACGCTCGACCCGACCCGTCGCCGGCTCCTCCGCGTCGGCGTTCCCCAGGATGACCGCCCCTACACCGAGAAGACCGTGACCGACCTGATGGGCAAGGAGCCCGACGCCCGGTTCCAGTTCATCATGTCCGAGGCGTACACGGCGAAGGACATCGACGTCTGATCGGGGCCGGGCCGAGGGCCGACGCGGACCCTCGCCGCTCAGACCACCATCATCACCTTCCGCGCCCCGGGGCGGGTCGCCACGGCGAAGGCCGCCTCGGCGTCGTCCAGGGCGAATTCCTCGCCGATCAGCGGCGTGACGTCGATCACCTCGGTTCGCAGCGCCTCGATCGCCCTGGGGAACGGGCCGCACCGCGAGCCGACGACGGTCACCTCGTCGATCACGATCGGGGCCAGGTTGATGGCATACTCGCCCGCGACCGTGGTCTTGAGGACGATCGTCCCGCACGGCCGGACCAGCCCCAGCGCCGTCGGCAGGCCGGTCGGCGAGCCGGTGCAATCGGCGACCACGTCGAAGGGGCGGCCCAGCTCGGCCGCCCGATCGAGATGGACCGTCCGGATCTCGGGGCCGGCTAGTGCCAGCTTGTCCGCATGCTTGCCGACGAGCGTGACCTCGGCCCCCATCGAGTGGGCGACCCAGGCGCAGAGCAGCCCGAGCTTGCCGTCGCCGACGATCGCGATGCTCCGGCCCGGTCCGATCGCGACCTGCTCGACGACCCGGAAGGCCGCCGCGAGCGGCTCGACGAACACGGCCCGACGGTCCTCGACGGCATCCGGGATCGCGTGGATGTTGCGGCGAGGGACGGCGACGAGGTCCGCCATCGCGCCGTCGTGGCCGAGGATGCCCAGGACGGTCCGGGACGGGCAATGCCCGGGCCTCCCGGCCCGACAGGTCGGGCACGCGTGACAGGCATTGTTGATCTCGGCGGTGACCCGTCGGCCGTCGGGGGCCTCGGCGACGAACTCATGGCCGAGGACGCCGCGGAAGCCCATGTAGCCGCGCGCCAGCTGGATGTCGGTGTCGCAGATGCCGACCCGACGGACCCGGAGGAGGACTTCATCCGCCGATGGCATCGGCTCGGGTTGGTCGCGCCGGCGTTGGATGGATGATCCGTTGCAATAGACCGCTCGCATCGAACTCCTACGAATCGGCGGGCATGATAGGTAAAGATTGGGGTGGATGCGAGGAATTGGGGTTGATGGATAGGATGGCGGCTCGCTAGACTTCGGCTCCGCCCGGGAGGGGATCCCCGCCTCTGCCCGTTTTCCCGCAATCGCTCAGTCGGCAGGCGATCGACCGGCGGCCGGCCGTCCTATGCTGGGGGCGGGGGTCGTCGCGCGAGGCGCGTTACCCCCGGCCCGCCGACCTCGGGCCGCCTGCCACGGTATCACGACGCGATCCCGAGTCGCAACCGAGCGGACGCCCGACCGCCCCAGGGCCCCGTCATCCCCACGAGACAAGGTTACGAATGGCGACCACGACCGCGAACGAGTACCCCGCCTCGACCTCGGAGCTGGACGAGACCCAAGGCGCGCCGGGCTACATCGCCTGGGGCGTGCTCCTCTGGCTCGGTGCCATGCACGTCGGGGCCCTCCTGGCGTTTTACCCCGGCTACTTCTCCTGGTCGGCCGTCGCGGTCTGCCTGATCCTCCACTGGCTGACCGGGGGGGTCGGGATCTGCATGACTTACCACCGCCTGCTGACGCACCGGAGCTTCGCGACTCGTCCCAAGGCGCTGGAATACCTGCTCACGATCATCGGCTGCTGCGCGAGCGAGGGCGGGGCGGTCGGCTGGGTCGCCGACCACCGCCGCCATCACGCCCACTCCGACACCGAGGAAGACGCCCACACCCCGCGACGGGGCTTCGGCTGGGCCCACATGTTCTGGTTCATGACACCCGACGTCACCTCGCGGCACACCCCGGCCTACCTGGCCAAGTGGGCCCCCGACCTCGAGCGGGACAAGGTCCACGTCTTCCTCGACAAGAACCACCTCCTCTTCCCGCTCCTCCTGTTCGTCGGCCTCTACCTGGTCGGCGGGATGTCGTGGCTGGTCTGGGGCGGGTTCCTCCGGACGATCCTGGTCCTGCACGCGACCTGGCTGGTGAACTCGGCCACGCACGTCTGGGGCTACCGGACCCACGAGACCCGCGACGACTCGACGAACCTCTGGTGGGTCGCCATCGTCACCTACGGCGAGGGCTGGCACAACAACCACCACGCCTTCCAGACCTCGGCCCGGCACGGGGTCCGGTGGTGGGAGGTGGACATGACCTACATGGCGATCCGTGGGCTCTCCTGGATCGGCCTCGTGCATTCGATCCGGATGCCGAAGATGCCGAGGAAAGAGGCCCCGGTCGCGACCCGGACGATCGGGGCCGCCCTGGCCGCCGGCCCGCTGCACCGCGGCGACGAGCCCGAGCTCGTCGCGGCGAGCTGATCTCCCCGCCGATCCGCCCGGGATCGCCCGATCGTCGCGGTGG
>JAABUQ010003660.1_pt1 | contig 27643 bp, 26 predicted proteins | sample 5560001 | NCBI WGS metagenome assembly JAABUQ01 (sample SAMN10711888, study PRJNA513371) | rock metagenome | isolation source: Antarctica rocks | place: Antarctica: Victoria Land, Finger Mt nord | collected 2015-12-18 | reverse complement strand
TATGGCAAATCTTGTGAAAGTTTTCTCGCCCTACTGGTTTGCCTGCAAAAAAGTTCTGCACGGTGGCCCGTGAGAGTTCCAACTCGATGGCCAAGTCGATTTTCGTGGCAAACATTAGCACTGCTTGGTTTGCTCTTTTGAGGCCATCTTCTGAGGCTTTTAGCGATCGCTTTGCCCGTACTGTCATGCTACAGTTGTTGAATTTCGATGATTATCAGGAGTCACGCAATTTAGAATGATAGTGTCAGGCGAGTTCGATTAGCGCTTGACACTATCTACAGAGTTTCGTCGTCGTTCATCTAGATCTAGAATAGCCGTCTATACTTAGATAATTTTGATACAGATGAAAGTCTAAATATTTCCCGAACTCCAAAGTATTATACTGCTATTTTTAAGAACGTCAATATCTTGAAACTTCATCTCACCCAACTGGTACAAGACGAGATCAAGGCTGGTTATGGGAATAAATCGAGCTGAGTTGTAGCAAGGGAAACATATAGCTTTTTGCCTATGCCTTTAGTTAGATTTGTTTGAGCAGGCAGCAAATTAATGATCGTAGTATCTGCTTGCTGATGAATTGTAGTAGAATAAATTTAATTATTGAAGCTTTACTACTGAACTTAATTACATCTTTCGATTAAGGAGAATGTGGCTCTGTCCGTTGCCTACTGCTATGAAATATGACTGAAAGACCAAGACTTGATGAGTTAGTTGAGTTTGCTGAAAACCCAGAACCACGTTGCCCCTGTGTCCTCTTACTAGATACCTCTGGCTCGATGGAAGGTCCAGCGATCAACGCCTTGAACCAGGGGTTGCAAACGTTTAAAGATGACCTGATTAAAAACTCGCTCGCTTCACGTCGGGTTGAAATTGCAGTGATCACGTTTGATTGTGATGTGAATATAGTTCAGGACTTCGTGACCGTCGATCAGTTTGAGCCACCAATGCTAATAGCACAGGGGCTTACCCATATAGGCACTGCGATTCAAACGGCACTTGACTTACTCCAAGTCCGTAAATCCCAGTACCGCACCAGTGGAATAGGGTACTACCGCCCATGGGTATTTATGATTACCGATGGCGAGCCGCAAGGAGAGCCAGATAATTTTATCGAGCAAATGACGCAGCGCCTCAGACAGGATGAAGAGAATAAACGTGTAGCTTTCTTTACAGTTGGCGTGGAAAATGCTAATATGGAGCGTCTAAGTGAAATTGCTGTGCGCCAGCCGATTAAGCTCAAAGGACTCAATTTTACGGAGTTATTTCTTTGGCTCTCAGCTAGCATATCAGCAGTTTCTCAGTCAAAGGTAGACGAGCAGGTGGCGCTACCACCGATCGGGTGGGGGGTGCTCTGAAGAGCAGGGGGAACTCGGGGCCCCCTTTGGGGATTAGGGGGCAAAGGGGACAGGGGGCAGGGGAGCTACTGATTCTTCCATACCAGTCCCATAGCTTTTTGGACTTGACTTGTTGAGAAACACTAAATAGGAGTGGGTAGGCTTTCTTGCTTGACTTATCTAACCACGAAGAGCCAGACAAATACTGGATGGATGCCTCCAAAGAGTTATTCCAATGGCGGGTCGTAGCAGCTTCAATCTGTGGCAAGAGTCACGAGAAGCTCGGGCAACTTTGTCAGGATGCTCACCATTGGGAAATTTTGCCTGAAGGTGTTTTGATAGCCGCAGTTGCCGATGGTGCAGGTTCGGCAGTTCTGGGAAAAGTTGGGGCGATCGTTGCCACTCAAACAGCGGTGGAAACGATCCGCTCAAACAAGGCGATGCTGCAATCTTCTGAGGATGAAGCAAGCTGGCAACTACTTCTGACTAACGCACTCGCTGCCGCTAAGACATCTGTGGAGGCAGAAGCTGTAGCTTGCCAGATGACGGCACGAGATTTAGCAACAACCTTGATTATTGTGATCGCCACACCTAAACTTATTGCTGCAGCGCAGATCGGCGATGGGGTGGCAGTAATGGGCGATCGCCAAGGGAATCTGATCGCACTCACTGCGCCGCAGCGTGGGGAATACGCGAACGAGACAACTTTCCTCGTCTCGCCTAACGCAATGGACATAGCACAAGTCACCCTGTGGCGCGGAGCCACAGCAAATATTGCTATTCTCTCGGATGGCTTGCAAATGCTGGCGCTTGAGATGAGTGAGGGGACACCACATGCACCCTTCTTTGCTCCCCTATTCCACTTCCTGGGGGAAGTGAAAGATGAGGCTGAGGCAAAAGAGCAACTAGTAAACTTACTTCGCTCAGAGCGGGTTGCAAAATTTACAGATGATGATTTGACACTCCTACTGGCGACCCTCGCCAGTTGATTTTACTAGTTATGTAGCAAAAACTAATACAGCCAATCATGATAAACTTGCGGGCAGAACAACAAAAAAATAGAGATTAATATTTTGGCATGAATATTATTCAAATCACCACTAAGCTACCGCCAGCAATAGACGGTGTAGGTGACTATTCACTTAAGTTGGGAGATGAACTGTTCAAAAATTATGGCATATTAACTCATTTTTTAACTTGTCAACACGGGTTTAAGCCAGCATCAGTTATCAATGGTTTCCCCGTAGTTGAATTACCAACTCAAAATACTACAGCCTTCCTAGACTCTCTGCCAAAAAATATTTATAAAATCATTTTGCATTACTCTGATTTTCCTTATGACCAGAAATATGGTTCACCATTTTGGCTGTTGGATGCCTTAGCAGCAGCGAAACAACAGCAGAAATTTCAATTGTTAGTTATGTTTCATGAATTCCCCTGCCTTTCTTTTTTAAAGAAAATATTTTATTTATTTCCCTTCCAAAGTTTCGTTGCTTGGCGTGTTGCTGAAATGGCTGATATTGTTTTTACCAACAACTCTGTTTCCAAGACTACCCTAACAAGTAGATTAAGTCAGCCTGTAACTAGCATTCCAGTATTTTCAAATGTCGGGGAACCAGAGCATGTTCCCCCACTAGAGAAGCGTGCCCGTCGGATATTAATCTTTGGCACTCGCGGTAGAAGAGCTAGGATCTACCAGCGAGCAATATCTATGCTTGTCAATGCCTGTCAGCTTTTAGAAGTTGAAGAGATATGTGATGTTGGACCATCGCTCAATCTTAGTGTATCTGAAATTAAAGGCATCCCCTTAGTCGAAATAGGAGAAAAATCCGCTCAAGAGGTAAGTGAATTAATGTTAGATTCGCTTGCTGGAATTGCTTACTCTAATGATAATAATAAACTGACAAAATCAGGGGTGTTTGCCACTTATTGCGCTCATGGTTTAGTTCCCATCATTACTCAAGCTAAGTCTTCACCTATAGATATGCTTGAAGTTGGGACGCACTTTCTTTTCCCTGATGATCGAGCCACAGACTTAGATCTAAAGTCGTTGCAGATAATAGCAGATAATGCTCATGAATGGTATAAAAGTCATAGTCAGTCAAAAACTGCGGCAATATTTGCCTCACAGCTTTTAGAGTAGGGATAGAATAAACTAACAAAAGGGAAGTCAATCAAGTGATACTACCCACGCCGGTGCGCCAGATTTCGACGGTTATCATCGCACAGAATGAGGAAGAATGTATCGCTAACTCTATTAAGTCTTGTCTGGCTTTTGCTGACGAGGTTGTCGTTGTAGACGGAGGGAGTCATGATGCGACAGTCCAAATTGCCCAAGACCTCGGATGCCAGGTTTATGTCAATTCATGGCCTGGGTACGCCAAGCAACGCAATTTTGGGGCTCAGAAGGCTGTAAATGACTGGATATTCTTCATTGATGCGGATGAGATAGTAGGTCAAGATCTAGCCGCAGCAATTCTAAGTTGGAAAGATGAGCCAAAACTAGAAGCAAATGCTTTTGCCGTAAACAGAGTAGGTGATTTTCTAGGTAAATGGTTGCACAGCAAAGCAGAATATCCAGTCAGATTATATAACAAGACCATATTTCAGATTAAAGATGTCTTAGTGCATGAAGCACCAGACGTAGGAAATGAGCAAGTTATTAAATTATCAGGCGTTCTGTGGCATCAAGGATTCCGTACCATAAGTGATCTTGTAAGTCGATTTAACAAATACACAGACTTAGATGCCCAGAAGTCACATCTAGTAGGAAAAAAATTTAGCCTCGTTCGCCTTCTGCTGAAGCCGCATGCTAAATTTTTCCAAGTGTACTTATGGCAAGGTATGTACAAACAGGGATTGGTGGGTTTGGCCGTAGCAGGTCTTTGGAGTTACTATATTGTCTTAAAAGAAATAAAACTCTATGAGATAGATTTGAGCTTGCGCTCTTGAGTCGCCGGAGGTAGCTCCGGCGAAGCCTTGAGCGAATCCAGTTATACCGAAACTAATAAAGAAAAATTCAAGTGAAACCGATGCAGATAAATTCTACTAGTGATCCAAAAAGATTCTACTTCGGTCCGCAACCAGCTTTGGCATGGACGGCAATCCTGGGGCTAGTCGTTTTTTCAGCGCTTTGCATACTGATCCATGCTGGCAGTATTCTCCGTCTAGCTTTCCCCGGTGGCTGTTTCGCCGTAGCCGTACTTCTATATTTGCGGTATCCCATCCTCTACGTGGGTTTTACTTGGTGGGTGTGGTTTCTAACACCTTTGGTCCGCCGCTTAGTCGATTATCGGAGCGGCTGGCAGGAGCCAAGTTGGATACTCCTAGCACCGTTTCTAGTCACTCTGGTGACTTTGATTACCTTTTTACAACATCTTCCCAGAGCGGGCCGTCAGGGTGGTATACCCTTTGTCCTAGCTGCTACAGCTGTGTTCTATAGCCTGCTTGTTGGGCTAATTAATGCTTCCCCAAAGGATACAGTCGTTCCCCTGCTGAACTGGCTAACTCCTATCCTCTTCGGTTTCCACTTGTTTGTGAACTGGCGAGATTATCCTAAGCTGAGCCAGAACATTCAGCGCTGTTTTACTTGGTGCGTGTTAGTAACAGGAGCTTACGGAGTGCTGCAATACCTTGTAGCACCTGAGTGGGATCGGTTTTGGATGGTGAACTCAGGAATAGGCTCCGAAGGCAGCCCTGAACCTCTTGGGATTCGGGTGTTTAGCACGATGAACTCTTCTGGACCATTCGCCTTCGTAATTATGGCAGGCTTACTGTTGTTATTCAATAGCAAAGGGGCTTTACGTTTTCCCGCTTCAGGGGTTGGCTACTTGACCTTCCTGCTATCTTTGGTGCGTGCTGCTTGGGCGGGATGGGCTGTGGGGTTTCTTACCCTTGTCACTTCTTTGAGGGCAAATCTCCAGATGCGCTTAATCATCACCGTGCTAGTAATGGGAGTGTGTGTCCTGCCCTTAACGACTATGGAGCCATTCTCCCATGTCATCACTTCTCGGCTTGAAACTTTTTCTAAACCCAAGGATGATGTTAGCTACACTGAGCGACAGGAAACTTACGATAAAAGCTTTAGCCTCGCTCTGACTCAAGGTCTAGGCAGGGGACTAGGAAGTGTTGACAGAAAAACTAGTGCCCTTGTTCTTGACAGTGGCGTTCTAGATACACTGTTCTCGCTGGGCTGGTTTGGAACGATCCCTTATATGTGTGGAATTGTTCTACTTCTCTTTAAGCTGTTCCAATCTTCTGTGGCAAGTTTTGATCCCTTTGTGTGTGCTGCTCGCGCTATTAGTGTTGGTGCTTTGGTGCAGGTATTTTTTGGTGATGTGTTTCTCGGATTAGATGGCATGGTTCTTTGGGGCTTCTTAGGCATGGGCATTGCAGCAAACAAGTACTATAAACATCAACGCAGAAGGGGCTAGGGGTCGATTTTCAAAACCTCAAGATATTGATCGATAACTGTCTCTACTGAAAACGCTTTTGACCGCTGTCGTAACAATTCTGGATCTGTTGGCTGACTTAGCGTTGCCAAAATCGCATTTGCTAGGGACTCAAAATCTCCTACTGGTACTAACCTGCCATACTTACCATCCGCCAAAATCTCTGCCGGTCCGCTCTTGCAGTCAGTAGAAACCACTGAAGTCCCCGCCGCCAATGCCTCCGCCACTACATTGCCAAATCCCTCATAAACTGATGAGAGCACAAAGACCGCTGCCCTAGCCATATAGGCATAAGGGTTCTCTACGAAGCCGGGCAGAGTTACCTCACCCTCTAAGCCCAGTTCCCGCACTAGGGTCTCGAGTTGGGGTCTGATTGATGGTTCTCGCTTATCTTCTTGACCCAAGATCATCAGCCGAGCCGGGCGGCACTGCCGTACTAGAGCAAAGGCTCGGATCAGGGTGGGAAAATCCTTCTGTCTGACAAGCCGTCCCACCCCTAAGAGTACTGGAGGTTCTCCTGGAGCGAACCAAGGGTGATCTACTGACTCTTTGACCTTTTCAAAAAAGTCGGGTGTTACCACCGGGTTGTAAATGACTCGAATGTCTGCCAACGGCAACCCCGACATGAATGCCAGATCTTCAGCTACCCCCTGCGACACTGCTACAATCGCGTCGGCCCATGGATAAAACCACCGCACCAAATAGGACCTAACCCTTCCCATAATCATCTCAGGCTTATCCTGAAATTGATGGGAAAGGTTAGTGTGGACGGACATAACTACCCGTGTAGGCACTCCAGCCAGAAGTCGAGCCCAAGTTGCCGCACTAACAATGTCTAGAGCCGAGAGCAGGATCGCAGGTTGCTCTCGCTGTAGGTAGCGCCGCAGAGCCAGAGTTTTAAACAAAAGCACTGGTGACCTAGACTTCAGATCTATCACCCGCACTACTGAAGGCACCTTTGCCAGGTAGGCCCCCTCCGCTTTCGCCAGTACTAAGTCAATCTTTAGTCCCCGCTCAGCAAGACCCTGTGCCAAGCGCAGCATAACCAGCTCGGCGCCGCCACCGTCGAGGTTAGGGAGAAACAAACTCACGGAAGTGTTCTTTAGCGCCATGTTCACAGGTGATGAATCCTCCAACATCTAGAGTATAGTTTCCTGGGTAGACTAGGAGCTGACGGGGTGAGAACGTATCAAACCTCCATCAGAGCAGGCTTCGAGATGAAAATTCTATTCCTAGACCAGAGCGGCAAGCCTGGAGGTGCAGAACTGTGCCTGATAGATATTGCCAAACCCTATCGAGATAGTGCTCTTGTCGGCTTATTTGCAGATGGCCCTTTTAGACACTTACTAGAGCAGCAGCAGATCTCAGTTCAAGTTTTAGCCACACAGTTGCTCCAAGTTCGCAAGGAAAGCAGCTGGGTTCAGGGTTTAGGTACCCTGGGTCAGCTGGCACCGATGATTGCTCGGGTAGCTTTACTTAGCCGTGATTACGATCTGATTTACGCCAACACTCAAAAAGCTTTAGTCGTTGGTGCATTGGCTAGCTTTTTTAGCCGTCGCTCTTTGGTCTATCACCTGCATGATATTTTATCTGCCGACCACTTCAGTCGCACTAACCGTCGCCTTGCCGTAACTCTGGCTAATCGCTTTGCCTCATTGGTTATAGCTAACTCCAAGGCCAGTCAAGCAGCTTTCGTGGCAGCAGGAGGACGCTCAGACATCACGGAAGTCGTCTACAACGGTTTTGAACCTGAGTTCTATCAGAGCTATCAGTCTAATCTCGACCAATTGAGACAACATCTGGGACTTGATGGGCGATTTTTAGTCGGGCACTTTAGCCGTCTATCACCTTGGAAAGGACAACATATTTTACTCGCAGCCCTTGCCCACTGTCCCAACGATGTCGCAGCAATTTTTGTGGGTGACGCGCTGTTCGGTGAGCAGGATTATGTTAAGAGCTTATATGAGCAAGTTACTGTGCTAGGGCTGGAAGAGCGAGTCAGATTTTTGGGGTTCCGTTCGGACGTTGTGCCATTAATGAAGGTTTGTGACTTGATTGCTCATACTTCAACAGCACCTGAACCTTTTGGCAGAGTTATTGTTGAGGCTATGTTGTGTGGGCGACCTGTAGTTGCTGCTCAGTCTGGAGGTGCCATCGAACTAGTGGAGACAGGGCAGACTGGTTGGTTAGTCCCTCCTGGAGATCCTCTCCTACTGGCAGAGGCGATCGCCACCTGCCGCAATCAACCAGAACAGGCGGCAATTATTGCCCACCAAGCACAAATTCAAGCTAGTCAACGCTTTCAAATGAGTACCATCAATCAGCAGATTGGTGAATTGCTAAGCCGTTGCCTACCTTAGGCTATCAATTCCTGACTTAATGAGAGCGATTAAACTCAGGTGCCTACACCTCAGCTACTGCCAGTTTCCCGATGAGATCACTCATAATGAGTCCACATCCGCAGCACTTTAGTGATCTTTATCTCCCTGAAGACTTGATACACCAAACGATGCTGAATATTAATCCGGCGCGAATAAGCACCTGCCAGATCGCCGACCAATTTTTCGTAAGGTGGAGGATTTTGGAAGGGATTAGCAGCCAAAATCTTCAAAACTTGTTCGGCATTCGAGCGAAGACCAGTGGCGGAGAGTTTTTTTGCGTCCTTCTGCGCCTGTTTAGTGAACACGAGGCTCCATGTCACCAGGCAAGGTCCTTATCACACTCCTCAAGGGGAGTCTGCATGCCTTCATGAATGGATTCTCGCAATCCAGGCACAGACAAGAGATAAAGTGTCTCTTGAATCGCATTCCAATCTTCCTCGGAAACCAGAATCGCGTTAGCGCGTTGACCTGTAATCAGGACAGGCTCGTGCGCGGCAGCGGTTTCATCAATCAGGCGGTAAAGCCTGGAACGAGCTTCGGTTGCGGACAGGGTATTCATCACTAACCCTCTCAGAAAATCCCAGAAAAAAGACACCCATAATTGTACGTTATTACGTACATATTGTCGAGTGTTTCTTCTGCTGAGCAGCAAACTAGGGGGATGAGAGCCTGCACTGGACATTGATCGGGGCATACCCAAGGGGAACTATATGTGGCGCTTTGCGCCTGTAAGACGTTTTAAGCTTTGTTAAACAAGCTGCTTAAGAGTTTTGAGTAATTCCTGCTCATTGTAAGGCTTAGAAAAATAGACAGTCGCGCCCAAATCCATTGCTAGCTGGCGGTGCTTATCTCCACTGCGGGATGTCAGCATCGCCATCGGTAAATGTTTGAGAACCGGATCTGATTTGACCCGAGCCAATAAGCCATAACCATCAAGGCGAGGCATGTCAATGTCACAAATAATAGCTCTGACTGGCAATCCATTTGTGAGTTTTTCGAATGCATCTTGACCATCTTTGGCTTGTTCTACTCGATAGCCAGCCTTTTCCAGAGTTAACGACAAAAAGCGGCGCACATTAATCGAGTCATCCACTACTAAGATAGTGTCTTTCTGGCTTTGCAGCACGGTAGTCTTCGGGGATTTCTCCTCTGGCTTTGAGCTGTATGACTGCTTACAACTAGCAATCCAGTGCAGCAATTCTGGAGGGTTTACCAGAGGAACAACCCGACCATCTCCTAGAATCGTACAGCTAGTGAAGCCAGGAGGCATGGCTATGTTTCCTTCAACTTTGCGGATGGCCACTTCCTGTTCGCCCCAACACCGATCTACTTGCAGTCCTACTAACTCATTGCCTTGAGCAATCATCAGTACAGTTGGCACACTCATGAGCGGCAAATCTTCAGAATCGACTGCCATCTGTGGATAGCTAAACTCTAGCCAATGCCCCAGGTAAATCAGGGGTGCCATAGTTCCTTCCCAACTAAGGACTTCCTTGCCAGCAATTTTCAGGATCTGCTCTGGATTCAGTAAAAGCATCTCTTCAATTGCATCAGTAGGAAATGCTAAGAGCATCCTATTACTCTCTACCAGTAGTACTCGTGTGACTGAGAGGGTCAAGGGAACGCTGAGGGTAAAAGTTGTTCCTACCCCTAACTGTGTATTAACTTTGATGTCGCCCCGGAGTTGTCTGAGGTTGGTCCGAACAACATCCAGCCCCACACCTCGACCTGATAGAGTAGTAACCTGACCAGCAGTACTAAAACCTGGCTCAAAAATCAGGGTAAGAAGTTCTTCATCGCTGGCGGCGGCGATCGCCGCCAGGTCGAGACCCAAGTGATTAGCCTGCTGACGAATTTTATCCAGATCGATACCACTACCATCATCACTAACAGAGATCAGCGTCTGGTTACCGCGTGTAACGGCGCTAATGTTAATTGCGCCCTGTTCTGGTTTACCAGAAGCTTGACGAATTGCCGCATCTTCTATTCCGTGATCGAAGGCGTTGCGTAGCAGTTGCATGAGGGGGTCGCTGAGAGCCTCCAAGATAGCGCGATCGATTAGGGTGCCACTGCCATGAACATTTAGTTCGGCTTTTTTGCCGTACTGTAGAGAAAGTTCTCTGATAGCTCTGGGAAACCGATCCACCAAGTCAGACAAAGGCCGCATCCGCACCTGGGTTATATTTGTTTGCAACTGTTTAGCAGTCCGGTTTAGATCGCCAACAGTTTGCTCAGTATCTTCAAGGCTGAGGTCAATATCGTCCGTGACTTCTTGAATCCGGACAATAGTTTCCATCAACTCTAAAGGCAGTTGCTGGAGATCGAGGGAGAGGGGGAGAGGGGGAGAGGGGGAGATGATCCATTGCTAGGAAAGCCATTAACTCTTTCTCCCCTGTCCCCTGTCCCCTGTCCCCTGCCCCCTGCCCCCTAGTCTCCTCACTGGCAGTTCGCCTGCGAGTATCGAAGCGCTGTAGAGTCCGCGCCCAGTGACTGAGAATTCTCACCAAGTTACGTAAACGTTCTAAGTGTACGTCTAGGCCATTGCGCTCGATGGTTAGATCCCCGAATAAATCATTTAGCTGATCGAGCTGCTTGCTCGGAACGCGAACTGTATTTTCCTGATTTTCCTTGGCATCGGTTGATGGTTCGAACTCTGGCTTGAGCTGGCGGGAGCGAGCCGCCTCCGGCGGAACGTTGAGTTCTGATGAGGCAGAAAATTGTAATGTTTTGAAGTCTACAGTTGGGATATCACTCTGTTCCGTAATGGGCAATGGCGAGACTGGTTCTAAGTCCACATCTATCTGCGTCGGAAGCGTATCAACTTGACCAATTAGCAGCGCCGCCTTTGAGCGCCGCCATGCTTGTAAAGCCAGACGAGCAATTTCCTCAACCCGGTCAGGGGTAGCTTCTAGGTGTTGAGTAATTGATTCACACAGGTTAGTAAAGGCATTCAGCTGTAGCATTTCGCCCAAGCCGCCTAACTCCTGCGCCATGATTGAGAGTTCCTCAAATAAGCAAGGTTTTTCAGGAGCTGCCAAAACAGATTCCAAGCGTTGTAGGCATCCTTCTACTTCGGTTTCAAAGATTGTAGCTACCATGTCTTGACCATCTTCTGACAACTGCGGTGTTGCGGCGTCTTCGTCAAAACACGCAGGTTCACCAATCAGCTGATGTAGCTGCTCGAAAACTGAATTAGCATGATTGAGCCACTCTTGGTCAAGTACGTTGGTACAGCCTTGTTCTCCTACTCCCTGGCGATGAAGGGCGATCGTTTGGCTCAAACAATCAACTGCACCTAGAAGTAGACTTTCTAGCTCACTTTCTATCAAGTGTTGCTGTACCTTTAAGACTTTGAAAAAATCTTCCAGACGGTGAGCCAGATGACTCAAAGTCTGAAACCCCATCATCGCCGCGCCACCTTTGATAGAGTGAGCAGCTCGGAGAATAGCATCCAACTTCTGGTTGTCGATTCGAGTGGTAGCTGCTCCCAGTATTACTGATTCGATTGTGTTCAGGTACTCCTGAGCTTCTTCGAGAAACTGCCGCCGAATTTCGAGTTCTTTGTCCTGTTGCATGGCTTTATCTCTCAGCACCAACTTTAAATGCACCAACGGAGGCTTGTAATTGCTTCGCCACTTCTACAGTTTGTTGCAAAGAACCAGAAACCTGGCGAGAAGAATCGGAAGTACGTTCAGAGACCTTGGCAATCTCTTTCATCAAATGAGTGACAGCTTGAGAAGTCTGAGCTTGAGACACTGTAGCATGTGAAATTGATTGCACCAGCCGGTCGATTTGGTAAGAGACATCTAAGATCTGCCCTAAACTCTGCTTAGTATCTTCGACTAGGTGGGTACCTTCAATCACCTGGGTAGTGCCCAATTCCATCGCCCTAACAACTTCGCTGGTTTCTCGTTGGATGTTTTCAACTATTTGTTCAATTTCCTTAGTCGCTGCGGCTGACTGAGCTGCCAGTCCACCCACTTCTTCAGCAACCACTGCAAAGCCTCGACCTTCTTCACCTGCACGAGCTGCCTCAATGCTGGCATTAATTGCTAACACATTTGTTTGCAAGGCGATTTGGTTAATCAAGAATACTACCTTGGAAATCTTTTGAGATGATTCGCCAAGCCGCTTCACCTTGTTGGCTGTTTCGGCAACTGTCTCCCGCAAATTTAAGATGCTTTGGACTGTGCGATCCATTGCCTCTCCTCCGACGGCGGCGGTATTAGAAGCGGTACGAGCCACTTCTGCAGCTTGACGGGCACTGTCTGCCACTGCTTGAATTGACACGGTCATTTGCTCTACAGAATCAAGGGTATGTGTAATCTCCTCAGCCTGCTTGAAAGCTTCATCGGCGAGCTGACGGATGGCACCTTCGTTTTCCCCAACTGAAACGTTGACTTGAGCTGCCGCTGTTTTTACCTGAGTCACGAGTTGCCGCAAACTTTCAACAATGGCGTTGAAAAAGTCAGCCATTGTACCGATTTCACCCACTGTCACTTCAGCTTTTACAGTCAAGTCACCTTTGGAAGCATCCTCAATATCCCTGACTAATTCTATCAACTGATGCTGGAGATTTTCTTTTTGTTGACGTTGCTCAACAGAGGTGACTTCAGCTGCTTGTCGCGCTTTTTCTACCTGCTCTAGAAGATTCGCTTGATCTATAGCAAATCCGACTTGAATGGCAAACTGCCTAAACAAATCAATCTCAGACTGCTGCCAAGCACGCGCTGTTGAACATTGATGAGCAATCATCAACCCTAGTAGCTGGTTTTCTACTAGAACTGGCGCGACAAAATTTGCCTTGACTTGAAATCTTTCTAACAATCTAACGTAACAATCTGATAGGCCAGCTTGGTAAATATTATCAATGGTAGTGACATGGCCATTTTTGTACTGTTCTAAAGAAGGTTCGTGTTCCTGAAAACAGGAGTCAGCTATATTTTCCTTTATGGCTGGAGTCCAACCAGGAACGATAGATTCTGCTACTATAGTTCCACTCCAGTCTGGATTGAAGCGATAAAGTATGACTCGATCCGCTTTAAGGACTTTTCGCACCTCTTTAACTGCCGTTTTTAGGATATCTTCTAAGTTGAGAGACCGCCGAATGCGCAAGGAAATGTCTGTAAACTGCTGTGTTAGCTCTGCTTCGGCCTCTTGTTTCGTCTGCATCGTCTGAAGTTGGTTTGCCAGGAGGTTAATGTTAGACCCCAAAACGGCTAGTTCGTCTTGCCCTTCTATGGCAAGGCGGGTATTGAGTTGCCCTTGACCTAGTTTTTGGACAGCGTTAGTAGCTTTCAGTAATGGACGCAAACCACGGTTGACTAGGTAGGCAGCGATCGCACCTACCAGCAATGCTTCGAGTACCGTCCCGATTGCTAAAGTCCACACCAACCATCTACTTGCGGCAAATGCCTCTGCTGTTGGGTGCGCAACTATCGCGCTCCAATTCAATGCTGGCAACCCCTGAATTTTTCCCACAGGAGCGTAGGATACTATATACTCCTTATGGTTAAGCTGGTTTATATCTATGACGCTACCCACTTTGTCAGTCTTTGGCAATTGAGCAGCAACGGTGGGAAAAACTGACTTAGCATTTTGACCGATATAATTTGCTGCCGGCGCTGCGAAAAACTTTCCCTTACTGTTGATCGCGAAGTCTTGGTACGATTCGGAGCTTTTGTTATTCTCCGCTGTCTGCAGCAACTCATTGAGATATCTCACAGGTGTGCGCGATCGCACCACGCCAACCGTTCGATGCGTAACGGTATCTACAATTGGCGCAATGACAAAGATGACATACTCGTTAGACTCTGTCTTGATTGGGGGAGTAATGACAGGACGATTAGTCTTTACAGCTTCCTGGAAATAATCCCCTGTGCCAGGGTTCCCGCTCAGATGCCCTGTTGATTGGTAAACTGTCCGACCAGCTATGTCCGTAACAGCAATATTGTCGTAGCCTCTCCCCAAATATCGATCCAGTAATGCTTGCTTTTCTTGATCAGAAGTAGCTGCTCGCACAGTAGGGTCATTGAAAATGCCTAACTGAGCAATTGTTTGAATGTCTTTGTAGCGTTCAAGAGTGAAGTGGTCGAGCTCATTTGCTAGGGAGACAACTTGGGTTTGTTGTTGAGAGGTGACGGTATCAGTAACCTTTTTGTTAGTCAAGTAATAGGCCGTTGCCCCAATCGCTAGGATAGGTAAGGTGCTGATGGCGATCGCCATTGCTGTTGCTTTAGTTCTTAAGCCTAACTGCTGCCATAGTGAGGCACTACGCATTTGAAGACCAGTGGGAGAAGTACTTGACTGAGCCACAGGCTCGGCATCAGATCCCACCGGGGGGTAGACAGGCCGCGCTTCGGATCGTCGCTGTTTGTAAACCTGTGAATCTGGTTCGAATCGAGTAGTCATATGCGTGCCTCTAAGTAGAGAAATTAATCAGAGTCTAATTGCTGTGCAGAGCAAGTGAATGCACAATTGCTTCAGCGTTTAGCACTAGCAAGATCTCTTTTTGTTGCAAAATACATCCATGTAAATAGGGAGCTAGAGCTGATGTCACAAGCCCTTGAACTGATTGGATATAATCAGGTGTAAACCGAGTCACATCCTTAACTGCATGCACAACCAATCCCAAAGTAACTTGCCCAACTCGGATAATTGCCATGTCGTACTGTTTGGTATCGGGATCAAAAGCCTGTAAATTTAGCATCTGCGCTAAGCCAATGACCCACAACACTCGATTGCGCCGATTCAATAACCCCAGCACATACTTAGGCATGTTGGGCATTGGAGTTAGGCGCCCAGCTGGCACAATCAACACTTCCTGTACATATTCGACTGCTATAATAGCAGGCGTGTGTTGCTCCAGTTGAAATCTAAGATAAGTGTTCTGTAGATTTCTGTCTAACATATTGGGCTGGGGTGCGCGGATGATCGTATCCATATAATTAAGCTATAACAGATTTAACGGCACGAACTAGTTGCTCTCGGGTGAAGGGCTTTGTCACATAGACATCGGCTCCTTGTTTGATCCCCCAAAAACGATCAATTTCCTGACCTTTAGAACTACAAATAATAATTGGTAACTGCCCAGTAGCTGGATTGTTTTTAAGTTTACGACATAATTCAAAGCCGCTCATTCCTGGCATGACTACATCAGTAACAATGGCATCAGGCTTTTGGTTCAAAGCCTTATTCAAAGCTTCTTTGGCATCTGTGGCAATGATCACAACATAACCACTCTCCCGCAAATAGTTACTGATTAACTCCAGCTCAGAGAGAGTATCTTCAACCACTAAAACTGTACTCATGTCTAGTTATCCTCAAAAACGACAATCAAGCAAAATCAATTAAGATGTTTAAACACAACCTTGAGTAATTCCGCTTGATTAAAAGGCTTTGTTAAATACCCAGATGCTCCTACAAGCCTAGCTTTTACTCGGTCTATAATTCCCGTATTTCCCGTAACCATAATGATGGGTGTATTCCTAAAACTTGAGTGATTTCGTAGAAGGCGACATAGCTCATAACCATCAATTGATGCCATTCTAACATCAAGTAAAATTAAGTGAGGCTTATGTCGGACAATTTGCATTAAAGCTTTAACTGGGTTACTAACTGGAACAATTGAAAAGCTTTCGTCTTCTAAAAAACGGCTGATTTCCATCAACATCGTCGGACTATCATCTACACAAACAATGGTGTAAGTCTTGTGATTAGTTGGGGAAGCTGGTATCTGGGTTGCCTTAGTATCTGTAGTAGCTGTCTTAGCAATAGGAGTAGTGTTAATTAAAGAGGTGGGTTTTTCTGGGGTACGAGTAGGATCTGATAACTGATTGAACGTTTTTGGTAACTGATTAAATGGTGGGTGGGGGTCACGTAATAAAATAGCTCCATCTTTTATGTATGGGTGTAAGCTTTGAGCCAGTTGGAGTTCATCTTGATTCAGTAAGACGGCAAGATGGTAAAAACTGAAACCCTTCAGCATAGCATTCAATTTCTGTCGGATATCTGGAAGAATTTGTTTTTGGGTTTTGGCTTGATCAGAAAAGTAAGGACGCTGATAGGGGGACCAAATTTGCGGTCCCAAAGATTGCCAACCACGCAATTGCTTTTGGCAGTGTTCCACTAGAGGCTGCATATCAAGGTGACAAAATGGCAGGGTATCAAGTTTGTTTCCTAATTGGTAAGTTCCTTCTTTTATTAATAAAAATGACTCAATGACTTCCTTAACCAATCCCTCTATCAATGCAGATGCGTGTGCAGGATTCAGGTGTTGGTGACCGACTAGCCAGCAAATAGCCTGATAGTCAGAATTCTGAATTGATTGACTCTCTGGAGCGGTTTCCAACATTAGACGTAATTGCGACCGAGTTTGACTGACAATTGTAGGAATTTGGTTGCCAAGTCGGCGCAAATGACGATCCAATCTGTCAAATGGATCGACTGAATGCGAAGCATAGGTGATTCTTCCCTGATCCAGGTAGAGCGACCAGGAAACTGAATTACTAGACACTTTTAAATTGCCACTGTCGTAACTACTAGATAAGTGTGTTAACAAACTCAGCGGGCGCAGGTTTTGAAATGTTCCATGTTTGTCCATTTAATACTTGATTAGAGGTATTCTAAATTTTGGATTTGTCCGCGTCACTTGTTGGTAAGGCGTTACCACAGATATTAAGCCAAATGGTGATAAGATAATTCAAAATTTTTGCTTTAAAGATTTTTTGTGTTGCAAGAACTTTTTAAGGGTATAAAAACCCTCTCATCTGTTTTTGCAACACAACCATTCTTAGGGATAATATCTAGACGAATGTGTTTTTTCTACTCCCTACTCCTTAAGCTTGTAAGAAATGCTCAATCTCTTCAGCCAATCTGGCAGACTTTTCGACGTTTAAGTAGTGACCAGCACCAGGTACTGTCACTAAGCGAGATTTTTGGATCTGCCGCTGCAAAATCCGAGATTTGCGGGGTGAGATAATCACGTCATCGTCCCCGGTTAGGATTAACGTCGGAACCTGCAACGCTGAAATCGCCTCACTTAGGTCAACGAGCTCTACTCCCATAAAGTCAGAGGCATCACCTGTGCAACGAGTATGCTGGAACTCATTTAAGACGAGTTCTTGGAGATGCTCTGGAACTTCAGGGGCAAAACTCTGTCGTAGGAATGTCATATCCCACTGCCCGGTTAAAAACTGCTGTAAAAAATCAGGATGGAGTTGGACACGCGCAGCAGTAGATACTAACACTAGGCGCTCAACCCAGGCTGAGTGGGCTAAAGCGAACTGTAATCCAATCAAGCCTCCCATAGAGTGCCCGATATAGCAGACTGGACGCTCGACTCCTAGCTCAGAAAGAAACGAAGCCACAAAGGCCGCTGCCGCCTCGATAGAATCGGGGACATATCCATCAGTAGCACCGTGCCCCGGCAGATCGACAGCTACAGGGAAGACTTCTGATCCCAATTTAGCCATCAACGGTTCCCAAAGACGACTACTGCCCCCTGCACCATGGACAAGCATTACCAGATGTTCGGATGATTCAGTAGGCAGCCCTCGGGGTGCACTGTAATGAACCTTAAGGCCCCCAACTTTTATCGAAGGGATACTTTGTAAGGATGGGTTCATAGAAGCTGATTGTGATGCATATATATTGCTCAACCCATTCCTAAGGCTTTAAGACCAAATTGATCAACATCGTGTTCATTTTGTTGACAGACTCTATGTACTCGTGTTGAGGAATTGATTCTGCCACAATGCCTGCCCCAGCATTTAAGTAGACACAATCACCATATTGGTAGGCTGAGCGCAAAGCGATCGCTAAATCTGATTCGCCGTTACTGTCTATCCAACCGATCCCACCGGCATAGAGCCCCCGTGGCTCATCTTCCAGACGATCGATCCATTCCAGCGCACTGGCTTTATCAATCCCAGACACAGTGATTCCAGGAAATAATACTTTCAAAGCATCCCACAAGGTCTTTCCTGGCTTGAGCTGACCACCAACCCGAGACGATAGATGCTGCACGAAGCGGTATTGCTTCACTTGCATGAAGTCATAAACCTGAACGGTTTCTGGTAAACAAACTGACGCAATTTCGCTCTGTGCCAGCCAAATCGAGAGGGCGTGTTCTTTAACCTCTTTGGCATCAGTGAACAATTCACCGTTGAGGCGGGCATCCTCCTCTGCGTTAGAGCCGCGCGGTCGAGTGCCTGCTAGTGGATTGGTGACCACGAATCCATCAGCTGTGGTTTCCATCAAAATCTCAGGACTAAAGCCTACCGCACAAACATCTCCTACGCTCATGCAATATGAGCGAGCTGAATTGTTGCTCTTGGAGCCTAATGCATAGCTACCAATCAAGTCCATCTGCCCTTGCATCTTCACAGAGCGGGAAATAATGGCTTTATGTAACTGGCCATTTTGAATCGCCGCAATCAGAGTACTAACCTGATTTTTATATTTTTCATTGTCGGCGAAATCCAGGTGTGGAGGTGTGGCAACATAGTCTTTCAATTTGCCATCAACAGCTAAAGCTTCTTGGACTTTAGCTGGTGACTTGACGCTCTTGATGTGGACTCCCTTAGTAGTGATGTAAAGTTCAGTTTCGGGAATCAAAAAACTGAGGAGTGGTTGCTCGATCGCCTTTGAGTATGGATAGTAGAAGCGAGAGATATCAAAGCTTATGTAACCATAAGCAGTCCAATTTTCAATTGGCAAAGACGCCAGGGCAGACTCTACTTGCTTAAATGGATCGGTGATTGGCTCTGACTGAGTCTGCTGACCAATAGAACTAATCGTGACAGCTTGAGGGGTTACTGTCACTTGCGCCAACGCGTTGCCAGCAATCCGCACCTCGTTCTCACTTTCGTACATCACGTAGTCTGAAAAGAGCCCAGCCTCAAGCAGATTTTGCAACACAATGAGCGGCTCCCTCTGACCGGGGACAAACATTTCGTGATAAGTTAAGAAATCACTTGCTACCTGGTACATCGATTCAGTCCTTAGTTGTTGTCAGTGAATTAGACGGCATTAGTTGCCAGGGATACAGCTGGCCAGGCTTCAACTTTTTCCTTGATGGCTCGCATTTGGGTGCGTGTATTCCGGTTCATGAAAGACTCCAGCTTCTCGGCAGGCCACGCGCCCTCGGCTGGCTCAAACTTTTGCATCCAAGTCATGATGACGCCAACCCCCTGCGGTAACTCCTCGTAGGTCCAGTGGATCTTCATTTCCTCGAAGGGAAAGGCTTTTTCCACTCGTTCCGCTGTCGCCTGCCGACCGGGCTTATCAATGATCCGACGCGAAACCCAAGTGCTGGATGGACGCCCACCCTCTGGGTAGGTGGTGAGGCTAAACAAAACTTCATTGCCATTTCGCTCTAGCACTTCCGCCTTTTCATACTCTGTAAAGAGCTGGGGCCAAAGTTCAATTGTGTTTGTTAGATCAAACACTGTGTCAAAATCACGCAGAATCACTATTGTATTTTCTGTGTAGCCAGGCATTTCTTTGTGCTCCTATTGAATGGGACTACGATCTTTTTACTCTTCGACCAGCCCTACTGCCCGAACCCAACTTGCATCCAACCCCTTAATCCGAAGAGGAAAGCAAGCCACTTGAAACCCAGTGTCAGGTAGCCGATCGAGATTGGCCAAACGTTCGATTTGAATGTACTCGCGCTCTCGACCATAAAAGTGGGCGGGCCAGAGATAGTTGCGATCGCCTGTCCGCCAAAAGTCTTCGAGCATAGTGACAAAGGGGCGGTCAAATCCATAAGTGTCAATCCCCATGACTTTGATTCCTGCTTGAGCCAACCAATCTGTTGCCTCCCGACTCATCCCTGGTGCATCGGAAAAGTACTCCCGCTTACCCCAGAGTTTGTCTGTTCCCGTCCAGATCAGGACAATGTCAAGAGGTTTAAGTTGGTGCCCAGTTGCATCCAAAGCCGCCTTGATATCCTCAACAGTAATAAAATCCCCAGGAGCTTTGTGGCATAAGTTCAGGCGGACACCATCACCAAAGAACCACTCTAAGGGCAATTGATCGACGGAACGAGCAGGACTGCCCTCGGAATCGGGACCGTAATGGATCGGTGCATCAATATGGGTGCCCATGTGGGTAGGCAAAGTCACTGTGTCTAGGGTGATAAAGGCACTATCGGGAAAGTCTTCGGGTTGAAGTCGGCGAGGATCGGCGGGATTTTTGGCAGAATTCCGAGAAGCCACTTCACCACAAAATTGTTTAGCCCCTTCGAAGTGATCCAGTCTGTCAACCTGGATCTTCATTGGCTCCGAAAGGGAATTCTCGACTAGCACACTGAGGTCAACTAACCGCCGCACCGTTTTTGACCCCTTTTTTGTTTTGCTCTTCGATCACTTCCATCGTTTTATCGATAGCCAATGTCACGTCTGAAATTCCGATAATCGGCAGCGCTAAGAGGATAGCGGCGATCATTTCTTCTTTTGTCGCTCCCTCTTCCATCGCCCGCTCTACGTGAGTTGCAAGCCCACGAAGAGCCCGGTGGGTGGCAAATATGCCGATCAGGATCAACTCATTGGTCTTTTCATCTAAGGGCGAGTATTGCTTGACTGACTTAGCCAGGTCGAAGAAACTCTGAGCTACAGCTGGTGCTTCCTTAATAACGTTTTGCATTTAATTTTCTCCAGAGTCAAGAATGATGTGTCCTTCCTGGGGGGAAGGTGCTAACGGTGCGGCGGCAAATACAACACGAATCTCTTCATCGCCGACATTCACGATTGAATGAGTTGCGCCTTGGGGAGTGAGAACTGCTTCACCAGCAGAGAAAGGTACTACCCCAATACCCTCTACGCTGATTTCGCCTTTGCCTTGCAAGACAAAGAAGCACTCTTCACTATGAGGGTGTTGATGTAGTAACACGCTGCCACCGACAGGTACTGTGGCTGTACCCATGATCATCTGGGTGGATTGAACGCTGGTTGGGGAAATCAACACATGAATTTCTCCGCCCCTGTCCTCAATTGTTTTAACATCACTGGCTTTCATTACCAACCGTCTTTGTTGCTTTGTTTCCATTACAGTTAACCTCCAGATTAGCGATTGGCAATTAGCAATGTTCCAGTTAACTGGTAACTGCTAACGGCTTTGTTTTTAGTGCTTTGCGGTGAATTTTTCCAGTCGGAGTGCGCGGCAAGTCTGCCAAAAACTGGATGGTTTTTGGAGCTTTAAAATGAGGCAGGTGAGACTTAGCAAACTTGCGAATGCTATCTTCAAGCTCCGGAGACTCCGAGAAACCTGACTTCAGGCTGATATAAGCGACAACCTGAGTTAGATGTTCGCCGCCATCAGACTCCGGGACGGCGGCAACATCCAGCACACTATCGTGCCGGAGCAATACATCTTCGATTTCAAAGGGTGACACCCACTGACCATTCACTTTGAAAAAGTCGTCCTTGCGTCCCATAAAACAGAAATAACCATCCTCGTCACACAGGTAGTTATCCCCGGTTAGCATAGTTTCCCCGTAGAGAGCCTCCCGTGTCTCTCGCAGTCGGTTCCAGTACCCCAGCATCAGACTTTTACCACGCACCTGAAGACTGCCAACCTCACCAGGAGCGAGGGGCAAACCATTCTCATCGACTACTTGGACAGAGTAACCGGCAACCGGACGACCAGAACTACCTGGTCGACATTCTCCGGGTCGGTTCGATAAGAAAATGTGCAGCAACTCAGTCGTACCAATACCTTCGTAGATATTGGTGCCGTAGGTTTCTTGCCACTTATGCCAGATAGTTCTGGGCAGTTGCTCAGCTGCTGAGGCACACAGGCGGAGGGAGGAGACATCTAGGGGCGTGATTTCGTGAGCCGCCAGCATAGCAGCATACATGGCAGGGATTCCATGTAATATGGTGGGTCGGTAGCGGTGAATGTCATCAATCACATCAAAAGCGCTGGGAGCATCGGACAACACAGCAGCAGCGCCAACGGCCATTGGCATATATAGGGTGTTACCAAGGCCGTAGGCAAAGGGCATTTTGGCTACTGAATACACAATGTCATCTTCGCGCAAGCCCAGGGTGTTTTTTCCGTATAGCTCTGAACAAACCACCATGCTTTGATGGAGGTGGAGCACACCTTTAGGTCGGCCTGTACTACCGGAGGTGTAAAGCCAGAAAGCCGGTTCGTCCCCTGAAGTTTCTGCTGGTGTTGGCTCGCTGGTCGTGCTATCCAACAGAGACCGAAACGGTTCTTGACCATCCGTCAGGAGAGTATGGCACAAGAACTTAGACTGGATTGGGGCTAGCTTTTCCAACCAAGCGTTGGTAGTCAGCAACACCCTGGCCCGGCAATCTTGCAGAATGTACTGGATATCGTCCAAGGTACAACCAGTATTGATTGGTACTGGCACAGCACCTACCCAGATCGCACCCCAGAAGGCAAAGACAAACTCTGGACTATCTGGTAAAAGAATCGCTACCCGGTTTTCCCGTTCCAGACCCAGATCGGACAGTAATCCGGCAGCACGTCGGACGTAGCTACGAACTTTGCGGTAAGTATAGGTCTCATCCTGATGGTAAAAGGCAGCCCTCTCAGCATTTCCCCTATACAGGTTACCTTCTATAAAGTAAGCAGCAACATTGAAGACACTAGGCAACTGTTCGTAAATCTGAGTCATGGCACCTTCCTTCTTACCTTACGCCTGATAAAGCTGTTAGCCGTTAGCTGGAACATGACTAATCGCTGACAGCTAATCGGTTTCATTGAGCGAGGACGTGAACCAGCACATAACCGTCCCAGTGACACCAAGTCGCCAACCATTTAGAAATCCCACATTTAGCTGCCTGATGCTGAGCTGACCCGTGCAGGTGAATCTGCAACTCGGCATTCCAGACTTGGGCCTCAATTTCGTTCCAGCCGATGTCAGCCAATCCAGTCCCTAGTGCTTTCCCCACAGCTTCCTTAGTGGAAAAGCAGACGGCATAGTACCGATGAGGGTGGGGTGAGTCTTGGCATTGTTCGAGTTCATTGGGGGTAAATAGTAAACTCAGAGTTTCCCGGTCGTAGCGGTCAACCAAGGTGGCAACTCTACTGATGGGTGCGATATCAATGCCAATCCCCTTAATTTCGCTCAAGTTTGATTTAGTGGATTTTACGGGTAGTTGAAACAATTTTCTCCCCCTGCTCCAGAAAGAGCTTCCCCTGCCTAAGAGTGTTCTTTACTTGGGAGTTGCAGCCGTTGCCTTGTCTACCATCTCGCAAACGTCAGCCAAAGTCATGTCTTTACGGGATTCAAGTTTTACGTTGACCCCAAGGCGACGTTTCAACCCTAGAGAAATTTCTACTGTTTCGGTGGAGTCGAGTTGTAGATCTTTGCGAAGGAGGGCTGTTTCCTTAATCGATTCTTCTGAAATTCCTAAATCAAGCAGAATGTCTTTCAGAGCATCCATAACCATGGGTCTTTACCTCAATTATTTGCTGATCACAAAAGATGCGTTGACTCCCTCGCGGGCGCGGGAGTTAACTAGCGTCCGAGAAACAGGACGGCTTTCCGGTTGGGTAACAAAGTTTAACTGGCAGTCTGGGTCTTGTGCCCTAATTTTCTGCTGAATCGGTAACTCGCCAGTCTCCATTGCCAAGAGACTGCAAGCTACCTCCGTCACGCAGGAAGCACCGTACAGATGACCATAAAGAGATTTTGGCGTGCTGACAGGTACGTCCTTAGCCTCTTCACTAAAAACGGCAGCGATCGCTCCTGCTTCCACTTGATCGCTCTCTTTGGTGCCACACCCTTCAGCCAGCACCACGTCAATATCTTTAGCCCCGATGCCCGCCCGTTGGAGAGCTTGGCGCATACACCGCTCAAAGGCAGTCCCAGAGCTGGTCTCACGCTCGGTGGTCATTGCACCGCTGGTGACTTCGCCATAAATTCTGGCTCCCCGGCGCATAGCGTGCTCTTCGGATTCCAACACCAGTACGGTACTACCCTCGCCTAGCACCAAGCCGCTGCGATTGAGGTCAAAAGGTTGGTAGGCAGTTTCCGGGTCAGTAGAGGCGCTAACTTCGCCTGTCTCATAGTAACAATTCATGCCAAACTTGGTAATTGGCGCTTCTGATCCACCAGCTAGCACGATGTCGTTATATCCTTGAAGGATTGACTTGACCCCAAAATATAGTCCACTAGCTCCACTAGCGCGATCACAGACAAAGCTCTTGCTATAGCCTCGGATGCCAAACCGAATTGTGACAAAACCTTGGGCTGCAGTGGGGAACCAAGCGGTTGCCTGCCAAGGGTTTACCATGGTCGGGCCGTCTTGGTAATGTTCGTAGAAGCCCCGTTCACAAATATCCCAACCTCCAGCATTATTACCGAACCAAACTCCCACGCGGTAGGAATCTTCTTGTTCCAGATCGAGGTCGGCATCTTTAAGTGCCAACTCGCTCGCTGCCAAGGCGTAATGGGTAAAGCGGTCAGTCTTAACGATGAACCGACGGGGGATAAAGTCTGCTGGATTAAATTCCGCAATCTCTCCCGCTACTTGGGTGGGATAACCTGTGGGATCGAAGCGACTGATATTGCGAATGGCAGATTTGCCTTCAGTCACGTTGCTCCAAAACTCATCTCTACCAATCCCTGAAGGATTGACGATGCCGATGCCAGTAACGACAACACGACCGCTTTGTTTATCCATGCTCCACTCCATACTTCCGTAAAATCGCCGCCGAGTGGATACCACCAAAACCTGAGGCAGTCAACAGAGCTGTTCCTACGTCAGTGGGGCGGGCTCCACTTGTGACGTAATCTAGATCGCAAGCAGGATCTGGAAACTCGTAATTAATCGTCGGGTGAACCATAGAAAGTTCAATAGCACCCAAGGTTGCTACAACTCCCACCAAGCTGGCAGAAGATAGAGAATGACCAATCATTGACTTGGTTGAGCTGATTGGTAGTCGATATGCTTTATCGCCTAGCACCTTTTTATAGGCATTCGTCTCGAACAAGTCGTTCTGGGGTGTGGAACTGCCGTGGGCGTTGATATAGTCGAGTTCCTCAGGGTCCACCTTACCTAGCCGTAGCGCGTGCTCCATCACCGCCGCCATCGGCACCCCGTGATCGGGAAGGTCGGTCATGTGAAAGGCGTTGCTGACGCTGTAGTAACTAATTACCTCAGCGTAAATATGAGCGCCACGATTCAAAGCATGTTCCAGTTCTTCGAGTACCAGTACAGCAGCAGCTTCCCCAATCACAAACCCGCCTCGCTTAGCATCAAACGGACGCGAAGCCTTTTCCGGTTCACAATCGGTAACGGAAAGAGAGCCGATGATATCAAGGGTGGAATAGGTAAAGCTAGTTAGTGGTGCTTCCGTAGCTCCCGCCACCATCACCTCCATCTCCCCACACCGTACCAGCTCAAAACTCAGTCCCAGTGCATCAAGACCAGCAGTGCAGCCAGTAGACAGGGCAGTCACTGGTCCCTGAATATCATATTTTCGCGCTAATAGAGACGCAGAGTAGTTGAACATCCCGGCGTTGTAGAAATTCTCGCCAGTTGCTACATGCCTTAATGGCTGAGTGCCATTTTCACTGCACTTTTCAAATATTTTCTGAATTGTTGGCGTGCCACCAATCGCCGATGAAAAGATGATTCCCATAGACTCTGGATTTTCCTGACTCAGGTCTAAATCAGAGTCTTCTATTGCCATCATGCCTGCTGATACACCGAATTGCACAACTCGATCTTGCTCAATCAAATGGTCAAACTCTACTCCTGAACAGTGGTCTGACAGATCGAAATCAGCTACTCGACAAAGCACCTTGCTTTTGATCCCCATGGCCTCCATTTCTGGATCCCCTTGGAGATAGGACTGTCCTTTAATAGCATTTTTCCAGAACTGATCTTTCCCGATGCCAAGAGGTGCTATAACACCGATACCTGTGATTACTACTCGTTTCATCCCTTTTTTCCGTGAGATAAGTATTTAACTGTAGCGACCGGCATAAGATTAACCGGCACAACAAGTCCACATCTACCCCCCTAGCAATCCAGTTATGGAGCAGTGGCGGCGTTCTGGAGCTGTAAAACGTACGGCTTTAGGCGTGGCATAAGACGTAAGGTAAGCTGAACTACAGATTCAGGCCCTGCCTACTGGATAAATGGAGCTACTACAACGTTGGACGACCGTGCCTTAGCAATGAATGACGTTACATTGCAGTACCTAACGGTCTTAGTTCAGCTAAGAAGCTAATTCGACCGACTATTGAATAACCTTTGTAACCTAACTTGTTGAAGCAAACGGAAACCATGGATTTGATGAGTTTGCTGGTTTACATTTTGACATGAAGATATTTTGGCTGAGTCTAGACAAAGGTTTAAGGCTGTATGTTTTGTGTCTGTTTTATGTACAATTTTCTAATCAAGGGATTAAAATCGGTCAGACTGCTAAATTGACTTCAGCAACTCGAGTTGCTACTTGATTGAATTTCTGACAAAGACGACAAATCAGCTCACATCTTACGCCTGCAAGGGTTGGCCGCCTGCGATTTTAATCGCAGGCAAGTGATGCGAATGGTGCAAGATCTCAGTTTTAACCGACTTATTCTCTAATGCGCTCGACCTAATTCATGCTGCATCTGGTGATACTTCCAAAGCTTGCCGCGCTGTTCTAGCAGCTCTCGATACCCTCCTTGCTCGACAATGCGTCCCTGCTCAAGTACAACCACCTTATCTGCTCGGACAATGGTGGATAAACGATGAGCTATTGCGATCACCGTTCTGCCTACAGAAAGCTTCTCTAACGATTCCTGAATCAACCGCTCGGATACAGAGTCTAGCGCGCTAGTTGCCTCGTCCAAAATCAATATATCTGGATCGCGTAGCAAAGCCCGAGCAATTGCAATCCGCTGACGTTGACCTCCAGATAAACGGACTCCTCGGTCTCCTAGTTGTGTTTCAAAGCCCTCAGGCATTTCTAGAATAAATTCCAGTGCATTGGCAAGTCTGGCCACTTCCAGAATTGCCGATTCATCTGCCCCTTCCGAACCGTAAGCAATATTGTTCCGAATAGAAGTGTTGAAAATAAATGTATCCTGGCTCACCACAGCTAGCTTTCGACGCAGAGATTTGATCTCAAACTCTCGCAGATCGAGCCCATCGATGAGAATCTGGCCTTGAATTGGATCGTAAAATCGCGGGATGAGATCTGCTAAGGTTGTTTTGCCAGCACCAGAAGCTCCGACTAGTGCCGTCATCTGGCCTCGCTTGATGGCTAGCGTTATGTCATGTAACACTAGATGACTGGCATCATAGCCAAAATCTACAGATACAAATTCAATAGCTTGCTCCAATCCCGAAAATTGGACTTTACCATCTTGTAAATAAGTTTTGTTATCAGTTCTGAGCAGCTCTTTAATGTTGGCTAGCGGTCCTTGAAAACTGCTAAGCATTGCTCTGCAACCATTAACCTGGCGCACAATTGGCATCAGACGAAATAAGACGAATAAAAA
>JAABUQ010003659.1_pt1 | contig 27645 bp, 30 predicted proteins | sample 5560001 | NCBI WGS metagenome assembly JAABUQ01 (sample SAMN10711888, study PRJNA513371) | rock metagenome | isolation source: Antarctica rocks | place: Antarctica: Victoria Land, Finger Mt nord | collected 2015-12-18 | reverse complement strand
ACGGCGTCAACATGCATCAAGCGGTCACGTGACCCCGACTGCAAGGCGCCGTAAACGTCATCGACGGCAATGAACGTCGGCCAACGTGCTATTACGCCGCCCCACTGACGTAATTGGCGTTGCACGACGGCATCGGTCGTTATCGTATTGGACTTGAAACCGGGATCGAACACGCCACGCAGCGCCGCCAACGCGATGTCTGAATTCGCCCTAGCCTGGCAGCGATATATTACAGTAGCCGGCATTGGCCAATCAATGGAAGATGGAAAATTGCTTCTGCGGGATATCGCGTTCGCGTACATCAGCCATGTGAGCGTAAGGCCGGCGGCCGACGATAACAGTACGATGAGAATGGTCCGTCCGAAGTGGAACGAAGGGCGGCCGCGCACGGTGGTTACAGTTTTATCAGCAGTTCCCAAGCGACAGCGCTTGCGACGCATGGTCCGCCGCCGTTTGGAGGTCGCCGCGAACGTGGTCGTCCATCGCGAAAGCTCGGTCGTACATGGGATCGAGCTGCGGCCGGGCCAGATCGAAGATATTGCTCGTAAAGAAAGGCGGGTCGCCGCGATGCTGGTCCGGCAGCCGCTGCAGGGTACCGCCGAGCTGGCCACTGGGTGCCTCGATGTCGGTGAGGCTGTCCGGGTCGTCCGGAAGGCTGATCGTGCTAAGGACCGGGCGTTCTTCGAGTTCGCCGACGATGCTCGCGATCTGCTTAGCCAGCAGATATTGCCGTTCTTTGGCGCCGTCGAGCGCGTCGCGATAGCCCAAGACTTCGCGGCGACGGTCCGCATCGCTTTGGTCGGCAATCGTCTGTAAGCCGTGCAATTCCGTGCGTCCCGATTGCGCAAAGTGCGCAAGCGTGCGCAAATCCGCTTCGAGCACGTTCATCGAATGGGCCTTCGTCAGTTCGTTGGAAAACGACGTACGGTGGAGGTCGCCGATCGTTTGAACGAGCGCGACTTCATAGCCCAGCGCGGAGGCGGCTGCCGGGGCGCCGCCGTGCAAAAGTGCGCTGCAAAATGACGTTTTCGCTTGAACCCGTCCGATCAGGCGCAGCGGTCCGACGATTCGTTCTGTGTCTGATTCGGCGATTGGTGTCGGTTGCGGTGTAGGCGTTGCGCCGTCGCGCGACGCCGCAGCAGCACGCCCGGATGCGAACGCCGTGACCAACACAATGAGCGCAACGGCAAGAAGCTCAGATGCCCGCCTGCGGGTTCCCATCGGTGAACCTTCGTGGGCGCAGTGCGTCGGCCCCGTGCAGCCCGGCGTTTCTTCAATCGTTCTCAGATTGAGATCGGCCTTTAGCGATCGGGCAGGCTCACCATCGCCTCGATCACGCGCACGGCGCTTCCGCCGACTTCGACGGTTTCCAGCGTGCCGTCGCGCATGCGGAGGATGCCGTGGATCAAACTGCGGCGCTGCATCTTCACGCCCTGCTCGTTACGGAAGCGCGTGCCGTCCGTATTCGCAATGAGGCCGTGCTTGGCGAGGTACGCACCGAGCGGGCCCGTCGCGCTGCCGGTTGCCGGATCTTCGGCGACGCCGAGCGCGGGTGCGAACATGCGCGCGTAGACGCCTTCGGAAGTCGGCGCGAAAACAAAGATTTCGTCGCCGGCGGGATCGCCCGCGGCGCGTCGCATCGTAGCTGGTTCCAACGCAGCGCGGTCAACCGTAGCCGGATCGCGCAAAGGCACGTACAGAAACGGGTTGCCGGCCGAAACGGCTTCGACGGGAAAGTCGCCCAACAGATCGTCTTCGGTCAAACCGAGCGCCCGGGCGCATGCCGCGCGATCGAACCGGCGTCCGAAGGTGAGCGGCGGTGTCCGCAACCACGCGAGGAATGGGTCGCGCGCTCGTTCGAGCCGGATCGCGATGGGGCCGACGTTCTCATCGAGTATGAAGTCTTCGGCCGGGACGCGACCGGCGTCGACGAGCGCGAACGCACTGCCGATCGTAGGATGGCCGGCGAACGGAATCTCCGCCCGCGGCGTGAAGATGCGCACCCGCGCCGAACTCCCGGCCCGTTCGGGCGGAAACACGAAGGCGGTTTCGGAGAGGTTCAGTTCGCGCGCCAAGGCCTGCATCTCATCGGACGAGAGACCTTGGGGCTCCAAGAAAACGGCCAGCGGATTTCCCGCGAACGGCACTTCGGTGAAGACGTCGACGACGACGTACGCAAAGCGGCGCATGCGCGTCCCTCTACGGGACGCAATCGGACGGTTCCGCTCTGTTGGGCTTTTCAGCGATTTCTCAGGCTTCTCTCAGATCGGTTCCCTACTATTAGCGCATGATTGAGGCGCCGGCACGAATCCTCGTCGTGGATGATGAGCGTCACATCCGCGAATTGCTCGAAATCGGGCTGTCGGACGACGGTTACGAGGTGCGTTCGGCCCCCGACGGACAAGTCGCTTTGCAGATCACCCACGACTGGTCGCCCGATGCCATCGTGCTCGACGTCATGCTGCCGAAGATGGACGGCATCGCGCTCTTGCCCATGTTTCGCAAGTTGACCGAAGCGCCGATCGTCATGCTGTCCGCCAAGACCGAGACGAGCGACAAAATCGCCGGCTTGCATGGCGGCGCTGACGACTACGTCGCCAAGCCCTTCGAGATGGGCGAACTGATCGCGCGGCTCGAGACGGCCCTGCGCCGTCCGCGCCTTGCGCAACCGACCGTGCTACGCTTCGCCGACCTCGAAGTGAATCTCGAAACGCGCGCCGCGACGCGCGGTGAGCGGCGCATCGCGCTCTCGGCGCGGGAATACGATCTGCTCGTCACGTTTTTGCGCAATCCGAACCGCGTTTTCAGTCGCGATCAGCTGCTCGATGCCGTCTGGGGGACCGAACGCTACGTCGGCCCGGGTGCCGTCGAAACGTACGTCTCGTACCTGCGCGCCAAGATCGATCACGGTTTCCCCAAGCGCCTCCTGCACACGCACCGCGGCGTAGGGTACGCACTACGCGAAGGCTAAAACCCTCTTGTAGCTGATGTTTCGAAGCCTCGCGACGCGACTGACGGCGGCGTACGTCTTCGCCGCGATCGTGCTGGTCGTGATCGTGCTGGCGGCGGTGACGGCGTTTGCGCTTTCCGCCTTCGGATTCGCGTCGCGCGAAGCGAGCGCGGCCGTCGCCCTCCAAGCACCCGACGCCATCCGTTTGCAAGTCGCGCGTCATGGAACATTGGAAGCCGCCGCCGGCGACCTTGCCCGGGATCTGTCACGTCCGGGTCTCCACGTCGTAATCTTTCGCGTCCATCGCGAAGGACGGCGGTTCTTTTTGGCGGCCAGCGTGGGCGAAGGAGAGGACGGGCGGCCCGTCATCGTCACGGCGGAGCGCATGCGGTTCGGCGAGCCGGGCGGTCCTTCGCCGCATTTCGGTCCGCCGCCGGGTTTCCAACTGCAGCTGGGCCCGCCGCCTGGTCCACCGCCGCGCTTCGGACCTTCGTCGTTCGATGCGCAGCATCGGCCATCCGACGTGATGGCGCCGTTTCCGTTCGGGTTGAATTTATTCTTGCGACTGCAGCCCAATATCGTCGAAAGCGGCGGCGCGCGCGTGATCATTCTGCCCGACCCGACGCCGCTGGCGCACATCATCAACGCGTTCTGGCTTGCCATGCTTCCGATCGGCCTCTTCGTCATCGTCGCGGCGTGGCTACTCGGGCGCGCGATTACGGGGCAAGCATTGCGGCCGCTGGTCGAAACGACCACCTCGCTGCATCGCTTCGGTGCCGGCGACTTCACGCCGCGAACGATTGAAAGCTCTCAGCGTAACGAGATCGGAGCACTCGTCAACGCCTATAACGCCGCGGCCGCGCAGGTGTCCGCCGCCTTTGAAGAGCGCCGCGCTGCCGAAGCGCAGATGCGCCAGTTCGTTGCTGACGCCGGACACGAACTGCGCACGCCGCTGACGGTCGTGATGGGCTATATCGACGTCTTGCGGCGGCGCACGCAGAACGAACCGTCGGCGTCACTGCAAATCTACGATACGATGCTTGCGGAGAGCCGGCGCATGCGCGCGCTCATCGACAAACTGATCGTTCTTGCGCGGCTCGAACATCCGCTCGGGGCGCAGCGCGAACTCGAGACCGTCGATTTGGCCGACGTCGCGGCGCGCGTGGCGCTGTCACTCGAAGCGCGCGCTGCCGGTACGCCGATTGCGCTGCACCGCGCTTGCGATGCGCTCGTACGCGGCGACGAAACCGAATTGTACGACGCGGTCTCCAATCTCGCCGAAAACGCGCTCAAGTACGCGCCGGGTTCACCCGTGGAGATCGACGTGCGCACCGAGGCAAATGAGGTCGTGCTCGCCGTCAGCGACCACGGTCCCGGCATCAAACCGGCCGAACAGGAGCGGATCTTCGATCGGTTCTATCGTGGCCGCGAGCGCGCTGATTCCGAAGGCTTTGGCCTGGGTCTCGCGATCGCCAAACGCGCCGTCGAGCGCGCCGGCGGCATCCTATCGCTCGCGACCGCCCCAGGGGGCGGCGCGCGCTTCGTGATGCGCATCCCTGCGGCATCGTGATCCGTCTTCTCGACGAAACGACCGTCGGGGCGATTGCGGCGGGCGAAGTCGTCGAACGTCCGCTGTCGGTCGCCAAAGAACTCGTCGAGAACGCGCTCGACGCGGGCGCAACGCGCATCAGCGTCGCGGTCACGCGCGGCGGGCTCGACGCACTCGAGGTGGTCGACGACGGCGTCGGCATCGCCCGCGACGATCTGCGGCTCGCATTTGCGCGACACGCGACCAGCAAGCTCGCGCAGGTCGCCGATCTCGAACGCATCGCCACCTTGGGCTTTCGCGGTGAGGGTCTCGCTGCCATCGCGGCCGTGGCGCGGGTGCGGCTTGTGTCGCGCACGAGCGACAGTGATATCGGCTATGCCCTTCATGCTCACGGACTCGAGGTCTCGCAACCCGAACCCGCCGCTGCGCCGCCGGGGACGCGCGTGCGCGTCGAAGCGCTGTTCGCAAACGTGCCCGTGCGCCGCGACTACGTGCGGTCACCCGCCGCCGAATTTGCGCGCATCTCGACCTTTCTCGCGATGCTGGCCCTGGGCTATCCGTCGGTCGTATTCAGCCTGACGCACGACGGGCGGCCCGCGTTTACATTCTCGGCGGCCGGCTCCCTCGACCAGCGCCTGGCGCACGTTTTCGGCACTGCTGCCGCACGCGCACTGATCGCGCTCGAACCGGCCGACGGCGCCGCGCGCGTGCGCGGTTACGTCAGCCCGCCGGGTCTCGATCGTGGTGATCGCCGCCTGCAATTGCTGTTCGTCAACGGACGGCTGCTGCGCTCGACGTTGCTCGCCGGCGCATGGAGCGCTGCGTATGCGACCTTCGCACTGCGCGGACGTCATCCGTTCGGATTACTGTTCCTCGACGTGCCGCCGGATCACGTCGATCCCAACGTTCATCCCACCAAGAGCGACGTGCGGTTGCGGTTTCCTGATGCGGTGCACGATGCCGTGCGCCGCACGATGTCGCGTTCCCTCGCCCGCGACGCGACGTCACGATTGCGCGATGCGCTCTCTTTCGCACCGCCGCTGCAAGCAACGGTTCCGGCAGCGCTCTTTCCGGCGGAGGCGTCTCCCGAACTGGCGCCGGCAGCGACCGAGCGCGATCCGGGCAACGTGCCGCCGGGTGAAGTGCGTATCCTCGCGCAGCTCGACGATACGTTCGTGCTTGCGACCGATGGAAGCGCGCTCGTGCTCGTCGACCAGCACGCTGCGCACGAGCGGGTCGCGTTCGAAGCGATCGCCGAGCGGGCGCGCTGTGGCACGGCGGTGCAGGAACCGCTGCTCGTGCCGTACGCGATCGAACTCGACGCCGAAGACGCCGAACGGTTTGAACGGGCGCGCCGGGCACTGGCCGAGGCTGGCCTCGAAGCCGAACCGTTCGGCGAGCGTGCGTACCGTATCCTCACGACGCCTGGCGGCTACGGCGCGCGCGCCTTCGATCTACGCGCGTACGTTGCCGATCTGGCCGACGATGCCGGCGGCCTCGACGCGCGGGAACGCGTGTGGGCGTCGCTTGCCTGTCATTCCGTTGTGCGCGCCGGCGAGCGGCTCGAACACGCCGAGATGACGGCGCTACTCGCGCGCCTCGTGCGCTGCGAGAACCCGATGCACTGTCCGCACGGTCGCCCGACGATCGTGCGGATCGAAGCCGACGCCATTGCACGCATGTTCAAACGCGCGTAACGTGAGCGGCGTCGTCATCCTTGCGGGGCCGACGTGTTCGGGCAAGACGGAACTCGCGATCGAACTGGCCGAACGTTTCGACGCGGAGATCGTCGGCGCCGATTCGCGCCAAATCTATCGCGGCATGCCGATCGGCACGGCGGCGCCCACGCCGCAGCAGCGCGCCCGCGTGCCGCATCATCTTGTCGCGATGCTCGAGCCGCAGGACCGGTATAGCGCCGCGCGCTTCGTGGTCGACGCCGTGGGGGCGATCGAAGCGATTCAGGCGCGCGGTAAGCGCGCGATCGTGGTCGGCGGCAGCGGTTTTTACCTGCGCGCGCTCGCAGGGGACGTCGTGTTGTCGGCGGCATACGATGAACGCTTGCGCGCACGCCTGGCACACGAGGCGCGCATCCATCCGCCGGAATTTCTGCATGCATGGCTTGCCGTGCGTGCGTCGGCTCGTGCAGCGGAACTGGCGCCGGGCGACCGGTACCGTGTGGCTCGCGCGCTCGAAATTGCACTTGCCGGACGCGAGTCGCGGCGGGATGACATCGTGACGGGAACGTCGCTGCGCAGCGTCGCGCTACCGTTCGTCAAGATCGCGCTGGACCTCGATGCGGCGCTGCTCGAAGAGCGCATCGTGTCCCGCGTCGATGCGATGCTCGCCGCGGGCTTCGTCGCCGAAGCCGAGTGCATCGGAGCGCACGCCGTCGCTGCCGATGCCGTCGGTTATCCGCAGGCGCTGGCTTATGCGGCGGGATGGTCGTCGGCACAAGAATTGCGATCGGCTCTCATACGTGCGACGCGCCGCTATGCAAAACGACAGCTGACGTGGCTGCGCAGTGAACCGGACCTTCGCTGGGCGAAACCTCAGACTGTTGCCAATCTGATCATCGACGCTCTGGACTGGAACGAACGTCGCAGGATGGCTTCGCGCGCGACCTGAAGGCGATACGATGCCGAATAACGGTGGACCGGGTACGACCAACCGCGTCGCGCTGCAAGACACATACTTAGCCGAGGCCAAGCGTCAAGAGATCGCGGTGACCGTGTATCTCGTCAACGGCTTCCAGTTACGCGGAACGGTGAAGGGCTACGATGCGTTCACGATCGTGCTCGAATACGAACACCGTTTGCACTTGATCTACAAGCACGCCGTCTCGACTATTTCGCCGCAGGCGCCGCTCACGCTTCCGGAATGACTGCGGGACCGGCCCGCTCGGCGGCGCAACGTGTGCCCCTCGTGAAGATGCACGGTACGCACAACACGTTCGTGCTCGTCGACGAACGCCCGGCACGCTTCGCGCAGTACGGCGGCTTGGCGCGCACGTTGTGCGCTCCCGATGGACCGATGGACGGCGCCGACGGCATCCTCGTACTGCTGGACGCGCGCGATGCGGCGGTTGCGATGCGCATCTTCAACGCCGATGGCGGCGAAGCCGAGATGTGCGGCAACGGAATACGGTGCATCGCGCGTTATTTGTTCGAACGCGGCGAGGGTGACGCGTTCACGATCGCGACCGAAACGCGCCCGATCCGCGCGACGGTGACGGCACGAGCGCCCTTTGCTGCGACGGTCGATATGGGTCCGGTGCATCTTCCGAACGATGCGGAAGAAGCGCTTGATGCTTTAGGGCAAACGTGGCGCCTGTACGAGGTGTTGCTCGGCAACCCCCATGCGATCGCCTTTGTCCCCAACGTCGACGCCATTGATCTTCGGGCTCTGGGTAACGCCCTGCAAATGCACCGGCATTTCCCCGCGGGCATCAACCTGCATGTCGCCGCAGTCGTCGATGCGCGCACGCTGAAGGTACGGCACTACGAACGCGGTGTCGGCCTCACGCAAGCCTGCGGCACCGGAGCGGTCGCCGCTGCCGCAGTCGCAATCGCGGCCCGCGGCTTCGGATCAACGCTCGAGGTGCACGTGCCGGGTGGAACGTTGCAGGTTGCATGGCGACCCGGCCAGCACGCCGAGCTCACCGGCGGGGCGGAGTTCATCTTGGAACGCGAGGTCGAACTCTGATCGGTCTGGCCTACGCCGATGCACGCGAGCGCATCTACTTTGACCAAGGCGCAACGCCGCTGGCAGACGGCGGCTGGGTCCGCGCACCGCGCCCCGATGAGCTAATTGCCGCGCCGCCGGGCACGATTCCCACGGTGCTTCCCCGCCGTACGCCGCTTCTTGCGGACGGGCGCGCCGTGCGCAACCGCGTCGCACTCGGCGCGTTGTTGCCGGCCGGTTATACGCGCCTTATGCTTCCGGCATATCGCCGTGGGCCTGATGCGCCCGCTCTACCGCTCTTCGGCTACACGTTCGCCTGCGTCCTCGACGACGAATTGCACGTCGCCGCCATGCGCACGGACGCTTCGGAAGACTGGACGCCCCGCACGTTTGCGCCGAACGAACTGGAAGCGTGCGTCGCCGCCGGGCGCGCAGGCGATCCTTCCAACGCCGTGCTCGGGCAGCTCGCGATATGCGCGCTCGACTACGGGTGCTTCACCGCGCAGAACGTCTTTCTACAACGCGGAGAAGCCGCACTGCCCGTTTCACCTCGCTGCAATGCTCGCTGCATCGGGTGCATCTCCGAGCAGGACCCCGACGCCGGGTTTCCCTCACCGCAAGCTCGCGTACGCGATGAGGCTGATGCCGATGCGCTCGCCCGCATCGCGCTCGCGCACCTCGAACGCGTACCGGACGGTATCGTGTCCTTCGGTCAGGGCTGCGAAGGCGAACCGCTGCTGCGCGTCACGACGATCGCCCGCACGATCGAGCTGATTCGTTCGACGACGACCGCCGGTACGATCAATCTGAACACCAACGGCAGTCTCCCAAAACCGCTCGGGGTCTTGTTCGACGCGGGACTCGACGCCGTGCGTATCAGCTTGAACTCTTTTCGGCCGGACGTCTACGCAGCGTATTACCGCCCGCTGGGCTACGGTCTCGACGACGTCTTCGAGAGCGTCCGCCAAGCCGCCGCCGCCGAAGTACGCGTCTCGCTGAACCTCCTCACGCATCCCGGCGTCACCGACGACCCACGCGAAGTCATGGCGTGCGACGCGTTTCTCACCTCGGTTCGCGTCGCCATGGTGCAAACTCGCACCTTAAACATTGACCCCGAGCGCTATTTTGCTGTCGTCGGCCGCCCCGAGCAACCACCGCTCGGCATGCGCGAAGCCTTACGCCGCATCGAAGCCGCCGGCATACGCATCGGCAACTTTACCCACGTGCATTGACGCGCGTTCGCCGCCGTTGTGCTCTTCCCAGCCGCTAAAGGCCCGAGATCGAACCGTCCGCATTGCCGACCAAGACGTGGGATGCGATGCCGACGAACAGACCCGTCGCGACGACACCGTGCAGACCGCGCAGTTGCGCGTCGAGTTCAGCCGGCTGTGGAATCGCACGAAAAGCGCAGTCGAGGATCGTGTTACCGTTGTCCGAGACGAACGCGGTAGCCCCGTGGGAACGGACGGTGACCCTGGCACCCAGCGCCTCGATCTCGCCCGCAACGTAACGCGCAGAAAACGGCACGACTTCGACCGGTAAGGGAAACGCCCCGAGCTGCTGCACGAGTTTGCGTTCGGTCACGATCGCCACGAACGTGCGCGCCGCCAGCGCGACGGCTTTCTCACGGAAGAGCGCGCCGCCGCCGCCCTTGATGAGCGAACGGTCGGGCGCGGCCTCATCAGCCCCGTCGATCGCGACGTCGAGCGGCTCGTCGCCGAGCGCAATGAGCGGTATGCCGAGGTCCCGACACTGCCGTTCGGTCGCGACGGACGTCGCAACCGCACGTAAGGTCCAACCTTTCGCAACGACCTCGCCCAGGCGTTGCACCGCCCAGTACGCGGTCGTACCGGTGCCGAGCCCAAGGCACGCGCCGTCGCGCACGAACCGGTCGACTGCCGCATAGCCGACGGAACGCTTCGCGGCATCTTCGGATGACAATTCCACGGCGCTACATCCGCATGTCGTTCGGACCCGCCATATCCATGAGCCGAACATGCGCCAAGAACCCGGACCACGACGTGGGCGCAATGCCAAGATCGCCGCGAAACGGAAGTTGCAATTCGAAGATGAGGACGAACATCGATGCGACGATTACTGCGACGGCGGACGTCATCATGAGATGCGTGCGTGCGTTCGCCATGCCGAACAGGTAGCAGAACCCGACGACCAGGATCGCGAGCGCGATGCCGATCAAAAACAGGGCTGCGGCGGGAATGGCGTACGGCGCCGTCATTCGGTCACCTGTCTTTCGATGCGCCGGTCGGGAAGGAACCAAATGATCGCTACGATGACGAAAAGCGCATCGGCGATCCACTGAACGAAGAACGCAAGCGGAATGGCCGCCAGATAGCACGCCACGGAGACCTTGCCTTTGAGGTCGTTTCCGACGGCCGCGGCGAGCTTCGAATCGTGACCGTTGCACGCCACGATCGCGGTTTGTAACGCCGTGTAGGCGAGGGCCGACATGAGGAGCACGATGCCGTACAGCGCGGTCGGAACGGCCGCGAAGTGGTTCTCGCCCATCGAGCTGGTTACGAACGGAACAAGGGAAAGCCAAAAAAGCAAGTGTAGGTTGGTCCACATGACGCGTCCGTCGATCCGTTGTACAGCGGCCAGCATGTGGTGGTGATTATTCCAATAGATGGCGATGAACACGAAACTGAGCGTGTAGTTCGCGAACACCGGCAAAACAGGCACCAGCGAGTGAAGGTCGGTGCCGTGCGGCGCTTTCATCTCGAGAACCATGATGGTGATGATGACCGCGATGACGCCGTCACTGAACGCCTCCAGCCGGCCTTTGCCCATCGCTATTCCCCCGTAGGTTCCACGCTGCGGGTGTTCGCCGACGTGCGTGAACCCGACCTCGCGCCGGACGGGAAGAGCTGATCGCATGCGTATGACCGTCCGTAAACATGCGGCGCTGGTTTTTTTCGTGATCGTATCACCGCCGTTACTCGCGGCGGCCCAACCACCGCCGTCCCCGACACCGGCTGCAACGGCGAGCCCCTCGCCGAGCGCTGCGTCTGATCCCTGCACGTCGCTCTCGGCGCTCGTCTCCCGACCGACGTTCGGCACCGCAGCGTGTGCCGTGAAGAAGAGCGATCTGCTTCTCGAGAGCGGCTACACCAACCTGACGTCGAGCGGCGCCGGCGCATCGAGCCTGGTCACGGTCCCACAGGGCAGCATCCGCGTCGGCCTCGGCGGTAACCTGGAATTCTACCTCGGGCCACCGTCAATCGGCTATCTTTCGGGCACTCCTCGACAGGTCGGCATCACCGACGGTTCGATCGGCTTCAAGTACGAAATCGGCTACTCGAAGCGCCTGCTCTACGGAATAAACGCGCTCTACACGTTACCGGTCGGCAGCGCCGACGTGTTCTCGTCGAACGGCGACGGGATACTTGCAAACGTCAACGGCGCGCTTACGCTTTCGCCCAACGTCGGATTGTTCGCGACGTTCGGCTACAATGCCCAGAACGCCGGAACGGTCGCCGCACCGGCGCGCTACCACGATTATCAGCCGTCGCTCGGGGCCTCCGTCTCACTGCCGCAAAACGTCTACGTCTTTCTCGAGGGCTTCGACGTGTCGTCGACCGGCCCAGGGCTCGGCGGACGCTTCGGCTACGACACGGGCTTCCAAAAAGACATCGGCTCACGCTTGCAACTGGACTTCAACTACTTCAATTATCTCGGCGTGCAGAACGGTCAGCATCAACATTCGATCGGCTTCGGAGCCGCATACCTGATCGGACCGTGACACGCGGAAGAGCCGCCCTTCGGTTTCGGAGAACTGACGATTGCAAGCGCCCCGCTTTCGGGGGCTTCATCCAGCCGCGTCAACAACTCCAACTTGCCTGCTAAATGATCTACGGCGGCGGCGCCAGGACGAGCAATTGCGTCGCGCCGGCATCGAGAAGGCGCCGCGCGAACGGCACGCCGCGCGGCCAAACCGGACGCTTTCGTGCGCCCTCGATCGCCAGCGTTCCGGCGCCTTCGCGCTGCACGGCGTCCATCAATTCGAGCGCTACGTCGGTTCCCGTCGTCACGCTCCAGCGCGCTCGTACACGGCGTGCAGTCGCCGCCAGCAGCTCGATGATGTTGGTTTGCGGCGCCTCTCCGCGACGCATGACGTGCACCACCGATAGATCGATCTCCAGCCGCAGCGCGATGCGGCCGCAGCGTTCGATCAATTCAACATCGCGTTCTCGGGCTTTCACGCCGAGCATCAACCGCGAAAACGGTGACGGGCGTTTCTCGCCGCGGGCGCGCACGACTTCGCGAAGTGCCAGCTCACGCAACGCCGTCAGCTGCTCGCCACGAAAAGAGCGCGCGAGCGCATCGTCGATTTCGTTCGGTCCGAAGATTTTGCCGGCGCGCAAACGTTGCCGCAAGCTATCGGCGGTCGTATCGATCAAAATAACGTCGTCGGCAAGCCTTAGAACATCGTCGGGCACCGTCTCGCGCACCCGCTGTCCGGTAATCCGGCGGACGGCGTCGCCTAAACCCTCGAGGTGCTGCACGTCCAAGGTCGTCATCACGGAGATGCCCGCACGAATTGCCTGCAGCACGTCATCGTAGCGCTTGGCATGAACCGCGCCCGGAGCATTGTCGTGCGCCAGTTCGTCGATGAGGGCCACCGCCGGTCGACGCTCGAGCAGTGCCGGCAGGTCAAGTTCGCTGTACCGTCCGCCATCGGACCCCAACTCACGCCGCGGCAGAATCCGTAATCCCTGCGCCTTCTCGTTCGTCTCGGCGCGCCCGTGCGTATCGATGAATGCCCCGACGACGTCGACGCCGTTCTCCAACAGTTGCTGCGCGCGATCGAGCATCGCGTACGTCTTGCCGCTGCCGGCGGCCGATGCCAAGTAGATCGTCAGCCGCCCGTAGCCGATGCGCAGTCGGTCCCCGACGGTCTGCGCGTAGCGGGGAAACGTGATGTCATGCTCTACGGCAGGCACGTGTGCGTCCGCATCGACGATGAACGCATCGCGTTCGGCCGGCCGGCTCGCAATGCGGTACGCGAGGTCGCCGCACGGCACGCTCACGAGCGTCGCCTTGAGCGCAGACAGGTGGGGTTTGATCGCATCGAAGTGCTCGAGCGGCACGACGTGCGCTTCAAGTTCGTGGGACAGGGTCGCGATCGAATCGATGTCACGTTCGCCGACCAGCGCGATGTCCAGCGCCAGGTCGAGCGCCTGCGCCAGGCTCGCGGATTTGCGTAAGAAGAGCGCCGTCTCTCCGTCGCCGGTGGCAAGAGCGAGGGCCGTCGAAGCGCGCTGCGGCGTGACGTCGGGAGTTTCCAGATCATCGACCGTTCGTAACATCATCTCGCGCAGCGTGCGTAGGGCCTGCGGCGGATACATGCCCGTAATGCGGCGCGCTTCGAGTTGTTCGGGCGCCACGTCGAGCGCGATCACATGGTTGGCTTCGCGTAAGAATGAGACCGGAACGATTTCACGCACGGGCTCTCCGAGAAGGTCTTCCGCCGTTGGGGCGACCGTTTCCAGGTGCGCGATATCGAGGGCCCCCAAGACGCCGATCCCCGACGCGCGTAGCGCGAGTGCATCCTGCCAGCGCTTGCGGTGCACGCCGCCCGGAAGATTGGCATGCGCCAACTCGTCCAGCACGACGACGTGCGGCCGCGCTTCGAGCGCGGCTTTGAAATCGAAATCGTCGCACGCGGCGCCGTCGATGGACGCGGTGCGCGCGGCACTGCGGGGGATCTGTGCGGCCAGCAGCTCGAGGTCGCGACGACCTTTGGTCGCAATGGAGCCGAGCACGACTCGCATGCCGCTCTGTTGCAGCCGCAGCGCGTCGTCGAGAAGTCTGCGCGTCTTGCCGGCGCCCGGCGTGCTTGCAAGGTACACCGTCAGGCGCGCAGTCGTTGCCGGTTCTTCGGAGAAAGCCTCGGCGGTCGCCCGGCGGGTCCGATCATTCACGGCGCGCTGGCTTCTGGGCGCAGGCGTAACGCTCCGCCGCCGTCCCTCCGATAGCGACACATTGTCGTCACCGGTGTACGTCGAGCGCGAACGCCGACTTATGCCACGGGCGACACGGAGGCGAGTTGGCTTGCCATTACGGCGGGGTCCGTCGTCGGAAGACGGCACGCTCCTTGTTCGCAGACGTACGCGGTCGGGCGGCCGGACAGAGTCGCCTTGCCGGTTATTATCGGCGCGAGCTGCGCCAGCGCTGCAAGGTCGGGGCCCTCCGCGGCGCCCAGGAGCGCGCGGTTGGGCAAGAAGCTCTGTCGCAGCGGCTCGACGAAGGCCGCGGGAGGCCCCTGTCCCGGCGTCCAGACGAGCATGATTTCGGGCGGTTTACTGATGAAGTAATCGAGTGCGAGAAGCATGTCGTGCAGCGCCGCAGGCTGTTCGCGCAACGTTGGCGTGTATGAGCGCAGTGCGTCCTCGCCGCTGCGTCGCCAGCGGTCGTCACCCGTGAGCGTGTACAGGCGCAGCACGTTGAGCAGCGTGACGGATGCGCCGCTCGGCTCGGCGCCATCGTAGTTCGGCTTCTCGCGTGCGATTAATTTCTCGTGATCGGTCGCGCTGCGGAACCAGCCGCCGTGCTCTGCATCGCCGAAAAGCCGCTCGGTTCGTTCGGCGAGATTCAGCGCCTGCGCGAGCCGGCGATGATCGAAGGTCGCCTCGTACAGATCGAGCAGCGCCGCGGCGAAAAACGCATCATCTTCGAGGAAGTCCGGTCCCGAACATCGGCCGTCCTTCCAGCTACGCTGCAAGCGCTCGTCTTTACGCAGCTCGGCGAGGACAAAATCGGCAGCGTGACAGGCGGCAGCGACGTAGCGGGGCTCGGCGAGGACGCGGCCTCCGACGGCCATGGCGGAGATCATCAGCCCGTTCCAGGCCGTCAGGATCTTGTCGTCGCGCAAGGGAAGTGGTCGTTGTCCACGTGCGCTGCGCAACGTCTCGCGGGCGGTGCCGAGGGCTGCCCACTCTTGCTCGTCGGGACGCGGGACGAATAGAACGTTCTTGCCCTCGAAGTTTCCTTGCGGCGTAACACCGTAGAAGCGCATGAACCGCTCCGCTTGCACGCCCAGACGTTGTCGGATTTCTGCGGCGCTCCAAACGAAGAACGCGCCTTCCTCGCCTTCCGAATCTGCGTCCGTAGCCGAAAAGAAGGCGCCTTCTGGCGAAGTCATCTCGCGCAAGACGTAATCGAGTGTCGTGCGCAGTACCCGCGCAAAATCGCGGCGCTTCGTCACTTGCCACGCGTCAGCGTAGGCGAGCGCCAGCAGCGCGTTATCGTAGAGCATCTTTTCAAAGTGCGGAACGAGCCACCGTTCGTCGGTCGAGTAGCGATGAAAGCCGCCAGCGAGCTGATCGTGCATACCGCCGGCCGCCATCATTTCGAGCGTGTGCTCCGCCATCTGCAACGACGCCGCATCGCCCGTACGGTGATGTTGGCGCAGGAGCAGACGAACCGGCAGGCTGGACGGAAACTTGGGCGCGCCTCGCACGCCACCGTTCACGGCATCGTACGCGCGCTCGTAGAAGTGCGCCGCCGCGTTGAGTACGACGGCGCCAGGCAACGCATCGCCGGCCGCGTCGCCCCCGGTCTTGGTCATCGTCGCACCGATGGCGGCCGTGATTGATTGCGCTGCAGCTGCGACGCGCGGCGGATCATCACGATAGAGTTCAGCGAGTGCTTGCAGGATCGACAGGAAGCCGCGCGGCGCGCCACGCTCGCCGTCACGCGGCGGCACATATGTACCGGCGAAAAACGGGCGACGCTCGGCATCCAGCCACACGCTCATCGGCCACCCGCCGTGCCCGCTCAACGCCGTAACCGCGGTCATGTAGACGGTATCGACGTCGGGGCGCTCTTCGCGATCGACCTTGATCGCGACATAGTGCTCGTTGAGAAAGCGCGCGATCTCGAGGTCCTCAAACGACTCCTCTTCCATCACGTGACACCAGTGGCACGTCGAGTAACCGACGGAAAGAAAGACCGGGAGGCCGCGACGCCGAGCATCCGCGAACGCCTCGTCACCCCACGGATACCAATTGACGGGATTGTGCGCGTGCTGACGCAGATACGGGCTCGTCTCGAGAATCAATCGGTTCGTGAAGTGCGCGATGTCGCCATCGCGATGTCGTGTGCGCGGTGCTAACCCACGCGGCTGCATTGCTAGCGCAGCAGCAATCCGCTCCTGTACGTCGCTCGGAAAGGGCGCGGCTCCGGGCGCCGATCTTGCGCGTCTAGGACTCAGCGCGCGACACGTGCTCCCGCGAGCGCCGTGCGAGCGTCTTCCCGAGCGTCGGTCTTGACCATCATGATCACGTTGTCGCCGGCACGCACGACGGTATCGCCGCTCGGAATGACCAGCTCCTCGTTCTTGCGATCGACGGCGACGACGATCGACGAGCGCGGAAGGCCGACATCGATGATGCGCCGTCCGTCCGCCGGGGAGCCGCGCGGGATCGACAGTTTGACCAGTTCGAGGTCACCGTCGCGCAGGCGTCCGATCAGCGACAGTTCCGTGACGTTGACGTGCTCGTTGATTGCGTCGAGGATCATCTCGGTCGATGAGATCAGCTGGATCGGCGTCGTCGTATCGAGCGACTCGAAGATCGTCTTGTTCTTCGGATTGTTGACGCGCGCGATGCACCGCGCCTCCGAGTTTTTCTTGGCGATCAAACAGACGACCAGATTGTCCTCGTCATCGCCGGTGTCCGCTACCACGACGTCCGCGCGCCCTAATCCCGCCGCTTCGAGCACCAGCGGATCGCAGCCGTCCCCCACCATGGTGATGTCGGTATCCAAAAGATTCGCCATCAGATTGGCTTTGCGCGCTTGCTTCTCGATCAGCACGACTTCATGATCTTGGGCGAGCAAGCCGCGTGCGAGGTACGTTCCCACTTTACCGCCGCCCACGATGATGATGAACATGGGTCAGGCCGAAAGTCTGACCGGTACGTCTTGAGTCGTCGCCGCGAAGCGGGCCACGAATTCAGAGAGCGCCTCAGGCCCGACGATCACATTGATTTCGTCCCCAGGCGCGAGTTCGTCGTGCGGCGACGCCACGGAGACGCGGCCACCGCGACGGATGGCTGCGACCCGCACGGCCCCCGGCTTCTCAACGTCGGACACGCGCAGGCCTCCGTCGATCGCCCGCAGCGTGACGGCAAGCGATGACAGCCGCCCGAAATCGAACGATGGTACCGACTCATACGGCATGTGCATCAGTTTATCGCGCACGATTTTGGCACCGATCGTCGTCGGGCACACCGTTTCGATGCCCAGTTCACGGTACAGTTGTCCACGCGGCGGATCGTAGATGCGCGCCACGATCTTCTTGATGCCGAACATGCGCTGCGCAATCAACGCGGCCATGACGTTGCGGTTGTCGCCATCCGTCACGGCGATGAATCCGTCCGCATGATCGGCACCGGCGCGCCGCAGCACGTCGTAATCGATCCCGGTTCCGACTTCTACGCGTCCCGCGAAGTGGTTGCCCAAACGCTTGAACGCTGCGGGGTTTTCGTCGACGACGACGACATCGTGCGACTCGGCGGTCAGGAGCTTCGCCAGCGTCGATCCGACGCGACCACATCCGACGATGACGTATTTCATGAACCGACTCACGTTGTTCGAACGCGACTGAGGCCGAACCTGGGCGCCCGGCTTAAGGTTCGCCGGGCAGGACCGCCGCTCGGCTCCCAGAATCGCAGGTGGTTCTGCAGGAGAATCGGGGCGTAGCTCAGCTTGGTAGAGCGCTGCGTTCGGGACGCAGAGGCCACAGGTTCAAATCCTGCCGCCCCGACCAGCCGCTCGCGAGGCAAGATAACACTGTTCGCTCGTTTCAATCCGGCGGCCAAGCGTGTCTTGCGTGCAGCAGAGCAGGCGTGCCGAAATCACAACCACTATTACGTCGGCGTCGGCCACGTATTGCTGGCGTTGCTCGAGGAACGTGACGCCGAGATCGAAGCGCGGCTCGCCTCGGCGGGTCATACGGCGACGGAAGTGATCGACGACGTCCGGCGCGCGATCGGAACCGGGGAGGAACGTCTGTGGGACGGCATCCTCATCACGCCCCGCGTCAGTCGCATCATCGAAATTGCCGAGACGACGGTTCCCGCTACGCGGCCGCTCGAACCGGCGCACCTCTTCGACGCCATCGAATCGGAAGGCGGTCTCTTCGCGGAACTGCTGGGCCGGTACGTCGGAAACACGCGCGTCTCTTGATGGTAAGCCGACGGTAACGTGCCGCATTTCGCGAATTTCTTTTTGAGCCTCGTCGACCACGCCGGTTACGGTGGGCTTTTCTTCGTCATGACAATCGGCAACATGGGGGTGCCGATCGGTGCTGAACTCATTGTGCCTGCTGCGGGTGCGTTGGCCGCGACGGGTCACCTGTCGAGTCTATGGCTGGCGGCCACGGTCGCGACCCTGGGCGAGGTCGTCGGCGGCTCGATTCTCTATGCGATCGGCTATGCGGGCGGTCGGCCCTTCGTAACAAGATACGGACGCTATTTCAAGCTCAGCGAGAAGAAGCTCGACGCCTTCGGCGACTTTTACGAACGGCATGGAAGCGTGGTCGTGTTCGTGTGCCGCTTCATTCCGTTCGTCCGCGGCGTGTCCGCGCTGCCGGCCGGCGTCTCTCGCATGCCGAAGCGGTATTTTCTTGCATACACGGCGGCCGGTTCCGCGGTCTTCTGTTTTGGACTCACGTGGCTCGGCAGCATCTTCGGACATCATATCGATGACATCACACCGCAAATCCATAGAATCTCGTTTCTGGTGGCCATCGCGATCATCGTCGCGATCATCGGTGCCGTGGTGTTCGCCACGGTCGCGCGCTCCCGGCGCCGTAGCGCTAAAACCATTTAGCGTGGTCCTGCTGGCCGCGCTATGCGTGGCCATTGCCGGTCAGCCGGCGTCCGCTCAGTCCTCACCGCCGGCTGCGCCGCCGCCGCGGCCGTTGCCCGCGGCCCCGCCGCTGCCGACCTCGCCGCTCGGTCGTTCGCTTTCGAACGCGTATCAAGCCATCGTCCGGACCGGCGTGTCGAACCCGGCGGCCGCACAGCAAGCCGAATTTGCGTACGCGCAAGCCTTGCAGCGGGCCCGCGCCGGGGACGTCAGCGGAGCCCTTGCTGCGTCGGCGCATGCTGAGGCGGCAGCTCTCGAAGCTGGTCGGGGCGCCTTTTCGCTGCCCTCGGTACCGCTCGCGCCGCCGCAGCCGCCGACGACCGTCGTGCCGCCCACCGGCGTGACGCCCCCGACCGCCGGCGTTCCGATCACGGGCGACGCCGGAGCGGTGCTGTCGCCCGAATTGCTCGCCGCCCGCAACGAGATCGAACTTGCCTCCGAACTGACGCATCGCTCGTTGGATACCGCGAAGGCGCACTACCGGCGCGCGCTCGATGCGTACCAATCCGGCAATGCGGCTCGGGCGCGACGCGAAGCACGTGCCGCGTTTGATGCCGCTGCCGATGCCCTTTCCACGGTGAAATGAGCGCCGTCGGCACGCCGCCGAGGCCGTTGGAAAGAACGCTCGCGCAGTTGCCCGATGCGCCCGGCGTCTATCTGATGCTCGGCGAGAGCGAGCGCATCTTATACATCGGCAAGGCCGTCTCGCTGCGCAACCGCGTGCGCTCGTATTTCCAGGACTCCGCGGCGCACGCGCACCGTACCATCCGCATGGTCGAGCGCGTGTGCGACGTGCGCTGGATCGTCGTCAACAACGAGATTGAGGCCCTCATTCTCGAAGCGAACTTGATCAAGCGGCACCAGCCGCCGTTCAACGTCCGCCTGCGCGACGACAAACGATATCCGTACCTCAAGGTTACGAACGAACCGTTCCCGCGCGTGACCTTCACGCGCGTCGTACGCTACGACGGCGGCCGCTATTTCGGGCCGTACACCAACGCCCATGGGCTGCGCGAGTTGATCAATCTCGTGCGCGTCGTCTTCCCGCTGCGCACCTGCCGCGAGCCGATCGACGGGAAGCGCAAGCGGCCGTGTCTCCAATATCATATCAAGCGCTGCTTGGCGCCGTGCGTCGGCTATCAGAGCGAACCCGAGTACGCTGCGCTGGTCGACGAGGTCGTGCTGTTTCTCGAGGGACGACAGGAACGGTTGCTCGAGCGTCTGCACGCCGAGATGGACGATGCCGCCGCGCGCTTGAACTATGAAGCGGCCGCGCGCTTACGCGATCGCATCGTGGCGGTGCGGCGCGTGACCGAAGGCCAAAAGGTCGTATGGCGTTCTCGCATCGACATGGATTTGATCGCCTCGGCACGGGCCCAAGGCCAAGCGTGCATGCAAGTTTTCCTCGTGCGCGGCGGCAAGCTGCTCGGTCAGGAGCATTTCATCCTCGACGGCGTCACCGATCAGAGCGATGCCGAATTATACTCCCAGTTTTTCACACAGTTCTACACCGCGCGCGCGGGCGGCAGCGGCATGGCGGGAATCGGCGACGGCTTCTCGCCGCTCGCGCTGCGCGAGGCGCGCGACAACGAAGTCCCCGTCGCCCTCAAAGCCCGCGCGCGGCCCGTTTCTTCGCAAGCGGCAATTCCCAAGGAGGTGCTCGTTGAAGCGTTGCCGGGCGACGCCGGCGTAATTGAAGCGTGGCTCTCCCAACTCAAAGGACAACGCGTGCGGGTTCTACGTGCGCGGCGTGGACCGCGGGCCGAATACATGCGGCTGGTGCACGAGAATGCCGAAGCAAATCTCAAAACCTTTCTCGCGCATCAAGAAGTGCAGGAAACGTCGTCGGCGCAAGCGCTTTCGGAGCTTGCGGCGGCGCTCGATCTGCCCGACGTGCCGCACCGCATCGAGTGCTACGACATCTCCAATATCCAAGGCACCAATCCGGTCTCGTCGATGGTCGTCTTCATCGAAGGGCGTGCCAAGAAAAGCGATTACCGCCGCTTCAAGATTCACTACGATAAAGGCGCAAACGATTTCGCGATGATGCAGGAGACGCTGCGCCGGCGCCTACGGTACTTGCGCGCCGATACGAACGCGCCGGGTGAAGAAGACCCCGCGAGCATCATTGAGGACGGCGCGCAGAACGGTGCAGCGAAGCTCGAAGCGCAGCTGCGTAAAAAGGAGCGCTTTCACCACCGTCCCGATCTGTTATTGATTGACGGGGGCAAGGGTCAGCTCAATGCGGTCGTCGAGGTGCTCGAAGAGCTTGATCTGTGGGGCATTCCCGTCGCCGGTCTCGCGAAGGAGCACGAGTGGCTCTTCGTGCCCGGCAATCCCGAACCGGTCGTGCTGCCACCGGGCTCACCCGGCCTGCATCTGGTGATGCGCGTGCGGGACGAGGCGCACCGCTTCGCCGTCGAATATCACCGCAACCGTCGCGGCAAAGCGATGACGCAGTCGGCCCTCGACGCTCTGGGCGGGATCGGGCCGGTACGGCGTAAACGCCTTCTTGGCGCGTTCGGCAGCGTGAACTCGTTAAAGCGTGCCAGCGTCGATGAGATCGCGGCAGTGAAAGGAATGACGCCTGCGCTCGCCGCCCAACTCAAAGCCGGACTTGGCTGACCGCCTTACCGTATCACAAACGAACGTTCAACATAAGACGACGCCTATGGGTAAAGACGACAGTTTACGCGCGAACCGGTCGTCCGCCGTCAGGAGTTGCGCCTGTTCGCGTGCCGCGATGGCCGCGTACAGGCAGTCATAAATCGAATGGTCGAGACGGTGCGCGAGTGAATCGGCATCGGCCGCATACGCTAAGGTCGAAACGAAACGGAATCGTTCGAACAGAGCGAGGATCGTAGCAAGTGCCGGTGCATGGGCACCGCTGCGCGCCACTTTCCAGCGAGCATTGAGCAGTTCAGCGACGATCAACTCGGGCGTCATGAAGTCGGACGCCGCTGCGATTGCTGCCTCGACGCGGCAGGGCTGACCGAGCATGAGATAAGCGGCGCTCGCGTCGACTACCAATCTCATCGCTCATCGCGCGCTTCTCGGATTACGTACTGAACTTCGTCACGCTGGGATTCTGGACGATCGCGCTCGGGCAGCTCTTCTATCGCCTGATCATCGTTGGCTCCCCGATCCGGTTCACCCCGCGTACGGAAACGGATACGGCTACGGCGCCGGTTATGGCGAAGGCTCGCTGCAACACTACGTCTCGTGGCAGATCGCGACGATTCTCGTGACGTTTCCGCTTTTCGTTGCAATCCACCGCAGAATCGTGAACGAGCTACGGCGGCGCCCGGAACTCTATGATTCGGACGTCCGAAAAGGCTTGACGTACCTTGCCCTCGTGTTTGCTGCACTCGTCGTCCTAGGCGGCGGCATCTGGTTCCTTGGCGACCTTCTGCGTGGCGAACTGACGCTGCACTTCATTCTCGATTCCCTCGTGCTGCTCGTGCTGGGTGGGGGAGTTTTCGGATACTACTTGACGACGCTTGCGCCGCGGCAGGCTGATGCGTGACTTTTGCGCGGGTCATCGGTCCCGTGGCCTGTGCGCTCGTCGTTCTAGGACTCGTGATCGGATTCACGTTCACCGGTCCTCCCGCGCATGCCAGGCTCATCGAACTGGACCAAACGCGCGTTGAAGACCTCGCCGAGATCGCTCGAGAGTTGCCGACGCTCGGCGGACTTCCGGCGCACCTGCCGGCGAATATCGCCGGCACGAGGACCGACGGCAGCCTGCGGACGCACGACCCCGGAACTGGACGCCCCTACCTGTACCGTCGGTTGAGCAACGGCTTCGCACTTTGTGCGAGGTTTGCGCTACCGAACTCGGAGCACGTATGGCCGGATTGGCAGCACGCTGCCGGCTATGCCTGTTATCGCTTCGACTCCGGCGGCCGGAAGCGGTTTTAATGCGACGTCGTCTGTAACGGTTAGGAGATAGGACAGTGCTGTGAACGGCGAACTAGTGATTCTTACGTTCATGGCGGCGCCTTCGAATCGAGTAACGTATGAGCATGTGGGAGCCATTTTCCGAGCCGGGACGGTCGCTCATCGTGAGCGCGCAACAGATTGCGAAAAAGGCGGGTCACGGCTACATCGGCACCGAGCATATCCTTTGTGCACTGGTGCGGAGCGATAGTGAGGTCGGACGCCTGATGGCCGATGCCGTCGATCGCGCGGCAATTGAGGCAAACTGCACCAATGGCGGCGGGGCCGTCCAAGAGATGGTCTTCAGCGGGGGCGCGAAGCGCGTAATCGCAAAGGCCTTTGAAAACGCGCGCGGCATCAACGACACGTACATCGGAACAAAACATATTGCTCTAGGCATCCTCGATGTCGACGATCCTCCGCCCCTTTTACCAGGCACCGATATGGCGGCCTTGCGGAGGGCCTTAGCGTCCGTCGCCGAGGCTCCGAATATGTTTACGAAGGTGTGGCGGCAAGTCGAAGGAGACGCCCACTTGCATTCTGTCGCTGCCTCACTTCAGCGCGCCCTCACAAGCTCGCGCGATCTTGCGCGATCGGGAACGCGCGTGACGCTCAGTATCGCGGTGCCCGATGAACTTGAACGAAGGTGGACGTGGTGCCGCGATGACGAAGGAGCGACGTAACGACAATGAGATTCCTGGTTCGCCTCATCATCAATGCGCTTGCGCTGGGAGCAGTAGCGTACTTTGTTCCCGGCGTACGCGTCACCGGCATCGAGGGTGCAATCGTCGGTGCGCTCGTGCTCGGAGTGGTCAACGCGATCTTGCGCCCCATTCTAACGCTGCTCGCGCTGCCGCTCGAGATCGTCACGCTGGGACTCTTCACCTTCGTGATCAACGCCCTGCTGTTCTGGTTCGTCGGCCATCTCGGCCTCGGGCTCGTCGTGTCAGGCTTCGGCGCGGCGCTCATCGGTTCCATTGCGCTCGCCATCGTCTCGTGGTTGCTGTCGCTCGTGTTTGCGCCGGCGCCGCGTCGTGCCGCGAGGCGCTGGTAAGGTGGCTCGTCCAAAAATTTTAGTGACCAACGATGACGGTTATGGCAGCGACGGCCTCGTGGTGCTCGGCGAAGCGTTACGCGCACTCGGCGACGTGACGGTCGTCGCGCCCGAACACGATAACAGCGGCATCGGACACCAGATTACGATCAAAGCACCCGTGCGGGCGGCTCCGGTCGAAGGACGCGCCGTGCCGACGTACCGCCTTTCCGGAACCCCGGCCGACTGCGTCGTCGTCGGCGCTTTCGATTTGTGCGGCGGCATGCCGTCGCTACTCGTCAGCGGCATCAACCGCGGCGCAAACGTCGGTGATGATCTCAACTATTCGGGCACGGTCGCCGCAGCCGTCGAGGGAACGATCATCGGCGTTCCGTCGCTCGCGGTTTCGCTGGCCGCGAGTTGGCCCGAACAGGGTCGCGAGCACCACTGGGAGACGGCGGCCGAAATTGCCGTGCAGATGGGCCGCGAGATTCTCGCCGATGGCCTCCCGCGACTGACCTTACTCAATGTCAACGTGCCGAATATGCCGACGCGCGAACTACGCGGCATCCGGTGGGTTCGTCAGGGACGCAAAGGCTACCGCGACCGCCTGGAGCGTCGCACCGACCCGCGCGGCGGCGCGTATTACTGGTTGTGGGGCGCCTTTGACCCGGCCGACATCGTCGACGGTACCGATCTCGCCGCCGTTCGCGACGGCTACGTCGGCGTCACGCCGATCTCAATCGATCGCACGAATCACGATGAGCTCGGCCGCCGCTGGCGCGAGCGCAACGCGCGCGTTGGCTAAGCGCCTTCGAGATCACCGTGCCTAGTAAGGAAGCAGACTTCGAGCCGATTACCGTCGGGATCGTCGAAAAACGTCGCGTAATAGCCACCATAATCAACCGGGCCGTCGAGATTCGGCGCATTGACGCTACGCAGCGCCTCTGTGGCGCGATCCACATGTTCTTGCGTGGGCGCGTGAAACGCAATGCGATTCTGGTTCGGACGGAATTCGGGATCGACCACGAAACCGAAGAACTCGTCGTTCGCCTTCCAGTTCGCGTAACGCCATACGGGCTCAGCTTCGTCGAAAGCCGACGTCACAACACGCTGGAATCCGAACACTCCGAGCAGCGCATCGTAGAAGGCTAGAGCGCGCCCTCCGTCGCGAACCCGTAGGTCAACGTGGCTAAAGAGCCGCACGCTTTGCTATCCCACTTCGCTGTCGGCCGGAAACGAGTGTAGAAAGTCCCGTGAGACGGCATACCCATTTTACCGGGCGCCAGTCTCCTGGTTCACGGATGCCGCCTAAGCGGGTATGTCGTTGTTTCATAGCGCGAAGCCGAAAGGGCGAACTGCCATGGAACTGACTGAAGTCTACCGTAACGACGACTTCCAGCTTACGGGGATCAGCGTCTCTCGTACCGGTCGGCTCTTCGTGAATTTTCCGCGGTGGTCCGATCGCTACCTCGACGCGGTGGTCGAAGTACTGCCTGACGGCGAAACCAAACCGTTTCCCGACAAACAGTGGAATCGTTGGAACCTCAAACCGGCAACCGCGGGCAAACAGTTCGTGTGCGTGCAGAGCGTCGTTGTCGACCAGGCCGACATGCTGTGGATCGTCGATGCCGCCGCGCCGTTGCTGGCGAGCGTCGTTCCCGGCAGCCCCAAGCTCCTGCAGGTCGATCTGAAGTCCAACGCCGTTCGTCGCGTGTTCACGTTCGATTCCGCCGTCGTCAAAAGCGATAGCTATCTCAACGACATTCGGATCGACGTGGCACGCAAGACCGCATATCTCACGGATAGTGGGGCCGGTGGCTTGGTTATCGTCAACCTAGAAACCGGAGACGCGCATCGAGCGCTCGATGGCCATCCGTCGGTTCTCGTCGAGCAAGGCCTGCAAGTCGTCGTCGACGGCAAGCAACTGCTTCAAAACGGAGAGCTTCCGCAATTCAATTCCGATGGGATCGCGCTGTCCCCCGACGGCGCCTACCTATACTACAAGGCAGTCACCGCGGAAGCGCTCTACCGCATCGCGACCGAACTCCTGCGCAATCCGAAAGCGAAGCCGCGAGACGTTGAAGCCGGTGTGGAAAAAGTCGCGCAGACGTTTCCGACGGACGGGCTTTGGATGGATCCGGGCGCAAATCTTTACCTGACCGACGTGACGAACAACGCCGTTTCGCGACTCGGTCCGGACGGCAACATGCAACGCATCGCCGTCGACGATCGCCTCCAATGGCCCGACACGTTCACGCAAGGGCCGGACGGTGCATTCTACGTCAGCGCTTCGCACATCAACCATTCGCCTCCCTACAATCAAGGAAAGAGCACCCGGACACAGCCGTACGCGGTGTTCAAGGGAATGCCGTGAATGTGAAAACGGGGGGCGCCTGCGGGCACTGCCCGGACTTCCGCTTCGGGATCGGCGACCATACCTGAGGGGTCCAGACTTTCCGCCCTGGCGCCTGCGCTCGCGCCGTACCTAGCGCAGGTCGGTCCGTCTGACCGGCAATGTACCGCGGCGGCCGAACGCGGGCAGATGCATCCCGGCACGTCGGCGTTCTCGACGTGCATGTATACGCCGTCGGACGTCACGATGCCGAAGAGGCTCACAGACTTTATCGAGCGGGAGCGCGAGCGGCCGAGCTGGTGGCGAACCTATTCCGGCAGCGATGGTAGCGAAGCGGCTATCTCGTCGGACGTCGTTCGCGAGCAACGGAAGTACGACGACATACCGCTGATCGTCTTAACAACGACGAAGGATATCGATTCGCTTCCAATCCCCAAAAATCAGAAGACATCGCTACTTCGCGCATGGGTCTCTTGGCAACAGGAAGTTGCGAAGCTCTCCCGCCGAGGCGTCGACGTTATCGTAGCCGGCTCGACACAAGACGTTCCGGTCGATCGCCCGGCAGCGGTCATCAATGCGATCGACGAGGTTCTTGAGCAAGTGCGCCATCCTTAGCCGGTCATATCGGGTTCGGCCGTCGCCGGACTAGTCGAGACCGGACGTCGCGTGCGGCGTTACGAATGCGCGCGCTCCAGCGAAAGCCACGCGAATTCGGAGATTCGACAGAATTAGTTGGTCGGGCCGGTCGCGAAGAACGCAGCGTCATGATCATCGAGACGCCGCGCTTGCGGCTTCGACCATTGACCGACGCCGACATGGAACCGTACCTCGCCATGGGCACCGATCCTGCGGTGACGCGGTACGTCTCGCCCACACCCATACCACGCGCCAGCGCCGAAGCGGCGGCTACCCATTATCGCCGGCTGCTCAAGACCAAGGGCTATGGCTACTGGGCGATCGAGGTGAACCGTGGCGCGTCGTTTGCTGCGATCATTCTGCTACAGGACGTGAAGTTTACGGCCGCTTTCACACCCGCGATCGAAGTCGGCTGGCTCTTACCGCGCGAACATTGGGGCAACGGTTACGCCACCGAAGGCGGGGGCGCCGCGCTCGATTACGCCTTCACCACCATGAAGCTGAACGCAGTCGTCGCGCTCACGGCCGCAAGCAACATTCGATCACAACGCGTGATGCAGCGCCTCGGCATGACGCACGATCCGCATGATGACTTCAATCATCCGCAC
>JAABUQ010003657.1_pt1 | contig 27653 bp, 29 predicted proteins | sample 5560001 | NCBI WGS metagenome assembly JAABUQ01 (sample SAMN10711888, study PRJNA513371) | rock metagenome | isolation source: Antarctica rocks | place: Antarctica: Victoria Land, Finger Mt nord | collected 2015-12-18 | reverse complement strand
ACCAGCCGGAAATGCGGCGCCACCAGCAGCCGCTCGATCTGCTCGTCGGTGTCGTTGGTGAGCGCGAAGACGATCCAGTTGGGCTTGGTGCCGCTCTGCTTGGCCCCGACCTCGATGCGCCGCACGATGCCGTCGGCACCGGGCGCGGTCGAGATCTGGATGCGGTCGCCCTGGCCGGTGAAGCGCTCGACCACGGGCGTGAGATCGACGGCCGTGCTGTCGAGCGACACCCGCGCCGCCTCGACCGCGCGGGCGGGCAAGCCCGAGGCCAGCCAGGACAGGACGAGAGCGAGCAGGAGAAGAAAACGACGCACGGCACCGGGACTGGAGGGAAACGCAAGACTAGCCCGCCCGGCGGGCGGCTGGAAGCTCCAATCCTCGCGCCGGGCCGACCGATGCCGTGTTGTTCAAGCCTATCCTTGCGGTATGGGCCGTCGAAGCAGCCCGCCTGACGATGCCGATCGCTCCGCACCGCCGGCTTGCGACGGTCAGCGTCGTAGAAGCCCAGCATGGCAAGCATAAGGCGAAGCTTCAGCCGACGGACGGGCGCGACGCATAACTCACGGCCCCGCGAGACGGAAAGCCGCGCTGCCCGGCCATGCGGGCGAAGCTTGGCACGGGCGCGGCCGTCCATACCGGCCATAGGGGCTGAACCGATCAGCGAACCTTGCGCTCGAGTTTCTTCGTCGTTTTCAGCACGCTCTCGACTGCAATGCTATGGATATCGGATAGTTCGAGCATGTAACGGATGGCGTTGAACATGGCCTCGTCGAAGGGATCGAGTTCCGTCCTGTCCTTCGCCACCATCAGGGCGTCGCGCAATGTCGAAAGCTGTTCCCGGACCGCAGCACCATTGTAGATCATTCACGTCGCCTTGCTTGTCGTCCTGCCGATGTCACGGTACGGCCTGTGTTCCTGTCGTCGCGTGATGCTACGACGCGCAACATCGCGCATGACAGCGCGAAGCGGCTTGTGCACGGTCTTGAACCCGAAGGTCAAACCGAGAGTTTCCGGCCCCGGTCCACAGGTCGAGGATCGGTCGCTGGGCTGAAGGAATGGTTCGAGCAACGTCCTGCGCGGCCCGACCTCAGGCCGGTCAAGCGCCGCTTCCTGCAGACGCTCGGTCGTTCACGCATAGAGCTACGCCATGCGTCCTCGATCATGCGCCGGCAGCGGGAACGACCCCTTGCCTAGCGACGGCGGGCGAAGTGTCGTTCTCGGCTCCAGGGAGCGGCCGCGACCCCGACCCGCTCCGTCATCGCCGGCCCTTGTCGGAGGCCGCTGTTCGATCCCGGGGAGACGCAGGGCTGCGCGGGGCGACGTGCTCGACCTCGGGCATACGGAGTCTGGTTCTCGCCCGAGTCCGGGCCTCCGCCACTGGGCTGCCCTCGTGGGAGGATCCCAAGCACGGCTCACCCTTTCTCCGGCGAGCCTGTCGCGGGAACCTGTGGCTGAGGCTCCAGACGATGGTCAGGATCCCGCCGGCACGATGATCCCGCAATCGGATCACAGGCTGTCGCTCCCGGGGCGACAGCCGGAGACGACGAAGCGGTCAAGTGCCTCGGGAGACCTTACTTGCGACGGAGCCGGATGATGACGTCCACCCGATCGATCTCCATGCCGGCAGGGGCCTCCGGCAGGGCGCTTACCGCTATGTGCGAACCCGGGATGTCGACGAGGGCGTTGGTGTCCTCGACCAGAAAATGATGATGGTTCGACAGGTTGGTATCGAAATAGGTCTTCGAGCCGTCGACCGCGATCTCGCGGAGCAGCCCCGCTTCGGTGAACTGATGCAAAGTGTTGTAAACCGTGGCGAGCGAAATCACCACCCGGGCACCCGTGGCTTCCTCGTAGAGCTTCTCGGCCGTGATATGACGGTCACCCTTGGCGAACAGCAGCCATCCGAGTGCGACCCGTTGACGGGTTGGACGCAGGCCCGACCGGCGCAGCTTGGTGCGGAGATCATGGACCGGACACCCGAGCAATTGCGAAGCGCCTGCCGTCTCCGGGAGAGCGGTGTTCGGAGCGGAAGTCCTGGACGTGGTCAAAGGCTGGGGCATCATCCATCGATATATCGGAAGCGAGGCGCATTCTAGGCAGGATACGGCTGATCCGCAACTTCGGGCCACGGCGGTTCCTGGCGGGCCGTCCTGAAAGCCAGGCGGGAATTGCCGAGATCGAGATTGATCAGCACAGTCAAGTGAATTCAGCATTTTCAACAGGCACTCGGGAACCCGTCGTTCTGCGGTGCATTATCACACCAATGGACGCGTCCAGCCCTCCGGCGGATGCGGTGAGTTTGATGGAGCCAGTGCTCTTCATGACGAACAGGCAGAACGGCTTCTCGGTCCAGATCGGTGGGAGTGAGGCGCGGCGTCAGTTCCGCATGTCGGTGGGCGTGGTCGCCGTCTTGGCCGTGGCGATCGTCTCGGCCGCCACCACCTTCGGCGCCCACCCCGTGTCGGCCAAGCGTGAGGTCGTATCGGCAGTGCCCCTGATGACCTTGCACGCCGACGCAAATGCGATCGGTGCGAAGGCGATTTGAGCTGGCGGGTCCGCACTTCGACGACACCATTCGAAGCAGGCCGGGATCCACCCGGCCTTTTTCTATGCCCGACCGCTTTGAGGCGCCACTTCACGCGAAAAGCTCCGTAGCCGGCCTGACACCCTCGGAGCCCGGGAATATGGCCGAGGTCAGAGTGGACGGCGATAAGCCCCATTGGGTCGCGAGGACGCCTTTCAGCACGGCGCGCAGGTCCGTGGTCGGCATCAGGTCGCGCCCCTCATAGAGCCTGGGCGCGGCGAGGCCGGGCCAATCGGCCATGACCATGCCGCCTTTCAGGGCGCCGCCAGCCAGGAACGCGGTCGTGCCGGTGCCATGGTCCGTACCGACCGTGCCGTTGATGTGCACGGTGCGGCCGAATTCGGTGACCACCACGACCGTCGTGTCGCGCCAATGCTCGCCCAAGCCGGTCTCCAGCGCCGCGAGCGCCCCGTCCAAGCCGCCCAGCAACTGAGCCAACCGGCCCGTCGCTCCCCCCTCGTTGACATGGGTATCCCAACCGTCGAAGGCGAGCGCTGCGATACGTGGCCCGTCGTCGGCGACCAGCAGCCGCGCGGCGCCTTCGGCGGCCTGGCGCATACCGCCCGGTGAATCCATGCTGCCCCTGGTGTTGCTGCCCGCTGCAGCTCCCGCCATCCGGTCGGTCGCGAGTCCTTCGGACAATGCCGAAGCGAGACCGGGGTCGCGGTGGCCGTAGAGGTCGAGGACGCGCCGTGCGAGGTCGTCGTTGGCCAGCGCGCCGACCTGGGGCGCCCAGCCGAGCACGGGCGCGGACCCCCGGATGATGAGCGGCGCCACCGTGCCGACGGCGAGGCCGGCCGCCGACACGCGATCGCCCTGTGCTCCGATGTTGGCCCTTTCGCCCTGCGGCAGCGCCAGGATGGCGCGGTTGAGCCAGCCCGATTGGGTGATACCCGGACCGGCTTGGCCGCTTTCGAGCACGTCCTGCCCGTCGAAGTGCGAGCGCTCGCGATACCCCGTCGCGGTCGCGTGGACCACGGCGGCCTGCCCGGCCCGGAACAGCCGGGCGAAGTTCGGCATGGCCGGGTTCAGCGCGAAGAAGCCGTCGAGCGCCAGTGCCGGACGGTCCCCGGTGAGCGACAGCGCGAGCGTGCCATGCAGCCCGGCATAATCGGGGTCGCCGACCGGCGCCACGGCCGACAGTCCGTCGAGCGCGCCGCGCAGCACGATCGTGATGAGACGCATGTCGCGCGCCCCGGCCGCATGTGCGAAGCGCGGCAGGAACGCCCAGGCGAAACAGCCGCCCGCGGTGCCGAGGAGGGCACGGCGGGAGAGGGACGGGATCTCGCATAGCGACATGGTCATCTCCTCTGGAATTCAGGCGACATCAGCGCCAGGCCGAGGCCCTGTTCGCGCGACTCGGCGCGGGGGATCGCGTCGCGCGTTTCGGGCGACAGTGCCGCGCCCGCCGCGGCCTCGATCAAGGCGAGCGGGTCGTCGCCGCCCCTGTAGGCATGGGCGATCCCGGCCGAGACGTCGAGACGCAGCTTCATGCCCTCGGGCGAGGCCCAGTCGGCCGCGGTGTCGGGATAACCGTTGGGCCCGGGCGGCTCCCACAGCGGCTGGCCCAAAATCCGCAGGCCGTTCAGCATGGGGCCGGGCTCGGGCAGGGTGGCGCCCAGCAGGCGTGCGGACGCGACGAGGAAGTCATACGGATTGCGGATCTTGGCGCGTGGCGCCGACCAGGCCTCGGGCAGGTCCACCAGCGCGGCGCTGACGGCCCGGAGGTCGCCGTCGCGGCTGCGGAAGACGGCCGCGATCTTATCGACCGCCGCCGGTGGGGGCTCGTCGGCGATGAAATGCCGGACCAGCTTGGTGGCGATGTGGCGCGCCGTGGCGGGATGCCGGGCGATGTCGTTCAAGGCCGCCTCGCCTTGGCCGAAGCCGCCCTCGAGATAGGCGCGGCCCACCACCATCTGGTCGCCGGGCTCGTGCATGTTGGCGTTGAACAGGAAGCTGCCCGGCTCGCCCATGCGGCCCTCGCGGCCCGCGAAGGTCCAGCCCGTGATGACGCGGGCCAGTGACGCGACGTCGGTCTGGGTGTAGCCGCCGTCGACCCCCAACGTGTGCAATTCCATGATCTCGCGGGCGAGATTCTCGTTGAGCCCGCGCTTGCGGTTCTGTCCAGCGCGTGAATCGGGGCCGACCGATTGGGCATTGTCGAGGTAGAACAGCATCGCGGGGTGGCGCTCGACCGCCAGCAGCATGTCGGCGAAGCGGCCCAGCACATGAGGCCGGATCGCCTCGCGCTCGAACGAGCCCGCGCTGGCGCGCAGGATCTCGCCCTTGCCGACCGACACGCAGAAATGGTTCGACCAGAACGTCACCAGCCGCTCGAGAAAGCCGATCTCGGCATCCCGCGCCATGCCGAACCGCGCCAGGGCCTCGGCCCGGTAGATCCTGACCTCGGGCTGGGGCTGCCGTGGTTTCGGCGCTTCGAGGGGCGGGCCGAGCGGCGCCATGCCGGACCCCGGGGCTGTCGCGGGCGCTGCCGCGATTGCCGGGGAGGGTGCCGGAACCGGCCGGGCGGCCTCGGCGTCCCTCTGCCGGCGGAGGGCTTTGCGAGCCTCCTGGGCCGCGAAAGCGGCCTGGATGTTGGCCGCGGTGCCGGCAAGGCCCGCGGCTTCGGCCTCTTCGGGAGGGATCAGGGCCCGGTCCGGCTGCAGTTCGGCCTTGAGGAAGCCGCGTGGGTCCGAGCCCACCTTGGCCAAGTCGCCGGTCCGCGCTCCGAGGCCGAAACGGCTGAAGACGATGATCGCGTCCTGAGAAGGTTCCGCCGCCATGAGGAGTCCCGGGGTTGCGCCCGTGCACAGAGAAGCATTCCCGTGTTAGCCGTTCGATGAACGAAGGCCGGCATAGAGGCGCGCTCGGCGCGGTGCCGGCGAGGAGAGGACGACATGGCATTCCGGCGCGGTGGATTTTCACTCAACGCCCCGAAGGTGATCACCTTCGGGATCTCGCTCGTCCTCGTGCTGGCCGCCGTGGCGTCGCTGCATATTCGCCTGCCCGTGGGACAGGGCTTCGTGACGACGCATCGGTTCTGGATCGCGGTCGCGGGCTACGTGCTTCTGGCGCTGGGTGTACTGCTGCCCGGGATATGAGCGCCGGACGAGCCGCGCCGCCATCCATGACGTCCGACTCGTGACCGACGCGCATTGACGCGAAGCCGATGACGAGGTCCGGCCCGCATCAGCGCGGCACTAGCCCGAGCCCGAGGAAGATCTTCACCGCGGCCGCGATGCGGCCCCCGATGGCGTTGCGGTCGATCTCGATGCCGAGCAGGGCCTCGTGCGACAGCCGACCCAGCACGAGGCTCAAGAACAGGTCGGCCGCGAGTTCGGCGTCGGCCACGGCGGATCTGTCGAAGTCGATAGCCAGGCGCAGCAGCGTCGCGACGTGGCGGACGATATCGCCCCAGCCGGCCTCCTCGAGGGTCGTGGCCAGTTCGGGGAACTGGCCGGCCTGGGATGCGAGGACGCGCTTCATGGCCACCGATTCCGCCGTGATCGAACAATCGATGATGCGGCGGCCGATCGCGACCAGCATGGGCTCCAGTTCGGTCAGGAGCAGCACGCGTCCCGGGCATGGCCCCAGTTCGGCGAAGGACGTCGACCATTGTTCGACGCAGTGCCGCAGCACGGCCAGAAATAGCGCCCGCTTGTCGCCATAGCGTGCATAGAGCGACGGCTTGCCGGTCCCCGACGCCGCCGCGATGGCGTTCATGGAGGTTCCGTCATAGCCGTTGTGGAGGAACATGGCTGTGGCCACGTCGAGCAGACGCTCCTCGCGGCGAGCCGCTTCCTCGCGGGTCGGCCGGCCACCGGCGTTCCTGCTTTGCCTCGCCACTGCCTCGGCCATCCGGTCTCCTCGGACCTCTCGTGTGATTTCATTTGCCAGGAACGGCCGTGCAGGTTATCGAACTTAACCGTTCAGTTCGGATCGAGGGCCGATGTCGGACGCTGGGTTTGCCGCCCAGGATCGTTCACGGCCGTCGCGACGGCCGAGAGGCAGGGAGCGTGGTCGATGTCTATGCTGATCGATGGGAGCTTGTCCGACGGGACGCGTTCGACGGCCGCCCATGCCCGCCCCCGGCGTGGCCCACGCCCGGAGGAGATCGCGCTGATGCGGGGGCTCGCCGACGGGCCGAAGGTGATGACGTCGGGCCCGATCGGACGCTGTGTGAAGCGCGGCTGGTGCCGGGCCTCGATGGCGGAGGGCGGGCAGCGCCGCACGATCGTGCTCTTCGTCCTGACCGATGCGGGACGGGCGCTCCTCGCCGACGATTGACGGCGCCCTTTCGTCACGGCAGCACGGCCATGCCGTCCATCATATGGGGCAGAGCCTGGAGAGCCGGGTCGCGTAGCGCGTCGGGCAATAGTTCGGACGGGATGTCCTGGTAGCAGACCGGGCGCAGGAAGCGTCGGATGGCCAGCGACCCTACCGACGTGGATCTGCCGTCCGATGTCGCCGGAAAGGGTCCGCCATGCACCATGGCAGGGCTGACCTCCACCCCGGTGGGCCAGCCGTTGGCCAGGATGCGACCGGCCTTCATCTCCAGCACCGGCAGGAGCCGCTTGGCCGCGGCGAGGTCGGAGGTCGTGAGATGGAGGCTCACGGTAAGCTGCCCTTCGAGCTTTCGCGAGACGCGCAGGAGTTCGTCCTCATCCCGGCACCGCACCACCAGCGAGGAGGCGCCGAAAACCTCGTGGCTCAGGGTCTCGTCGGCGAGGAAGTCGGCGCCTTCCGTGACGAACAGCGCGCCCGTGCCCCGGTTGATCCCCTCACCGACCTTACCTTCGGCGACGCGGTCGACGCGTCCGTTCTCGGCGAGCGCCTTGCGGCCAGCCTCGTAGGCCAGATGGATGCTGGGGGTCAGCATGGGGGGCGGCGCGTAATCGGCGAGCGCCGCGGACGCGGATGCGACGAAGGTGTCGAGGTCGGGGCCAGCCACGGCCAGCACCAGTCCGGGATTGGTGCAGAATTGCCCGGCCCCCAGCGTCACGGAGCCGATGAAGTCGCGCCCGAGCTGCTCGGCCTGCGCGGCGAGAGCGCCGGGCAGGAGGTAGACCGGGTTGATGCTGCTCATCTCGGCATAGACCGGGATCGGTTCGGGCCGTGCCGCCGCCAGGGCCGCGAGCGCCAGGCCGCCACTCCGCGATCCGGTGAACCCCACCGCCATGATGCGCGGATGCTGCACCAGCGCGGCACCCGTCTCGTTGGCGCCGAGCAGCAGCGAGAAGGTGCCGTCCGGCAGCCCGTGGGCCGCGACCGCTTTCAGGATGGCCGTGGCCACGAGTTCGCCCGTCCCCGGATGGGCCGGGTGGCCCTTCACCACGACAGGGCAGCCGGCCGCCAGAGCCGAGGCGGTGTCGCCGCCCGCCACCGAAAACGCCAGCGGGAAGTTGCTGGCGCCGAACACCGCCACCGGCCCGAGCGCGATGTGGCGCTGGCGCAGGTCGGGGCGCGGCAGGGGCTTGCGCGCCGGAAGGGCCGGATCCACCCTGAGATCGAGCCAGTGACCGGCCCGGACCACGGCCGCGAAAAGCTTCAGCTGCCCGACCGTCCGCATGCGCTCCCCTTCGATCCGCGGACGCGGCAGGCCTGACTCGGCGCAGGCGCGCGCCACCAGGTCGTCGCCGAGCCCCAGGATCTCATCCGCGATCGACTCCAGGAAGGCGGCGCGGGCCTCGGGCGCGGTCTCGCGGTAGATGTCGAAGGCCGCCGCGGCCAGCGTGCAAGCGCGGTCGACCTCGGTCGCACCTGCGAAGGCGAAGGCAGGCTCCAAGGCCTCGCCGGTGGCGGGATTGACGGCCTTGAAGGTCGCCCCGACGCCGGACAGACGTTCGGAGCCGATCAGGATGTCGCCGGTCAAGGCCATGGTGGGTTCCTTTGGACGTGGCCCGCGGAAGACGAAGCCTGTTCGCCGCCGTGTGGGAGCTAGTGCGGATCGCTCCTCTTGTCACCCGCGACGCGATCCCAAGCCGGTATCGCGCCCTGAGAGCCCGAGGGAGAACCGCGGCGGCATTCGGCCTAGGGAGCCGCACCTGCCTGGGCGGAAACGTCGGCCATCGGCGCGGCTGCGATTGCCTGCCAGAATGGAGCAACCCGAAGTAGGAGTCGAGCCCATTGGGTTCCCGACGCGGCTCACCTCGCGACCGGAGGCATCCGGCACATCCGTGGCGGGTGCGGTTTGCTAATGCATCGATCAGAAGGCATGATTCATGGCTCGGCGGGTCGACCGCCGCCGTCGTTTCAGGCTCGCGCGTCACTATGTTGGAAGCTGCCGCTCCGCTGACACCGACCCCGAAGGCCGATTCAGGCCTTCGCGCTCTTTGTGGGATCGCGGCCTATTACCGGATTGCCGCCGATCCCATCCATCTTCAGCGCGAACTGGCGCTGATCGGACGCGAGGCCGGCCTGACCGACCTTATGCGGGCCGGCCAGACGATCGGGCTCAAGGCGCGCCGCGTCTCACGCACGACCGAGAAGCAGCTCGTTGCGACCCCGACGCCGGCCATCGCCAGGCTCCGCGGCGGTGGCTTCGTGGTGTTCGGCGGTCGTCTGCCCGATGGCCGCCTCCGCATCGTCGACCCGGTCACCAGCATCGACCGGGCCCTCACCGTCGACGAGTTTCTCGACGAACTGGAGCCGCAACTCCTGCTCCTGGGCCGCAAGGTCGGCGGCGTCGGGTTCGATCCGAAGAGCTTCGGCTTCCGCTGGTTCCTGCCCTCCATCTGGCGCTACCGACGGCCGCTCGGCCACGTGCTGCTGGCGTCGTTCTTCGTGCAGATCTTCGCGCTGGTGACGCCGTTGTTCTTCCAGGTAGTGGTCGACAAGGTGCTGTCCCACAAGGGTTATTCGACGCTCTTCGTGCTCGTGATCGGCATCGTGATCGTGGGGCTGTTCGACGTGGTGCTGCAATACCAGCGCACCTATGCGCTGAGCCACACGACGAACCGCATCGACGTCGAACTCGGGCAGCGGCTGTTCCGCCACCTCCTGCATCTGCCACTCTCCTATTTCGAGACTCGCGCCGCCGGCCAGACCGTGGCGCGGGTGCGCGAGCTCGAGAACATCCGCGCCTTCCTCACGGGCCAAGGGCTCTTCTCGGCGCTGGATCTGCTGTTCACCTTCGTGTTCATCGCGGTGCTGTTCGCCTATTCGTGGAAGCTCACGCTCATCGTGGTTGCGGCTATCCCGTTCTATCTGGTCGTGGCGTTCGGGCTCCGCCCGGCTCTGCAGGAGCGGGTGCGGGAGAAGTTCAACACCGGCGCCATGAGCCAGCAGTTCCTGGTCGAGGCCGTGGTCGGCATCCAGACCGTGAAGGCCTCTGCCGTCGAACCCATCATGCAGGCGCAATGGGAGGAACGGCTCGCCGCCTACGTCAAGACTTCCTTCCTGGTGACGCTGCTCGGTGCCTTCGGCCAGAACGGCGTGCAATACATCAGTCGGGTCACGACCGCGCTCCTGATGCTGTTCGGCGCCAAGGCCGTGATCGATGGCGAACTCAGCATCGGGGCCCTGGTGGCGTTCAACATGATCGCGGCCCAGGTCACGGCGCCCGTGCTGCGGCTGTCGCAGCTCTGGCAGGACTTCCAGCAGGTGCAGGTCTCGGTCGAGCGGCTGGGCGACATCCTCAATGCGCCGGGCGAGCCGGTCATCCAGGCCCGCACCGTGCTGCCGCCGCCGCGCGGGCTGATCGAGTTCAAGGATGTCACCTTCCGGTATCGTCCAGGGTCCGCCGATGTCGTCAAGGGCGTGACCCTCGCCATCAAGCCCGGCGAGGTGGTGGGCATCGTGGGGCCGTCCGGTTCCGGCAAGTCGACCCTGACCAAGCTGATGCAACGGCTTTACATGCCGCAGGACGGACAGATTTTGCTCGACGGCGCCGACCTGACGCAGGTCGACCCGGCCTGGCTCCGCACCAATATCGGCGTGGTGCTCCAGGAGAATCTGCTGTTCAACCGGTCGATCCACGACAACATCGCCTTCGCGGCCCCCGCCATGCCGCGCGCCCAGGTGATCGCCATCGCCAAGCTGGCCGGCGCCGACGAGTTCGTCGCCAAGCTGCCGTCCGGCTACGACACCATGATCGAGGAGCGTGGCGCCAACCTGTCGGGCGGCCAGCGCCAGCGCATCGCCATAGCCCGGGCGCTCGCCACCAATCCGCCGATCCTGATCTTCGACGAGGCCACCTCCGCTCTCGACTATGAGAGCGAGCGGGTGATCCAGAACAACATGCGTCAGATCGTGCGCAACCGCACCGTGATCATCATCGCGCACCGCCTCGCGGCGGTGAGGCCCTGTGACCGCATCATCGGCATGGAGGACGGACGCATCATCGAGGCCGGGCCGCACGACGAACTCATCGGCCGCCAGGACGGGCTCTACCGCAAGCTGTGGGCGTTGCAGAACGAACAGGTCCGCGCATGAGCACGCTCCCGGTCGCAACCCAGCCCCCGAAACCCCCGGCTCCACGCCGCATCCAGCTCCACCGCGGCGACCACGAATTTCTGCCCGCCGCGCTGGAGATCCTGGAAACGCCGCTCTCGCCGGTCCGCTCCGTCATGATCCTGACCATCTGCGCCTTCGTGGTGATCGCGCTGGCCTGGTCGTATTTCGGGCGGGTCGACATCATCGCGGTGGCCCAGGGCAAGATCCAGCCGGTGGGCCGAACCAAGACGATCCAGCCGATCGAGACCGGCAAGGTGCTGTCGATCGCGGTCGAGAACGGCAGACGCGTCACAGCCGGCGACGTGCTGGTGACGCTGGATCCGGGAGAGGCCCAGGCCGACGAAGGGACCCTCCAGGCCGACCTGCAATCCGAGAGGGCCGAGGTCGTGCGCCGCACGACGGCGCTGATGCTGGCCTCGAAGCGCGCGCTCGGCACCGTTCCGCAGATCGCTTTCGGGCCGGGTGTGCCGCCCGCCATTGCGGCGCGCGAGCAGCGTGTGCTGGCGGGTGACATCGGCCAACTCGCGAGCGCGGTCGGCAGCCTCGAGGGCCAGATCAGGGAGAAGACCGCCGAGCGCGATCGCCTGAACGGCACCATCGCGGCGCAGCAGGCCCTGATCACTACGTTGAAGGAGCGCGTCGACATGCGCGAGACGCTTCTGGCATCGAGGTCCGAATCGCGCGCCAAGGTGATCGACGCGCTCGAACTCATGCAGACCCAGGCCGCGACGCTGGCGTCCGAGCGAGGCCAACTGGGCGAGATCGAGGCGAGCCTCGCGCGCATCGCGCGCGACATCGAGAAGAGCTACGCGAGCTTCACGGCCGAGAATTCCCAGAAGCTCGCCGACGCCGAGCGCCTCACGGACGAGAACACCGAGAAACTCGCCAAGGCCCGGATCAAGACCGGCCATATGGAGCTGAAAAGCCCGATCGACGGCACCGTGTCGGGCCTTACCATCACGTCGGTGGGCCAGGTCGTAACGGTGGGCGAGCAGGTGATGCAGATCGTGCCGCTCGACTCCCAACTCGAGATCGAATGCTACCTGCCCAACGCCGACGTCGGCTTCGTCCATAAGGACCAGCAGGCCATCGTCAAGATCGAGTCGTTTCCGTTCACGGACTACGGCACCGTCGACGGACATGTGACCCGTGTGGCCCGCGACGCCATCGCGCAGCCCGAAGCCGAGCAGCGCGAGCAGAATCCCGCACAGGCCGCCAAGGAGACGATGTTCGGCGGCGCCCAGCGCACCCAGAACCTCGTGTTCCCGGTGACGCTGAGCCTCGACAAGGCCTCCATCCGCTCGGAAGGCGCCGAGGTGCCGCTCGTGCCCGGCATGGCCGTGACGGTGGAGATCAGGACCGGCACCCGCCGCATCCTCAGCTACCTGTTCTCGCCGATCCTCCAGGTCGCGACGACCGCGCTCAGGGAGCGGTGAAGGCTCGGGCATCTTCTAGGCTTGCGGTGAGAAGGACGATGTCCCGTCACCTCATCGCGCTACCGTCGAGGAACAGCCGGAACGCAGGGTTGTCGGTCTCGTCCCAGCACGGATAGCCGAGGGCCTCGGTCGCGGCGGCGAAGCGGGCGCGGTCGGCCCGTGGCACCACGATGCCCGCCAGGACGCGGCCGTAGTCGGCGCCGTGGTTGCGATAGTGGAACAGGGAGATGCTCCAGCCCTGGCCGAGGCCGTCCAGGAACTTGAGCAGCGCCCCCGGATATTCGGGGAACTGGAAACGGTACAGCACTTCGTCGCCGAGCCCAGCGGCGCGTCCGCCCACCATGTAGCGCACGTGGGTCTTGGCGATTTCGTTGTCGCTGAGGTCCTCGACCGCGTAGCCGCTGCCGGCCAGCAGCGCGGCGATCTCGCGCTTCTCCCGGTCGCCGTCGCGCAGTTCGACGCCGACGAAGATGTGGGCCGGGGCGCCCGCGCCGGCGTAGCGGTAGTTGAACTCCGTGATCGAGCGGCGCCCCAGCACCTGCATGAAGCGCCGGTAGCTGCCGGGCTCCTCGGGGATCGTGACGGCCAGCAGCGCCTCGCGCCGCTCGCCGATCTCGGCCCGCTCGGCGATGTGGCGCAGGCGGTCGAAATTGAGGTTCGCGCCGCTGTTGATCGCCACGAGGGCGCGGTCGCGAAGGCCGTGCTCGGCGGCGTAGCGCTTCAGCCCCGCCAACGCCACTCCGCCGGCCGGCTCGGCGACGGCGCGCGTCTCGTCGAAGATGTCCTTCACGGCCGCGCAGATCTCGTCGGTCGTGACGGTGATGACCTCGTCGAGGCAGACGCGGCAGATGCGGAAGGTTTCCGCTCCGGCCTGGCGCACCGCCACGCCGTCCGCGAACAGCCCGACGCGGTCCAGCACGACGCGCTTGTCGGCTGCGAGCGCCGCCTTCATGCTGGCCGCATCGTCGGGCTCGACCCCGATCACCTTGACGTCGGGCCGCAGGAACTTGACGAAAGCCGCCACGCCGGCCGCAAGGCCGCCGCCCCCGACCGGCACGAAGATGGCCTCGAGCGCGCCCGGATGCTGCTGCAGGATCTCGGTGCCGACCGTGCCCTGGCCGGCGATCACATCGGGATCGTCGTAAGGGTGCACGAAGGTGAGGCCGCGCGTGTTGCAGAGGTCGATTGCATGGCCGTAGGCCTCGTCGAAATTGTCGCCGTGGATCACGGCATGGCCACCCCGCGCCTTGACGCCCGCGACCTTGATGCCCGGCGTCGTGCGCGGCATCACGATAGTGGCGGGGACGCCGAGCTTCTGGGCCGCGAAGGCGACGCCCTGGGCGTGGTTACCGGCTGAGGCGCAGACGACCCCGCGCTCCAGCACGTCGCGGGGCAGGCCCGCCATCTTGTTGTAGGCCCCCCTGATCTTGAACGAGAATACGGCCTGGAGATCCTCGCGCTTCAGCAGAATCGCATTGCCGAACCGGTGCGACAGGCCGGGCAGGGAATCGAGCGGGCTCACGGTCGCGACGTCGTAGACGCGCGACGTCAGGATGCGGCGCGCGTAATCGTTGAGGTCGACCGGGGCGGCACCGGCATCGGACACGTGGATGTTCATGGCGGAGAGACGGCGGGGGTTGGGGCTTCCTGGGATCCGGTGGTGCGCCCGAAACCGACGGAGCGCAACCCTCCCGCGTTCCAGCCCCGGCTTGATGCCGTCCCGTCCGGAACCGCCGTGCCGTCTCAGGTCGGGACTCACGCGGCCAAGCCGGCGCGGCCGGGACGTCTCGCCTGGACAAGTCTATCCAGATTAGCTACCCTTCCTAGCTAAGGTGAGCGTCATGGAAACCGTCACGATCCACACTGCCAAGACCACGCTGTCGCAACTCCTCGCCCGGGTCGAAGCCGGAGAGGAGATCGTGCTCGCGCGCGGAAAAGAGCCGATCGCTAGGCTCGTGCCTTTCCGGTCGGCAGCGGGCAAGCGCCGGTTCGGGGCGCTGAGAGGGAAGATCAGCATGGGACCTGAGTTTTTCGATGCCCTCCCGGCGGAGGAGTTGGACGGATGGGGAACGTGACGTGCGGCTCCTGCTCGATACGCACGCCTTTCTCTGGTGGCTTGCTGGCGAGGATGCCCTGTCGCCTGCGGCGAGGGCCGCGATCTCCGACGACGGCAATCACGTATTCATCAGCGCCGCGTCCACGTGGGAGATAGCCACCAAGCATCGGATCGGCAAACTCCCCGGTGTAGCCGCCATCGTCTCCGATCTCGACCGAACGATCGTGGATCAAGGGTTTGTCGGGTTGCCGATCAGCCTGCGCCATGGACAGGTCGCGGGCACCTTGCCGGGACCCCATCGCGATCCGTTCGACCGGATGCTGATTGCGCAGGCGATGCTGGAATCGCTCACGCTTGTCTCGAACGAGCGACCGTTCGATGCCTACGGGGTCGGGAGACTGTGGTGAAGACTGGCCGACGCGCAGGCGAGTGTCGCGACCAAAGCACCGGCCAAGAAGCTGCTCTTGTGCTGATGCTTACGGATGTTTTGTCCAGCTGCCTACAACGGTTCCCGATCTTGTGAGGACCGACACGGATTGGCTCGGAACGGCCCCTATGACCGCCGCAGAAATACCGCTTATATCGTAGGTACAGGCCGATCAGCCGCATAGTCCCGTAGGTGGACCCGGCTCTGGACTCCCGTCGCAGCCCATGATCATCTCCGCGCTGCGGGGAGCTTCGAATGCGTCATGCCAGAGTAGCGGCCACGGTGGTAACGGCCTCCGCGCTCCTGTCCGGTTGTGCCACCCTACCGCCGCCGCATGAGGATGCGCTGGCGCGTGTCACCCGGGACTGCCTGGAGCAGAACGAGCAGTTCATCGATGCGTGGGGCTGCATCCAGAGCCATGACGCGCTCGAAGAGGCTGGCCGCGACGGCTCGCGACGCAATCAGTTCCTGAAGCTCGGGGACGATCTTGCGTCGAGGGTCGTGACGAAAAAGCTGAGCAGCGCCGATGCCAAGAAGCGCCTCGCGGCAGGGCTTCCGGCCGAAGCCGCGACATGACGGACAGACCTCCTGACGCGAGGCGATCCCTTGTGCTGGCGCGTTGGGTCAAGGGCTTGCCTGGGCCAATTCCATGGTGCGCCGGCGAGCCTAGCATCAACTGATCGGCTGACAACGCTTCCAGATCTGGACGGGGCCCGACGGGTCGGCTCCTTCCTGAAGGTGCAACGTGAACTCGTTCATCAACCGCATCCCGATCTCCGTCCCGCCCGATGACTCGGTCGACGGCGCCGTATAAGTGAAGGCGTGACGGCTGTAATTGCCTTTGAGGCTGGCGCCACCCGGGGTTACGATGTCCGGACCCTTGATGGTGAAATGGCGAGCGCTCCCATCCTGGCACCACTCGCCGTCGATCGCGTCGGCGCGGGCCACGCACGCGCTCGCGAGGAGAAGGCATGTCGCGAAGGAAACGGGTCTGTTGGTCTTCGAAGCCCGTCGCATGAGCATGGTCTCCGTGGAGAGCCTCGACGCTACCCCGCTTCCGCCAAGGGCTCAATGATCTCCCTGAGCTTGAATGGCGTCCGAGCCGCCCATCGGCGGGGACGAGCCCCAGGGATGCCGCCGTGATCGACCTGTCCTATCCATATCCCGAGCCACCGGCCCCCGGCGGTACGCTCGAACTGGCGCCCGGACTCCACTGGCTGCGTCTGCCGCTGCCGTTCAGGCTGAACCACGTCAACGTCTATCTCGTGGAAGGCGAACGGGGCTGGACGATCGTCGACGCCGGGGTCGATACGCCCCAGGCGCGGACCCTGTGGAACGGCGTGCTGGCGGGACTGCTGGCCGGCAAACAGGTCGAGCGGCTGATCGTCACCCACTACCACCCCGACCACGTCGGGGCCGCGGCTTACCTTTGCGAGCGCACCGGCGCGGAACTCGTCATGGGCGAAACCGAATACCTGACCGCGCGGGTGCACGGCCTCGCCACGCGCGACGATCTCGGGGCCGAGCAGACCTTCTACAGCGCCCACGGACTATCGCGCGAGCAACTCGGCCGAATGGGCGAGAGGCTGGAGCGCTACCGCTCGGTGGTGCCGGCGCTGCCGCGGCGCTATAGTCCGCTGCGGGCCGGCGACCGGCTGAGGCTCGGCGCCATGGAGGCCGAAGTGCTCGTCTATGCCGGCCACTCGCCGGCCCAGACTCTGCTTCACGCGCCCGCCCACGACCTGCTGTTCGCGGCCGACCACGTGCTGCCGCAGATCTCGCCCAACGTCTCGGTGGCCGAAGAGAAGCCCGAGGACGATCCTCTCGGACGATACGTGGCGTCGCTGGCCGACATACCGTCGCGGATCGCCGACCGCACGCTGGTGCTGCCCGGCCACCGGTTGCCCTTCTTCGGGCTGCACCGCCGCTGCGCCGAACTCGTCTCGCACCACGCCGTTCGCTGCGCCGACCTCGCCCGCTTCTGCGACCCCGCGAGGCCGCCGACCGCGGCCGAGATCGTGCCGCTCCTGTTCACCATGGACCTTGACGCCCACCAGTTCTGGTTCGCGTTCAGCGAGACGCTGGCGCATATCAACATGATGGTGCGGCGGGGGGAACTGCAGGAGGTGAAGGACGGCAGTCTGCGGCGATGGCGGCGGGCTTGACCTCGACCGGGGTCAGTGCGCGAGATACCGCGACAGGACCACTGCCGCGCCGACGATGGCCACGCTCTGAAATCCGATGATGCCGACGATCCACTTGATCGTGTCCGACTTGGCAGCCTCAATCTTGGCTTCGAGGCTCTTCATGTCGGTCCGCAGGTCCGCAATCTCGCCCCGGACTGCTGCGATGCTGTCGTGCAATTCTGCGCGCAGCTCCGCGATCTCGCCGCGCAACTCGGTCCCGAGCGTCGTGATTTGATGGCGAAGCGCGGTTTCCGTGGCCTTCAGATCGACCCGGCCCGCGACCTCGCCGCCCAGCGCCTCTGCAACGGCGTCGGCCAGTCCCTCGGCCTGTTCGGGCGTGAACTGACCCCGATCACGCAAGGTGCGGGCGAACTTCAGGGTGTCGAACATCGCGGTCACGGCCAGCCTTCCGTCCTTTGCCCGCAGGATGACTCATCGGTCCCCTGAAAGCGAGGGGCTCACAGCGGCCGGTGCAGCCGCCTCGCCAACACGCCCACGATGCCTTCGCGGAACGCCAGCACGCAGACCACGAAGACCGCGCCCTCGACCACCGTGACCCAGGAGCCGATCGCGGACAGGTAGAATTCCAGCGCCACGAAGACCAGCGCCCCCACGGTCGGCCCGAACATGGTGCCCATGCCGCCGATCAGCGTCATCAGCACCACCTCGCCCGACATGGTCCAGTGCACGTCGGTCAGCGACGCCAGTTGGAACACGATCGCCTTGGTGGCACCCGCGAGCCCGCTCAGCGTCGCCGACATGGTGAACACCGCGAGCCGGTAGCGGTCGACCCGGTAGCCGAGCGACAGGGCGCGGTTCTCGTTTTCGCGGATGGCCCGCAGCACCTGGCCGAAGGGCGAATGGACGATGCGGTAGATGGCGAGCAGCCCGGCCAGGACGATGACCGCCACCACGACATAGAGCGTGCCGTCGCTCGCGAGGTCGACGAGCCCGAACAGCCTTCCGCGCGGCACTCCCTGGATGCCGTCCTCGCCACCGGTGAACGGCGCCTGCAGCGACACGAAATAGACAAGCTGGGCGAGCGCCAGGGTGATCATCGAGAAATAGATGCCCTGGCGACGGATCGCGATGGCGCCGAAGAGGGTGCCGAGCAGGCCAGCCGCCACGGTGCCGAGCAGGATCGCCAGTCCGGCTTCCAGCCCCCACGTCCGGGCCGCATAGGCGCAGACGTAGGAAGCGAGGCCGAAAAAGGCCGCGTGGCCGAAGGACAGGAGGCCGCCGTAGCCGAGCAGCAGGTTGAACGCCGAGGCGAACAGCGCGAAGCACATCACCCGCATGACGAAGACGGGATAGGCCAGGAACGGCGCCAGGACCAGAATGGCGATCAATCCTGCGAAGATCGCGGCATGCAGCGCCCCGTCGTTCCGCGCCGGCGTCGTGGCCGCGGGGACGACGGGCGCCGGCACCTCCCCGGCGGCGGCGGCGACCGGATCCGCCGAACTCATGTCGCCCTCCCGAAGAGACCGTTGGGCTTCACCATGAGGACCAGGATCATGATGACGAAGACCACGGTGGAGGAGCCCTGCGGATAGACCACCTTGGTGAGCCCCTCGCAGATCCCGAGCGCGAAGCCGGTGACCACCGACCCCAGGATCGAGCCCATGCCGCCGATCACAACGACGGCGAACACCACGATGATAATGTCGGCCCCCATGTTGGGGTTGACCGAGTAGATCGGGGCCGCCAGTACGCCGGCCAGCGCCGCGAGAGCCACGCCGAACCCGTAAGTGAGGGTGACGAGGCGCGGCACGTTGATGCCGAAGGCCGACACCATCGCGGGGTTCTCGGTCGCGGCCCTGAGCGTCGCGCCGAGGCTCGTCTTCTCGATCGTGAACCAGGTGACGAGGCACACGCTGAGCGATGCCACGATCACCCAGCCGCGATAGATCGGCAGCACCATGAAGCCGAGGTTGATGGCCCCCGTGAGCAGCGCCGGCGCCGCATAGGGCATCCCCGACACGCCGTAGTAGTTGCGGAACAGCCCCTGGATGATCAGCGCCAGGCCGAAGGTCAGCAGCAGGCCGTAGATCGGGTCGAGCCGGTAAAGCCGCGCGATCATGGTGCGCTCGATGACGATCCCGAAGGCGCCCACGGCCATGGGAGCGAGGAGCAGCGCCCACCAGTAATTGACGCCCAACACCGTCAGCAGGATCCAGCCTACGAAGGCGCCCATCATGTACAGGGCACCGTGGCTGAAGTTGACGATGTTGAGCAGGCCGAAGATCACCGCCAAGCCGAGGCTCAACAGCGCATAGAAGGCGCCGTTGATCAGCCCCAGCGTCAGCTGTCCGAACAGGACCGGCGTGGGGATGCCGAGAAACATATGCACGGAACCGTCCTCCGCCGGTCGCCGCGGCTCACTTCACCAGCGGGCAATTGCCGTCGGCCAAAGGCCGGAAAGCCTGATCGGCCGGGATCGTCGCCAGCAGCTTGTAGTCATCGTATTTGTACTTCGACTCGGCCGGCGTCTTCACCTGGTAGAGGTACATGTCGTGGGTGACGCGGCCGTCGATACGCAGTTGCCCCTTGCCGAACAGCGGATCGTCGGTCGGGATCTCGCGCATCTTGGCCATCACGGCGGCCGTGTCCTTGCCCTTCAGCGCGTCGACGGCCTTGAGATAATGGAGGACGCTGGCGTAGACGCCGGCCTGGTCCATAGTGGGGACCTTGCCGTCGTTGAGCGCCTCGTAGCGCTTGGTCCAGGCCCGCGTACCGTCGTCGTGGTCCCAGTAGAAGGCCGTGGTCAGGTCAAGCCCTTGCGCGACCGGGAGGCCCAGTGCGTTCACGTCCGAGATGAAGACCAGGAGGCCGGCGAGCTTTTGGCCGCCCGACACCACACCGAACTCGGCCGCCTGCTTGATGGCATTGACGGTGTCCGAGCCCGCGTTGGCGAGCCCCACCACCTGGGCGCCCGAGCCCTGCGCCTGCAGCAGGAATGACGAGAAGTCGCTGGTCGGGAAGGGTGCGTTGACGGAGCCCACCACGGTACCGCCGTTCGCCTGCACGAATTTCGATGCATCGGTCTGGAGTTGGTGGCCGAAGGCGTAGTCGGCCGTGATGAAGAACCAGCTCTTGCCTCCCTGTTTCAGCAGGGCGGCCGCGGTGCTCTTGGCGAGCGCATAGGTGTCGTAGGTCCAGTGGACCGTGTTGGGCGAACATTGCTCGCCCGTCAACGCCGACGTTCCGGCGCCCGAGTTCATGAAGATCTTGTTCTTCTCGCGGGTCACCTTGGACACGGCGAGCGCCACGCCCGAGTTCGGCACGTCGACGATGACATCGACGTTGTCTTGATCGAACCATTGGCGGGCGATGTTCGAGCCCGTGTCGGGCTTGTTCTGATGGTCGGCCGCGACGATGTCGACCTTGATGCCCTTCTTGGCGGCCCCGAAATCCTCGATCGCCATGCGGACAGCATTGACCGAGGGCTCGCCCGAGATGTCGACGTAAGGGCCCGAGCGGTCGTTGAGCACGCCGATCTTGACCGACACTTCGGCGTGGGCCGCCCCGACCAGCGCCGAAAGCGCGGTCGCGGCCATCAGGATCCGTTTCATCATCGTCGTTCTCCCTTGATGGTCTTCGTGGTCACACACCGAGGTAGGTGTGGAGCTTGTCGAGATTGGCCTCGAGGTCGGCGTTGAGGAAACTGTCGACCACGCGCCCCTGCTCGACCACGTAATGGCGGTCCGCGACCGTGGCGGCGAAGCGGAAGTTCTGCTCGACCAGGATGATCGTGTAGCCCTCTGCCTTGAGCCGGGCGATGGTGCGGCCGATCTGCTGCACGATCACGGGCGCCAGCCCTTCGGTCGGCTCGTCGAGCAAGAGAAGGCTCGCGCCCGAGCGCAGGATGCGGGCGATGGCCAGCATCTGCTGCTCGCCGCCCGACATCTTGGTGCCGCCGCTGGACAGCCGCTCGCGCAGGTTCGGGAACAGCGTGAAGATCGTCTCGCGCGACATGCCGCCGGGCCGCACCACGGGCGGCAGCATGAGGTTTTCCTCGACCGACAGGCTCGCGAAGATGCCGCGCTCCTCCGGGCAATAGCCGATGCCGGCCCGGGCGATGAGGCGCGACGGCAGGCGGATCGTCTCCTGGCCCTCGAAGCGGACCGAGCCGCGGCGTTTCCCCATCACGCCCATGACCGAGCGCAGCGTCGTGGTCTTGCCGGCGCCGTTGCGGCCGAGCAGCGTCACGACCTCGCCCTTGGGGACCTCGAACGCCATGCCGTGCAGCACGTGGGACTCGCCGTACCAGGCGTGCAGGTCCGCGACGCTGAGGCTGATAGCGGCCGCGGGGCCGGGCGGGGCGCCGTCCTCCGGGAGGCCGGCTTCCGCGCTGGCGGGGGCGGCATCAACCATGACCGACCCCGATATAGGCTTCGACGACCCGGGGGTCGCGCGACACCTCGTCGTAGGGGCCTTCGGCCAGCACCCGGCCGCGGGCCAGCACCGTGATCCTGTCACTGAGCGAGGCCACGACCGACAGGTTGTGCTCCACCATCAGGACCGTGCGGTTGCGGGCCGCCCGCCGGATCAGCGCGGCCGTGCGGTCGATGTCCTCGTGGGCCATGCCGGCCATGGGCTCGTCGAGCAGCATGAGTTCGGGGTCGAGCGCCAGCGTGGTGGCGAGTTCGAGCGCGCGCTTGCGGCCGTAGCTGAGATCCGCCGCCAGCCCCTCGGCGAAGCCCGCCAGCCCCACCTGCTCGATCAGGGCGAGGGCTTCGGCGTCGTAGCGGCACAGCAGCTTTTCCGAGCGCCAGAAATCGAAATTGTCGCCGCGCCGGCGCTGCAGCGCGATCCGCACGTTCTGCAGCACCGTGAGATGCGGAAAGGTGGCCGAGATCTGGAACGAGCGCACGAGGCCGAGGCGCGCCACGTCGGCCGCGCCGAGCCGGGTGATGTCGCGGCCCTTGAAGGCGATGCGGCCACGCGTGGGCGACAGGAACTTGGTCAAGAGATTGAAGCAGGTCGTCTTGCCGGCCCCGTTGGGGCCGATGAGCGCGTGGATGGTGCCGCGTTCCACGGCGAGATCCACGCCGTCGACCGCCACGATGCCGCGGAACTCCTTCGCCAGATCCTGCGTGGTCAGGATGAAATCCCCGGACAAGCGTTCTCCCTCAGCATCATGGCAGACATGCTATTTTGCAGCACCTTGGCCGATCCTGTCCTGTACCGCAACCGGGATTCGCGACAGATGAAAGGTGTTGATCTCCGCCGCACGGCGTCGCAGTCGAGGCGGAGCCTGTGTAACCCGTCACTTGACAGCGGAACGCTGGGCGTTACAGTCATGGATGATCAGAAGCTTCCGAAGCAGGGCTCTCCGACGCTTCTGGACGAAGGGCGAAGTCACCGGTCTGCGCCCCGATTGGATCCGCAAGATCGACCGGCAACTCTCGCTCTTGGATCAGGCCGTCAAACCCGACGACATGAATGTCGTGACCTACGGCTTTCACGCGCTCACGAGAGATCAGGCCGGCCGCTGTTCGATCACCGTATCCCGAAATTGGCGTATCACTTTCAGGTTCGATGGGGAGGACGCCGAGGCTGTCGATCTGGAGGATGACCATGGATGATCGTTCTTCCCGGCGCGACCCGGCGCGGGCACCCGTCCATCCGGGGGAAATCCTGCGCGAGGATGTGCTGCCAGGCCTCGACCTGCCTGTCTCGGTCGCGGCCACCCATCTCGGCGTCACCCGGCAGGCGCTGCATCGCGTCTTGTCGGGCAGGGCGGCGATCTCGCCCGCGATGGCGCTCAGGATCGGCAAGCTCTGCGGCAACGGCCCGCTCGTGTGGCTGCGGATGCAGGTCGCCTACGATCTCTGGCACGCCGAACGGTCGGTCGACGTGGCGAACATCCCGACGTTACGGGTGACGTAAACTGCAGGGCAAACGTCCGGCCTCGATGAGATTTCGAACATGTCTGCCATTTCCCAATGGCGATGTTGATCAGCGCATTGTAGGTGTTGAAGCCAGACGACGCTATGAACAGCGACGTCGACCCAGACACTCTGGGATTGATCTCGAGGATGTGGAACATGCCGTCTGCGTAGATCATCTCAACCTCGATCGCGCCGCACACATCGAGATGCCTGCACAGGTTGGACAATTTCTCCTTCACGACATGCAGGGCAGCCGGGGCTTTGACATCGCAAGGGTTGTGCATGACCCGCGTGAAGGCAAGACGAGGATTAGGTGAGCTCTGTCCTTTCCAGATCGATGGTTGGAAGACATACTCCCCATCGTGACCTATGATCTCGATGGAGACTAGGTCGCCGATCAAGCATCTCTCGATGACGATGTTTCCATCGTACGGGCTCGATAGATAGCGGTTCAAATCGTCTTCGGAGTTCAGATATCGTATGCCGTTGCCCAGGCACTCCCAAAGCGGCTTGCAGACAAGCGGGTAGCCGAGGTCTGCACAACGTTCTCTGATGTGTTCGACATAGGCGGGGGCTTGGTGGCTCTGTCATTCAACAGGTCGCCGTCGATCAACGCGCCGGGCGATGTCGATAAGCCGAACCGCGACAGGATCTGCTTAGTCTCCCATTTGTTCGCAAAGAGGCACGCGGTGTCCGCATTGTGAGTCACGACTTCGACGCCGGAAAACGAGAACAGCTTTTTGACGATGGCGTCCCGGAGCGTATTCTCGTCAGGGATGGAGAGGGACACCACGGCGTCGGCATCCCATCCACGGACGGTGTCAGCAAGTTCTTTGGGACTGATCGTCGCTGGTATCTTAACTGCCCCGCCGGGAAACTCACCGGGCGAACATGATCCATCTGTATAGAAGAGCTGCGCCTCGATGGCGTAACGATCGAGCGTCTCTGCAATTTGACCGAGGTACGGCGCCATCTGCTGGATGTCAATCGGTCGTATAAATGCGAGCCTCATGTCACTTCCTCTGCAGGCCAGGGTCGAGCGTATTCGCGCATGTTACGTTGCCGATGATTACTCTTCTTTTTTACCGATCGTCAGCAGGATCAGGCTGAGCAAGACGGCGGCGATGTTGTACAGCGTCGCAAGAGCAAACGAAGCCGCATAGGTCTGCTCCTGTGATGATCCGATCACGTTGTTGATGGTGGAGAACAGGATGAGGCCGACGATCGTGACGCCGCATGACGATCCGATGGTCTGCGCCACGCTGAAGGCGCCGGAGGCCATCCCTGCTTCCGAACTGGTGACGACGCTCAGGACGACGTTGAGGAGCGACGGGATGACGACCCCCTGGCCGAAGCCTTGGAATGTTACAGACGCGCTCAATGCGAGCAGGCTCCAATCGCCGATGAAGACCCCCATGGCGGAGGTGATGAGCCCGACGGCGAAAACAGCCATCCCGAGGGAGAGGGCGTGCCGGCCCAAACGCTTCATGGCCGATGCGGAGGTCACGGCGCCGAGGAAGAAAGCGACCGTCGACGGCAGAAAGATCAGGGCGGCCTGAATCGGAGTCCTATGCAGTCCGACCTGTAACAGCACGGTCAAGGACAGCGAGAACGAACTGATCGCAGAGTAAAAGAAAAAACCGATCACGACACCGGTGCTGAACTTCATGTTCCTGAAAAGCGAGACGTCGATGATGGGGGCGCCGCCGAGTCGCGCCAAGCGCTGCTCATATAAGGTAAAAGTTCCCAGCAATGGCAGAAACAGGATGAGCCCGCCGATGGCCCACCATGGCCAGCCCTGCTCGCGACCCGTCAACAAAGGGAGGAGGAGCGAAAGAAGAGCGCAGGCTCCGAGCAGGGCGCCGGCGACGTCGAGCTTAGTCGGCGCCTCGGCCTTGGTTTCCGGCAAAAGCCACCTGCCGACGATCACCGCATATGCGGCGATCGGCAGGTTCACCAGGAAGATCAGGCGCGATCCCAAGCTTCCGAAGTCGAGGGCTATCAAGCTTCCGCCGATCGTCTGCGACGCAACGCCGGCCACCCCCTGGACGGCGCCCATCACGGCGAAAGCGCGGCGCCGATCGTCTCCGTCGAACAACAGCCTCACGGAGGAATAAACCTGCGGCATCATCAGCGAGGCGCCGAGCCCCTGTATCGCGCGCGCGCTGATCAAGAACCATGAAGACGACGAGAGGGAGCAAAACAGCGACGAAAAGCCGAATACTGTCATTCCCAATAGGAATATCCGGCGTCGTCCATATAGGTCACCTAACCTCGCGCTGTTGAGAAGATTGATGCCGTAGGCGATGCTGTATGAGATTACAACCAACTGTAGATCTGCATCAGAGGCATGAAGATCAAGTTGGATATTTGGCAAGGCCACATTGACGATGAAGACATAGAGGATCGTCACGAAGTTCCCGCAAAGCAAGACAGCAAGTGTTGAGTGCGCAACTTTTGCTTCGGATGGCCTTACATCAACCCGCACGGTGATATCCCTTCCGCCGAAGGCAGATCCTTCTGCGTTCAACTAGTCGGGGAGGATAGCTTAGTCTGGAATTGACACAACCGGAGACGGAGGCTTTACATAAAGGACAGGAATTCATGGATCGCGCCGACGGAGCATCGTCCTCATGGAAAGCCTCTCTGCCCTTGCGGCCTTTGTGCACGCAGCCGAACAGCGCAGCTATGTTGCGGCTGCGCGGATCGCTCACGTCTCTCCGTCGGCGATCAGCAAGGCGGTCGCGCGCCTCGAAACGCGGCTCGGCCTGAGACTGCTCAACAGGACGACGCGCAACCTGAGCCTGACCGAGGACGGCGTCGCGCTTTACGAGCGCTGCCGGCCCATCCTCGACGAGTTGGAGGACGTCCAAGCCTGCCTCGCCGACAGTCGGGAGCGCCCCAAAGGGCGTCTCCGGGTCAGCGTCCCCCACATCGTCTGCCGGTACCTGTTGATGCCGAGCCTACCGATGTTCACGCGAGACTATCCGGAGATCGAGCTCGACGTCGACATCGACGACCGCGTGGTCAACCTCGCCGCCGATGGGATCGACATCGCCATCCGCAGCGGCGAGCTGGCCGATACGAGCCTGATCGGCCGCCCTCTCGGGGACCAGCATTTTGTCGTCTGCGGCAGCCCGGATTATCTGCACCGCTGCGGATCTCCGGCCGCACCACCCGATCTTGTCGGCCACACCTGCATCCATTTCCGCTATCCATCGAGCGGCCGTCTGGCTCCTTGGAGTTTCAGCAACCCGTACGAGCGGATGCTTCCCCCAAGGAGCATGGCCTTCAACAACACGGACGCCGGGCTGTATGCGGCGACGGCGGGGCTCGGCCTCGCCCACCTGCCCGTCTATGTCGCGTCTCCAAGCCTCGGAACAGGCGCGCTCGTCCCCGTGCTCCTGGCCTTCATGGCTCCCTTCGGCTCGCTTTCGCTGCTCTGGCCATCCCAGCGACGGCTTTCGCCGAAAGTCCGCGCTTTCGTGAACTTCGCCATCGACAACCTGTCGACCCGGCGGGATGCCTTCCAGACAGCTGCGGCCTTGTTCGGCGGCGATCGTCAGTCGCCAGTCGTTCAACGGAACTGAGGCGGTAAACTCCTCGAATCTCGGTGGCCGGATCGTTCGGAGCGCGGTCGCGCGGATCACGGCGCACCTCGATCGGACGCGTCGTCGGCCTCGTGCCTTCTGCCCGGAAAGGGCGTCCCCTCCGGCCTGCGGTCGGGACGTCGCTCCAGGGACGATGGCGGTCCCATGGCGGACGGAGGATCGCAGCAGACGGGTCGCCTGGGTCGGGGCGAGCGCGCCTTCGCGATGGCGTTCTGCGCGGGGTCGCCGGGCTACGGCGTCTAAACGGGAGGTGGTGGAGCCGCGCTCGCCGACCGGACCGGGCCCGCAGGGAGGAACGGTGTCGGGCCAGCTACTGGGTTATTCCCTAAGCTTTGACGACGGCCTCCTCGTGCGCGAACCTATCTCATTGTCGGGTTCGGCATCGCAAACCCACCACGGCCGCAATTTGAGCTGGTTCTTTTAAGGTGTACCCATAACGAACCGACGTGCCAGGTCGGTCTGGCGTCGCAACGACGAGGCTGTCGAGCGGCGCGCAGCGCCCGCTTTCCAACTCCCTCGGGCCGAAACCGGCTTGTCTGCTTGCCACCCGGATCCGACATAGCCACGCGGCTCCGAGACATTCCCTCAAACGTTTCTTTGCGGAAGCGTTCCAGTAAACCGCAGCGCCGAACGGGCTTTTGTGGGCAGAGATGTTCCCAAATTTAGTTCTTTTAATCTACGTTACCGCGTGCGAGTCTCCTATGAACTATGGGAACAAATTTTCTTGTTGGATAGGCTAGGGTTGCGGCATAACGAGTCACGTATCTCTGACGCCAGGATCTTCATCTGCCCCGTGCTTCCGCGGCGAAAATGCTGCGGCCAGCTCGACAGAGATGCTATGATCGATCATGCCATCATTATGCATCATCAGCTGTAAGTAATAGACTAGAGCCGTTTGCGTTTACTCGAACTCATAGCCTGCGTTGACGAGGTAATTTCGGCATTCCTCGGGCTCGAAGGCGTCGATGAGCAACCCGATGGCGTTCCAGAGTGCGTCCTTGGTTC
>JAABUQ010003656.1_pt1 | contig 27654 bp, 19 predicted proteins | sample 5560001 | NCBI WGS metagenome assembly JAABUQ01 (sample SAMN10711888, study PRJNA513371) | rock metagenome | isolation source: Antarctica rocks | place: Antarctica: Victoria Land, Finger Mt nord | collected 2015-12-18 | reverse complement strand
TAGATAAGGATGTCGCAAGCGGCCACCACGACCACGACCACGATCCCATCGCGCCCCTCCGAGCCCGCCCAGCTCGAGAAGCTCTGCACCTCCATCCGGGGCAAGCTTCAGTTCATGGACTACCTGGTCCGCGCCGCCGTCGCCGATGTCGAGCGGTTCCGGGGCGAGTCCGACGCGGGCACGCAGATCTTCCTGCGCCAGCTCGTCGAGATGCACGCCTCGAACCTCGCCGTCGAGTGCGAGAACATGCGCCTGATGGGCGAGCTGTGCAACTCCCTGGAATCCGCCGTCGCGCCCGGCCCGTCGAGCCCCTCGTTCCGGAACGGAGACGCCGCATGAGCCTCCAGGCCCGCACCCTCCCCGGCGGCGGTGGCGCGACGATGCTCGGCCGTGATCGCGACCGCGCCCGCGAATTCGAACGGCCGGACGACCTCGCTCCGGCGTCGGCGCCGGCGTTGCCAACGGAAACCCCCCCGCGCATCGGCTCTCCCGATCTGGCCCGTGCCCTGGCCGAGGTCAAGGGGCAGGCCCAGTTCCTGCTGTATCTGGCCGACCAGATCGAAGACTCTCTCCAGCAGCTCGCCACCGAGGACGACCCCGGCCACGGCGCCTTCCTCTGCAAGGTCCTGGGCATGTACTCCGCCCAGATGGAGAGCAAGCACCACGGCCTCGGCGACAAGATCGCCGAAACCTGCCAGGAGGTCTACGTCACCGTCCGCGAGTACGACGTGCTGTGAAGCCGGGTCGTCCCGGCCTGTTACGATCGAACGCCTGGCCTTGTGCCCCAGTTCCCGTAGGGCGTATGAAATACGCCATCTGCTATCATCGGATAGGGGATGGCGTATTTCTACGCCCTACCTGTAGGCCCTTGTGAGACGGAGGGCGGACTGTGGACGGTGTCACGATCCTCTATCGTCCGGTCGGGCCGAAGGAACTCGCCCTGATCGAGGCGTCAAAAGGGACGGTCTTCCCTCCTCGTTTGCCTGAGCAACCGATCTTCTAGCCGGTGATGAATGAGGAATACGCGACCTGGATTTCCCAGCACGGGAACGTGAGGGACCACGGGTCGGGATACGTCACCCGTTTCGCCGTGAATTCCGCGTTTGTGAGTCGATATCCCGTGCAACGTGTCGGTGCGGGTCACGCCTCGGAGTTGTGGGTGCCGGCCGAGGAGTTGCCAGAGTTCAACCGGAATCTCCGGGCCAAGATTGAGGTGATCGCCGGATACCATGCTTGAGTGGGGGTGGTCGCGGGGAGGGCGGTACGCGAGGAAGTCGGCCGATGGGCCGGTCTGACGGATCAAACGGCCGGGCGCGTGCTCGCCGAAGTCCTCAACCCTCAAGTCAAAGTCCCGTTCAGGGTCAGTGTCGCAATTGTGTTCTACGTTACCGAAGTACAATCTCCTTGGTCTCTATTACTCAAAGTGGGCGGAAAGCATAATAGCGGGTCCGCGCGTTGACGCTGCATATTCCTCATCTCCTCTGAAGGAAGCCGTTTGCGGAAATGAACCGCGTCCGGGCCTGGCTTGCGGAATTTGCCGAGCGGCGGTGGGACGAGCAGATCGAACGGGACGAGCGGGACCGCCGGCTCGATGCCTCGATCGAGCGAGCGATCGCGGAGCACCGGGCGGGGCGAGTCAGGCCCGCCCCAACGCCCGCGCGATGCCCAGTTGCAGGATGACCCGCAACGCCTTCACGGCCTCGCCCTTGTTGATCTTCGACGCGCCGGCGCGGCGGATTTCGAACAGGATGGTGGTCTCGCCGAATGTGCAGCCAAGCGGGCGACAGCGGGACAGGGTCGCTCCCACGGGCGAGTAGCCGCGGGAGCGGATCCCGCCGGCCGCCGTGTGCTCAACGGGATACGACCTTATTCGAGCGGTCTCACATCGGCGATTTGCCCTGGTTTCGAATTTACCAGCCGGATTTCCGGGGAAACGGCCCCGTGCCCGCGGCCCCGTGGCGCGGGGGTTTGACCGAGATGGGAGAATTTTCAAAAATTTAGGTGAATTTCGCTTTGCGGAATACTCTACCTGTGCTACTTAAGAATGTCCTAACTCAACTCTCATCAAATAGACCCGAGGGATGTGCCCATCACTCCGGCGAGACGCCGAAATTGTCGGTCCGCTTGCGCGCGGATCGAGATCCGTGCCTGATTTTACGGCGGACGATCGAACGCCTTCCGGCCCGTCGCCACGACGTTGTGAGACAAGGGGGCGATCCGGAAGATGTCGGCGGGGGGGTCGCATCGCTGCATTGACGTATTTAAACCTTTCTAATCCTCGCGGATTCCTCGTCTCGGGGGCCACCCGGCCCTCGCGGCCGGTCCCGATACCCGGGCCTCGGAGGGCCCGGTGCCGATGGGCTTCGTCCCGTCGTCGCAACCCGAACCCAAGCTCCGGGAGGTGACACGGAGGGAGAGTGATCAGGATGTCATGCGACGTTGCCACTGAACCCGCCGTCGGGGTGCGCGGACGCCCGCGTTGTTCGGGACGACCCGGGCCGTGGAGCCCGGCAGGCCCTTCCCGGGCGGGCCGGGACGCGGGGCCACCGAGGCGAGTCCAAGTCCGGCATCCGATCGCATCCCCGTCGATTTCCCGGGTCGAATCGCGATGTGCGATTCCCTGCACACGACCACGAGTCTCCCGCCCCGGCCTCGATCCTTCGTCTTGTCCTTGGAGGGGCCGTGCCGTGGCGCCTCCCGCCGGTTCAAGATCCGCACCAGAGATCGGCGCGACGCCGCGTCGATCGGGCCTACAGGGGATGATCACGATGAAAAACCTGCCGCGTCGGAATCGGAAGTCGAAGCGTGGATTCACGCTGATCGAGCTGTTGGTGGTGATCGCAATCATCGGAGTCCTGATCGGTCTGCTGTTGCCCGCGGTGCAGGCGGCGCGCGAGGCCGCCAGGCGCGCCCAATGCGTCAACAACCTCAAGCAAATCGGCCTCGCCCTGCACAACTACCACGGCATCAATGACACCTTCCCGCTGGGGGGTTCCGTCGACCGGAACAACCCCTGGTCGGCGAATACCAATCAGCTCTCCTGGCGGGCGCTGATCCTGCCCCAACTTGAGCAGGGGACGCTCTACAACGCCGTCAACCTGTCGGTCCACGCCAATGGCGACTCCCCCGGCGCCTACACCTTCTGGATGACCTCCGTCCAGGCCTATCTGTGTCCCTCCGACGGCGAGAATCAGGGCGGTTTCCGCTCCTCCGCCGCCGCCGACCCCGCGAACGGGCAGTCTCCCGGGGCGGGGGGCAGCGCGCCGATCGACCCCGCCACGGGCAGCCCCGTGACGGTCGTCCCGGTCTCGAATTACCCGGGCAGCTTCGGTGACAACTACGTCATCGGGCCCCTGGTGGCAGGCGCCAACCCCTGGGAGACCCCCCCGGGGACCAACCCCGCGCCGGGCTCGCCCCGCATCGGCTACGACGGCTTCTGGGGCTCCAACTCCAACGGGGGCACCCTGCGCGGCATGTTTGACTACAAGAGTGCCCAGCTCTCGTCCATCGCCACGACGACCGACGGCACGAGCAACACGATCATCGTCGGCGAGGCCCTCCCGGTCCAGCAGGCCGATAACAACACCTGGAACTACAACGGCGCCCTCGCCGGGACGACCGTCCCGTTGAACTGGAATTCCAACTCCGTGCCGGCCAGCGACCCGAGCTGCCTCGGCCAGTGGAGCGGAACCAACCTCGCCTGTCGGTTCAATCCGGCCAGCCACGGGTTCAAGAGCCAGCATCCCGGCGGGGCCAATTTCTTGATGACCGACGGCCGGGTGATCTTCCTCAAGGATAGCATCCGTCTGGCCGTGTACTGCGCCCTGGGCAGTCGCAAGGGCCGTGAGGTCATCTCTGGAGACACCTATTGACGGGCGTCCCGGGGGCCGAGCCGCGCGACCCGCGGCTCGGCCTCGCCCACGCGGAGAGCTACGCTTGCGGGCGGGGAAATCCCCCGCACCGCCCCGGCCTCACTCAAGGACAGGAGCACCTCTCTTGAAGACTCGATCTCGCCTCCCGGGCCTCGTCTCGTTGGGCGCGGCCCTCCTGCTCCCCCTGGCCGGCTGTGGCGACGGCCAGGATCGCCGCTACCCGGTCTCCGGCCATGTGACGTTCCAGGGGACGCAGGTGCCCAAGGGGACCGTGAACTTCCTCCCGGCCGACCCGACCACCGGCCGGCCCGCCTTCGGCGAAATCCAGGGAGACGGCTCCTACAAGCTGACGACCCTGACCCCCCACGACGGGGCGGTGGCCGGGAAATACCGGGTGATCATCAGCGCGGTCGACGTCGATCTCTCGAAAGTGGAACTGGTCGGGGCCGGCGTCCCCCGGCACGAGCAGTTGATCAAGGCCCCCCGGAAATATCTGGTCCCGCCGTCCTACGGCGATCCCTCCATCTCGACCCTCACGGCCGAGGTCACACCGAGCAAGAACGAGCGGAACTTCGACCTCAAGTGAGCCCCTCGGGCGGCGACCCAAGCCCAGGCCGGGGTGGACCCTCGACCCGGGCATTTTTCCCCTCGCGGGACTGAGTTGGCTTCGATGAACGCGCCACCCTTGGGCCGGGCCACCGACTCCCCGCCCTCCGCCCGGCGACGGAGGCGGATGGCCTTCGCGTCCGCGACCCTCGCCACCATGCTCATCGCCACCGGGACCGCCGTCCACCGCGAGCTCTCGGCCCGCAACCGGGCCCGGGTGGTCCGCGAGTCGGTGGCCTCGGGCCGTTTCGCCGAGGCGCAAGGCGAGCTGGACCGCTGGCTCCGCGAGCGCCCGGGCGACCCCGAGGCCCGTTTCCTCCAGGCGCGCATCGCCCTCGGCCGGGACCGGCCCGCGGAGGCGGACGACGCCCTCCGAGAGGCGCGGACCCTCGGCCACCCCGAGGCCGAGGTCGATCGGCTGCGGGCTCTCCTGCTGGTCCGGGTCGGCCGGCTCGCCGAGGCCGAGCCGGCCTTGCGACGGGCATGGGAGGCCGCGAAGGCCCCGGACCCGGAGGTGGACCGGGCACTGGCGAGGGTCTTCCTGGAGACCTACCGCCTGTCGGCGGCGGCCCAGGCGATCGGCCGCTGGATGCGCGACGCCCCCGACGACCCCCGCCCTTACCTCTGGCGGGTCGAGATCTCGAAGCGTTCCGGCGGCGAGCCCGGCCCGCTCATCCGGGACTTTCGCGAGGCCCTGAAACGGGACCCCGACCTGGAAGAGGCGCGGCTCGGCCTCGCGGAGGCCCTGCTCAACGAGCGGGACCTGGCAGGGGCCGCGGAGGCCTTCCAGGCGGTCCTTGCCCGGCGGCCCGATCACGTCGCCGCCCACATCGGCCTGGGCCGCGTCGCGTCGGGCCGGGGGGACGGCGAGGAAGCCATCCGCCACCTCGATCGCGCCTTGGCCCTGGCGCCGGGAGATGTCCAGGGTTTGGCCGAGCGGGCCTCCGTGGACCTCGACCGCGGCGATCTCGCCTCGGCGATGACGCGCCTCGATCGGGCGGCCCGCCTCGACCCCAATGACCTGACCCTCCGCTACCGGAGGAGCCTGGTCCTCACCCGACTCGGCCGGCACGACGAGGCGCGAGCCGAGCGCGAGGCTGTCATGCGCCTCCGCGAGGCCGACGCCCGCCTCCAGGAGATCCGCGCCGACCTGATCCGCTCCCCCCAGGATGTCCGCCTCCAGGGCCAGGCCGCCCGTTGGCTCATCGAACAGGGGCACGACGAGGAGGGGGTGCGCTGGGCCGGGCAAGTCCTCCGGCACCATCCCGGCGATCCCGACATGAGCGAGCTGATGGCCAATTATCACGGCCGCCGGGGCGAAGCCGGCCTGGCCAACTTCTACCGGGCCACGGCGATCTCCGCCCCGATTCCCGGCCCGTGACGCGGCCTGGCCGTCCCGTCGGACCCGGCCGCGGAGAGCTGGCGGATCGGGGCGATTCGCCCGCGGGAAGGCTCCGCGACGATCGTCCCGCGCCGGCGGTTCCACGCCTCCGGCCTCGGAAACCTCCCCGGCCGCTCGACGGCGCGGGCCGTCCGCCGCGAGTCAGGCCCGCCCCAACGCCCGCGCGATACCCAGTTGCAGGATGATCTGCAACGCCTTCACGGCCTCGCCCTTATTGATCTTCGACGCGCCAGCGCGGCGGTTCTCGAACAGGATGGGGGTCTCGCCGAATGTGCAGCCAACCTGGCGGCAGCGGAAAAGGATCTCTTCCATGAACGAGTAGCCGCGCGAGCGGATGGCGTCGAAGTCGATCCGCGCGAGCTTTGAGACCCGGTAGCAGCGGAACGAGCCGCTGTTGTCCCGGGTCTTGAGGCCCAGCAAGAGCCTGGCGTAGACGTTGATGCCCGTGCTCATGAACTTCCGCTTGAGGTTGAACTCCCCCTCGACCCCGCCGCCCGGCACGTACCGCGAGCCGATCATGACATCGTGCGTGTCCATCCCCGCCAGCAAGGCCGGCAGGAACCGCGGCGGGTGGCTGCCGTCGGCGTCGAGGTTCAGGAAGAAATCGAACCCGTTGGCGACGGCAAAACGCATCCCCGCCACCACGGCCGTCCCCAGCCCGAGCTTGCCCGCGCGGTGGATGACGTGGATCTCCGGCAGCTCCGCCTTGAGCTGGTCGGCGACCTCGCCGGTGCCGTCGGGGGAGTTGTCGTCGATGACCAGGATCGAGGCGTGGGGGGCGACCTGGCGGATCTCGCCGACCAGGTCGCGCAGGTTGTCGCGCTCGTTGTAGGTCGCCAGCGAGACCAGGAGCCGAGGGGCCCCGGCGTTCGATTCGGTGGGCACGTCCGTGGGGTCCCCGACGCGGAACAGAACCAGGGCGGCCCCCATGCCATCGGGGGCCAGACCCCGTGGTTTGTAACGCAAGCCCCGCGGTGGCGCCAAGGCGGAGCGGTCGACGGCAACGGGAGGAAAAGGCGGGCAGGGGAGGGGATCACGCCGTGGGAAAGGGGAGAAGAGCAGGTGCCGCCTTTTCGGGGCGCCCGGCCTTCGGGTCCATTGAAAGGCCCTCAGGCAAGGTCAACCGCCGTTGTGGACCCCTCTCGGGAAAGAGGGAGGGATCTGGGAGCACCAGACGGACACTCGGCGACACCTGCTCTTCACCAACGGCGGCGACCCAGGCCGTCCGGAGATGGGCGACCGCGGGCCACTATTCCAACATTCGACCCATCAGAGCCCGCCTCATCACTCTATCCCCACGGATCGCGGATTTGTGGGGAATCTTTCGCGTGGGTGGGACAGGCGGTCTGGGGAGGCAATCCCCTTTCGGAGGCTGACGGGAAAACGCGCTCGCGGTTCCCTAGAGAAAATCGCTCGCCCCACGGCCGTAAAAGCGGGCGATTCGCGCAGGGTGGGCTTACTGCGTATCTCCCAGGCTCCTGAGGGATTCCGCGTCGGTGACGGCCCGCTTCAGGCGTGAGAAGAGCTGGCTGTAGGGGGCGAAATCCTGCGACGGGTGCGACTGGACGAGAGGCGGGTCCTCGTCCTGGGAGTCGTCGTCGGGCGCGATGGGGGGGGCCGAGACCTCGGCGATCGCCGGTTGCCGGCCCTGGTTGCGGGCCCACTCGTCCCAGGCTTGCAAGGCGGCGTAGTGGTCACGGACCGGCTCGTCCTCGCCGGCCCCTTCCGAAGATTCCTCGACGGCGGTCTCGGTCTCGGCGGGGAGGAGCATCGGGCTCGGGGCCGCGGCCGGCTCGTCTTCGAGTTCGGGCCCTGCCCAGCCGACTTCGATCAGGCCCTCCTCGATGCGCAGAGGCGGGCGATCCGCACCCAGTCGCGGCCGAACGGGTGGCTCGCTCGCCGTGGCTGCTGGTTCGAGCAGGCGTTGGGGTGCGGGAGTGCGAGCACCGAGACGGGCGTCGCCGGGGCGAGGCGCGCCGGCGTTCGCCAGGCGGAGGAGGCGGCGGGGGTTGCCGCCAGCCTCCCGGTGGAGGTCGTCGACCTCGGCACGCGACCAGGAACGGCCCTCGCGGAATCGCAGGAGGGTGAGGAGGTCGGCGGCCTCGTCGGCGTCGATGGGCCGCAGGTGGACCCGCGCCGAGATGCGGGCCGCCAGCCCCGCCAGGGAGGCCGTGTCGAGGCGCCGGGCCAGCCGCGTCTGGGCGGCCAGGATCAGACCGGCGAACCCGTCGGGTCGGCCCAGGCGATTCGACAGCAGGCGCAGCTCTTCCAGAACGTCGGCCGAGGCATTGTGCGCCTCGTCGACGACAAGGACCCAGTCGCGGCCCTCGACGGCCTGCTCGGCCAGGAAGTCGCCCAGCGGCCGGCGCGCCCCTTCGTCGGCGTACAGGCCGAGGCCGTGTCCCAGGGCGCAATAGAAGTCGGCGGGGTCGGTCGTGGGCGCGAGGTCCACGGCCAGCCAGCGGCGGGCGACGACCCGGTCGGCGGCCAGGCGATTGACGAGCCAGGTCTTGCCGGCCCCGGCCTCGCCGGTCAGCAGGATCGGGCCCGGCTCGCCGTCCAGGGCCGCCCGGGTCGACTCGATCGCCGCGGCCCGGCTCGGCAAGGCGTCCCCCTCGTCCCCGACGACTCCCCCGCCGCGTTCCTGATCCATCACGCTCCGCCTCCTCGCCAGCCGCCTTCCATCCGCGCATCGTCTCAGCATGGTATCGGACCTCCCCGTCAACGCTCTTGAGGCGCCCGAGCCCCGAGCCTCTCCCACCCCGCCCCGGAAATCCGCGCGAACCGGCCCACCCGTTCCGATGCTCTCCACGGCCACGCCTGAGCCCGGCCTCCCGCTCCTCAAGACCGAAGGCGCCAGTCTCATGCCCACCCGAAAACTCGTGTTGTCACGACGCTCCGAAACCGGACGAATGCCCGGCGTCTCGAATCCAGCGACCGTGGCGCCGATCGAACCCAATGGCAAGCTGGGTCGTTTTTCCAGGAGAACCCACCAGACCAGGTACTTGGCAGGTGTCTGGGAGGACGATTCCCGCGCAATCGACTCGCATTCTCTCCGCGCGAGACGAACCCAAAGGCGCTCTGGGCGGGTTGCAGCGGAGATACGCACGCTCTCCCCGGATCGTGGCAACGCCCTGCGAAACGAACCCAACGTCCAAACACCTCGCGAGGCCGTGGGCACTCCCGGCGCGTTCGCTCGATTTTCGCGACCGCAACGGCCCATGACCCCGCGCGAAACGAACCCAATCGGGGGTTCGGGCAAGGTGCGCGAGCGGGAGAAGGCGGCGGTCCGTGTGCGAAACGAACCCAAGGTGGCGTCGCGAGCCCGCGGAGCCAAGCCGCTGCCCGGCGGGTGGGCGGGACGTTTGCCGGTGGTTACAATGCCCAGCCGCCCGGATTTCACGAGACGGTCAATCTCACCTGGAGTTCCCCGTCCCATGTCCGAATGGGCCATCCGCGTCAACGATCTCCACAAGCGTTACCAGGGCAAGGACGGGCCGGTCGACGCGCTCAACGGCCTGGACCTGGAGGTCCGCCGGGGGGAATGTTTCGGGCTGCTCGGTCCCAACGGGGCGGGCAAGACCACGACGGTGGAAATCCTGGAAGGGCTGACCGCGCCGACCTCCGGCGAGGTCGAGGTGCTCGGCTTGCGCTGGGAGGCCGATGAGGCGGCGATTCGTGAGCGGATCGGCGTGACCTTGCAGGAGACACGCTTTCCCGAGAAGGCGACCGTCCGGGAGATGGCCCGCCTCTTCCGCAGCTTCTATCGGGACGGGCTGGAGCCCGACGAGGTGCTCGGTCGGGTCGCGTTGGAGTCGAAGGCCGGTGCGTTCATCGAGAACCTTTCCGGCGGCCAGCGCCAGCGGCTGGCGGTGGCGATCGCCCTGGTGGGCGACCCGGAGTTGCTCTTCCTGGACGAACCGACGACGGGGCTCGACCCCCAGGCGCGCCGGCAGCTCTGGGACGTGATCCGCGACCTGCAAGGGCGGGGGCGGACGACGCTCTTGACCACCCACTACATGGACGAGGCGGAGCGGCTCTGCGACCGGGTGGCGATCGTCGACCACGGCAAGGTGATCGCCCTGGGGTCGCCGGCCGACCTGATCGCGCGGATCGGCGGCGAGCACGTCGTGGAGTTCGCCGTCGGCGGCGGCGGGCCAGCGCCCGACCCTGCGGAATTCGCGGGGGTGGAGTCGGTCCTGTCGGCCCGCGCGGAGGCCGACGGGATCGCCCTGACGGTCGGCCAGCCGCATCGGGCGATCCCCGCCCTCCTGGGGTTCCTGGCCGATCGCGAGCGGCCCCTGGCTCGCCTGACGACCCGTCAGCTCAGCCTGGAAGACGTGTTCGTCGCCCTGACCGGGCGCCACCTGCGTGACGACGAGGCGGCCGACGCCGCCCCCGAGGACGGCAAGCGCCGCCGCGGCCGCAAACGCCCCCGATCGGCCTGATCTGAGAGCCCCCCCACTCATCCACCCGACCCCATAACTCACCCCAATGTTCCACACCGCGCCGCTCCGAGAGTTGTACCTGTCCCGCCTGCGGGAGTTCTACCGTCAGCCCGCGCGGATCTTCTGGGTCTATGGCTTCCCGACCATCCTGGCCATCCTGCTGGGGCTGGCCTTCCGCGGCGGCTCGGCTGAGAATTTGACGGTCGACCTGGTTGACGGCCCCGGCGCACCCCATGTCGTCGAGGCCCTGCGCCAGTTTCAGGCGAAGGGCCGGCTCGCGGGGCAGCCGGAGGTGCGGGTCCGCGTCGTCCCGGCGGCCGAGGCGGACCGCCGACTCAAGACGGGGAAGACGCCCCTGGTCGTCGCGCCCGAGACCTCCGGCCGGGTGGTCTACCGCTACGACCCGACGCGGCCCGAGGCCGTCACGGCGCGGGCGATCTTCGACGACGCCTACCAGCGGGCCCAAGGGCGGGCCGACCGCGTCGAGGTCGCGGAGGAGACCAAGACGGAGAAGGGCTCGCGCTACATCGACTTCCTGATCCCCGGCCTCATCGGCGTCAACACGATGGGCGGCGGCCTCTTCGGAATCGGCTTCCTGCTGGTCAATTTCCGGATCGCCAAGCTGCTGAAGCGCTTCATGGCCACGCCGATGCCCCGGCGCGACTTCCTGCTGGCGGTGATCGGGGCGCGGCTCACCTTCCTCGTGCCCGACGTGGGGACGCTCCTGCTCCTGGGCACGCTGGGCTTCGGCATGCCGATCCGCGGGAGCCTCTGGACCCTGGCGATCGTGGAGGTCGTCGGCGCCCTGGCCTTCTCAGGCATCGGCCTGCTGGTCGCCAGCCGGGCGCGGACGACCGAGACCGTCAGCGGGCTGATGAACCTGGTGATGATCCCGATGTGGATCTTCTCGGGCGTCTTCTTCGCCTCCGACCACTTCCCCGCCTGGCTTCAGCCGCTGATCCACGCCCTGCCGCTGACGCAACTGGTCGGCGCTCTGCGCCAGATCATCCTGGAAGGGGCGGGGCTGCTGGACGTCTGGCGGGCCCTCGCCATCCTGTCGACCTGGGCCGTCGCGACGTTCCTGCTCGCCCTGCGGATCTTCCGCTGGGCGTGACGCCTCCCCGGACTTCAGGACCGGGTGGCGAAAGACCTCGACGAAGTCTCCCCAAACGCCGCCCGCCTGGTCGACGCCGGCCATCGCGGGCATGGGCACCTCGTCAATCAGATGGCCGAGGAAGGTCGCCTTGGCCAGGATCTCCACGTCGAGGAACCGGGAAGCCGATTGCAGCGGGATCACCGTGAGTTTGTCGCGCCGGTGCAGCCGGCAGGGGGAATGAACGTCGACCGCCGGCACCGCGAAGAGCCAGCGCCAGGGCCTGGCCGCGAGCCAACGGCCCATGCGGGCGGCCGGGGCGAGACGCCTCTTGCCAATCACATGATCGCACGTGTTGATGGATTCGAGCAGGGGCCGCAGGTGCGCCTCGGTCCACAACCCGGCGGACGCCGAGACCAGGACCAGGGGTTGGGTCGCGCCCTGCAACCCGAGTTCGATCGCCCGGTTCCAGCCGCGGGCCTCCGCCAGGACGACGACGGCTTCGGCGTCCCTTCCGAGCCGTTTCAGCAGGCGTACCAGGCCCTCGGCGACCTCGTCGGGCGCGTGCGGGCCCGGCACGGCCACGACGATGACGCGGACCTTGGCGCCTGGCAGCGGGTCGCGCCGGGCATGGACCGCGAACGGGTCGTCGGGGATGTCGACGGGCGAGGGCTTGGCGGCCGACTTCGGGCTAGGGCTGGGCATCGGTCGCGATCCCCTTGCGCAACCGGGAAGGGCCGGGCGTACCGCCCCAGGATAGGCGGTGGCCCGGCCCCTTCGCAATGTGTCGGCGGCGGCTCAGCGCGGGGTCTTCTCGCCGAGAGTCGCGTTCACGGGGCCTTCGCCCGCGGGGGCCTTGTCGAGCAGCTTGTCCAGCTCGGCGGCCGAGCGGATGTTGCGGTTGCGGACGCGGCCCTGGGCGTCGACCAGGAACATCGTCGGCAACGAGATGATCCCGAACTGGTTGGCGATCTCGCCGTCCATCCCCTTGGGCTCCAGGATCTGCGGCCACGCCAGGCCGTTGTCCTTGAGGTAGGCCAGCACGGCGGCCTTGTCGGTATCGAGGCAGACGCCAAGGACTTCCAGACCCTGGTCCTTGTGCTTGGCCTGGACCTTCGCCAGCTCAGGCAGCTCGCGGCGACCGGCGTCGGCGGTGCTGGTCCAGAAGAGGACCAGGAACGGCTTGCCCCGGAGGCTGGCCGTCGCCACGTCCTCGCCGCCGGGCCCCTTGCCGGCCAGCACGATCGGCTTGCCCACGAGGTCCAGGCGGCGGATCGCCCCGGCGGCCTTCTTGCCGAACTCGCTCTTCGGGGAAAGCTCGACGAGCCTGGTGTAGTAGGCCCGCGCCTCCTTCTCCTCGTTGTCGAACTCGTTGAGGGTCGCCAGCTGGAAGAGGGCGTCGGGGACCTCCTCGGCCTGGGGATAGTCCTTGACGAATCCGTCGAGCTTCTTCTGGTAGGCGGCCTGGACCTTCGCCTGGTTCGCGCCGGGGTCGCCCGCCTCGATGGCGTTCTCGGCCTGGATCAGGTGGAGGGCGGCGTACGAGCCGAGCTTGCCGCCTTTCTCCACGTAGCCTTCCAGCGGCTTCTTGGCCGCGGCATAGTCGCCGGTCTGGTACATCGTCGCCAGGCCGTCGACGATCTGCTTGTCGTAGACGAGCTTCTGCTCGGCGGCGTCGGGGCGATTGTCCAGCAGCTTGGTGATCTTCTCAAGCAGCTTGAGGCGGCCGAAGTGGAACTGGTTCAGCGCCTTGTTGCCGTCCGCGGGGTTGGGGGCGTTCTTGTCGAAGTTGGCCAGGTCCTTGATCGCCGCCGCGAGCGCGGGGTCTTCGGGCTCGCCACCCTTGTTGTCGACCCTGCCGAAGACGAGGGAGCGGATCGTGTCACGGGCGGCGACCTGCGCGGGCGGCTTCTGCGGGTCGTTGGCCGTCGGCAAGTCGGCGAACTTCCAGGACTCGCCGACCTTGACGATCTCGGGCGCCTGGAGGTACGCCATCTTGGAGGCGTCGCCCTGGCCGTTGGGCGGGCCGGCGAGGATCAGGGCGTTTTCGTAGAGCATGAGGTCGCTGGCCAGGCCGTTGGCGGGATCGGCGGGCATGACGTGGGGGAGCTTGCCGTCGAAGAGGGTCCAGGTCGACTCCTTGGACCAGCCGACGAGGCCCTTGCGCAGGTCAGCAAACTGGGCCTTGCGGCCCTCAACGCCTTGCGCGGCCTTCTCGACCACCTCCCTGGGCAGCCCGGCCGCCTTGAGGTCTTCCGGCGAGGCCATCAAGGTCTCGGCCATGGGGAAATCCGCCGCGATGAGGGCCTGGACCAGCACCTTGCTGGCCTCCTCGGCCGAGATCCGCTTCCAGGAGGTGATCTTGCCCCCCTTGATCTCGGCGACGCGCGACCCGCCAGCGTTGAGCCATCGGCATTCGTCGAGGCTGCGGTCGGCGTTCAGGTCGTTCTCGCGGTAGACCTCGAACCCGTGCTGGTAGTAGCTCCACTGGTCGATGCCGGGCTTGCCGTCGCTGTCGACGAACCGCCGCAAGAGCTGGCCCTGGCCGTCGCGCAGGGCGAAGCCGATGACCTTGTCCTTGTTCTGCGGGCTGGCAACCTTCTCGACCTTGCAGGCGGCGATGGCCGCCGCGTCGGTCGGGTCGTCGATCTCGACCCCGAGCTGGGTTGGGTGGAATTTCTCCAGGATGTAGGCCGGCGTGTAGTCGGCCTTCTGGGCAACGGCCAGGGCTGGGAAGATCCCGGCCATCCAGGCCGCGGCCATCGTGGTCCGCAGAGCCCGCATCGGCGTCTCCTTTGTTCTGGGGGCCGGAGGTGGGGTGGGGCCGGCTGGCGACATCCTCCGGATCCTCGTCGTCAAGGATGGTCCGATTCGGCCAACAGGACCACCCCAAAATTCCCAACCGGCGGCCGGAACCCCATCGCCAGCGTAATCCCGCACGTCGATCTGATCGTCACGACCCCTTGCTTTTGGTTCCAGCATTTTGGGGGGAAGCCTCAGGAATCGCCATGACCCCACACTCCACCAACCCTCCATTTCTCCCGCGCTGGAGAGCCGGAGTGGAGTGGAGAGGACTGCCCTTGGCGCACCGCGGCTCCGCCTGTATGATCCTGGACCCTTCGCATCCTCACCCGGGGATCGTCGCACGTCGCTGATGCCGGCCGCCGGGCATGGCCGAAGAGAAGGGGTGCGAATTTCGGGGTCTGGTTCCGATTGCGTTGGGGACCCTGGGAATTCGGGCGATTCGATCGAGGCCCCCGCGCTGGCGTACCGGCGTGGGCCCGTCGGCCTCTCCGCCGCGAGTCGCGGGGAAGGGGCCGGCCGGGGGATTCCGGGCCACGCTCGGGCGCAAGAGGATTGGGAGCAGGAGAGGGCCTGTCCGGAGCCTTCTCCGACCTCCCGGGAGTTTCCGCCTCGATGAACGTGCTGAATTCCAAGAAGCCGGCCCCCACGGCGCTCGACTTCCAGTGGGCCGGGGCCGTCGCCCGCATCCGCCGCGGCCCGGTGTCGTCCCGCTCCGGCCGCCGCTCGGCCCTGCTGGGTCTCCTGACCTCCGCTTACGCCAACTCCTCGCGGGGCACGCGCCCGGCGGCGGCCGATGCCCGCCCCGGCACCTCCACCGACCGCTCCTGATCGAGGCCTTCGCGACACCCTCGCGGTGGACCGACCGAGACAATCGAGCCGCCGGCCTCCCGTCAACGTGGGAGTCCGGCGGCTTCGCTTTTCCCGGGCGTCCCCTTATCCTGGAGGGGCGGGGCAAGGCGCCCCGGAAACCGGCTCCGGGGAGATGGCCTGTGCGCCTTCCGATTCCGATTTGCCTCGCGACGGGTGCGATCCTGGGCCTCCTGGCCCGATGCCCCGCGGTCGGCGCCGGGCCGGTCGCGGCCGACGTGGTCTTCCGGGGCGGGACGGTGATCGACGGCACCGGCGACCCCCGGTTCGCGGCCGACGTGGCCATCCGCGGCGACCGCATCGTCGCGGTCGGGTCGTTCGAGGTCGCGCCAGGGGCGAAGGTCATCGACGCCACCGGCCTGGTCGTCGCCCCGGGGTTCATTGACCTGCACACCCACTCCGATGGGCCGATCCTCGACCCCAGGACTCGTGGGAACCTCAATTATCTGAAGCAGGGCGTCACGACCATCGTCACCGGCAACTGCGGCGACGGCGCGATCGGGGCGCGCGAGTACCTCGCCAAGATCGACACGCAGCACGCCGGAACCAACGTCGCCCACCTCGTCCCGCAAGGCAGCGTGCGGAAGGCGGTCCTCGGCAACTCCGACCGCAAGGCCAATCCGTCGCAGCTCGCGCGGATGAAGGCGATCGTCGCGCGTGACATGGATGCCGGCGCCTGGGGCCTCTCCACCGGGCTGGTCTACGTCCCCTCGCGATACGCCGACACCGAGGAACTCGTCGCGCTGGCGGAGGTCGTCGCCGAGCGGGGCGGGCTGTATGCAAGCCACATCCGCGACGAGGAGGCCGGGTTGCTGGAGTCGATCGACGAGGCGATCGCCATCGGCGGACGAGCGCGCCTGCGGGTCCACATCTCGCACCTCAAGGCCAGCGGTCGGGAGAACTGGGGGATGGTCGGCCCGGCGTGCGCGCGGATCGAGGCCGCGCGCCAGGCGGGTCAGACCGTCACCGCCGACCAGTATCCCTATCCGGCGTCGAGCATGCCGCTCTCGGCGATGGTGATCCCCGACTGGGCGCGGCGCGGCAACGCCTCGGAGTTCGCCAGGATCGCCGCCGACCCGGGCCGGGGCCCCGAGCTGCGCCTGGCGATCGCCCGCCAGCTTTCCCGGCGCGACGAGGGAGCCACGATCCGCCTCTCGGGCTATCCCCCGGACCCCACCCGCGTCGGGTCGGACCTGCTGACCATCGCTCAACGGGAGGGCACCTCGCCCCTGGAAGTCGTCCTGGACGTCGGCCGCCACGGAGGCGCCATGGCGATTGACTTCGGCCAGTCGGAACAGGATATCCGCAACGTCATGGCGCGGCCTTATGTCGCCACGGCCTCCGACGCGTCGGCGCACGCCCCCGGCGGGCTCGACAAGCCCCACCCCCGCGCCTACGGGACCTTCCCGAGGAAGGTCCGCTATGCGCTGGACGAGCAGGTGCTGACGCTGGAACGGGCGATCCGCTCCGCGACCGGGCTGCCGGCGGAGATCCTCGGCCTTTCCGGGCGTGGGGTCCTGCGGCCCGGCGCCTTCGCCGACGTGGTGGCGTTCGACCCCGCCACGTTCCGCGACCTCGCCACGTTCGACGAGCCGACGCGATACGCCCGCGGGGTCCATCATCTCCTCGTGAACGGTGTGGCCGTCCTCGTGCGCGGGAAGTACCAGCACAAGCTCGCCGGTCGCGCCCTCCGGCGGCAGGACGAGGGCCCCGCCGACCTGATTGTCCGGGTCGGCCGGATCTGGACGGGCGACCCCGAGAACCCCCGGGCCGAGGCCCTGGCGGCGCGCGGGGGGAAGCTCGTCGCCGTGGGCGCGGCCGGGGACGTCCTGCGATACCAAGGGCCCCGGACGGCGATGATCGAGCGGCCCGGCGAGTTCGCGACGCCCGGCCTGGTCGACGCCCACGGCCACATGATCAGCCTCGGCACCAGCGGCGAGGAACTCGACCTGCGCGGGTCGACCAGCGCCGAGGATGCGGCCGGCCGCGTCGCGCGGCGGATCGCCCAGGACGTCGGCGACGGCTGGATCACCGGCAGGGGCTGGGACCAGAGCCGCTGGCCCGGCGGCGCTTTCCCCGACGCCGCGACGCTCGACCGCGTCGCCCCCGGCCGCCCGGTCTATCTCCGGCGCGTCGACGGCCATGCCGGCTGGGCGAACTCCGAGGCGATGCGCCGCGCGGGCCTGACCGCCGAGACCGCGGAACCCCCCGGCGGCCAGATCCTCCGCGACCGCGACGGCCGCCCGACAGGGGTCCTCATTGATGCCGCCGCGAACCTGATCGCCCGCGTCGTCCCCCGCCCCACGCCCGCGGACCTCCGCCGTCGCATCCTCAAGGCGCAGGACCGGGCGCTCCGCGCCGGGCTGACGGGCGTCCACGACGCGGGCCTCTCCCACTCCGAGATCGAGGTTTATCGCGACCTGGACCGCCAGGGGGCCTTGAAGATCCGTGTCTACGGCATGGCCCAGCCGCGCGTTGGCCGCGAGAACCCCTTCCTCGCCAGGGCCCCGGAGCCGGGTGGCCCGAACTCCCGGTTCGAGCTGCGCGCGATCAAGCTGTTCGCCGACGGCGCGCTAGGGTCGCGCGGCGCCTTGCTGTTCGAGCCCTACGCCGACGCCTCCGACGCCCGCGGGTTGATGCTGATCGACCCCAAGGCCCTCGAAGCGATCGCCACCCAGGCCCTGCGCCACGGTTGGCAGGTCTGCACGCACGCCATTGGCGACCGGGGCAACGCCCTCGTCCTGGACGCCTACGCCGCCGCGCGGGCGGCGGTGCCCGAGGCGCGCGACCCGAGGTTGCGGGTCGAGCACGCGCAGGTGCTTCGCAAGGCGGACGTCGCTCGTTTCGCCGAACTGGGGGCGATCGCGTCGATGCAGCCGTCTCACGTCGGCGATGACCTGCGATGGGCCGAACAGCGGCTTGGACCCGCGCGGGCCGAGGGGGCCTATGCCTGGCGCTGGCTGCTCGACGCCCGGGTGCCCCTGGCCTTCGGCAGCGACTTCCCGGTGGAGGAACTCAGCCCCTTCGAGGGTCTTTACACCGCGGTGACCCGCCAGGACGACGCCGGCCAGCCCCCCGGCGGCTGGCACCCCGAGCAGCGGATCAACGCCGAGGACGCCCTCCGCGGCTACACGTCGGGCGCGGCCTTCGCGGGGTTCGCCGAGGACCGCCTCGGTGTTCTGAAGGTCGGCATGCGGGCCGATCTCACCGTCATCGACCGCGATCTCCTGACGGTCGAGCCGGGCGAGATCCGCAAGGCGAGGGCCACCGTCACGATCATCGACGGCGAGGCCGTCTACCAGGCCGAGGTCCCGCCGGCCGCACCTTGATCGGGCGGATCGCGCGGGACAATTCGCGCCAGGGTCGCCGCGAGCCAGGTCGCGTGAATCGCGGTGCGTTCTGGTGTGTGCACAGCCGGAACTTCCAGGGTCGGCGGAGGTCGGGCGCCCGCCGTCGCCTTGCGCCGTTGTCATCCGCGGCCCCCGCCGCCGCCAGGCCCAGCCTGTCCCAGCGGGGCTGCCCCGCCGCGAAAAATGCGGAATTCCGCGGATTTTTTTCCGCGAGCGACTCGCGACAAGTCCGGTCCCGTCCCTCGCGGCAGGCGAGTGGCGCCCTGCCGGTCTTCCTCTCGGATGCCGCGCGGGAGGTGCGAGAAATTTGCGGGAAATCAGGGGCTTTTTCATGAAAAAATGCAAAGAATTATATCTAATAAAACCATAGTATTCAAATTCTCTCATTGCATCAAAGCATCCCGACCCGGATGCGAACCGATCTCTCACGCCCCCCGAACGCCTGAAATTGGCCGTGCCACACCCATGTTCGACTTCCCGGGCGTGATATATTTCGCTAAGAACTGCGATCAGCGGGCGCGGCGTTTTGGTGCCGGCCGCGGGCGGTTTTCCCCCGTGAGAGGGTTAGAAGCGATGGCGGTGAAGAAGACCAGCAAGACCGGCGAGGCATCGGCCCCCAAGGCTGCCGCCAAGAAGTCCGCGACGACCAAGTCCGCGACCCCGAAGGCCGGCGAGGGGGCGACCCAGTCCGTCGCGTCCGAGACGCCCTCCAAGGCGGCCACCGCCAAGGGCTCGTCCAAGACCGCCCCTGCCGCTGCCGCTGCCGCTACCGGCGCCGGCGCCGGCGCCAAGAAGAAGGCCGCGGAGGTCAAGCTCAACGACCTCCAGCGCGACTTCCTCAAGAAGATCCACGGCGCGGGCGAGCCCGGCTACCGCGTCGGCCAGAAGGTCGAGCAGCGGACCATCGACGCCCTGGAGAGCCGCAAGCTCCTGAAGAAGGGCGCCAAGCACAAGGAGAGCGGGACCTACCACTACGTCCTGACCAAGGCCGGACAAAAGCACATCTCCACACCCGAAGCCTGAGCCCCCAGTTCGACCCTTCCCGGCACGACCCGGCTCGTGGCCACGACTCACCGATGCGCCCGCCGTCGTGCCCCGGCGGTGGGCGGATCGACACGACTTGCCCTTGCCCGATCGCGGGCGAGAGACTAGATTGCCGCACCCTTGCGAACCGACACTTCCTTCTTCTCCTTCCACACCCGACATCGTCCCGCCGAGGCCGGCGGGCGGACCCTGGGGCCCAATGGTCATGGACGGCCAGACACCGAGAACGAGGTGCCGCGCCTGGGCGGCAATCGCCGCGACGGCGCTGGCCCTGGCCCCCGTGGCCTGCTCCAGCTTCGGCGGCTCCACGGCGTTGAGCTTCATGCGCCGGGTGCGGGAAAGCGAGGACCCCAACAACCGCTACGACGCCTATCGTCGCCTTGCCGCGCCCAACTGCTACGAGAACGAAGAGCAGAAGGCCGACGCCGTGCGCGTCCTGATCGCGGGCCTGGAATCCGGCCGCGAGCCGCTGGCCACCCGCGCCCTGATCTGCAACACGCTTGGCGTCCTGCGGCGGCCCGAGGGGCGCGAGACCCTGTTGAAATCCACCGAGGACCCCGAGCCCCTCATCCGCACCGAGGCCCTCCGCGGGCTCGGCAAGGTGGGCCGGCCCGAGGACGCGACCCTGCTCATTCGCGCCATGACCGTCGACACGCAGGAGACCTGCCGGATCGCGGCGATCGAGGCCCTCGGCGACCTGAAGCCCGACGATCCTCGCCTGCTGGCCAGCCTTGTCGATGGCATGGAGCACGAGTCCCCCTCCATCCGACTGGCCTGCCTCCACAGCCTCCGCCAGATCAGTGGCCGCGACCTGGGCCGCGAGGCCGGCCCCTGGCGGAAGTACGTGCTCGCTCGCGGCGAGGCCAAGGCGACCGTGTCGAAGTGACCCTGCCCCGACCGAAGCGCCCGGGCAACTCGCGTGGCGGGCGCGGGCGGGGGCGTGCGAGAATGGACCCCTCGCGAACCACGGCGGCACCGGCCGTGTCGTCGCAACAGGCGAGGGGTCATGGATACGCACACACTGGAACTGCTTGACTTCGACAAGATCCGCGCGCTGGTCGCCTCGTACGCGGCCTGCTCGCTGGGCAAGGACGCCGCGCGCCGGATGCTCCCCCTGACCGACCCCGGAGCGATCCGCCACGCGCAGGCGCTGACGACCGAGATGGCCGAGGCGCTCGGCGCGGGGTTGTCGCCGCCCATGGGCGGCCTGCACGACATCCGCGCCAACGTCCGCCGCGCCCAGGTCGGCGCCATGCTCACGCCCGAGGAACTGGCCGAGGCGGTCGAGGTCCTGTCGGCAGTCGCCAACCTCGACCTCTGGCTCGGCCGGGTCGGCGACGAGTTCCCGCGCCTCGGAGCGCTGAAGGCGGGCGTGGGCGAATTCGCGGGCGTCTCCCACGCGATCCAGTCGTGTCTGGACACCCGGGGCAAGGTGCTCGACACCGCCAGCCGCAAGCTCTCGGGCCTCCGCCGCGAGATCGGGCAGGTCGAGGACCGCATCCAGGACACCCTGCGCTCGATGCTTCGAAGCGCGAACATCAAGCGCATCCTGCGCTATCCCAACTTCACCATGGTCGGCCACCACTATGTGCTGCCGATCGCCAAGGAGCATCGCGGCGAGATCCAGGGCTCGGTCCACCGCACCAGCTCCAGCAACGAGACGGTCTTCGTCGAACCCCAGGCGATCGCCGAGCAGTCGGCGCAGCTCTCGTTTCTCAGGGCGCGCGAAGAGAAGGAGATCCGCCGCATCCTGCGCTGGCTCAGCGCCCAGATCGGCCAGGTCGCCGACTCGCTGCTGGGCACGCTGGAGACGCTCGCCGAGCTGGACCTGGTCCACGCGCGGGGCCGCTACGCTCTGGACTACCGGATGACCCCGCCGGACTTCAACGAGGAGGGGAGGCTCGCGCTCCGGGGGGCGCGCCACCCCCTCCTGGAATACCTCTTCCGCGAGGAGGCTGCCCGCAAGCCGGTCGCGCCCGCGGCCGAGGGGGGAAACGAGGCGCCCACGCCCGCTCCCGCGCCGCCGCCCGTCTTGCCCCGCTCGGTCGTGCCAATCGACGTCCACCTGGGGCTCCAGTTCCGGATGCTGGTCGTCACCGGGCCGAACACCGGGGGCAAGACGGTCGCCCTGAAGACCGTCGGGCTGCTGGCCGTCATGGCGCAGGCGGGCCTGCACATCCCGGCCGGGCAGGGCTCGGTGCTGCCGGTCCTCGACGACGTGCTGGCGGACATCGGCGACGAGCAGAGCTTGGAGCAGTCGCTCTCAACCTTCTCCTCGCACGTGCGGAGGGTCTCGCAGATCCTGACCAAGGCGGGCCCCAGATCGCTGGTGTTGATGGACGAGATGGGCGCCGGCACCGATCCGGCCGAGGGCGCGGCGCTGGGGCGGGCGATCCTCGACGAGCTGGACGGAGTCGGCTGCCTGGCGATCGTGACCACGCACATCGGCGACCTGAAGACTTATGCCTTCACCAACCCCAGGGCCGAGAACGCGGCCGTCGAGTTCGACATCGAGACCCTGCGCCCGCGCTACCGCGTGCGGATCGGCGACATCGGCCAGTCCAACGCGCTCCAGATCGCCCGCAGGCTGGAGCTTCCCGAGCACCTGGTCGCCCGCGCGGCCAACTACCTGGAGCAGGGCAGGGGGGACAGCAAGCCCGACTGGGAGATCGTGCAAACCCTGCGTCGCGAGGCCGAGGAGGCCCGACAGGAGGCGATCGCCGCTCAGGCCGAGGCCCGCCGCGCGCAAGAGGCCCTGGCGCAGCGCCTGGCCGACCTCCAGCGCCAGGGCGAGAACGACTCGCGGCTCGCCGAGGCCCGCGCCTTGATCCAGCCGGGCGACCGCGTCGTCGTTCCCCGCTTCGGCTACGACCGCCCCGGGCGCGTCGTGAAGCTCGACCCACGCAAGAATCAAGCGGTGGTCGCCATCGGCCAGATGCAGTGGGACGTGCCAATTGCCGAATTGATCCCGCAGATGCTCCGCAACCCCGAGAGTCCGGCCAAGCCCCGCTCGGGCGCTCCCCGCAATGCGCCCCGGCTCGAAGATTTCGGCGACGAGGGGGCGTGAGGCGGAGGACGGCGAAGTCCTCCTCCCGCTCGACCCTCACTCACGCCGATGGAGCCGCCCCTGCTCAGGGGACGGCCTTGAGGAAGACGACCCCCAGCGGCGGGAGGCGGAGCGTCAGGTGGTGGGACCTGCCGGCGTGAGGTTCGGGAACCGACCAGACGCCGCCGGAGTTCCCGAAGTTCGAACCCGCGTAGCACTGGGCGTCGGTGTTGAGCAATTCCTTGTAGAAGCCCCCGTCGGGGACGCCGATCCGGTAGTGGTCGCGCGCCACCGGGGTGAAGTTGCACACGACCACGACCGATTCCCCGGGCCCCTTCCCGCGGCGCACGAAGGCCAGGACGCTGTTCTCCCAGTCGTGCAGGTCGAGCCACTCGAACCCCTGCCAGTCGAAGTCGATCTGGTGCAGCGCGGGCTCCGCCTTGTACAGGGCGTTGAGGTCGGAGACCAGGTGCTGCATCCCCCGGTGCGACTCCCACTGGAGCAGGTGCCAGTCGAGGCTCCCGTCGTGGTCCCACTCGCTCCAGGGGGCGATCTCGTCGCCCATGAACAGCAGCTTCTTGCCGGGGTGGCCAAACATGTAGCCGTAGATCAGTCGCAGGTTGGCGAACTTCTGCCAGAGGTCGCCCGGCATCTTATCCAGCAGCGAGCGCTTGCCGTGAACGACCTCGTCGTGCGACAGCGGCAGCAGGAAGTTCTCGGTGAAGGCGTAGATCATGCTGAAGGTCAGCGCCCCGTGCTCGTACTTGCGGTAGACGGGGTCCTTCTCGAAGTATCTCAGCGTGTCATTCATCCAGCCCATGTTCCACTTCAGGCTGAACCCGAGGCCGCCGAGGTACGTCGGCCGCGAAACGCCCGACCAGCTTGTCGACTCCTCGGCCGCCGTGAGGATGCCTGGGTGGTGCCGGTGGGTCAGCTCGTTGAGGCGCTTCAGGAAGTCGATCGCTTCCAGGTTCTCGTTGCCGCCGAATTTGTTGGGGATCCACTCCCCGGCCTTGCGCGAGTAGTCGAGGTAGAGCATCGAGGCCACCGCGTCGACCCGCAAACCGTCAATATGGTAGCGCTCCAGCCAGAACAGCGCGTTGCCCAGCAGGAAGTTGCGGACCTCGGCGCGGCCGTAGTTGAAGATCTTCGTGCCCCAGTCGCGGTGCTCGCCCATCCTGGGGTCGGCGTGCTCGTACAGGTGCGTGCCGTCGAAGTAGCCCAGCCCGTGCACGTCGCGCGGGAAGTGCGCGGGCACCCAGTCCAGAAGCACCCCGATGCCGTGGCGGTGCAGGGTGTCGACGAAGGCCGCGAAGTCGTCCGGCGTGCCGAACCGCGAGGTCGGCGCGAAGTAGCCGACGGGCTGGTATCCCCAGCTGCCATCGAAGGGGAATTCGTTGATCGGCATCAGCTCGACGTGCGTGAAGCCGGTCTGCCCGAGGTAGGCGACCAGCTCGTCGGCCAGCTCGCGATACGTCAGGAAGCGGTTCGCGTCCTTGCGTTTCCAGGAGCCGAGGTGGACCTCATAAATCGAGATCGGCGCGTCGAGCGCCTGGCGCTTCTCGCGCGCGGCCATCCATTCCGCGTCGTTCCAGGGGAACTTCATCACGTCCCAGACGACCGACGCAGTCTTGGGCCGCAGCTCGGCGGCGAAGCCGTAGGGGTCAGCCTTCTCGACGAGGTAGCCGTTGTGCCGGCTCTTGATCTCGAACTTGTAGACCTCGCCCTGGCAGAGGTCCGGGATGAAGATCTCCCACAGGCCGCCCGCGCCGCAACTGTGCATCGGGTGCCGGCGGCCGTCCCAGTGGTTGAAGTTGCCGATGACACTGACGCGCTCGGCGTTGGGCGCCCAGACGGCGAAGTGGACGCCCCGAAACCCCTGGTGGTCGCGGACGTGGGCGCCCAGGCGCTCGTAATTCTTGTAGTGCGTTCCCTCGGCCAGCAAGTGCAGGTCGTAGTCCGTCAGCACCGGGCCGAACTGGTAGGGGTCGACGAACTCCCAGGAGTGGCCGTCGTGGTCCTCGACGGCCAGGCGGTAGGGGAAGACCGCCTTGCGGTCGTCGAAGGTGTACTCGAAGAACCCGTCGGGATGGACCCTCGCCAGCGGGACGCGTACGCCCGTGCCCCCCTTGGCCAGGTCGACGACCCAGGCCTTGCGCGCCTCGGGCAGGAAGGCCCGAACGACCCGACCCCGTGTACCCCCGCCCTCGCCCTCGCCCCGGCCTTTGATCGCGTGCTGACCCAGCACGGTGAAGGGGTCCCAGTGCGCGGCGTGAATGATCAGGTCGACATCGGTCGGGGAGGCGGTCGGATCGGTCGGGAAGGTCACGGACATCGTCTTGGGCTCGCTCTCGCGGGGCGGTTGAGATGAGATGGGTCGGTCGAACCGGCGGCCGGGCGGATCGGGACGCCGAGTGAAACCCTAACCGCGCAACCCCCGCGGTGCAATCGCCACGCCCGCGCCGCGACAGCTCACCGAGGCCCGCCAGTCAGGACGACCTCGGCGATCACGGGCAGGTGGTCCGAGCCCAGGTCGGGGCCGACCCGGCAGCGGGTGAACTCCCAGCCGGGGCCGGCGAACAGGTGGTCGATCCGCGTCCAGGGAAGGGTCGTCGGCCGGGTGTAGCCGTACCCCCAACCGGCCCGCTCGAACGCGAAGGAGTATCGTGCGCGCAGCGGGTCGAGCATCGGGCTGTCGGCGGGCGTGTTGAGGTCGCCCCCGGCCAGGATCGGCCAGTCGGAAACCTCCGCCAGGCGGTCCACCAGCCCGACGGTCTGCTTGGCGCGCCAGGTGATCTGATCGCGGAAGGCGTCGACGTCACCGTCCGCGAGCCGCTCGAATCCCGGACGCATCGTCGGCAGGTGGACGCTGGCGACCACGAACTCGGCCCCCTCCGGCGTGCGGACCCGCACCCGGGCCACCCGGCCCTGGAGGCGGGCGTAGCTGTCCGTCACCGGGTCCCACTTGTCCTCGGGGTCCCACTCCTGCACGACCGGGAACCGGCTGAGGATCATCCCGCGCTTATCCCGCCACCAGCCCCTTGCGAAGTACGCCTCAAACGCCGGGTCAGGGTGCCCCCCCTCCTGGCAGCAGATCAGGTCGATGCCCTCGCGCTCGATCAGCCGGACGAGCCCCGGAACGTCAACAGGCGCCTGGCCGCGGTTGAACGTCATGACGCGGAATCGCGGCCCGGTCGCCGGCGCGGCCCACGCCCGCGCCACCGGCACCGAGGCGGCCATCAAGGGCCCGAGCACGACGATGGCCGTCGCCGCCTGGGACCCCCAGAGGTCCCCGCGGCCCCTCCACCAGGCCGCCGCCGCCAGCGCCAGCAAAGGCGCGAGGAACGGCCATCGCGGCAGGAACAGCGGGACCGTCGGCGGCCACCACCAATCCCCCCGCCAGCGGATGACCAAGAGCGTCAACAGGACGGTCGCCGCATATCCCCAGGTCGCGCGGGCGACCCATCTCCCGTCGCGCCGTCCCCGCGGCAGTCCGGCCACTGGCATGTTGGGTCGTCCCCGGCCCGTGGTTCGAAAGTTCCCCCGAGGCCGCCCCGGGCGTCTCCCAACGATACCGCCCGGGGCCCTCGCAGGTCGAGCCGTCCGGCGTCGCCGGCCCGGGGATGATCGCCGCGTCGGGGCGTGCTAGACTCATCGGGGCGCACGGATGATCCGTACCGCCGAATTGGAACCTGGCCCCGCAGTCGCCGGACGCCCCCCAATGCTCGCGAAGCTCTCGTCGTACACCCTGATCGGGATCGATGCGGCCCCGGTCGAGGTGGAGGTCGACGTGTCGGCGGCCTCGATGCCCAAGACCGTGCTGGTCGGGCTGGCGGAGGCCGCGGTACGCGAAAGCACGCACCGGGTCGAGCGGGCGCTGGTCAACTCGGGATACCGCCGCCCGATCGACCGGGTCATCATCAACCTGGCACCCGCGGATCTCAAGAAGGACGCTGGCGGCTTCGACCTGCCGATCGCGCTGGGGCTCTTGCTGGGCAGTGGGCAGGCGGCCTTCGAGCGGCCGGGGAACTTCGCGGTCGTCGGCGAGCTGGCGCTGACGGGCGAGACCCGGCCGATCAAGGGCGTGCTGGCGATGGCCCTGGCCGCCGCCGCCGAGGGTCGCACCGGCCTGCTCGTGCCCGCGGCCAACGCCGCCGAGGCCGCCGTGGTCGAGGGGATCGCCGTCTACCCGGTCGGCAGCCTCGCCGAGGCCGTCGGCTTCCTGTCCGGCCAGCTTGACATGGACGCGACGGCGCTCGACCTTGAGGAGGTCTTCCGGCAGCTCGTCCACACCGAGGAAGACTTCTCCGACGTCAAGGGGCAGGACTACGCCAAGCGGGCGCTGGTGATCGCGGCGGCCGGCTGCCACAACGTCCTGATGATTGGCCCGCCCGGCACCGGCAAAACGCTGCTGGCCAAGAGGCTCGGCACGATCATGCCCCCCTTGACACCCTCCGAGAGCCTGGAAACGACCCGCATCTACAGCGCGATGGGCCTGCTCAAGCCCGGCCAGCCGCTGATGGCGGCGCGGCCCTTCCGCTCGCCGCACCACAGCGTCAGTGACGCCGGCCTGGTCGGCGGCGGCAGCATCCCGCAGCCCGGCGAGATCAGCCTGGCGCACAAGGGCGTCCTGTTCCTGGACGAGCTTCCCGAGTTCAACCGCAAGACGCTGGAAGTCCTGCGTCAGCCGCTGGAAGAGGGCCTGGTCACGATCAGCCGCGCCCTGCGGAGCACGACCTTCCCGGCCGAGTTCGTCCTGGTGGCGGCGATGAACCCCTGCCCCTGCGGCTACCGCTCCGACCCCCGCCGGGCCTGCACCTGCACCCCGCCGCAGGTGGAGCGTTATCTTTCCAAGATCAGCGGCCCGCTGCTGGACCGCATTGACCTGCACGTGGAGGTCCCCGCCGTGCCCTTCGCCCAGCTTTCCGAGGCCCCGCCCGGCCCGACCTCCGCCGACCTGCTCAAGGAAGTCCAGCGTGCTCGGGGGCGTCAGGCCGAGCGGTTCGGCGGCAAGGGGCCCGGCGTCAACGGGCGGATGACGCCCCGGCAGGTGCGGAAGCATTGCGCCTTGCGGCCGGAATCGGCGTCGTTGCTGAAGGCGGCGATGGAGGAATTGGGGCT
>JAABUQ010003654.1_pt1 | contig 27656 bp, 19 predicted proteins | sample 5560001 | NCBI WGS metagenome assembly JAABUQ01 (sample SAMN10711888, study PRJNA513371) | rock metagenome | isolation source: Antarctica rocks | place: Antarctica: Victoria Land, Finger Mt nord | collected 2015-12-18 | reverse complement strand
TAAAATGAAATAAAATGAAATAAAATGAAATAAAATGAAATAAAATGAAATAAAATGAAATAAAATGAAATAAAATGAAATAAAATGAAATAAAATGAAATAAAATGAAATAAAATGAAATAAAATTAAATAAAATGAAATAAAATGAAATAAAATGAAATAAAATGAAATAAAATGAAATAAAATGAAATAAAATGAAATAAAATGAAATAAAATGAAATAAAATGAAATAAAATGAAATAATAATTAATTATAAATTATATATATAATAAAAAAATAAAAGTAAAAAAATATATAATAAATTAATAATAAATTATATATATAATATTTATAATAATATATTACTTTTGTAATAAAACTTTGTTAAAAGGTAAGAAATAAGAATATAAATTGTATATAATTTGAACATATAATATAATAATTTAAAAAAAACTTTAAAAATTATATAAATAAATAATTATAATTTTCTTTTATATATTGTATAATAATCGCTTTTAAATTATTAATTTCCGTTAATTAATATATATTTATATATTTTTAATTAATAATTTTTAATATAATATTTATTATTTTTTTCTATTTTCTTTTTTATAATTAATATTTATATAATTATATTTAAAATATTTAAAATATTATATAAAAAATATTTTTAATTTGTAATATTTTATTATTTTTATATTATATTTTTATTTAATTTTATAATCAATTAATTTATTTATTATATAAACGTTTTTTGTTTATAAAATAAACGAAAAGTAATCCTTTTTCTTAAAAACTTTTATAATTTACTTTATATTTTCGACTTTTAATTTATTATATATAAAATTATTTTTTATTATTATTCTTTTTATTATTATATTTTATTTATTAATTAGAATATTTGTAATTTTTATATTATATATTATTATTATATAACTTTTTTTTAACTCTTTTTCTTTTATACATTTTTTTTATTCAACTTCTATTTTATTTAAATATTATTTAAACTTTATTTGGATTAACTTTGAAAATTATTATTCTTTTTTTATATATTTTTATTATAATAATTAATTTATATTATTTTATATATTATTTTTATTTTAAATATACTTTGTAATTTCCTTTATTAATATATTTTTAATCTTCGAAATATTTTCTGTTCCTAATACCTTTATAACAACTTTTAACTTTTTGTTTAATTAATATATCGAAAATCTTATATTGTTTTTAAAGTTTTAAATCCTTTGCTTTATAATTATTATATATATCGTTGATATATTTTTATAATTAGTAATTATTATAATTTTTTTAAATTTATTTATTACCTTTTTTAAAATTTTTATTAATTTTTATTTCAATTATATTATATTTATAACGTTTATATAATACGCTATTACCTTTTAATAATAATAATAAACTTTTATATTATTATTTATAATATTAATATTTTATTCTTGTTTTATTTGGGTTTACAATTTACTTCGATTTCTTTTACTTTTTATTATAATTTTTGTTATAATTCGTCTTTTATTTTTATTATATTTACTTTATTTATTAGCTTTATTTTAATTATAAAAATTTTAAATATATTATATATAATTCCCTTTTTTCCTGTTAATATATTGTTAATAAGTATTTCTCTCTTTTTTTAAAAATAATCTTTTAAATCTTTTTAATACGGAAATCTTTTATTTAATTAAATTAAAAAGTTTTTTTTCCAATTTTATATATTAATTAATTAATTATAATAAAATTTTATATTATAAAGTTTTAATATATATTTAAAAAAAATATATATTTAAAAATTAATAAATTGGAAATTTTTAAAATATTTAAATAATTATTATTTTTATTCAAATTTGGAAAAACAAATTAAAAAAAGAAAACAAAAGCCATAATAATGGACAATTATACATAATAATATCGAAGCCTTTATATAATTTTACTACTTTGTTAAAAGAGCAAGAAAGCCACGGAACAGTAATTCAAATAATAGAAATATCAGTTTGAAAATATTTCAAATAAATAATGGAAAGCAACTATGGGACAGCAGTTCAAATTACTTCAATATTGCTTGAATTTCAGATAATTCCGAAGACTAATATACCGTCGAAATTGACATTGCAAACGACGATACAAATATCTATTCAGATAATGAAAAAGCGTCCAGCATGCTGCAGACAATATACTTTAAAGAAGGGTTGAAATCCTCGATACGGAATATACATATTTTTCTCCTTGCTCCCAAGATAAATGGCCTACCAATTATCAAAAGATCTGTTTATGGCTTCAACTAATTCGTCGATTTGCTCGATACTATAGAAAGGGGTATCTCAATGCTAACGATTATCGATGTTCTATTAACTTCCAAGGCGAGCCGTGTATTTGAAAGTAAACGCTGTATAACCGCGCGTACGCCCTAAGTATCAACTAGGCAATCCCTTGTTGCGTATAAGCTCCGTTACAGGTTTGAAACTGGTACAGCAGTCTTCAGTCCTTGGCTAGTAGTATTGTATACCGTTGCTTATACAAATATTAAGTGTCCTTGAGATTTTATTCCTCCGGCTTTGTTGTTTTTCATTTGATTCGAAGCTCAACGATACGCTTATTGTTCGATCAAGAACCTCCGCACCAGTCGCCGCCTTGCAAAGTACTACTCCTTCCCCGGCCAGCACCAAATAGCATAGGTACTAGCTTAGAGCTTCCTTGCCAGGTGTCCCCAATATATGGTGTCAAGTAAGGTTTTGAAGGGGCACCATAGTCTTTGGTGCAGGCTTTGGCCGCATCTGGTACAGTATTCGCGGGAGTAATTTGGTAAGAAGGGTCCACTTGTATGTTAGTAATGTTTGTGAAGACGACCGCAAAGCTCAAAAAATTACCTGTATAACATTTCCAAGCGCCTTTCTGATTCTTCTTGCCCTTATATACGTCGGCCGTACCGTCGTAGATATGCATATAATCTGGATAAGCAAGGTACTGCGTCATTGGGAAAGTTCCATTTGGCGAGTCTTTGTGGCCCCACAAGGATCCAATTTAATGTTGCACGTCGGATGAGAGAACAAAAAGATGTGGCCGGGATTCTTGTCGAGTACGGATTCCTATTGCACATTCTGGAGTCAGCGACACACTTCAAAGGTGTATGAAACATGATAAAGAGTGAAACATGTTCTAAGAATCTTCATCAGGCAGTTTGAAAGTCTCACTTGAGTACGAACATAAAGGAAAAGATTGAGGAATACGAACCGTTATCATGACAGCAACTGATGAAACGTCATGGCTTTTTTCAATCATGAAGTTCTGACAAGGTTGCAAATCGTTATAATGAAGATCGCTTGACACGAGCTCCGCCATCATTGAAGCACTGGGATTGTCGCCATAAACTGGATGATTACCACACCCTTCGTCGCTGAACAAGCGGATTGCCCAAGCAGCTGCATCGACCTTGGCACCTTTGTTATTAGGAGGCATGACCGAAGGCCATTTTTTGGAGTCGTTATTGCGAAAATCCTTGATCAGTGCCATTACGATCTCGTAAATAAAGAAAGGCACCATGAATACTGCTACCATGGCGGCCAAGTCACCGATCGCAAGTGCGACGTCCCAGAATTGTGCAGCGAGGGTACTTGTCCACATTCCACCCCCGAAGCCGTCAGCGCCAGTACCCAGTAGCTCTTCTACAAAACCTGTTCCAGTAGCGGTGTCTATCGCGCTGTCAACCGTATAGAGCGATTTGATTGTAGCGTATGTGAGTACGCCTGTCCATCCAAATGCGCCGCTGATTTTCGCGTTCTCAAGGTATTTGCTCAGTTGCGCCTGCTGCGATGGTGATAGACGTGTCTGGGAAGTCACGGAAGTTATTGTAGGACTTGGCTTAGGACTTGGCTTAGCCGAAGTGGCGACTGGTGGTAGGGCGGTGATCCCAAGTTGCGAGAAACAAGACGTGGCCGTATCGGGATGATACGTGCTTCTGATACCTAAGTCTAGAGTTGACGTCGGCTGTTTTGTAAAAGCGCATGCTGCGCTGCCCGAAGCCCCAGATATTGTAGGATATAGAACGTTGGTTGAAATCGGGTCACACCAAGTAGGAGGTTCATACCCGATACCAGCACAGGATGCCGCTGAGCCAATTGTACAATTTGCCCACGGAGCGACAGGTGCGGCTGTAGTTACTGGGCTGGAATCAACGTCGCTTAGAAAGGAAAATAATAAGAGCACCCAGTATGCTAGAGATAGAAACATAATGGATCAGTTTCCAGTACTGAAGAATGCAAGAACGTCGATCAAATCGCTTGTACAAGCTCGGCTTGCAGACAAAGTACGTAGGATGAGAGTAGTCGAAGAAGTCACGAAGACTCATTGATGAATTTTTCAAGTCAATAGGGTTCGGGATATCTTTATAATAATCAAGCTGTATTCGGTGTTTTGAGAAGGCTTAGACCTGTAACACCGCGCCGCAGACTGTATGTCCCTAGCAATACTCATGTTTAATAGAAAGATTCTTCAAAGAAAGAAAGTGAAACTGGTAATCACTGAGTAAATGGTGCCATTGATTTGACACTCGGTTACCTGATCCCAGCAACTAATTACAAGCTATAACAACTACCGATAGAGCGAAGCTCTTCTCAGTCTAGCGTCATATGTACAAGATTACATGGTCTTTATCTGCGGAAAACTCTGTAAAGAATCTACTTTGAAACGCGGAGACTTGTTGGTAGCAAGTATATTCAAAAGTTCCTCAATATATACTTGCTCGGCTAAACCTCCGAATCAGGAAATTGCTTGCTGCGCTAGCCTTACCATGGGCTGCGCCCCACCAGCCCACTGTAACAGCTGCTCGGGGGCCCAAATCGTCCGAATATCGCATTACAAGGGACAACTGTGCAAAATCTCAAACGAAGCGAGGCAATATGCAGTAATAAAGCAAAGTCCTTAAGTACGACATACGGTAAAAAGCGAAGGTTTTCCGTGTTTTACAAAGCTGGATCTGAAACCACTCAGCTGCCTGGCGTCTTACCATTCTTGTATCAGTGTTCTTGTACCTTACTGCCATTTCTGTACGATCACTTACAAGATCGCCAGCCCAGCGGCCTCGTCAGAACTACAACCTCGCAAGTTCTCAGCCTTCGGTGGTGGACTTAAATTTAGAAACCTATTTTGTTCGGTTTGAGCTCGGCGAGCATCTTACCCGTTCGAGTATTTGCAGAGAGCAGATCAGGCTTTATTGTAAATCTCGGCTGCAGGTAAACACATTGTACCTCGAACTCTTTGGTAAGCACCATACTTAAAGCCGGAAAACATGGTCCACCGTTATACATTAAAAGATAAATAGCGCCGCTTTGTATATTCTTCCTCGTAATCGAATTTAGATATCTACTAGACTCGAAGAGGCCGTCATCGTCTATAAAGGAGTGCATAAGTCTCATTTCAACTGTGGCACAAGCAATTGATATGAATTACTTGGAAGAAGAGGAAGCTGAACAAGTTGAAGAAGATACGCGGAGCTTTAATGAAGGAATGGGACCAATGCATAGAATTCATGGAGTCTACACATATATGGAATTCTCTCAAGATAAGTGTTGCAATGGAGTCATTGGAATCGTTCGAGGAGTCTGATCTTTGCGTGGTTCAATAGCCGTCGCAGCTGTGCCCCCGTGGTACCAGCCACACGAACATCACATTTGGCTTACAGGCTACTTAACCTACACGATCTCCCAAGTAATAAGACCTCCCACGTAGGCCTCTTATGCGGCAAGCCTTGCTGCCACGAAATTGCGCTCGAGGCCAGCTGTTCAATCGGGCTTTCCCTAACGCATCTTCATCTGTTGCATTCTGTACTGGAAAGTAGAAACCAAAAGACAGACAGCCCAACATGTCGTACGTATCCTGACTAATTTCTTCTCTGTCTGCAATGGTCTGAGTATACCATGATCTGTTCCTCCCCTTGATGTAATCCACGCATGTTCTGTACTTCCTCGCATGAGCCTGGCAGGTTGAAACACGCCCCTCATTTGCACAATGGTCTACCTTTCCTTTGGTCGCCCTATTGAAAATACAGCATTGTACTTTAGCTATATGAACGTTCCACATGACATACTTTGTAACCTTTGTTGTCCCCTACCTGAACTCCTTCTCGGTACTGGCTTCTGTCGCATGCTGAGCTAACCACCTTTGTCCGGTAACGAGCAACCGGCCGGTCTTTCTGGCGAAACCGGCTCTCCCGATGATGCCGGAGCAGCAGCCCGTGCAGCGATGGGCGGATCTCAACTAGAGGGCGGAGACACCACCAGCGGCAAGATCGCCAGCGGCGGAGCTCAAGATGAAGCTTTTTCTGCCGGCAAAAATGGCTCTGACCAAGGAGACAATTCCAAGTCCTCCGATCGACCCGTGCAGGGAGGCGAGAAAGGCCCCGACCAAGGAGACAGCTCAGAGTTCGCTGATCGACCAGTGCAGGTCAGTGGGCCTAAGGCTGGTGGAGGCATGCAAGATTATGCCGGATGTCTTGTTTAGGTATTCCAGGGAAACCTTCCCCAGGATTCTCAAGGCCACCTGAATTCAGCAATGGATTCTGCAAGAATTGCGGTGAGTTTCATAAATATTTCTTTCCTAAGCTTGCTCTCCAGCTTGGCAAGCCATGATCTCATTAAGCAGCCCGCGACTTTTGTTGGAACCCTTTACTAAGTTCTTGTCTCACTCAGATGGGCAGCTTCCAGTCCTACCTATTGGGCGGCCAAAAAGACCCACAGGCAGGTCCAAAAGAAGTCGACAGTGGGGAAACCTCGCAAGGCAAAGGTCCAGGTCACTCTGAGGAAGCCAATGATCAAAGCAGGTCAGAAGGCAAGAATGACGAGGAGGGTCAAGGGCAAGGGCAACAAACCAAAGATAGCGAGCAGGCCCAACGTGGTCAACCCCTCGAAAACGGCACTGGATCCAATCTAGAGGAAGATGACCAGCAGCCTGGAAATGGCACCGGATCTCATCCCGAGGAAGATTCTAAAGGCAGCAACCAACCCGAAGCTCGTGAGCAACAATCTAGAGACAGCAAGCAGCCACAGGAAGCTGGTGCGAAGGCAAATGAGGGAAGCAACCTAAGAACGAGGAAGATTCCGAAGATGTTACCAATTCCAAAGCTCCTGAGTCGGGTTCCAATGTCCAACAATCCAACGACAAGCAGAAACCCGCGAGCGGCAAAGGGGGCGATGAAGGGGGGCAGCCGGAGGGCAACGAGAAGTCTGACCAGGGTAAACAACCAGGAAGCCGCGAGCAGCCAACACCTCAGGGCCCCCAGAAGTCCGAAGACGGTAAGCTGCTAAGCGATGGCAAGTTGCCTCAAGGCGGCGATGATCTGTGAAAAGAGAATGAAGAGGAAGAAGATGGCATGAATGATGGGAAAGCCGACGAGAACGTAGAGCCCAAAGATGACCAAAAGCCCGGAAAAAGCAACGACCCAAAAGAGGGTGAGAAACCCAACGATGATCACGGTCCCAATGACAGCGAAGAGCCCAAGCGCGAGGTGCCCCAAAAGAACAGGAATCCTAAAGGAGAGGAAGAGGGAGAGGGCGGCAAAGAGCCTAACGATAAGGGCGAAAAGTCCCACAATGGTGAAAAGCCCCAAGACAGCGAAAAACCTTAAGACAAAGAGAAAGCCCAGGACGAGGAAGAGCCTCAAGATGATCAAGAGTCTCAAGACGGTAAGAGGGCCCTTGGTGACAAGCAGGACCAAAGTGGTAGGGATGCCGTTGTCGGCGACAAGCCCACACAAACCAAAAACCCAATCCGGAAGTTGAAGGACAAGATCAAGGGCAAGAAGGACGGCAAGATAGTCGACAAAGATGGCAGACCAGTAACGACCAAAGACGGTAAGCCTGTTGACCAAGTGAGCGACGACGGCGAGAAGCCACAAGGCAGCGAGCAACTTGATGGCGACAAGCTCGACTCAACTCCTGATGACAAGGCTGGCCTCAAGCCTGATGACACGGCTGGAGAGGAGGCCAAGCCAAACCAGCAAGATCATGTTGACGGTCAAGGGCAAAAAGACGCGCGGCCTATAGCGACAAAGCCGGAAACGAGGAAAAGCCAGATAACAACCCGAGAAAAGAAGTCAAGCCAGACGGACGAGATGGACGGGGTAATGATGATGGCGAGGGTTACGAAGATGATGATGATGGTGAAGGACATGAAGATGAGAAACCTACTGATGGCAAAGCCAATGCTAAGCCTGGTGACAAGAATAAGCCGCTTCCGTCCAGACCATCCAACAAGGCTGATAACAAGCCTGGCGACAAGACCGGCAGCAAGCCTAGTGACAACGCTGGTCAAGGACATGCGGCCGGCGAGAGAAACGACGAACCTCTGGAGCAAACAGAGCCAGGACAGGGCACAACGGATGAGCCAAGTGGTAGGAATAGCGGTCCTAAGTTTGACAAAAAAGGTGCCGACAAGCCTAATAACAAGGCTAGCCCAGAGGTCAACGGGCAGGACAATCATACAGAAACCATGAAAAAGACAACAAGCAAGACGACGAGGAAGGTGACGAGGAATCCGACGAGGCGAACGAGAAAGACGATATCAAGGGCACGAAAAATGGCGAGGAAGACAAGGAAAAGAAGGCCCAACCATCCGAACCCGCCAAAATACCAGAGAACAGGGCGGCGAGGGAGCAGACAAGAATTCAAACGCCGCTCAAAGTACCTGCTCAAATGAGGTCGATGAAACCAACGATAAAGGCCGCGACAGTATTGACTAAGGCAACGATATCGCCAAGGATACCGCCAGCAAGCCCGAAAATCCCGCAGGTCAAGCCCAGGACAAGACTAATAAAGGGACTGAGGCCAGAGAGGCTCAGGGACCGAAGGGGGTAGAGGCGGTAGAGGACACAGCTGACCAGGCGAAGGATGGCGACGCAAGAGCCGCTGATGGCAAGGCTCCAGACATTAGCTCCCAAGGTACCCCAGACGGTGGCTCAGGCGGCAACAGCGCCGCCGATGATGGAAAAGATGAACCGAAGAACACGAGCGAGGCGGGTTAGAACGGCGAGAAGGCTACTAGTGCCGAGAGCACCACCAATAGTGAGGCTGATAGGATTACGAACGGATTGTATGCAGCTGCTGCACAGTTCAGGCCCCAGGTTGGCCGGGCGGCGGCGACAGTCAATCAGTCGTACAGTATTAGTAGTGGTGGAGGGGGGAAGAAGTAGGGGTTGAGTGGAGGACTTGGGCGGGAAAGGCTGGAAATGAGAGAGCAACTTACTTTGGCTACGGATTGTTCACGCCGAGTGTTATATCGTGGAATATGTATACGTAGCATATTGGGCGTTCCCTGCCGTTAACATATAGTCGACAAGGTACTTAGCTCAGTATAGTCTCTTGCTGAATTCAAAGCAGAATTGAAGCAGAAAGCATGCCTTTGTAGCGAATTTCACCTACTCCAAGGAAGTTAACTTAACGAATCAGGGTGATGCAGGTGGGCTGAAAACCTGTCCAAGGGGTCTCCGGGTCTCGGGGTCAAAGCTTTTGCGGGATCAGCCGTCCGTCTAGCAGTAGACCTAGCGCAATCGGGTTGATATTGAGGCGTCGCAGGTACTACCTACGGCGATGTTGTTTTCGCTTGCGGACCTCGTCTTGTCTCATCAAGCCAACAAATTTTGTATGTCTGCCGTATCAATACTGTGTATAGGGAAAGGCGAATGTAGCGCCATCCTATCGCATCTGCCTCCCTAATGTAATGCGCTTATTTCACCGTCCATCCACACGCGTCCTAGCAGCGATATGCCTAGCAAGCTCATCCCTACTGCTGGTCACCTTTCTCAACACCTACTACTTCCACTCAGCCAATGACCCTGGCCATCATGATGCGCCATTCTACGTTGGCTGTCAGACTCTTGACGTTAATGCGCCGCGGGAGAATGCGACATTCCTCATGCTCGCGCGGAACCAGGATCTTGAGGGGTCGCGCAAGACGTTGATTTCATTGGAAGAGCAATTCAATAAATGGGCGCACTACCCCATCGTACTTCTTAACGACGAAGCCTGGGATCAAAGCTTCATTGATGGTGTCAGGGAGATAGCGAGCGGGGAGACAAACTTCGGCGTCATTGGGGAAGACATGTGGGGATTCCCACCGTGGATCGATCAGAGTCGGGCGCGAGTGGAAATGGATGCGCAAGCGGCCGGCGGCCAGTATTTCGGTGATAGCGCGAGCTATCACCACATGTGCAGATTCTACTCCGGCATGTTCTACGACCACGAATTGCTCCGCCCGTATAAATGGTACTGGCGGGTTGAACCCAACGTTCGATTTACGTGCGCTATCACGTATGATCCCTTCCTCGAGATGGCTAGGAGAGGGAAGCGATATGGTTATGTGCTGTCGCTGTGGGAGCTGGCTGATACGGTGCCGACTTTGTTTCGCAAGATCTCTGATTTCCGTAAAGTGAGGAAGATTGCTACTACCAGGCTTTGGAGGGCGATGATCGATTTCACGGTGTTACCTTGGCCATTTCGTCTTCTTCTTCGGGGCCTCCAGCACCGTGATGCAGATGGCAATCACTGGAATCTGTGCCACTTCTTCAACAATTTTGAGATTGCGGATATGGACTTTTTCCGCAGTGACCCATATCGCGAGCTCTTCTCGTATTTGGATCATGATGGCGGCTTTTATTACGAGCGAGTATGTCATTCCCCTCGGAACCTCTCCCCATCTATGCTTCTAGATACAACAACAGTCACATACTGATTTCCGACAAGTGGGGTGACGCACCTGTTCACTCTCTTGCCGCCGCTCTACTACTCGAGCCTACAGAAATCCACCACTTCACCGACTTCGGGTACGAGCACGCGCCTTTCCAGTACTGTCCCTACGTAACAAAAGAGGGTGAGATACCGGATCTCAGCAAAGCGGACTTGGATGAGCTGGAGGACGTGGGGTGCAATTGCGTTTGTATGCACGATTTGAGTGTACTGCAGCCTGTGTGTCTTAACAAGATGAGGAATGCGTGATGCTGAAGTTTGCAATTGGATAGGGTTATAAGCAAAGGGCATTGGCATTGTGGCCCAGGATTATAAGATTTGGCTCGCTTACCAGCGTTCTTGAGGCGGTCGATGATGGCCATCTACGTTCAAAGCTGGATTACAATCGCAAAAGCAGACACGGCTTAAGTCAACATGGGTGAATTTTACCGCGGTTTGCTGCTACAAGAGTCTTCGCAGGTGTCGTGGGGCAGTTCTGGAGTCAAAAAAGCCTATTAATTTGGACCTTCCACTTGAAAATGCCTGACATTCAATAGCGAGCGACGACAGAGACTAAGCCTAGGCAGTCGGTATTCATACAGTATGATGTCCAGCTATGCCTGTACCCTACCTATGAAACCTCCCTGGAATCTAAGGTCTCAACGTTATTGATCTTATTTTTGAGAAATGTATGGTATTCTCAGAAACGGTGAGAAACTTAAGTACTTATGCAATCACCTTCTTTCAGCGGCAATCTGTATCACTGTCAATCTCTGAATATAAGTCTTCGTTGCCAGCTAGTCCGAAAAGCGGCGTGCTTAAATTTGCATTACAATTCAGAAGTTGTGGGACAAAAGCAAGCCGTCGCATCAACACTGCGCTCTCCAGGGTTCTGGCCTATGTACAGCTACACTTCTCGTTCGAATAGTTTCAGAATATGCTGGTTTCCCGCAGCGACAGCCAGATCTAACGGTGTTCTTTGCTCCCTGTCTTCCATTGCAGGATCCAACCCTTTCCGCATCAGCCACTGGAAAACTTCAACACTCGCACCAGCCGGATCTTCATCCGTATAATCTTCACATTCTGGTTTTGACCGAGCGACTGCATGTAGCAAGCCTTGCCCCTTTGCGTTGATCATGAAAAAGTCGGCTCCTGCATCAACAAATACCGGAAGGCCTTTCAAACAGTCTATTTCATGAGGCATGAAAACAAATAGTGGGGATTCTCTAGCCAAATTGTGCGCGTCGATTGGAATCCCTAGAGACAAGAATTTGTCAAAGCAGTGTTTTGCACTCTCATCCCTCGTGATACATCTAGAGAGCAAGTGAAGGGCAGTGTTTCCCATTTGGTCGGTTACGAAGGGGTCAGCGCCTTTGGCGAGAAGGTCGTCGACAGCCCAGAGATACTGGTTTTGAAGGGCGTAGAGCAAGGCTGTCATACCATCCACATCTACATGCGCGACGAGTCGTTGAGCTGACAAGCTCGACATGAGGAGATTGAAGTCGCGGCGAAGAATTTTCAGGCCGTCTGAAAAGGAGGAGCTTTCACTCGATAGGATACACTGCAGAGCGTTGCTCTTTTTGTTGTTGACGGCCTCCACATCGGCGCCGTGTGCAAGCAGCAAATTCGCAGGAGAAGGAAGATTGCAGAGGTGCTCGACGAGCTCCTCGTCGCAATACCATCTCTTGCTGCGAGAGCACGCCGCCAGGAAGAGTGTGCGCCCATGGGAGTCCCGCGCTTCAATGTCTAGATTCGACATTTGCAGGAATGGCTCGATGATCCCATCACGATCGCAGAGATCATGAAGGATTCGATCGGTCTCGTTGTAGAATCTCAAAGGATCAGCACCACCTTGCAGCAGAGCCTCGATCACAGGGATCATCTTGCCTCTCTTCTCTCCAGTGTTGTGCTCTCCCCAACTAGCATAATGGATAGGGAAAGCGTACCGGCGAGCATAATCGTCTTCATCGAAAGTTTCAAGACTTTCTCTCTCCCCTCCAGTGTTGTGCTCTCCACTGGCAGCAGACTGAATAGATGAAGCATTCTCCGAAGTATCTCGAGTCTCCTTCCAAATTCTACGTCTGCTTCGTCCTCTTTGTATCTCTTCCGTGTCTAATAACCGCGGCGCGTTGCAGTCTATTCCAGAGCGAACAAGGAATGAAATCATGTCGACGTCCATAGCTACAACAGCGTCAAAAATGAACGGCCTCGCTCCTGCAGTCACATCTGCGCCATGTTCGATGAGGAGGCGGGCCAATCTTTGGCTTGATCCGGCTTTGTTGAGGCAGGTTAAGCTATCTTCATCTAGGATATTGGGATCCGCGCCTCCCCGTAGTAGTATTCCCACGCTTTTGAGACTTTTATTATCCACTGCAACTCGCAAGGGTGTCACACCTTTGAAATCTGTAGCATTGACGTTTGCGCCGTGATCGAGTAGATACCGAAGTGCTTCTGTGTTCCACCAATGTGTAGACTTGGCCAGAATATGCAGTGCTGTTACTCGAGAGCGATGATGATTTGAAACATCAACGGCATTGACATCTACACCAATTTTCTCCACAAGTACCTTGGTCACTTCTATGTTTGGAAGTGATCGCTCGCAGGCAATACGAAGAAACCGGCCTGATGACCTTGAGGATGCCGTGTCTTTCTCTTCGTTGGAAAGCATTAGCCGTTCATCCATGATTTCTCGATTGCACCCCACCATCGCCAACAAATCTGCATATCCCCATTGTGTCAGAGTCCTCAAGGCGGCCCTTCTCCCGGAAAATGGAGGGAGCAGGTCAATACACAGATCCCAAAAATTTAAAACTCCTCGTTCATCCTCTGCACGGAGGAGAATTTTAAATATATTGTTGACGTCTTCCTGACCTGTTTGAACCATATCGTCCAGCACAGTGTGCGCTTGGCTGCTCCTCAAACATAGATAACGCTCGAGATAGAGCTTGCGTGGCGACGTGCATTGCTTCATAGATCTACCGTCTTGAAAGCGAGTCCCAAACTGCTCTGATTTGTCTATCTCCGACAGCAACTCGTCAAGCAGTATTTCGCATGCAGAATCAATTGCACGATTTAGATGATTGTTTTTGGGGAGGTCCCCGAAGGTGCTTGTGGCCGGTGCAGCTCGGGTGGAAACATCAGCCCCATGTGCAATAAGTAGTCGAACGATGTAACGAATTCCAACGCCATCGTGCTCGGAAGACATTTCCTGCGTGAGAGATGAGTCAGGCGATCTCCTGTGATCTCTTCTTCGCGGTCGATGGTGGTCACCGAGCATCATGTAAGCTGCGTCCATAAACCTCTTCCTTTCGCCACACATGGACTCAAGATGCCAATGATAGTCATCTCCAGCGAATTCTGCGCAGGTATCAAGAGGTGTCATGCCCTTATGATCTGCGACATTCGGCTTTGCACCAACGCCAAGTAGTATCCTGACACTCTCAATTCTTCCTGAACGACAGGCGTAATGGAGAGCTGTTCTTCCCTCTCTGTCCACAGTATCGATCAAATTTAAACTGCCAATTGAGAGATATAGCTCTGTTAACAGGCCCACAATATTGCTTTGCCTTGCTCGACAAGCAATATGCAAAGCGGATTGTCGTTCACTGGTCAAAGCGTCCGGATATGCGCCCTTATCCAGCAATTGCCTCACGCGATGTTCTGAGAGAGTTGCAGCGACATGGATGGGACGGACGTTTCTGTTGTCAGTGGCGTTCACGTCACACTGGCACCTTGGACCCATCAGAAATTCTGCGGGGCCGGGTCTACGATCCCGATCAGAAACGCTAAATCCTACTGCGATGTGTAGAGGTGATTGGCCTAGATTGTTCTTTGCTTTTGCGTCTATGCCAAATTTCAGTATCAACTCGAAGAGCTCAAATTGCCCCTCACGGTGATAACCGGGTGTCAGCCGAGCGGCGTAATGCATTAGAGTATTTCCCTCAAAGTCACTCGTCCCTGGATCCGCACCGGCCTCGACCAAGGTAGAGATCACTTCAGAGGGTGAGCACTCGCACAACTGGTGTAGAATTGTTCTGCCGCTGTCATCTCTGTTATCAAGACGAGCGCCTGCTTTCAGGAATGTGGTGAGGGTGATGGAAAAGTAGATCGTGTCGCATTTCGGTAAGAGTGTCATGAGGACTGTATTACCTCCCGGTGTCTTTGCTTCTAGATTTGCGCCCGCCTCTGTCAAAAGTGGGAGAACCTCATCGAGGTCTTGCGTGTCTGTCATACAATGCAATGGCGTCTTACCATTTCTATTTCTAATATTAGGGTCAGCCCCGTTGTTCAGCAGAGCTTCAACCACGGTTTTCGAAAGATCACCCTGCAATGACAGGTGAAGCGGAGTGTCGCCATTCTGGTCTTGGGCGTTACAATCGGCTCCATATTCTCCCAATGTCAGAAGTCCATCAGTAAGCCAAACCTTGATAGAGTAATGAAGAGGTGTTCTGCCAGAGATGGGGTTAAGGGCGTTGACTTCTGCGCCATGTTCCAAAAGAGACCGGACAATGGCAGAATTGCTGGTAGCCAGATGAAGCGGTTGACAGCCCGCGTCCGTGATTGCGGAAACATTTGCTCCGTTCTTCAGAAGGTCTGGAATAATACCCAAGCCTGTGCGATGACTGTAAACATCATTACGTATTGCTAAATGGAGGGGTGTGCTTCCAGTAGCGTCAGTGGCGTTGATGTCACTACCTGATTCTAGAAGTGAATCGAGAATAGCTCCAAAATTTCCAAATTCTCCACAATGACTTGATAAATCCCGGGTCAACGCATGGAGTGGGGTGGATTTCTCTTCATTGTCAGAATTTACGCGCCAGTGCCACCTTTTTCCAAACAAACTGTTGCATCTGATCCCAACATCAGCGCCGAGACTCAGCAATTTCGTTAGTAAATCCAAGTTGTGACTGTAGGCAGCCAGGTATACCAGTGTTTTGCCATCTGTCACCGTGTTGATTTGAGCCTTGCCGGTCTCCAACAAGGCCAGGACAATGTCGGAGTTGCCATACTCAGCTGCGCAGGTGACTGCGTGGTTGAGATCTTCGGGACTTAAATAGGGAATGAACTCTAACGCCGCCTCGGTATGGCCGTACTCACATGCGTACATGACTGCTGTATTTTCGAGTGCTCTAGGCTGATCGCCACCCCGAGCACGAGGATCTTTCGATGCCTCTGGCGCTTTTGGGTTGACACCGCTTTCTAAAAGAGCCTTCACAACACTAGCATGGTTGTGAAATGCTGCTAGGTGAAGCGGCTTGTGCCCAGCGTTATCGTCCGGGTCCAAATCAGCTCCATGCTTCATCAAAAGTTTGATGACTCGAGAATGCCCGTTTGCTGCCGCTTGGTGCATAGGGGTCCATCCATAAGAATCAACGTCATTGATACCATGACCCAACTCAATGAGATGTTCAACAAAAAAGGACAATCCTTCATCAGCAACAACATGAAGAGGTGTTGAGCCCGCAACATGATGACGTAGTGAACGGGTTGTGATAGCTTCGGTTATTCGAAGCTGCTGCCAAGATAAGAATTTCGTTGAATCGGCACTAAAAAGTTGATCCAATTGACGTTGAAGCCGTTTGTCTGCATGGCCAGCTTCTTTTGCGTGATAAGGCCAATAAGCACTGGCGTACCTGAGAAACGGTCTTTGCATATATAGCGCAACAATCGGCGGTGGCAAGTTACCTATCCCGTATCGACCTAAGCTCTTCGAGTCGAATTCGAAGCCGTCATCCCAGTCAGTATTCAAGTATTGGATACAAGTGATTGCCATTTCGACGTGGCTGGTTGCAGGATCTATTGATGGGAATGAATCGCCTTTGGTCTCGGGTTTGACTCTATCTAATTCGGTGAGATATTCAGTGAAGGAGTGATGGATGATGGACACAGTCTCGTCATCGAGTATTTCGAGAAGAGGTCCACATGCTATTCTAATTACCGATTTCGTACTTGCTGAGCTTCTCAACGAAGTTGCATCAAGGTCAACGCTGAACTTGTTTGGGAGCGAGTCCACCATAGCAGCAATCTCGAGGAGTCGCAGAGGTCGGCAAGAGTGTGTGACCCATCGCAGTAGCTCAAGCTGCAGAGGCTGTGAGACACCACTGCGAACAGAATGATCATTGAGCATCTTCGTGTACATCTCAGCTAGGCAGTTCGGCATCCTATCCAAAGCTTTTTGGGCCCCCATTTTCTGGGAGAAATCGAATCCGTTGTGGGCCAAAATATCATCCATGGTTAGCTTGGTGTATAGAAAGAGGCCTTGAGATTTGGCCATTAATGCTTGACGGACGTCCATCCGAATTCCTTCAGGCAGCCCAGAGGCCGCCAAGTGATGCTCTACGTATATAGCAATATCTTGATCGACCAAGTGTTTGCCCAGTGTGATTTGAAGAATAGATTTGTTCTTAAAGATCTTCTCGATGCGTGGTAAAGGTCGACTAGTCATGAAAAGCTTGATGGTATCCGGCTTGAGCTGACCCAAGCCGGTCAAACGTCCAAAAAAAGAATCATTCCCCAAACTCATTTCATCCAGTGCATCTGCAATGCAATACACTCCCGGCAGGTTGCATAACGCTGTCTCAAGCTGGTGCCATAGCTCATCAACGGAAATGCTTTCCAATGAGCGACGTTCCTCCAGATATCCGTTTAGAGCTGATTGCAGCGACGGGCAGTAGATCAATAACTGTGCAATCCAGTCATGTAACAAAAAATCAGGAGTCCTGTTGCTTGCAATGATTTGTCTGAAGAAAAAGTGAAGCACAGGCCCTCGATCATCCTGTGACAGGTCGGAGACAAGGCGAGCGGCAATGACCGACTTTCCAGCACCAGGAATCGCCTTCATCCACAGCGTGCCATTGGTCTTCGAAGTCTTCCATTCTTGGTATTGCGGCTCTCTCTTCCACGTTCCTGTACCCGGAGCGGAAGAGAGGAAGTGCCGCTTGTATTCACTGGATTCGGTGGAGTAATCTGTTGGCTGAAGCCATGTGCGGATTTCCTCAATCTGATCGAGTGGAAGAGGGAGAAGACCTGTCGCATCAGTACCGGCGACATCCTCATCACCTAGCACAACAAAGTCGTGTTCTGGAGAGTCCATGTTAGGGAAGGCTTTCGATTCCGCGGGCGCTGACAGATCTTCAGAGTCTGTCTGTGCACGCAACACAGTCCTGTAATCTGGTACTCGAAAGGTTGTTGCATCTTACAAAATCTCGGGGCAAGGACTTCACGAGATCTAAATAGCGCTCCAGGCATGCCGGACCTGCCTCCAAGGCAGCAGACTCGGTCGTCATGAATGGCGTTGTGTCTGACAGTGCTAAGGTACATCCTTCCGGAAGTTGATTGTTTTGATTGGAGGAAGATGAGTCGCATTGCAGAGAGATGCACCCACTTACTAGAATATTGCTGGCAAGAAGGCAGTGTAAGGACAGAGAGGGGCTCAGCAAAAGGCGGTAAACAATGCTTTTCTTCAAATAAAAGGACAATACTTTCCAGAAGGACCACCCCTCGAATCAGTATTCGTACCAAAACCTGTCCTCCGTACGCCGAACACGTTCAAACCTTGAGAACTTCCTAGTGGCTTTGCCTAGAACCATTGCAGAACGGTGTGCGTAAAGTCACTTATAGCTGGCCTTATTTTATCGGAGTGGGTGGACTAGGGCACCGATATGACCACCCACAGAGTGCGGAGATTTGATGGCGGCCTTGTTGGATGCAAAGCATAGCATTGATGGATTTCTGCTACAGTCTGACTTATCTTCCCAGCCGGAGAATATGTCATCTTGGGGGATAATCTTGTGATACAGAATACTGCGCCTTCGTTTCGCGTATATATATGATACTGACCTCGTCAATTCTCCAGTGCCTAAGATCGCACCAATCTCACACTCTTCAAATATTCTATCTACCACCTTCTTTCAACCCCAATATTCGCAAAATCGATAGTCCGCATCATGCTAGGATTATCTCATCCCTCCAACCTCAACGGCGCCATCGCCTGTCTCTCGGTCTTCGCCGTACTAGCGAAGGCCGAGTTTATCCTCACGGACGCACAGATCCAAGGCTGCGTACTCGATATGAACAACGTTTGCGGATGCAGCTCCTCCAGTCGCACCCACGTCATCGCCCCCGGATATGGCAAGCACACGTTTTGCGAACAATTAGCGGCCGACAAAGTTCCCTCGGTCACACTGTCAGTCTTTGGCTGCCCGGGTAGTGCTACGATCAATTTCAACCCACCGACGCCGAGCTTGGGGTATCCGATTAGCTATTTGACGAATAATCACGAGTGCGGGATGGCCTGCGAATTGCCGCATGTGGAGCAGCTGAGAGAAGATGAAACGAAGTCGAAAGAGAGTACCAGATGTCCTTAAGCGCTTATGAGGTTACTAGTCTCATTTGGCCTTTGAGCTTTCGGGTGGGAATGTCTGTCGAAACGTAATGAGCCTTCTTTATCGGAGGAAAGCCGGGAGGAAGGTACTGCGTTTTCGAACGAAACGGGCGGAGGTGGGACTGTCAATTACACCAAATTTTTGCATTGTAATGCAACCATTATCCTTTGCAGACAGTTCGCCAGTCCTCCTCGCAACATCCGCAAGCTTTGCACATTCCGGTTGTTGTACAATAGCAAAGGTTTGCTGCTTGAGGGCAGATTATACCTCTCCGGCCTTATACATTGAAATAACTACACTTCAGTCAGCTCTTTCGAATTACGTCAAAAATGATGACACGGGCTTCGAAGAAATGAGACGAATTGATAAATGTTAGCAGTATCTTTGAAATATCTAAGGACATCTAGATCGAGTACTTTAGCCTACGCCTCACCCCAGCGTTCTCGCCAGTGGCCTTCCCCATATCCCTCGTGTAACCCTCGCAACTTTGGAAGACTATATGAGTCAATTGATTAACAACAATCTCACTACCTAGGATCATTCCATGCGGGTAAGAAGCGGATCCCCACCACCGACTTGCACTGGCAGCCTAGAGATTATGCAAGCATTGCTTGAGGGGCACACACCGCTGTTAAAGGACGCCATCGCTCCATCGAATCATTCTCCAGACTTCGTCAGTCCCGAACGCCAAGCAGATGAATAGCAATTTCCATCTTCATGGCGTTCAACTCAGGTCTCCCCAAAGTCGGCACGCAACAGAGACGCTTGCATCTGACCCCTGCTAGCGATGATCTGATTCTGGACACAGTAATTTCATGCACAGCGAGCAAAAGGAACGGGGAGTATCTCGAAACATTACTTTCCCATTTGACAAAGCCATAGGTAGCCAGTACAAATGAGAGACTGTGGTATTTTCTATGATTCCGCGACTACCTTGAGCAGATCAGGCACTGACCTGGATTGAAGATTGTGAGCGGAAATGTCAGATGCACTCAGGGCTAAATTGTCTGATTGATAAATAATGGTGCATAGCACCCTAATATACATGATTATGAGGTCCTAGATAGGTGGCAAATGAGTGTTCCTAGCACTGTTTCATACCAGTTGCTTCGCCTGATAAAGTGAAGAATAGGTGGTGTGATGATGGTATTTTGGTGGTATGATTAAGGGTCCAAATGACCCTAGAGAAAGCAAAATAGGATTAAGGGGAAAATGGGGGTGAAATAGGGGCTATTACAGCTCATAGGAAAGTATGAATGACTTAGCTCTCTCTCTCTCTTAATTGAGGAGATGAGCAGTGTGGTCCCAATTGCATCTTACAGAGTGCCATGAAAAGTACATAGAGAATCGAAAATGGGCGCCAGAGACTATCTTTGACTGGCTCGGAGTATCATATTACAAACATTTAGTGTATTAGTTCTGCCTCTTTTCAGATCTTGATGTCTCAGGAAGCTCCGAATATGACTGTGCGCCTCCACTCCCTGCATTCTCATTTTCAGGCAGCTCCACTGGTTGAGCATTTTCGATTGAACTGTTCTGCGAGACCAAAGACTCCCGTGTGATGCCAAAAGGACCGAGGGGAGAGATCGGCGGGGTCATTCCAATTTCGCGAGGACTTTCGTAATCTGGGCATTGTCTTTGTTCGGCGGTCAAGTAGGACAAGTCCAGGGTTGAACCCTCAAGCTCGGGATTATCAGTCTGAAATAGCGATCTGAGCGAGCGCCTGTTGTCATACATGGGCTCGACGTTGCTGTTCAGAGAAAATCGGGGAGAAGGACGTTGGGGCTGCCGCCGATGCCAGCGTAAGACAAGGAATGTAATAGTGGCGATTGCAACTAGGGCAACGGCGCCGCCAATCGCAGAGCCAATTATTGCACCTGTGGACGTGGAGCTGGAACCTGAATTTCCCTGTACGTTCGCCGTCCCTTCAAGATCTCAGAAAGTGGAGTCTTTTGATTCGATGGATAGATAAAGGATGTCTGAGTTTTGGTCAAAGAGGCCGTTGGTTCAGGTATAAGGAGCAAATCTGAAATTTGGTCTTCATATATGCATATGTGAAATGCATGTGCGAACATCTCCGTTTCAAGTGAGGAGACCAAAATTTCACTTGTCTTCAAATGTATATTCGGAATGCGGAAAGTTTTTCGTTGCGGAATTGGCTGCGGAATTGTGAGCGAGCATCTCCGAAATGCGGTTTGACAAGCAAACGAAGGTCGTGGCGCGATTGATATAACTTTGTCTAGGCACGTCCATGAAACGTTGTCCCTTGAGACGAGCTTTTACGAAAAAGATCTTCTGAGGGAAAAGAATAAGACTTGTTTGCTCGACAGAATGTTCCGTTGAAATACGATCCCCCAAGCACATTCCGTCTTTGTCTTCGCAAGGGAAATTCCAGCGAACACCGCAATGAGGAAGAACGGGCACACCAGAACCTCAAAGTCTTCTGTTTCTTGAACTATCTCGACAGGGGAACCTCTTAATCATGGACGGCCTTCATTCCATCGATCAGTCTTCGCATTTGGGAGATCATGTAATTGCCCCCTTGACACCACCAACCTCAGATTGCGAAACCCTCAAAGTATGGTAGAATGGAAGAATCTCTGCGCTTCCATTTCACCAAGAGATCTTGATTCTTCTTGGCATCACCCAGCTATTGAATTCGCATTGCTCAAGCACGATACGAGCATTCGACTTACCCGTGTACCTAGGGACCTATGGGATACCGAAACGTTCGCAGCGTCATTGTCCTCCAATCATAGGACCCCTCCTATGGGATGAGGAGCTATGGTGTAAGGCGAAGATAATTGTGTCTCTGAAAGTAATTTGTGTGATTTTCCTGCATTGGCGATTCATTGTTAGTGCCTAGCGATAGACATGTAGCGAATAAAGAAATCCAGGTACAAGTTCAAAAGCGAGATCGGGGCCATTCAACGCCAGAGAAAGAAGTAGTGGAGTGCTTCGAAATCATGGTAATGAATGTCAATGCGTGAGATGTTGGATTAGTCGAATCGTCTTTATAAAGCGCGCCTTTATCTCCGCGGGGTTCACCCGTAATTTATCGCAATGTCCGGTATTACGGCATACGATGAGGCCAACTTGGTCATAATCCAAACTGGAATTTGGCTTATCTTCTTATCTCTCTTAATATCCATTTTTCCTGTTCTGTTTATTTATTCTCGTACTATATATATACGATCCAGTTTATTCTGTTCTTATAATATACTAAATAAGTACCTATTTAAGCGTACCCCCCTATATAAGCTTTTTCTAAGCCTATCCCCGTTGAACAGGCCCCTTTAAGCAAATTCTTTCTGAACTGGCCCCCTAAGTTAGCCCCCTAAACTAACCCCTTTAAAGAAGCTTTCCTTAAACGGACCCCTTTAAACAAGCTTATTATAATAGGGAAAAAGCTTAGTTAAACGCGCTTACGCAAAAAGGAAGTCTATTTGGGTAGGCCTCCTTAAAGGTGCGCTTTGAAGGAGGCTTGCTTAGGAGATTATAAAAACAAAATAAAATAAATCGTACGAAATACGAGAAAAATTGAATGCTAAGAGAGATAAGAAGATAAGCCAAATTCCAGTTTGGATTATGACCAAGTTGGCCTTATCGTGTGCCGTAGGTATGAGACTCTCGAACGCGGTGTAATAAACCTTTAGCTCGGCCTATCGAAATCTTTCTAATACGATTTCTCTTCCGTCTCCTGCCTCCAAACAAAATGCAATTCCTCCTATCTGCATTTCGAATCCCTCAATGTAGACGTCTCACATTCTTTGCCAGATTGGATCTGGCTGAGACAGTCGAAAGGTGTCTCATCTCCTCGACTTGTAATCATTTGCACCGATCGTTGGTCTAGTCTGGTCTTCGAAATGGCAAGCTCGTACATTTGTATCCGTTGCCAGTGCGCAAAGCTACCTTCCTTAAAAACCAAGCACTTGAACTGCTCCTCAAATTTTTTTTCGTAAAGCCGCTCGCTTCCCTTATTATACTTGAAATCCTCGGCAGCCTCCTCGTCATAGCCACCCCTGTGCGTCTAGACTCACCATGTGTTTATGGTAAATTTTGATGCAAGGTATCTGCTGTCTCACCTTTGGCATGCGTTCCGAGGAGATGGAATGTGGGCTCCTTTCCATGCACCACCCAAAATTTGGGGCTATTTAAAGCACGCCCTCTTTTGATTTTTTCCTGTGGGCTTCTCTTTGAATGACAGCACGCATCTCACGATGGCTTCACTTATTCTCCTTACTCATCTGTTGGCTTTTTGTAGCTTAGCATCTGCAACGTTAAGATATCCTGCAGGATTCAATCCTATCTTGCAGTCGCGTGAGGTTTGTTATGAAGATGATGTGCTTTCCTCTTTCAAATCCTATATATATGACTCCGCACCCTATTGCAGCTCCCTTTTGGGCATTAGCGACTCAACAACATTCCTGTCCCCGGTCACATCGCGCACGTAAGCGTTCTGCTATCCTATTGCTACTTGCTGGCATTAACGGCTGCAGAAATGTGTTTACCGTTACGGCAACAAGCTACGATTCTATCACTACCGTTACAGCCCCTCAAGTCAAAATCTACACGACAGAAAGCACTACAGCTCCTGCATTGCAGAAACGTCAAGATACAGCGTCTGCAACTAACCCTGTCGTCCTCGCCATTTCGGATGCATCAATAAACGCCACAATCGCAGCAAGCGTGTACAGTGCGTGTTCGTGTCTCAACCTGAAGCCAAGCATTGTGGTAACAAGATCGACAATCGAAACAGTAGGTTTGCCTGTTGCTACATATATTCCAGCAAGAAGCTTACGTTTCACTCAGACGAGAACGGTTGATGGGATCGATTATGAATCTGTCAGCACTTCTACCATATTATCTGGCACGACCACAATCATCATCACGGCATCGGCATCGGCGTATCCTACTCTCCGTCCTAATTCAACCCATACAGCCTCGCCATCAAGTTCAGGGCCCCTGATATCTGATAATGGTACATCTACAAGCACTGGGGCTCTTGGGCTTACGGGTTTCCTATCTGGAACAGGATCTCTCCCGACCAACGCTACTACCAGGTCAGTATTCATTTCAACAAACACATCGCAACTCGCGACAGGAAAACCTGGGGTTCCATACCTCAATCTTACTGCTCCGACAATTCTACCCACAGGCCTACCTACTAGCGGGATCTCAACAGTTGCTAGTGCCCTATTCCCAAAAGCAAATGCAACTACAAGCTCCACACTTCCACTAGCGACATCCATCGGGCACGGCGGCTGTCCCAACGTAAACAATACCATTTTCACCACTTCAAACAGCCAAGTCTACCAGATCCAATGCTACAAAGAATACAACGGCCCATCGCTCTTAGGTCTCCAGGAACCAAATTTTCTGGCTTGCATCAACGAGTGCGACACCGTCAATGCAGGGTTCTCGCGACTGGTCTGCTTTGGTGTAACTTGGACGCCGTACGTCGCTAGTGGTAGTATAAAATGCAATCTGAAGGATCAGACAGGGCTGGGGACTTACACGAGCAATCCGTTGGCCGCGAGCGCAGTACTGCTCACTGGGGTACCTCCTCCAGTTGTTGGAGCGTGGTAAGAGAGCTTCACAATGCTATCAAGAAAATGTTGAGATAACTTGGCCGATTGGCATTCTGCTATTAGTCGCATTTTCGATTCTTCCAGAATGGTTGAGGTTTGAGTCCTTTCTGTATTCGTTACAGTTGTCGCATCGCTTAGAGAGCATCTAAATGGCCATGCTCAATGTGGAAGTTGCACGAATTGGCGGGTTTCACTGAGTTGCTTTATTGAAAATCATAGCGTTGAGTAGTCAATACAGCCTAGTGTTTATTGCATCTCATAGAAAGCGAAAGCTGGGTGGATGCAACGATTCGATTCGGAATTCGACACAAATTGCTCTCTTACGTCCCATGCGGTCATCATGGAGAGATATGTAATGCGAAAATTCATCCAGCCTTCTACACTCCGTCCTATGCCAAGGACTAGCTTATGCCATCAGTATGGTTCTTGAAGTTCGGCATTGTTGGAGGCACTGAGTCTTGGTCGAGGGTTCAATGTACTGGCACCAATATTACCTCCTAGTTACTTGTCATTTATCCGGTAGGGACTTGATCCGTGTAAACGTTATATGCCCCGAATGCAAGGAGCAAAGACAACGTCCATTCAACGTACACAAAGCGACAAAGCTCCAAAGAATTATTTCTTTGTAAACAAGAGACATTGTTACCAGCCGACAAAGAAGATAGACAAGACATTTTGATACGTCAAAGGAAGTCATGAGACCAACTATGGGCTCCTGAATAATGTTACTCTACTTAAACCATCCTTGGTCTGCAAACTTCTCTTTCCTCTTCAGCGCGCATTGCTCAATTCATTTCTCCAGGTAAGCATTCGTCTCCCTTTTCGGTACTTACATAAATATACAGGACTCTCAGTACGCCCGCGAAAATGTGTCTCGTGTCTGAAGTTGCGTACACTGCCTGTGCCCACAATAAACATCTTCTTCTCGAGGCATGTCCTTCGGTTTGGTCAGTTGCCTCGCAAAACTGCAATACCTATGATGAGCAAGTCACGCGCTCGATCCCCAGCCTCGAGAGTCCGTATTGCAGGGCCTGCTACCTGAACACATTGGGCAAAATACTAGACGATTATAAGTATAGCGCGCAGAGACTGCACAAGGAAACGTGGAACCTAGGATGGGATCCCGTGGACACGCAGGGTTCACTCCAAGACATCAAAGTCGAAGCCATCGAGGCTATCCGTGAATGGAAAATGGCTTGCGGTCGTGGTCCCCCTACCACGGCCAGGGACCCAACGGAGCAACAGCACGTGGAAACAGGTGAGTCTGAGCTCCTGCGTGCGAAGTTGACAAACCTTAGAACCATACTCAACGGAACAAAATCCTCGAAATGCCATGCCAGCAAAAATCCCACGAATGGATTGGGCGACTTTGACGAATGGCGGCAAGAGCAAAATGTCCAAGGCAAGCTGGATCAAGGGAAAGCCAAAGTCGATTGCGCAGGGGAAAAGACGCGGATGGATAAGCTCGAGACAGCCAATTGCATTGACAACATGAGGAAGAACACCGGCACCGTAACGAGAAGCTGGCGCTCACAGTGACAATCTCGAAGTCCTGGGTATAACGGCGGTGCGAGAGAGGGGATCTGTCGCGAGGAGGTGGTGAGCGTGTTCGAAATTTCTATCATAGATTAGAAATAACTCATCAATCCACAATTTACCACCCTTGATATAGTACTGCTTCAATTATAGTCTATGATTGAAACTCCCAATTCTCCATTGTTTTCGGAATGTTCAAGGAGAGAACATCTGGCCGCAGACATGATCTTTTCGATACGACGCTACCAGTAGCTTTGTACTGTACTTTACCATCACCGTTGAAGCTGGTGATTTTGGAACTTGGGCCCTTCAACATACAGCTGATTGTATTACGGTTGGCGGTTCCGCAATTTGGATTTCCCCTACCACCAATACCACGAAAAAGCTGATTACCCGATTGAGCTTAGCATAGAAAATTTGAAAAATTTGAAAATATAATAAATAGGGGAGCATTTAGGCCTAGGGGAATATATAAGGGGTCTATAAGTATACAAGGGAAGCATTTAGGCTTAAGGGGACGTACAGGAGAATATACGTATACAAGGGGAGTATATATATACAGGGGGAATATATATATATAAAGGGAGTATATAGGCCCTATATAAGGGAGTATATAGACCCTGTATAAGGGAGTATATAGGCCCAAATAGAGAGTATATAGGCCCTATATAGGGGAGTATACAGGCCCAAATAGGTAGAATATATAAGCCCAAGTAAATAAAGTATATAGGGCCAATATATACGTATATAGAGGCCCAAATAGGTAGAGTATATAGGGTTAATATATACGTATATATAAGCCCAAATAGGGGGAGTATATAGGGCCTAAATGCGTATATATATAGGCCCAAATGTATATATATACAAGCCCAAACGGGGGGAGTATACAAGCCCCAAATGGGGGAGTATATAGGGCCCAAATATATATATATATAGGCCCAAATAGGGGGAGTATATAGCCCCAAACGGGAGAGTATACGGGGCCCAAATGCGTATGTATATAGGCCCCAAATAGGGGGAGTATACAGGGCCTAAATGTACGTATATACAGGCCCTAAACGGGGGAGCATACAGGGCCTAAATGTACGTATATACAGGCCTAAACGGGGGAGCATATAGGGCCCAAATGCGCATATATATGGCCCCAAATAGGGGGAGCATATAGGGCCCAAATGCATATGTATATAGGCCCAAATGGGGGGAGCATATAGCCCCAAACGGGAGAGCATGCGGGGCCCAAATACGTATGCATATAAGCCCCAAATGGGGGAGCAAATAGGGCCCAAATAGGGGAACAAACAGGGCCCAAATAGGGGAATATACAGGGCCCAAATGGGGGAGCATAAAGGGCAAACGCACGTATATGTAGGCCCTGTATAACCCTGTGCGCTACCCCCGTTTAGGCCCTGTATGCTCCCCCCATTTGGGCCTATATACATGTG
>JAABUQ010003653.1_pt1 | contig 27663 bp, 4 predicted proteins | sample 5560001 | NCBI WGS metagenome assembly JAABUQ01 (sample SAMN10711888, study PRJNA513371) | rock metagenome | isolation source: Antarctica rocks | place: Antarctica: Victoria Land, Finger Mt nord | collected 2015-12-18 | reverse complement strand
ATGCCAAGACTCGAGTCAAAAAAAATCGAAGAATCGAATCACTCAAAGTAGTTTAGTCGATTACTATAAGTAGTTTAGCGCGAAGCGCGCTAAACTACTTTGAGCGATTCGGTTTCAAAAAATCGTCACGACTCGATCTTGGCGTCGGGTCGAGCTAGAGGGGTGATATCATAACTCGACCCAACGATTAGTCTAGTCGCTTCCTCGAATTGCCGATGTTTTAAATAATAAAGATACTATTTAAAGAGTAATATTTATTTTATCGAGATATAATTAAATTACGATAATCTTAGAAAATTTATAAATTTAAAAAAGCTAAACTTAAGACTAGCTTGTTAGACGCTTAAGTTAATTGTTTGTAATTTCAAAATCTTTTATTGTTTAAATTAAAAAAAATCGACAAATAAGTTGTTGAAACGTTTTAATTATAAAGAGATTTTGTTGTTAAATATTAAATTATTGTTAATGTTGCAAAACAAATTGTTGTTATTATTTAACAAAGATTTGTTAACGCAAAGCAAGAAAGAAATATTAATTAATTTGATTTTCGTATTTTAAAATAAATTAGCGCTATTGTTTGACAAAAAGTTGCTAGCGCAAAGTAAACAAAAAATATTAAATAATTTAATTCTTGTATTACAACTAGCAAAAGTATTTATTAATAACGCAAAATTTTTGTAATTATAAAGTAAAAAGAAGATTCTTAATAAACTAATATTTCTATTTTAACTAGCTAGTGTATAGATTGTTATTTCGAAAAAAGTAATTAAAAATATGCTAAAGAAATTGTATAAAAAATCTTAAAAATTAATAAGATTCTTAATTAAGAATCTCTAAATTAAAAATATTTAAGTCGAAAAGATTTGTATCGAAATTAAGAAGAAGTTGTTTTGTTATTAACAAAAAATATAAGCTCTAGATTAAAAAAATCTTGTTAAATATAATAAATTGCTTTATATTTTAAGAATACAACAATTAAAAAGAAACTAATTTGTAAGAATTATAATAACTCTTTAACAAGATATTTTGAAGCTAAGAAAATTTTAAGTTTATTTTAGAGAAAATATTTCCAGCTTGCTTGCGCAAAGCAAGTTAAAGTATATATCAAAATATATAGTATTTGTTAACGTATCAAAGTTTTCGTTATAAATTATATAATAAGCTTTAATTCTTATTTATTGTTAAAGTTTGTAAAAAAAAATTATTATAAATTTTGTTACAAGCTTATTGTCGAGCAAGTATTAAGAAATTGTATATAATTCGATTTTTGTAATAGTTAATTGCTATATCAAAATAATCAAGTATATATTTATAACTATTAGAATCAATATTGCAAAGTTAACAAAATTATTCTTCGATAAAATTCTTTTACGTTTTGAAACGCTAGCTAGCATAGTATTTAACAAAGAATTTGTTCTTAATAGTATCTTTTAATTTGCTATATATTTTTATATACAAATAAAAAGACAATTAAGTATTGTTTTTTATTCTTAAACAAATAATTTAGTTAAGCAACAAAATTAAAATTTTAAGCATTATCTTTGCACTTACATTGACGCTAAATAGACTAAATAAGTTAATTTATTATTAATAATAGAATTTGTCTATAATAATAGTTATTACGTCTTAATTAAAGCTTTGTCGTTCTATTTAATATACAATTATTACTTAAAGGTTTACTATAAAGTTGAGAACGACTTTATTAAAAAAAAGATATTATTAATAAAAAAAATGCGTAAAATAGCTTTATAACTTAAAAAAAAATTTAGCAAAACATTTCAAAAAAAATTGCATAATAGACAAAGTACTACAATAAAAAATATAAATTAAAGAACTTTATTGTAGAAAAATTAATTATACTTTCGATTAGAAATTTAAAGCAAAAGAGATTTAACAAAAAAATATTGTACAAATATATTAAATTGTTTAGAATTAAAAATAAAATTAAAACGCAAGTTTATTGTTTTATCTTGCTTAATATTTATCGAATTTATAATATTTTTTATATTTTATTCTTAAAATTATATTTGTATTGCATTAATAATAAATAATCAAAATAAATATTGCAAGTTTCGAAACTTATAAATAACAAAATCGAATAAGAAATTAAAGAAATTTTTAATAAAATTAAGTTAAAGAGACAAATATAATATAAAACTAAATAAATAAATTGAAACAAAAAATACAATTAATAATTAAGAAAAGAATTTTTTCTTTATAATATTAATTAGTTGCAAAAGAAATTTAAGAAGCAAATACGCAATAAGCAAAGACGTAAACAATAGCACAATATATATAGTAACAACAACAATTATATTAATAATGCTTAAATTAAATAAGATTATTAATGCAATATTGTTATATTTAAATATGCTAAAAATTTTCTTTATTTTGTTACTTATAGTATTAAGAATAATAAGATTGCTTATTATTAATATATAATTACTAAAAATAGAAAATATTGCAATATTAAATATCTATTAATTTATTTATTTATTTATCTATCTACAATGTTGTTTATTGTATTGTCGAGAACAACATATTATCTTCTTGCTCTCTTTCGAAGAAGAGCGCAAGAGAAATAACATTAACAATTTGAAATAATTCTCTAGAGATTCTATTAGCGATCTAGAACTTCTGGAATTGTTGTGTCAATATCTTAGTTCTAAAGTTATATTAGTAGAATTAGTTAATCCCGAGCAGACCTTAAGTATTATCAAAAATTTAAGAAGTACATTAAGCGTTACTCGAATATTACTTGTGTTGTCAAGATTTGTCGAACGCAATTTAGGAACATTATCTATTATGTGTAATTAATTACGCGCAATCAATTACGCGTAGTTAATTACGTAGAAAGAGTTCTCTCAAGATGCACGTTGCTCTTGCGTAGAAATCTTACAAATTGTTCGATTTTGTTACTTAAATTACTATAATATAAGCGAGTAACAAATAGAGACGTAATCGAAGTATCGCGAGAGTTTGTGCATATCTCGAACATTAAAATTATACTTTTTGTTAAGTCTTTTTTAACTTCTTAAATGCAAGCTTCTTGTCGTTCTTCAAGCGTTCTCGAGATTGGCTTCGAACTACTTAGGTCATCTTAATATCTTGAAATTGAAGAATTAGTTATTCGAAATGTTGATAAACAAATTAATCTTAAGATATAGAACGTTTAAAGTTGTTTCTACAATATTTTTATCTATCTTATTCTTCTTCTTATCTATTTTTTTCTTCTTCGAGAATTTATTTTATTGTAAAAAACTTATAAGCTAGCAAAGCAACAACAAAATTAAAAACATATCTTCTTTACTTTCTTTTTTTTTCTTCTCTCTTATTTTTATATCTTAACAATAAGTTAATAAGAAATTAAATATAAAGAGATTAAAAGCTTATTTTTTATTTATTTTTTATTATTGTATAAGCAAGCAAATTTGTTAGCTTTGTTGTTATTGCAATAATAACGTTTTTCTTCTTCTTTATTTGTAAAAAGCGTTCTTGTGTTTAAGTAAGACGCTTGTTAAGAGAAGTTATCTTTTGCTTAATATACTTAATTTTGAGTTGCGTTAAATTTGCAATTACAAAAGTATACTTTTACATACTTTGTTATTGCTTTATATTAGCAACAACGCTCTTACGCTTCTATTTTGCGAATATCGAAATAAAACATTTGTACACAAGCGTTCTAAAGTATATATACACAAGTTTCTCGACTCTCTTTTGAAAACGTTTAACAAATTAGAAAAATATTAGCAACTAGTTTTGCAAAGATACAAAAAAACTTATTGCAATATAATGTAAAAGCTTATAATAAAGAATTTTACAATCTTTGCAAATCTTTTTGTTATAAATCTATACGCGCTTGCTTACGCAAGTTATGTATAAAAGATTTTCGCAAACTAACGAAAATGTTAGTCAATATTGCAAAAATAATTTAATTTAATTGCTTATTCTCTTAATTTCTTAGATTGTTATTACGTAAGCTAATTATAAGATTATACATTAGTGAGAAAATTGATATTATACTATATATATAAGCTTGCGCATTATTGTCTTTTTAACAAATTATTTACAATACAAAAATATTATTACAATTAAAAATAAATAAGAAGAAAGAAAGAAAAGAGAAGAAAAACAACAATATTTATATTCATAATTTATTTAACGTCTACGCAACGTTAACTTTACTTTAAATTCTTATTTGAATTTTAATAATAACAACAATAAAGCAATAATTTATTATAAATTGTTATAGTTGTTATTACATTATTCTATAGATTAGATTGAATTAATAGATAAACTAATTTTTATTAAGTAAAAGACTTTTTTTCTCTTAATTCTTAAAGAGATTTAAAAAGATTTTTAACAAACTTTTGTAATATTAACGCTTAATAGACGTCTTTGTCTTTTGTAAGACTAGTATAGCTTCTTATATTATTAAAAACTAGTATTTTAAGAGAAAAGATAACTGTAATATTATAGCGTTATTAATACGCTAGCGTCTTAAAGTATAAAAAAGCACGTAATTTTAACTTTCTACAAAAGTTGCAAATAATTACAACTTCTCTTTTTAATTAGAAAGCGAAAAGTAGATTTATATATTATAATAAATATTAGATAGAGAGAAAGCTTGTCTCTTGTTGTTCTTTAACAAAAAGTTTTACTACTATTTATTTTAAATAGTTAGACTAATTGTCGAATTAATTTTCGATTCTAACTTTTGAAATTAACTCGATTTAAATCTTAAAAATTAGAGATTGAATTTGTCAAAGCAATTTAGCGCGCTTAACGCTACATCGACAATTTGAAGTGATTCTCTAGAGACTCTATTAGCAACTTGGGACTTTTAAGATTGTTGTAACAACATCTTAGTTCTAGAGTTATATTAGTAAATTTAGTTAATCTCGAACAAGTCTTAGACATTATTAAAAATTTAAAAGATATATTAAAAGTTATTCGAATATTACTCGTGTTGTTAAGTCGCGTAACGCATCTATCTATTTGTGTATTGTTAAAATCTACGAACGTACAATTAATTACGCGCAATTACTTATGCGCAATTAATTATACGCAATTGATTACGCGTAATCAATTACGCGCAATCAAATGCACAAGTATAGAAGATTCTTTCTATATATTATTCTTGCGTAGAAATTTTACGAATTGTATACAAATTACTATAATATAAGCAAGTAATATTAAGTAAAGATCTAATCGAAGTACTGCGATAGTTCGTACGTATTTCAAACATCAAAATTATACTTTTTGTTAAGTCTTTTTTGACTTCTTAAATGCAAGTTTCCTAAGAGACTTTGGGCTTTTCCCAAGCTTGTCTCGAGCTATTTGAGTTATCTTAGCATCTTAAATTTAGGAAGTTAGTTTCTCGAATTGTCAATGTAAACTACTTGTAATAATAAGTTAACTTCTTTGAGCAATTTGATCTTTCGAGAATTTTGAAAGATTAAATCTTAATGAAATTACGTAATATTTTTGATCTTTTGCGATTAGTCTACAAATAGTTAAAATATAATAATGCAAGTCTATTATATCTTATATCTTTTATATCTTAGTGCGTTAATTATAAGCAAACGTACTTGTAGATTGATTGTCGGGCCAAGTTATAATACCACCTCTTTGGCTCGACTCGACGCCAAGATCGAGTCGTGACGATTTTTTGAAATCAAACCGCTTAAAGTAGTTTAGCGCGCTTCGCGCTAAACTACTTATAGTAATCGACTAAACTACTTTGAGTGATTCGATTCTTCGATTTTTTTTGACTCGAGTCTTGGCATTTGCACGTGACATTTCCGGGTTAGCGCGACCAGTCTACGCACTTGCGTCTTACAACTTCTATATAATATCTAGATATATTTTTAGATTTCTTGTATAATATTTTATATTAGATAGATTCTATTCTTAAAATAAGCTATTCTTATATAAGAACAAAATATATTTAAACTTTGTTTAAAGTAATTTAAATATTATTTTTTTGTATTAAATTATTTTTGCTATATCGATAACTCTATTATCTAATATTTAGAATATATCGAATTAAATATTCTAATTATTTTGCAATATCTTTATTAACTCTTAACTTAAAACTTTGTTGTCTATACTTTAATAAAGACTAGAATAATCTATTGTTAATAGTTGCTTCTTTGTTGCTTTTTTGATTTAATTGTTTTTGTCAATATTAATACTTACAAAAAAGACTAAAAAAAATTAAATTAAACAAAGATTTGTTTGAAAATACAAATAGAAGATATATTAAATAATAAAAAAATACTATTATATGAAAAAAGACATCTAATAATATAGAGTAAAAGAAATTAGCAACAAAGTGTTAAAATTATCTTATTAATTATTTAATCTTGCTAATTATTATAAGTTTAGCTAAATAGATTGCTACAAATGTTGTATTTATATCTATGTTGTCTACAAATTAAAGAGTATTTAAAGTATATCAATAAACATATCTTTGTATTAACATTTATATCGATATTTGTATTGTCGACTATATTTTCTCTATATCGAATCGATGCAATTAACTCTAAATATCTCTATTCTTTAGATATTATTCTATCTTTGTTAAATTTGTGCAAAATAAATTTTGTTTCTTCTTGCTAGCATTTAGAAAAATATTTAGCATTTATAATTGTTATAAATATTTTATCAAATAGTTTTGAAGCTATTTTGTATACTTTTTGCAATATTAAAAACAAGAAATTAATTACTATAGTAAAAACTATTAAACAAAGAAATTCTTTGAAATAGACTATAGATTACGTAGCAAACGTGTTTAAATACTATTATTATAATTTAATGCAACAACATATTAACTGTTTAAAGAAATTATTTAAATTAAAGTTAAATTAGATAATAAATTGTTTAGACGATTTAAACAAGACAAAAATACAAAAATATCAAAAAAAATTTACTAGAAATTCAAATTATATAACAAAAGCAAATTAGATAAATATATCGATTTTGCGTTAGTTTATTGACAATATCACAAATAATTAACTTGCTTAGACTTTTATAGAAGTTAGAATTTAAATAAAAGTAGTTAACAAATCTAAAAATAATATTTATAAAACTTAGAAGCAATAAATTGCAACTGATATTTAGACAATCTTAAAAATAAATATAAGAGAAAAATATATTATAGTAGAAAAATATATAGACCAGAACTCTATAAAAATACAAGACAATATTAACAAAGCAATAGAAAAATCAATTGTATATATAGTATTAAAATCTATAAAAAATACTTCTACAATTATAACTACAATTGAGGAATTAAATACAAACAAATTGCTAGAATATAAAAACAAATAGAAGTTACTATTTTTAGAAGTCACAATTAAGCGCAATATTAAATAATATAAAGTTATATTGCATACTATTTCTATAAATATATTAAGAGAAAAAAGAATACTACAAGATTTGCAAACAAATATAAAATTGTTTAATAATATTTAATTTATTAGTAATTCAATATAGATATTATTAAAGATAAACAAAATATAAAGAAATATATTTTAACAACAATTGCTTTTAAAAAGAAATTAAATATATACAAAGACTAGCAAGAGAACTATCTATACGCGATGCTAGCTACGAACTTGTTAATATTGTTTGCGATATTTAGAAGAGTTAAATGTTCTGTATTCTATTCCGAATTGTCGCAAAGTTATTGTCGCAAAGTTGTTGTTATTACTATTTGTTCAAACTAGACTAATCGCAAAAGATCGAAAATATCACGTAATTTTGTTAAGATTTAATCTTTCAAAATTCTTGAAAAATCGAATTGCTTAAAGAAGCTAGCTTATTACTACAAGTGGTTTAGCGTTAAGCGCGCTAAACTGCTTTAAGAAATTTAATCTCTAATTTTTAAGATTCGAATTAAATTAATCTTAAAAGTTAAGATTGAAATTCGATTCAACAATTAATTTAGTTTAAATATACATAATATAATCGAAGCAACAATAGCAACAACGCGACAATATCTTATTGCTCAAACTACTATTTCTAACTACAATCAACTAATGCGAAAGAGATAAATACAATCGATATAACAAATTAACGTACTTAGATTGCAATTGTGTACTATATTTTCCAAATTCTTTTATTTATGTATATTAAGACGTACAAATAAAGCAACAACGCAACAAGCAAGCATTGCGTAAAAGATACAAAATAGCAATGCAAAAATAAATTAAAATAAATTAAAAATACTTTACGTTTTACAAAAGTTAAAATGTATAATAACTTTATACAATACATTTTACAAAAATTGAAACGCATAATAACTCTATACGAAGTTCTACAAGAGTCGAAACGCATAATAGCTTTATATAAAATATTTTATAAGAATTAAAATGCACAATAACTCTTCAAAAGTTCTACAAAAGTCGAAATGCATAATAAATCTATATACAAAATACTCTACAAAAGTTAAAGTAAAACGTATAAAGCGTACAACAACTTTTTAGAAATTTTACAAAAGTTAAAATATATAATAACTCTATATAAAACAAAGATTGACAAAGAGAGTTTTAATGCAAAGACTTTGCATATCTCTTAAAAATGCTTTCGAAACAACGCTTTTATATAATTGCGCAAATCTATAAAGAGAAACTTTGATTTTTTCGAAAAATTATTTTATTAAATATTAAGTACAATATTAACAAGAGAAGGCGTAAATTAAGAAAAATACACAAATTTTATGTTGTTAATAATAGATTCTCTTAGTATTACAATTATTACAACAAAGAAATAAAAAAAAAGCAAATTTAAATTTTTGATTTTTTTTCGATTGCAAATTATATAGATCTTGTATAGATTCTAACAAGTAATAAATCGAGTATAAATTAAAAAAAAATATATATATACAAAACAGTTCAAAAAAATTCTATATATATAAAAAAGATCTTAGATTAATAAAATACAAGAATGTCAAATTTTATATATAATTTTATAAATTCTAATTTTATAAATATTTTACAAAAGAATATATAAAAGAGATTAAATATATATATTGTATATTAAATTATATATCTTAAAGCTAGAAATATACTCTTTATATTAACAAACAATTATATATTTATTTAAATTTAAAATATATTAACTGTAAAAAATATATATAGCTACAAGCAACAAATATATATTTTATAATAATAGTTAATTAAAAAATATTAACAACAATCTATTGCAAACAAACAACAATTAATAATATCGAAAAACTTTACAATATTTTTAAACAAAAATATAGAATAAAAGAAAATTTAAATTCTATAGTATAATTGTATTAAAAGCAAATTTATTATTGAATTATATCTGCAAAGTATATTGAAAACAATAGACATTATACTAATTTAAAAACTCTAAATATACAATAAAAAATATAATACAAAACTAAATTTTTACAATTTTTTAAGAACTTGATTAATATATATAAACTATAGATTTAAAGTAACAATATTTGTATTTAAAACAACTATAGATATTAATTGTATATTAAAATTAAATATATTAGTAGATTCTAATATACAATTAATTATTATTTACAATAAAATTTTGAATAATAATATTGCACTACTATATATCTATAACAAAAAGAGTTAAAGCTTTAAGTTTTTTTTTTCTTACTCGATTTATTACTCTAAGAAATCTATGCAAGCTCTATACTATTAATATTGACGTCGCTCTAGCGCAACTCTAGCGCAACGCTTGCTTTGTCTTGTCGATTGCTTCTTATTAATTGTTTATTATACTAAAAAAAAATCTTTATTCGAGAACTTTATAAATTTAAGTTTTTGTTTCTTCTTTTATTCTTTTTAAGCTTTAACAATATTGTAACTTAAAATCAATTTAATAACTTAATAATTAAAATCATGCACAACATTGCAATAGCGTTATTGTATATATCTAGCAATTTTCTTATATTTGTTATGTTTGTTGTTCTTTGTAGTTCTATTATTTTCTATTGCTAATTAAAATATATTAACAATACGTGCTTTATTATTGTATATTCGCAATTGTAAATATAACAAGAATTCGATACTTCAAATATTCTTTGCTTGTAAAGAAATTAATTAAATTCGATTTTCCTTATTTTAAGTTCTGTTAGTCATGCATTGTGCGGCTTACAACAATCGCAATATAGAGTTAAACAATTAATTAAAAATTTAAGAGTTAATTTTCGATAATAAGTTTTATTTGTGCTCTCTATTTATGTTTTTTTTAAGCGCTTCGAACGCAACTATTTATAAGCGTTGTTCGAACAATAAATTTGCACACTTGCTATTACATAAATAAAAGTGCTAATTTGTAAGTATTGTTAGTTACTTTGTCGATTATTTCGTTTTTTTTTAATTCTTATATAACTAGATATTTAATGTAGCTCTAGACTTAATTCTAGTTTATATATAATTTATTTTGTCTTTTTTATTTGTTGAAGACGCATCTAATTTAGAGTTAAGCGCATAACGCTTACTATTTTAAGCGACATCTAGTTATTTAAATATACTTTATATATTTTGCTTATTTTGTCGATCTTCACTTTGTACAACTTAGCTAGTTGCTTTGCTTTAATTGTTAATTCTTTTAATTTTTTATAATATATAAGCGCTATGTCGACGTTTCTTAGACGCTTGCCTTGTGCTTATTTTGTCTCAATAATAATTATTGTAATTTTGTTGTTTTTGTTGCTCTTATTTAAATATATTCTTAGACGCAAATTTGTTTAATTGTTATTATATTTCTTTTTAATTAATTTTTTGAAGAATGCTATTATTATTGTTAATAACTTTATTTATAACAAGATAATATAAAATTGCGCTTGCGTAATTGTCGAGACGTCTAAATTTTGAATTATTTATTTTCTTTTTAGTTGTAACAACGTCGATTTAAGCTTAGATTTTCGATCTTTTTTTTTATATTACGCTAAATGCGCGTTGTTGTCGTCTCTATAATTAAACATAGTTTTCTTACATTTATGTTTATTATCAATTTTTAAATCAACTTATTTAGATAAACATTAATAGAGATAGTATTAATTTTTACTTGCAATATCTTTGTTAAGATTGTCTTGTACACGTTTATAATCTATCGAAGTATTTGTTCTTGTATCAATTTTAACTTAGCCATAATTGTTTTTTTCTCTTCTTTTAACTTTGTCAATATATATTATACGATTGTCTTATATAAAAGTATCGATCTCGAAATTGTTAAATATATATGCTTTTCGATTGCTAGTAAGAAGTCTTGAGTGCTGTTTATTATTATTTGTAATGCTTGTTATTTTATTGTTAGCTTTGTTTTAATTTGTCGCAAATGCAATCTAAATTGTAGCTTATTATTTAATCAAATTCTTAATACTTTTACTTGTTTAACTTTTACTTTGTAATTTGCTAATATGATATTTACAATTATGTTGTATCTTTTCGATATTCTTGTAAAGTAAATTAGTTTATATTTTTGTTTTGCGAACTTTAATTTATACTTTTGCGTTTACTATTTGTATCTTTTATATATCTTTAACAAAGTATAAAAATTTCGCATTGTTAACTTCTTGTAAATTAAAATATTAACGTTATTTATAAAGTTTGTAACGTTAACTTGTAATTTAATATTATTGCATATCTTTAATAGATTTGCATTATAAAACAAGTACAAAATTAATAATAATAATAAATTCTAAAATATCTCAATTGTTATTTCGCGCTTTACTATTATATAGTTGTCTATAATTAATATAATGCGCTTGTTTTTGAAAAAAAGTTGTTTATTTAAATAAAAAATTAAGTAAATACTTGTCTTTTTTGTATGCAATACTCGAATTAATAATGCGTTATATTATTAAACGCTCTTGTTATATTTAAACTTAGTAAAATAGCAACTTTCTTTTTCTACTTACTTTATATTGTATGCATCTTTTTTGTTATAAGTTGCAAAATTATGTTTATTAATCTTTGTTATCTAACTCTTATTTATATACTTAATAGAATTTTTGCTTCTTTAACAACGTAACGCAAGCGCTTTAATATTATAAACTCTAATGTTTTTTTAAAATATTTAGCAATATTATCGATTTAAAGACAAATAACTTTAAGTACTTTTTTTTGTCTAGTTTGCGCAATACTATTATAATAGTTCTTTTAAAGTATATCGATTGTATTTTCTTCTTAATATATTTCGCAAAAAGAGATTATATTTGTATTAACGCAATATTTACTAAATATTGCAATACTTAATTTATAACTTTGATAAATTTCGAGATTTTGTTCGAAACAATTTTGTATATTGCTTATTTAACTTTTTGTTTTGTAATTAAGATGTTATTTTTTATAAATAATATATAATTGTGATCTTAAGTATTGTTTATCGATATCTTTAATAACAATAAAAATTAATTTCAAATATTATTTTGATTTTTTTCTTAATTGTAACTGTAATTCTTTTGTATTCTTTTAAAGATAAGATTGCAACTTGCGCTAGCATTTTATTAATAGCATTTTAACTAATTTCGCGTTTTTAAAGAGCTTCTTATTAAAGTCTTTCGATTCTTATATTGTTAAGCAAAATTCGTTTCTTTTGTGCTTTCTTAATATCTTGTCTTTTTTGTTGCAAATCTTAACGTATTTTGTTTAGTTAATTAATATTTAATATTGTTGTTATAGATATCTTGTCTCTTTTATTGCTTGCGTGTTATTCTTAAATTACTTGTACTTAACTATTTTGTAAGATTTTGTTTATAATATAAATTTCTTTGTTGTCTTTTTTAGAGCATTAAACAACTTTATTGTAACTTTATTAATACGTCAATATTTTATTAACTTGTTTAACAAAGATACTAATAGATATTTGCCTAATATATTATAGAATTTTTTTATATTTATGCTCTTTTATTCTTTTTAAGAGCGTCTTGATAACTCTTGTTATATATCAAAGTTTAATATTGTTCTTATTAAAAGATAATTTAAGAAGTTTTTTATTTTGTTGTCAATTTCGCAATATGCTAACTTGTTAACTAAATCGATTGTTGTAAAGATTAAGTCTATTGTAATTTTTGTCTTTTAATAATTTCTTATAATAATATTTTGTAAAAGCGTTAGCGTCGTGCTAGCATTTCTTACAATACTTAACAAATTATTAGATAAAATATATTATCGAAAGTAGAACGAGCTCGCTTAAGAGAGATAATGCAAATTAAAATTGTCTACAATTATATTCTCTTCGAATATTATTATTGTTTGTTGCATTTATAATAAGTTTTTCTTATTGTATATTTTATTGTAACTTCTCGAAAGTAAATTGTATACTTTATGTATATTTATAGACAACGCACTAATAACTTTATTGTTTTCTTTATTGTTTCTTTGAAGCATTATTGTGCTTTAATTGTCGAATTAAGTTATAATATTACTTCTCTAATTCGATTTAATATTAAGATTAAGTTGTAACAAATTTTTGAAATAGAATTGCTCAAAGTAGTTTAGCGCGCTTTGCGCTAAACTACTTATAGTAATCAATCAAACTACTTTAAGTAATTCGATTCTTCGAAATTTTTTTGACTTAAGTCTTAATATTTGCACGTAACATTTCCGAGTTAGCGCAATTAATCGAATTGTACTTAAATTCTTAAAGTACTAGATTGCATATTAAATGTTGCTATTAATACATTTATTAATATAGAAGTATATATTTCTATTATTATTCTTTAGTGCAAAGTTGATGCAACTCGAATTATAGATTTTTGTTCTTTTGCAAAAACATTACAATTTTTGTATTATTAATATATTGTATTCTTGTATTTTCTTTTCTTGCAATAACGCTATTATTACTTTGTCTTTAAATTTGTAAATATTATACTATAATATTCGAAATTCTAGTTGTTCTATTATTAGAGTTTCTACTTAAATAACGTCTCTTGCATTAATATAATTTTTATCTTTTATAATAATATTATTTTTGCGCTAGTTTTTGTTACTTTGTTAATGCTACTCTAGCTTCTTAAAAACAAACAACTAAATAAAAGATTTTTCAAACAACTTTTTCTGTTTAGTTGTTCTATAATACTTTTTGTCAACATAATGTTAACGCTTGAAAAATCGAGATTTTTAATAATTTGCTTACTTTAAGTTTGCGTTTAATGCTTTTATTTATTATTGTTGTAAATATTGTAACAACTTCTAGTATTATAATAAGATTTCTAAGCTTGTCTTTGTTACTTGTTTTTATTGCGTAATAAAGTAACTAAATTTACTTTGTTATTTTAATTTTTTGTTTATTGATCTATTTCTTAAAGCATTTTAAATCAAATATTCGATAATTCTCTTTGCAAAAATTGTATTGCTAAGTACATGTTTACTTCTTACTAATTGCGCATTCGATTATATAATATTTCTTTGCGCAATATTTGTATTTCTATCTGTTCTTGCAATCGTATATAATATATTTATACTCTTAATACTTTAAATATTGTTATATTCTATATTCTCTATTGTAATATTAAATTTTCTTAATCTTAGATTTATATATAATTTCGAATTGAATTAAACAATTTGTTATCTTCTCGCTAGTTATTTATATTATTATTGAGACATACTTTTACTTGCAATTGTCTTTAATAAATTATTATATTTTATTTATTTTTAGATTTAGATATATTCTTGCGCAAGCGTTTTAAAGCGTCTTAAGTTTTTCTTTTTTTATATTCTCGAATATACTTTTTACTCTTACTTTGTGCATTATTAAATTAACGCGTTCTTAACGCAAAATTGCTATTATCAAGATGTTCTTTGCTCAAAAATTGTTTTGCTTCAATATCTTCTTATTGTTTTTGCATATTATTCGAAAGATTATTGTTCTTTTTTGTATTGCTTAACTGTTAATATATCTTAATACTTTAATAGCGCGCTTGTAATAACTAGATTTCTTATCAATTTTATAATCTCTTTTGCGTTTATTTTTTGCACTTTTTCGATCTTCAATTTCTCTCTTAATCTATACTACTATCTTTATATTCTTAATAAGCTTTTGCTTCGATAATACTTTAGTAACGTCTTTGCGTAATAATGTATACATTGTAACTAAAAATGCGTCTCTAGCTATTTTTGCTCAACTATTTTTTCTTTAAGCTCTTGTTCGTTTCTTGTTTTTCATTGCTCTCTCTATTTTATTTGTTACTTTTTCAAGTTTTTTCAATAATAAGTTGTCTTTATTTTAAGACAAGATTGTCGCAACGTCGCGCTAGCACGTATACTCATCAATTGTATTAAACGCAATTCTTATCTCGTTTCAAAAGATTATACTCTTAGCAATTGTTTTCTCGAACTTATAAAGTATTCTTATTTTTCTTATCTTTGTAATTATAGTCTTCTTGCTTTATTGAATTTTTTGCGAGAGCGCTTTGTAGATGCTCTATCTACTTGTCGACATCGCGTCGATTACAATTTTCTTCTCTTTGCAAGTCGAATAAGTTGCAAACGTTATAATCGATAATATTTCTCAATCTTTGCTTAGATAAATAGATAGATTCTAGTAATAAAAATCGCAGCAAAAATCTCAATCCTATCCTGTTCAATATTTATTAAGATCTTTTTATAAAGCTCTAAGTTTAATAGCTACTTTACACTATAAATCAAATTTTGACAAAATTTCAATTAAAAAGTATAGAAAAGTTTATTTTAACAGAGAATCTAAATCTATATTATTTTTTTATAGAATAGTTAAGTTGTTAATCTATTATATTCTTCTATATTAAAAAGTTAATTAAGAGAAAACAAAAAAACATTAATAAAAAGTTTAGATATTTTTACGCAATATAGCACAAATATTACTAGAAATTCTATTATGAATTTAGTCTTTGTATCAACAAATTTGATTAACAAAATCACAAATTAACATATTAACAAGAAAGCAAATATTAAATCAAATCACAAGATTATTAAATACAAAATGACTACAAACAAACAACAAACAATAGAAAATTCGATTACTATACTATATAATATTGTTAAAATAAACAAAGAAAAGTATAATATATGTTTAGATACAAATAAGACTAAATAAGTAACGAAAACTTAAATTAAATCGAAAAGCTCAAATATTAACTCTAAAACTCAAAAAATATATAGATAAATTTATTTTAAAGCGAAAATTAAGCTCTAGATTAAAACTCTGATAGACTAAGAAGCTAGAAATTTTATACAGGAAAACATTTATAGTACAATGTTAGTTAAAAAAGGTTCGAATTAATTGAGCTCAAAACGCAGTTTAAAACGTCAAAAACAGATATTTTAAAGCTATTAAAATATGCAAAAAGTTTATTTAAATAATTTTTTTAAGCAAGACAGTCGACAAGAAAATATTTCAAATATATAAATATATAAAACAATATAATATCGAGATACTACTATTAATCAAAAAGATCGACAAAAGTTAAACAATAGAATTTGAGACTAAATACAAAATATTCTTGCAAGCTATATATTTAAAACTATCTATAATCTTTATAGATACGAATATCGCAAAAAACTAAAAACCCCAAAAACAGTTAAATACTAAAGCAGAAAAGATGAAAAATGCTATTTTTATATTATTCTTTAAAAAAATATCTAAATTGAATTATATAATATTCTTAATATTGCAAAAAGTCTACAAAATAGTATTAGGGCTATTTAATATAATATTTATAGCAATTATAGATACTAAATATTACTTTAGATACTATCAAGAAAAAACAAAGATTATTTTGTATAAATCTGGCAAAAATAGAACAATACTTAAAGAATATTGTACTATTACACTTGTTAATTGTCTTGCCAAGATAACAAAAAGGATAATTGCTACAAGAATTGCTTATTTAGCAGAAAATTCTCTATATAGCAAGAATATTCTAAACTACAAACAAATAGAAAACAAAAAACAAAAATTAGCTATAAACGCTATTACAAATTTAATACACGATATACAAATAATTAACAATAGAGACAATATATTATCTTGTCTACTTATAGACGTCAAAGAAGCTTTTAATTCTATATCTTTTACTTAATTAGTTAAAATATTAATTAACATAGTTAATAAAGTTATTTGTTTTCTACAAAAACAAATACTTAGTCAAGTATTTAACAGAAACAAACAAAAGTCGAAGCAAATTGCTACAAATATAGCTCAAAATTTCTTAATTTTGCTAATATTATTTTTAATCTATATAAAATTTCTATTTCTACAAATTAGAGCAAGATATAATATATCTATTTCTAGTTATATTGACAATATATCAATATATATAAAAGAATGCAATATAGTTAAAAATATTACAATATTTTAATATGCAATCGAAATAGTATTTTTATAAATTAGTAATAATACAATTAAATTCGATAATATTAAAACAGAACTTATTTACTTTTTAGAAAAGAGAAAAGACTCTATAAATCTGTTTTACTATTAAACAAAACAATTATTAAATTAAAGAACTGTGTAAAGTAGTTAGATATTTAACTAGATAGAAAACTCAACTTTAAGAGACACGTTATTAAAAAGATTAATATAGCAAAAAGAGTATTATACTTTTTGCTAAAACTATTGAACTCTAAATAGAAGTTAACTGCAAACGCTAATAAGCAACTCTATTTAACATATATTATATTAGTAAACAACTATAGAACAGAAATATAGTAGAATAAACAAATAAATTATATTTACAAAATTTAACAATTGCAATCTATAGTTTTGAATAAGATTCTAGAAGCTTTTAGAATATTATTAATTAACATTATAAAAATAGAAGCAAAATTATTTTCGCTAGATATGCGATTGCAACAGAAATGCAACAAATATACAATTAGACTAGCAATAATAGTAAAAAATTATTTCTAGCTCTTTTATACCGCAATATAGTATAGAAACAGAGATTAACAAAAAAAGATATTTAAATTAAGACAAAAATAAATCTATATAGTCTATAAATACAAATGTACAAATCAAAATTAAAAAATCTTGAAAAAAAAGTCGAAAATATTCTATACAAATATACAAAGTGCTAGATAAAGTAAAAGATATAGTAAGTTACTTAATTATAATTAAGTAATTGTATTAAAATTTCTTCTAGACTACAAGAGTCAAAGATTTAATCGAAATTTAGCAAAAGTTCGAAAAATAAAAAATAGTAGACAAAAATTATCTTACTTTAAAATCAAACTAATTTAGAACAAAACAAATACTGTAATTTATATAGATAAATCTAGATTATAAATTATAGCTTCGAAAAAAAAATTAACTATTAAAGTGCATTAAAATAGAAATTTATTTTCTACAAAAACTAAATACAATAAACAATTACAGTTAAAACTTGAGCAAATATATAACTATATTAAATACAAAATATATAGCAATTATATAAACAATTTTAATTTGTTAACAATCAAAAAGACAGAATATTAATATCTAAATTTTTATCGACAATTAATTAATATTAAAGAAAATACAAAATATAAAAAATCAAAATTCTCTAGAGATTCGAAATCAAATTAGATTAAATCTAACTAGATTAGACAATATAGAATACAGAATACAAAATATTTATTATATAGATTTTAGTTAAAATAAACGTTATTGAAAACAAAAAAGCAAACAAATTAGCCAAAAAATAGCAAAAATAACAAAATTGATATCTATAGACTCTATAATTACAATTTTGTATCTTAGAAAACAAATCGACAAGAAAACAAAAAGAAGTTAAATAGCAAGATAGCAAAAAGTTAACAAAAACAAACATTATATTAAATATATTCTAGAATTACTAGACGTTAAAGAAGCTAAAAAATATTCTAAAAAATATTAATAGACTTATATTTGCAATTTTTATGCAAATAAAGCTAGAACACAAATATTTTCGTCAATATTTAATCAAACAAGAAAAAGTAAATAGCTCTAGATATATAGATACTTGCAAACAGATACAAATATCAAAACATATAATATTAAACTGCAAATACTAATTGACGCCTCTCTAGTCGTCAAGACTTCTAGAGGTCTCTACTTACTTAACGTTATTATTCACTTAACGTCAAATCTATTTTATCTTTGTTATCTTATTATATACGACATAATTGCGCTCTTTTAGATCAAGTCGCTTATTTCGAACAATAATTATCTTCTTGAGTTTACGAAACAAATCTTTTCAAGATCTTAAACGCTCTTTTGCGATCTTGTCTTTCTCGTGAAGTAACTTTGCATTAATTGCATCAACAGCTTGTTGCATCTTTATTATCTTATCTTCGTCTTGCTTGCATTTCTTTGCGCGAACTTAATTTATAATAACAATGTTATGCTTACTAGCAATCGTATTAGACAACAATTAACGCTTTTGCTTTGCTTTTGCGTACGCAATAATTCAACTTAAATCTTATTCTACAATCTCGCGAGAATAGACGATAACGATACTTTCTTTTGTATAGCATTTTAGAGTCAAACGCAAGTTACTAGACATCTTTATCTTATCAAAGCGTATATTGATGTGTTTGTTATAATTAACAATCTTTTGAAACTCTTGTAAAGTGCGATCTAATAGAGATTTAGGCGCATACGATAACGATATCTCTTAATGTCTCGCATTTTCTATATAAATTTAATTGAGAATTATGCTTAATTTGTATAATACGAGACCTGTTTTCTTCTAGACGTATAAGATAATTTTGAGAGTTATAATTTTTGCATGCATAATTGAAAATAGAACAAAGAAATCAAGTTTGTTAAATTTCGTTTAATCGCATTGCATAGCGCTATCAACATCTTCTATATACTAGTATTTGAACAATTGAAATATGTCTACGTTAAGAAATTGTAATAGATATATAGCACGCAATAAAAACGTAAATAATCTAATCTTGTTAACAATAACGTACTTCAGAAATTCTGTTATTGTATAACTATTATAGCTATTTATTATAAGTATTCTTTACGCATTAATTTGACATACTTTCGTATACTTATCGAAGTAACAAAATTATATTAACGCAAGATTTTTTGTTAAGTATTCAAATTCGCTAGTTGCAAGATTATATAATCGAAAAGCTTGTTTTCTAGTATTTACTTATTCAAAATAGCAAAATTTACTTGTTTGCTACAATTAAGAATGTAAGCAAGATATAATTATTATTGTTTGCGTCAATATACTCAATTAATATAATATAATTGCAATTGTTTGCATTTGTAAGAACAAGTCGCTTGCTTATCTTTAATATAATAATAATATAAGCTTTGTTACATTTAATGCGAAAGTCTATTTCGTTTATATTATATGGATCTTGTCTTTTGATTTCAAGCTCTTTGCATACGTCTAAGAAATATATAAAGTAATATTCTATTCTTTTTACATCTTGCGTAAGCTTTTGTTCTATTGTCAAAGAATTTTGTTTGTATTTAAGAAGATATAAGTTACATTATAGAAAACAAGTAATTTAATTAGATTTAACTTGACAATTTGCTTAATTATAACAACGTAAAATGTAATTAACGCTATTATAAAGTATCTTTAAGATAGATAATATATCAATTCAATTTAAATAATAGATACACTTAAATAACGTTTGTTCTTGCGCAAGATTTAGAGTAGACTAATTGTTAAGTTAAGTTTCGATTTTAACTTTAGGAATCGATTCAACTTGTCGATTTTAATATTAGAAACCAACTCGAAATTTAATTCGATTTCTATTATTTTAAAATCGACTTAATTCGACTCGATTCGATTTTCGATTTCAATATTAGAAATGGAATCGAATTGTCAAGAGATCAAAAATAACGTTATTATATTAAGATTTTCTATTTTTGAATATACGTTATTATAATTTTGAATTTTTCGCTAAAGTATCAAGTAGTATGTTTCGACACAAAAATTACGCTTGCTTGTATTATCTCAAAATAGCTTGCTTAGACTAGTTGCTACTTGCATTACTATAATATATTATTGAATACTAATCTTATATTAAAAGATTATAAAATAAAATATAGTTTTCTACTATTTATTTTAGAATCTCTTTATACTAATACTAAGTCTTAACAATTCGAGTCGATTTTTCGAATTGGATTTCGATTTTAAGTATAAAAATCGATTCGAATTGTCAATTCCAATTTTAGAAATCGAATTGCCAAGACTTTCGAATCGAATTAATACAAATCGTTAATATTCGAATTAAATATTCGATTCGAACTCGATAATTTAATTCGACGCAATTAGTCTAATTTAGAGTCTTGTTGTTAATTAAACAAGTATAAAGTAATTTATATCTCTAAAGACGTCTTTAAAGTGTACGCACTTTAACGTTATAATTTGTAACAACAACGACAACAATAGAGTAAAGATCTTCGCAAAGGTTATCTATAGTTGCTTGTAAAGTCTCTTCTATCTTCTTACGCATATAGATTATATTGTAATTGCGTAGTAATGAAAATTAGACAAATAAACAGAAATTGCGTTTCGACGTCAAGTAAGTAGTAATGTTAAGTAGATAGAGACTTCTAAGAGTCTTGACAACTTGAAGAGCGTTAATTATCGAGACAAGCAGAATCCAATAAAAAGAACGTTGAAAATTAAAGTTTTAACTATTAAAAATTCAATTTTCGATTCAAAAAGATATAGCTTGTGTTTTAAATTATCTAAAGAAGACTAGAATAGCAACAAAAAAGTAAATTTTAGAAACAACAAAAAAGCTTGAGAAAAGACAAGAGAATTTGAAAGTTTCTTAAAGACTTTTTGATTATATGCTAGCAAACACTAGAATCGATTAACTAGATTAATCGCGAGAAACCGAAAATATCACGTGAGAGCGTCAAGATTCGGTTTCTCGATTTTTTTTTGAAATCGAATTGCTTAAAATAGTAACTTTTCGACTAAGCTAAACTTATTATAGTAATAAACTAGCTTCTTTAAGCGATTCGATTTTATTCGATATTTTGACAATTCGATTCGATTCCAAAGTTGGGACCAAATATCGAATCGACGATCAATCTACGATTAACATACTACACGTAACAATAGTAGAGAAATAGACAGAATTACGGAATTTACTAGCTCGACATATATAGATTATATAGTGCCATAGTCTAAGACTGCATGCACTCAATAAAGAAAGAAAAAAAAAAAAAAAACTAAGAGACTTAATAGAAGAGATTTAAAATATCAATACTTATATCTGCATATATCTCGATTAAATTCTAAGAGATTCAGATGCACTTTTTATCGGACAGAATATGCTGTTTCTCTCTATGTAATTTTGTGTGTCTATGTTTGTATGTATTTGGAGATGCGGCAAACTATCTATAATATTCTTAATGTCGGTCCGAGTACAATCTCGAAACCGACAACTGGGACACAGCTCGAAAGTCCGGGGCAAAGTAGACGGGCAGAGGATCGGAGAGTGAAAATCTTTGAGGAAAATTCATATCAACGACTGGGGCCAGGCTCCATCGTTGTCCAATTTCCATGCGCGCTCCACGTTCCTGCTTTCGTAAAGTCGCCGCTCTGGCTGCCTTTCATATACCCAAATCTAAAGTACTCCTTGTCTCCTTCGCTATGTCTGTAGAACGTATGTGATGGATTATCCTCACCAGAATACCAACGATGTCTCTCCACATCGTTGACAAGAATGCTCACCCCATCATAGGTTCCTGGCGGCTTCGACCAGTTGAAGGTAATGTTAGAAACCCCAAGTATCGGAGCCGTAATGTTGGGCAGTAGGGACATTAATTGACCATCGCCGCGAAGTTCCATAGTTGTCTGGAGTATCGAATCGAATCCCCAACGAGCAGCACCGCTGATGAACAGGCCAACAAGTATACCCTGGTAAAGAAGGCTAGGACGAGTCTGGAGACGCGTTCCAGGGAGAAGCAGTATAGCCAAGAAATAATGGTGGATCCGGAGGTTCAACCATGGTATGACAATACAGATCAATAGGAAGGCGACGAATATGGCATATATAGCAAGATATTGTGGAAATAGACCTTCGAGTCGGAGATACCAAATCTGACCCAGAGCTATGGCGAACAGTACAAGCACGATGATGATCAATGCTAGCTTAGCTCCTGGTTGAACATGCAGATCGTGCGGAGTCAAGCGCTCAAGAGGTATTTTGTCGAACGTGTAATTGTTCAGTGAGCCTGCCCAAGCGCCGCCAAGCCACAGCACTGTTTTCTCGAGATGAGCCGTGAGATTTGTGAGCTGTGGTCGAGCACTGAAGCGGTATATCACATAAGCGACGAAGGCTGCTGGTAGGAAACGCCCGATTATGAGAGACGAGAGCGAGGGGTAGTCGGAGTTGGTTGGTGGATCTGACACAAGACCGACGTGGAAGAAGAGCATTACGAATACAGAACAAAAGAAAACGACCGGAGATGCTGTACACACTGAAAGGATTGTGGTAAAACCCACGGTGACGGCAAGAAGAGGCCAGCGCAGGTCTTTGACACAGTCTGTTGGCAATTCCGAGACAAAGCCGTATGACTTTGGAAATGAAGAGTCGAACGCGATGCTGTTGATGCCACGTCTCCCCGAGCTGGAGAAGTGGTCTTGTTCGCCAGTAAGCTTCACCACACCACACCCGCCTCTGGCGTTGCTAATGACCCCGGCATGAATTGCGGCCACACAGACGAAGCTATCAGCGCGGTAGATTGATTCCGACGATGTGTCATTATGAGCATCCTGTTCAGGCCCTCCAATGACAAGCGACCTGTAATTGATTTCTTGTTGACCAACGGCATGCGGATTGAGGACCATCGTGGACTTGCAATTCGCAGGACACCGGAAGGCGAACGCGGCGTTATCGAACGGGCGGCAATCGTTGCCATTGAGACCGCAGCCATTTCCAGCTGCCCTGCTGCCTTCAGCATGATCAAGTTATTCTTGCGATGGATCTCCATACCAATAGCTTGCGCCGCACCAGATCGGTGACGGTTTTCCGTACCCTTCAATGTAGCCTGCTGTCGCAGAATGATTGAGCACGAGGGAGAATGTCAACAGCCAGCAGACGTAGAAGAATAGCAATAGTGCAGCTTTATGTATGGTATGACGGAAATATTTGCTGATCAATCTAGCCGCAGCCTCTTGTATTGAAGGGAAGAATGGCGTTATCTTCTGGATCTGTGGAGGGTCCGGCCCTTTCGACCATTTGGCCATCCTCCAAGCTACCTTTCTAAGATGTAGTGGAACCCAGCGCCAGTGCAAGGATTTGGATGATTCGTGCAGCCATAACGGCATTGGGCGATGTCCAGTATGAGGAACAGGGGATTCAGAGCGCATGCGCATCGGAGATCTTGAAGCGTTTGATGGTTCCGGCCCGTCGTCGCTGCCTGTATCCGGAAGTCGTTGCTCGTCGTACGAGGTCCCATTCTCAGGGTCGATATCGTTTGACGAAGGCATGTGGAGGAATCTTTCATGCGACGGGTGGCAATCTAGCGCTCTGTGCGCCACTCAAGCCGTTGGTTTGGACGATCTGAGCTGCGGCCGACAGGGTATACAAAAGGTTCATCGCTAAATACATATGGTATGTACAAACATCAGCAGTAGTGAGTTGCCAGGGACAAGGCGCGAAGAACAGCGAGCTGAAACATCGATGCCGGCGGAGTGCTCGGCTGCCAAGCCCTTCTTATCTTAGCTCGATACGACGACGTTGGCGGCCCGCTGATGCCGGAGAATTGATGCATCATAGAGTGTTGATTGCTCAGCAAATCGAAATATACTAAAGCAGTATTGCTGTATTCTGAAAATGTAGAAGCACCTCGCTTGTCTGTAAAGAAGAAAGTTTATTCTATATCAATCTACGATACTTGAAATTTTCATCCGGTGTTCGTGCTTCCGCCCATTGATCGATTGGATTCCAGCTCAGACGTTCTGAACGATGGATCACGCTGTGAACACGCAAAGCATGTATGGCGCGATCGCAGACGCATCTCACCAACGACTGCCGCCTATCGATCTGTCCCACCATTACTCCAAGACAACTAGGAACCGCAATGCAAGCTCTGTAAAAGACTTCTATAAGTACTTCAGAATACCAAACATTGGCAATCTAGCTGGAGGTGAGCTACCTCATGAATAGCCAGCAAATCCGATTGTAGGAGCGCCCATACTGTGTCCGACAACGGAATGACTTGGCGCCGTGGGCTGGGCTCAATCATTTTGTTGTTTGGCAAAAGCTGGCGAGACGCCGTGCGGATCCGATCGTCTTCTGCTTTCTCTCTGCGCATCGCTAAGTTAACAATATCTAGGTCTCCCGAACAATAACTATTTCCCCTTTGATACCCTCGAGGGCGCCGCTGCGCTACCTTCGCGCTTTGAGCCTACTCCCAACAAGCCCATCGATCCTCCCACGGACCTCCTCGCAGCTACATCAATTTCCTCCAAGCCGCTTCGGAATTCGAAAGTCGTCGTTCCCAAGGTCTCACATCAGCAAGACATCCTTCGCAGGATCGATCTAAAGTCGGCTCTTCAATATGGCACCTCGCAAGGCTATCCTCCACTGTATACGTTCTTGCGTCAATTCACAATCGAGAACCTTCATCCCAACATTCCTTACAAGGACGGTCCCGAAATCATCCTCACGTGCGGAAATACGGATGGGTTCGCCAAAACCCTGGAGGCGCTAAGCAACGAGTGGGCTGAGGGGCGAGACGATGTCTTGGAGAAGCAAGGTCTCCTGGTCGAGGAATTCGCGTACATGAACGCCATCCAAGCCGGACGCCCACGAGGGCTAAACATCATCCCTGTCGGAGTCGATGAAGAAGGCATGACCGCTAGCGGCGCTGGTGGTCTCGCCGACGTACTCGAGAATTGGGATCCCAGCTGCGGCAAACGCCCGCACCTAATGTACACTGTGACCATTGGCCAAAATCCCACCTCGGGCACGCTCAGTGTGGTCCGACGCAAAGAGATCTACGCCCTCTGCGTTCAATACGACATCATCATTGTTGAAGACGATCCCTATTGGTACCTCCAATACCCCTCTGCAAATATCGCTGCCTTCACCGCCGCAACTCAGGATCCTTCCCCACCTTCCGACAAGAGATCATCCGGTTACCCCTTTCTTGATTCTCTCGTGCCTTCATACCTCTCCGTCGACACTCAAGGCCGCGTCGTACGCCTCGATACCTTTTCCAAGACCGTTGCGCCAGGCTGCCGCCTGGGCTGGATTACCACGCAGCCTGCACTCTGCGAGCGTCTCCTACGCATTACAGAGACATCAACACAACAACCATCAGGCTTCGTCCAATCCATGATTGCACAGTTGATCATCGGCCCGCAATCGCACCACGGTAAAGGTGGGGGCAAGTCCGATGAAGGTTGGAAAACCGATGGCTGGGTGCGCTGGCTCGAAGGCCTGAGAGGCAACTACGAGCGGCGCATGCAGACCATGTGCCATATCCTTGCTTCGAACGCTCACCTTGTGAGATCTGGGCGGCGCCCCTCCCTCTCCTCCTCCCTTAGCCAGGGAGCAGAAGACGGTTGGGCCGTAATCTCCTCGTCCCTGATGTATACCTTTACGCGTCCCCTCGGCGGGATGTTCATCTGGCTCCGTCTGCACCTTAAAACTCACCCCCTCTCCTCTAAGGTTCCCCTGCCCAAACTAGCACACGCACTCTGGCTTCACCTCACTACGCCAAAATACCTGCTGCTTGTTGCACCAGGCACCTTATTCGCTCCGACCGAGAAAATCCGGGAAGAGAAGAGCTGGATGTACTTTCGTATCTGCTTTGCGGCCGTGGACGATGAATTGGTGGAAGGGATGAGCTGGCGATTTGTAGAGGCTTGCAGGAGTTTCTGGAGAAAGAAAAGGGTGGATGAGATTGAGGAGATGGCTGGGAGGGACGGGATAAAGGACTTGGAGGGTTTGGGGTGGGTGTGTTAGAAACAAATGAGACCAATTGGCGGATTTATGTTAGGGAAGGTATCGAGCCGAGCTGCAAGGGGCTTGGGAAGAAATTGTTGAACGGCGATTGATATAAGTCATTCCATTGCAATCCGGTCTCTCGACTTTGTCTACCCCTCAGAAATATCATGCCTTACCTGTTGACAATGTAGATGGTCCGCCTGTGCAGTCTCATCACGTGACAGTCGTATACACCTAAAGTAAGTAGGTAAGGTAGGGCCTGCCTTAGGCATCCAGGTTGGTGGCCCAAGCTGAGATCTAGATGAGCGCCTCGGGGCTGCTTCACCAAGGGTCACATTCGAGGTCATTCACCCAGAAGTGGGACGAGCACTGAGCAATGCTACTTTAACAGACTGCGGAGATGACGAGAACATCGGTAGCGTGCGTGGGCAAGTGCAAGCCATCACCCACCCCTCTCTCCTCGGACATGACCCTCATTGGACCGTGCCCTTTCCCTTTCCCTTTCTCTTTTATCTGTTAGTGGTTTGATGTCTTTGATGTCGTTCGTTTTCTTGCTAGTAGTGTCGGCCGCCCTTGAAAAGTGCGACGAAGTGGGGGCGGTCTGGCAGCTGGCTAGACCTTACTTTATTATCGGGAAAGTAGTGGTTACAGTACCTCCGCAAAAGTCTTCGCGCTAAAACGCGAAAACGCGTTTTTTTAATTTAAATCTCCTCAACCCCCTCCTCTTTTCTTAATCATTGCATCATGTTGCGCACTCCGTTAGGCTCAATTT
>JAABUQ010003652.1_pt1 | contig 27664 bp, 27 predicted proteins | sample 5560001 | NCBI WGS metagenome assembly JAABUQ01 (sample SAMN10711888, study PRJNA513371) | rock metagenome | isolation source: Antarctica rocks | place: Antarctica: Victoria Land, Finger Mt nord | collected 2015-12-18 | reverse complement strand
ATTGCAGAGGCATTGCCCCGAACGAGGGGACTGAAATTATACTGCTTTAAGCATTGTAGGGCCATAGAACTGCATTGCAGAGACATTGCCCCAAACAAGGGGACTAAAATAGGGGTGCTCACTCACGAAAAGCTTATTGAATGACAATTGCAGAGATGTTGTCCCGACGAGGAGACTGAAATATCTCAGACGATTTGGAGAGTGGTATAAGCCTAGTACATGAAGGTATAAATAGCTCCATGATAAAATGAGCTTCGCTTAGCTTCCTAAGCGGCTTCTTATCGTGGATATATCTCGACCTCAGTGTACTAGTGTCATTGTAGAGGCATTGCCCTGATTGAGGGGACTGAAATATGCAAATGGCCTTTCCCTAAGATGTCAGCAACGGTTTCAACGTGGTCATGACAGCGATAAGGCCAAAGCCTTAGCCTTCTTGTGCGAGATAGTCGAGCAGGTCTTCCGCTGACCAGCGTCCATCGCTATAGGTCGTGTGCATATGTAAATCGGTAGACGCGTCAGAGGAGATTGTCATTTGCAAGAAAGCTTCCTTTCTATGAATGAGCAGGGCTGAAACGCTGAACTCTCCAAGAAGTTGTTTCTGAGAGTATTGTACAATACCGTCTGTGGTAATGTTATTGCATGAACGGGATTGTCTTCTTAATAAAAAAGAGGAATAATTTTCATATGTAGTTCATCTACTCGTTCGTGTTTTTCAAAAGGAGCCAGCTTTTCGTGAGCGAACAAAGAGAAAATCTTTCAAAAGGTCTTTTGCACAACCGCGTCGCAATTGTTACTGGTGCAGCGAATGGAATTGGTCAAGGCATTGCACTTGCAATGGCGGAAGAAGGTGCCTTTGTTGTGATTGCGGACACGGATACAGAAGGTTCTCGGACAACGAAACTCGCAATAGAGCAATTTGAAGGACAAAGCTTGACGGTTTCAACGGATGTATGTGATGAAATGAGTTGCCATCATCTCGTTGAGATAACACTTACTCACTTTGTAAGAATAGATATTCTCGTGAATAATGCAGGGATCGGAATCCATGAGCAAGGCGGAATTTTAGACATGCCACATGCAAAGGGAGTGCAAGTGTTCCAAACGAATCTCATAGGACCTCTTTTCCTGACACAGCGTGTGGCCCAGGAGATGGTCCGTCATCAGACACAAGGGATACTTCTTTTTACGACCTCCATTCATGCGAATGTTACCTACCTTGATCCTGCATATACAGCGACTAAGGCAGCACTTGAGATGGTTGTTCGAGACGTTGCTGTCGAGCTGGCCGAATATGAGATTCGCGTCAGTGCGATTGCACCAGGAGCTATCGAAACACATGGAGGGCAAGACCGCTCCTACTCTTTTGTTCCTCTTGGATACAAGGGAACTCCCAGAGATGTTGCCAATGCCATGGTTTTTCTTGCATCAGAAAAGGCAAGCTATATTACTGGTCAGACGCTTATTGTTGACGGTGGGTTATCTCTTGCACACGAAGCCTATTTGGACAAGAAGCAGCTTCTCAAACGCTCATGAGGACAAACCAAAGGAAATGTGCTCCACTATAGTGTCCAACCCACTTTTTATAGAGCATTCTTTTCTACTCTGTCAAATAGTGAGTCTCTTTTTAGATGGTACAATACACCAAGAATTACTGCACAGTATTGTTGTGTTTGCTAGGAGCAAATCATGATTGAGAATCAGCCTTCTGCTCCCATTTGTAATATGCAATGCCTATATCCAACAGCGCATCCCTTTCTCGTATTCAATAGGTATAGAACGCTAATTAATGTCCAGTACGAAGACCTTCTTGAAGGTTTGCTCCTCATTGAACGCTGATAGAATACCACAAGAGCAACCATAGCACTTTTTTGAGAACTACACCTGTAACAGTTGCTCTTGTTACATACTCAATTTAATAAACTACTGAATTGAGAAAGTTCTGACTCATTGTACCTGAATACCCACACGACTAAGGAGGCGTTGACAAAGCTCAGCACGATACTTCATCGGCATGCGACCAGGAGGGCCATGCGAATCAGAGCCAGCACTTATCAGTAAGTCGTGCTGTTGTGCATAGGCGAGGTAGGTTTCAACGAGTTCGGGTGGGTGTGTAGGATAGTAGACTTCGATACCATCAAGTGGAATTTCAGTACGCACTTGGTCAAGTAAATGAGGTGTGTAAAACGTGAATTCCTGTGGCTCATACTGACCACGACCAGGATGCGCGATAAGTGCAACTCCTCCACTGCGATGTACCACCTCAACCGTTTCCGCCATATCAGCCTTCATTTCACGGTATCCGGCGTCACAAATCATCTCTAACGCCGTCGGCCAATCGTTTACGTAGCCATGTTGTATCAACAAGTTCGCACAGTCACCTGCTACCCGAAGTTCCCCTTTCGTGGCTGTAAGCAGTTCTTGACGGCGTGGAAAGCGATAGCCTCGGTGGAGGAGTTCCTGATACACCTCCTCCGCATTCGCTGCCGCCTTCTGGCGAAGCTGGTCTGTAATTGCTTTCAATGCTTCATCGTGAGGATTGAAGCCATAGCAGAGGACATCACCCATCTTTCCATGCCATTGTGCGCTGATCTCCACACCCGCGAGGACCTGTACGCGTTTCTGAATACCCAATTGCTGGATGTCAACAACGGTTTCAACGCGGTCATGGTCAGTGACAGCGATGAGGCCAAAGCCTTCTTGTGCGAGATAGTCGAGCAGGTCTTCCGCTGACCAGCGTCCATCACTATAGGTCGTGTGCATGTGCAAATCTATAGACGTGTCAGAGGAAATTGTCATTTGCAAGAGAAACCCCTTTCTATGAATGAGCAGGACTAAAAACGCTGAACTCCCCTAGATGTTGTTTCCGAAAGAGCATTATACCATAGCTGATTCAAGTCTTTACGCGTGGAAGAGCAGATATCCAAGACGCTCCACTTCAGGGTTGTGACGAAACGGTGTCTGCTGAAACTGATTGTAGAGCATTATAATCCTATCTAGATTTACACGAGAGTGCATCAAATGAACGAGAGGCAACGCTTCTTCGGCGAGAAGTGCTGCTTGTGCGTACTCTTTTAGATTGACATATGCCTGGGCTTGCAAGATCAGATAATATACGTAGCGTCTTCCGCTTAGATGAGAGGGGGAGAGAAGCTTGAGTTCCTGTTGTGCCTCTTCTGAATTCCCAACTACGATCAAAGTAGCCGCTCGATCCAAGTGATAGCGTTCTAAATCAACTCTAAGATAGGGCCATTTCTCCCTCCCTGCTTCCGTATGTTCTACTCTGATAATACGACCTGCCCGATCAAATTTCTTTAAAACAGCAGTATACTGCTGTCTTGAGGTAGCCATTCTGGCCTCAGAGAGGGCTGTTTCTAACAAAACAGCTGCTTGGAGAGGTGGTGAGATGTTGGTAAGTTTCTGTTCGGCAGCGTGGTAATCAGCCAAAGCCAAGGATATCTCCCCTTTTTCCAAGTAGACTCCTCCTCGTCTATAGAACACGTCTGCTTGGAGTTCATCTTCTTTCAGAAGCATATTAAGGTCTTCTGTTTTCCTCAAATGCCCTAGAGATTTGTTGAATTTACCTCTGTCTCGTAACATGTTAGCAGCATGAATGTGTAACTCGCACAGAGCCGTAACTACCTCTAAACGCTCATGTGATGTTGTTGCTGGATATCGCTCATATAATCTTTTTAAAATGAAATCAATTGTAATAAGCACATCGTGAGAAGTAGAAGTGTTCTTTGTCCAAAACCGCGTAAGTCTGTCTCTTATCTCTTCGAGATCGATATGGTCAGAAACAGAAAGCACCTTTGGAACACTCACAGAGGTACCTTGCATGCCACCGCCGCTTCGTCGTGGGATTGTTGCTAATCCTAGAAGGATAGGAGGAATGTCGAAAAGATGAGCAAGAAACTTTCTCCGTGAAATATCGTTCAAACCGATATCCCTTAATTCTAGGTCTCTCATCGCTAACTCTTGCTTACCAAGGACTTGCGCTAAATCGCGTTGCGTCCAATGCTTTCCATCCGCTTTGAGCTTCGTCTGACGAAAATATCTGATAACTTGCCCAGGACGAGGAAACCCGTCTTGACCAACGTCAAATGCAGGAAAGCCTTGTTGGACCCACCATGTCGAAACATCAACTTTTGTGTTTTGTCTTTCTGGCACGATTGCTAACTCTAAGAGTATTGGCGGAATATCAAACAATTCAGTGAGCAATCGCCGACGTGTGATTTCATTCAAACCTGTATCTCGAAGCTCCATTTCTCTCACGGCTAACTCTTGCTTACCAAGGACTTGCGCTAAATCGCGTTGCGTCCAATGCTTTCCATCCGCTTTGAGCTTCGTCTGACGAAAATATCTGATAACTTGCCCAGGACGAGGAAACCCGTCTTGACCAACGTCAAATGCAGGAAAGCCTTGCTCCGTCCATGATGATTGGGCCACATACATGCTTATTATTCATCCCTTCACAAAGGTGAGTTCATACCTAAAGATAGTATATGTGAACAAGGCTATTTTGTGCAAGATATACCGATGGTTAAACCATTGCAATGCTCAAGCCATATTTGCTCGATTTTAATAGTCGTGTATCATCCTCATAGCATCAAAAGATGCGAACGTTCCATGTCATCTGACAAGTATGAAGCAGGCCCTCACTAGATTATATGAAGACGACAAAGCATCGGTCCCGTTCATCAATAAATCTGTTTAGCAGTCTACCAATTTGGGGTCGTGCCATCTTCATTTCTCTAGAGAAATGTATCACTGAGAAGAATATTCTATGATTAAAACACGAAAAGTTCTCTTGCATCCTGCATGTCCTAGCGTTTCTTCTTCCGTGGACGCTGGTATGGGACCAAGCGAAACAGTAGGCGCGTTGTCATGTGTCTCTTCAAGGGACAGAATCAATACTCAGACAGTAGCATCATCTCGCCTCGTGATCGTCGTTGATGACTCACCCACGATACGCAATATCCTTGAGACGTGCCTGAGTCAAGAAGGCTTTGTGGTACACACCTTCTCTGATGGCATCGAGATGATGCGCTGGCTCACAGGGTCAGAGGGATGTGTGCCCGATCTCGTCATCCTAGACATCAACCTGCCTAAGATGGATGGATATGAAGTCGCACGGCGTCTCAAAGCCAAACCACGCTTTGCTCAGAGCATCATCGTCATGTTGTCACGACGCGACAGTATGATTGATCGGCTCAAAGGACGACTTGCGGGAGCTTCAGCCTATCTCACGAAGCCATTTCAGATACAAGAACTTGTCTCAATAGTCAAAACACAACGTGACTTTGCTCTTTCAGACGAGCACGCTGTTTTGCACTCATCGACGACAACGATCTCACAGTAAAGGAGGTCGAACCTATTTGAAAAGGAAGATACTCTATGCAGAACATCATTGAAGAAACACGCTTTCTGACTGAAATCACGGCACGAGCATTGCTTAAGGAGCAGGGGTACGACATGACCTGTCCGTTTGGACATGTCCATGCGACGCAAGGGAACAGACAATGGCATCTGTGCATGCACGACGCGCTTGCCACGATGGATGCGACACACTTGCTCACCTGTTTGAACAATGCACTACATGTATCACAGAACGTACCAGGCCAACTCTTGCCATTGGTGGAGACCAGTGGCGGAAGAGCTTGAGAACATGTATTTGAAAAGAGAAATATCTATGCAAGCGATACCGACTGAGACGAGAATAAAAGCGGTGCTTGACCCAGAAAACAGTGTGGAGATGGTTCGGCTCGACAATCAGAATAGACTGATGACGGAAGCCCTCGGCGGCATCTTGCCCGAAGCGATGAATCTCACCAACGTCTCCCACATTCTGGACGTGGGATGTGGTGCGGGAGGATGGACGATGGACACAGCCTTTGCATTGGAAACATCGTGTGTTGGCGTTGATAGCCGCTCCCCACTGCTCAAATATGCACGGATGCAAGCGCAGATGACAGGTATCAATGATCTCGTCACCTTTCAAGAAATGGAGATCGCATGCCCTCTAGCATTTCCCGATGCCTCCTTTGATCTCGTGAACCTCCGCTTTCTGACAGAACTGATCGAGACTCAATGCTGGCCTGCTGTGCTGCACGAGTGCTTGCGTGTGCTCAAACAAGATGGTTATCTTGTGTTGACCGAGGCAGAATGGCCCACGAACTCAAGCCCTGCTGCCGAGCAACTGGCGCGGTCTACGACGGAGGCGTTGTGGAAGGCAGGCTTCGGTTTCAGTCGTGATGGACGTGACCTTGGTATCATCCATGCTCTTCCTGCCCTGCTCAAAAGAGTGGGAGCGTGCGCCGTCCAGAGCGACGTACATCTGCTCAACTTCTCGTCTCGCCAGCCACACTTCCATGACATGGCCCGCCATCTTTGGACCACGTATGCACTCCTGCAACCCTTTCTCACGAACATGGGCTATGGCAGTCAGCAGGAGGTGTACGAACTCTGTGATCAGTTTGCCCATGACGTCATCGACGACACGTTTGAAGGAGGCATGATCGTGCTAAGGACCTGGGGACACAAAGGCGGTGAGCCAGAGCCAGAGGAGCATTGTCTTCCTCCCATCTTTCCCTCACTCAGGAAGTGAAAACAGGCATGCAACTCACACAACGTCCCTTGAGACGAGAAAGAACAAGCAGGGTGTACTTTCTTGACCTGTCCAATGTCCTAGAGCATCTTCATGGGATGGGCACGCTTGTCTGGACAACACTCCCTCACGGAATATCGTCTCATTCTTCCCCTGCGGTTGGATGTGTTCATCTTAGGACTTCTAGGACAAGAATGCTTGTATGACTTCCACCATCAAAACGTTGGGATGTCCAACCAACCCAAACTTCAAGGAAGGAAGAGAGGTGCTATTCGAGCAATTACGATACTTGTCTTTCTATCCTTCTTGATGTTCACATTAAAATTTCATAAAGATAAACGGTTTTACGCTTTTTATTTGACAAGAGAAGCATTTTTTGATACAGTCATTCATAGTTTTGGGGAAAACGTACACGGGGGAAACGCCGGAAGCAGAGTGACGGGAAAATTGTCTGTCACTCATTCCATTGAGGGAGGGAGGTGGTAGGGAATATCATGCCAGCGTTGTGAATGGTAGCGTTGCGGAAGGCAAGGTTTCGCTCTCAGTCCTTCTCCCTGTGGATGTGTGCATGTCAACGTTAAGCACTCCCAATACGATTGTATTCTCAAAAGAAAAGATATGGAGTGAAGGTATGCAGTATTCAAATCCCAATACTGGAGGAGAAAAGCAAGCCTCAATAGTTACAAACACGTTTCAGGCCCCGAATTCATCGTTTTCAAGTACAGGGACTTCTTCAGGAGTCCTCACTCACGGCACAACACCGTTCCCACTTTCTCCTGACCATTCCCCTTTGGAGCCCCTCACCAATCGTGAGTTCGACGAGCAGAGACCCGCCCTGACACTGCAAATCCTGCTTCGGCAGACAGGGTTAGGTATCAAGGTACGATTTTTGGTCGCCCTCATTCTCATCGCAATCATCCCGGCAATCGTCCTCGTCTTTTTACTTGGTGATCCAACGGGACAAGAGCAACGTGCGTCCCTTGGTCAGGCACTTCAGATGCAAGCTCAGGGGCAGGCAACAGCCCTCAATCAAGCATTTGCCGCTCGGCAGCGTGCCGTTTCAATCATAGCGGCAAGACCGCTCTTCTCACAGATACTGGAGGGTACTACTGATCCTGCATTTGGACAGACCGTTTTGCAAACGGCTCAGCAAGCTGACAGTTCCTCAATTGGGTGGTTCGCAGTGAATGCTGGTGGGACGGTCTTTGCGACGGGAGATTCTTCAAGCCGCCCCCCCGTTCTTCAACTGGCGCAAACCACGGTTGTCTCTCATCCAGCACAGCTTGTGGAGTTTGCCCAAACACTTTCGAGAGGAGGACCTGCAACCGCGTTCTTGCTCAACGATGATCCGCGCATTCCTGGAGGCTGGTTCGCGGTGGGATCTCGTGTGTCACGAAGTCCCTCGCTTTCTCAGGGAGGTATCCTGCTCGCTGTTTTCTCTCTACAAAAGGTTACGCAGGGTCTCGTCACTCCATCGAAGTCGGTCAATGGACAGGTGAGCCTTCTGCTTGATGGACAGAACCGCATTATCGCTCACGCGGGGCAGCTCGCCACTGGACAGAAAGCGTTTGCGTTCGGCCCTCAGAGCCTGCAGACACTTCCTCTCGATCCTGCACTTCCTCTGGTCATCAATGATGACCCCCTCACGGGCCAAAACGATGCTGTCGTTGGAACTGCTGTCCCTGCCTTGAATGGACGCTATCTCCTTCTGGCCCCAAAGGACACCTTACTGGTCCCCAGTAGCCGCACCTTTTTCGCAGGTCGTAATACGCCACTCTTACTACTGGCTATTATCGTTGCGGTCGTGCTTGTCGCAACCTGGGTTGCACTCCCTATTGTGCGACCGATTCGACGGGCAACACGCGAAATCGGCAACACAACAGAAGAGGTGCGTAGGCTGGCCGTGGACGCGCGCCGTATTGCAAAGGATCACTCGCTGGGAACGGCTATTCTCAGCGGAACAAATAGGAAACTCTTGAGTCGCCGCCAAAGTATCATCCGCGATACGAATTTGATCGCGCACACCTGTGATGCTATTCTCCCCCGTCTCCAGTTTGTGCAGTCCTCTGTACGTGGGACGGCAAATCGGCAAGTGTTTGAGGCGTTGCAGGTGGCAGTGCAGGGCATTGCCCAGGTGAAAGAGACGGCTACTGCAACGGCTACGGGCTGGGAGAGGGATACTTCGCTCAGTCAGCTCGATAGTGCGATGGAAAGTGCTCGCGAGATCTCGGAGCAGTTCCTGGGCGCAGGGCAACAGCTCGAACGGGACGCCGAGAAACTCGAGGTGGCTGCACGTACCTTGCTGTAACAGTGTTGCAAAAGCCTAGAGACTGAGGGAAAGGGAGGCGATACACCGTGTATACCAAGGATCTTACCAGCTTGCTCCAATTGCTCAAGGTGTCTGAGCAGACGACTCTCCTGCGTCTTGAACCACCGGAGCCTACGGGAGAGGAATGGTATGCACTGCTCTCGCTCGTCCGAGGTGACGTGACGAGGTGTCAGGTCCTGCGTGTGAGAGACGAAGCACTCCTTTTCGATGGGCCAGCCGCACTTCGTTGGCTGATCACTCTGGGCAGGCTCTCCTACGAGGAAATGGCGAGTCCACTGGGTCTCATACGTCCTGTCCCTCCGCCTCCTCAAACACAACCGCTTGCCTCCACTCAGTCGGAGCAGGTGAGCGCGAAATCAATGCAGCCGTTCATTCAAGCGGTACAAAAGAGTGTACGCGCTGGAAAACCGCACCGTACTACACGAGGGGATCAAGAGGGGGTAGCCGGTATCACAGAGCGTGAGCATCGGCAAGTCTTCTTGTTAGTTGACGGCCTGCACACTCCTGAAGAGATTGCAGACCTCTTACATAAATCTCCTGATCGCGTCAGGCAGGTCCTCGTAGATTTGCAGCGACAGGGCAGAATTGAATAAGTGTCTCTATCGAGGCAACTGCTTCGATACATGTATGAAAGTTGGTATGTATGCGTACTTCTGAAACGATTCTCTACGGTGAGCGCGAGGGAACTGCTGATAGGAAGCCATTGGAACTACCCTCTGAGCGACTTGGAGGGTGGTTACCACGAGTACTCAACACGAGGGACATGACGGTGCTCTGCCTGTTCTCCGTGTTGCTCGTCAGCAATGTGCAACTTATTGCAGGTGCTGGTGGCTCGTCATATATTTACTGGTGGCTCGGTTTCCTGTTCTTTCTTCTTCCGTCAGCACTCATCTGCGGTCAGCTCTATCGGCTCTTTCCCGGAGAAGGTGCCGTCTATTTGTGGGCCAATAAAGCCTTTGGCAACTTCTGGGACACGTTTTTGGGATTGTTCTGCAATTGGTTTCCAGGAGCCATAGGGTTGACTATTGAGGCAGGTGCGGTGGTCACGAGCGTTCAGGCACTTAATGCTAGTTGGCTCACTGTTCCCTGGCAGCAGGGTCTCGCCGAAATCCTCGTTCTGGTGATTGCCCAGGGTCTCTGTCAACTCGGGCAGAGACGTTTAATGACGCTGTTGACATGGGTCTTCGTTGCCTATATGAGCATGATTGTTCTTTTAGGACTGGCGGGTCTTGTCTGGGTTGCTGGTGGACATGCGATGCAAGGCGATTTCTCCTCGCACGGCTGGCAAGTCAGCACCGCAAACTATCCCGTCTTCGCGACCGTCATCGTCTCGCTCTTAGGCATGGCCGTGCCGCTCAACTTAGGAGCCGAAGTGATGAACCAACGACAGGGAGGACGTTACCTCCGCTGGGGAGTCATCATCACGGTCGTTGGATACCTCGTTGCGACCTTTGGCGTGCTCGCTGTCCTGCCCCCGAAGGACATCGCGAACCCGGCCTTCATCGCAGAAATTTTTAGCCTCTCCTTCGGGCCTGTCCTGGGGACGTTCTTTGGAGTCCTCAACAACCTCATTCTGGTCGTGTATTTCGTGTGTGCCACCGCAGCCTTCAACCTGATATTCGCTCGGCTCCTGCTCGTTGCAGGCGCGGATCGGCGCCTGCCCCGCTCGATGCAGCGATTGAATCAGCAGCAGGTTCCTGTGAATGCCATGCTGACACAGACCATTCTCAATGTAGTGTTCGTTGCCATTCTCTTCTTTGTCGTCCCAGCGTTCGCTCCTGCGAATCAAGGACTTTCATTTGTCGTATTCTTAGTCACCATTAACGGCGCATCGGTCATTTGGAATATTGCTATGATTGGTCTCTTTCTGTGTGGTATCCTGCTCTTTGTACGCTATAGGCGTCAGTTGATTGGGCGGTGGATTGCTCCTCCCATCATCTTGTACCTTGCAGCAGGACTGGGTATATTCTCATCCGCCGTCGCGATCTACAGCACCTTTTTTGCAGGGTCACCTGTTCCACAGGCACTTGGAAACGGTGACTGGGATTACGACGTGTTGCTTGTGGTCTTGGGAAGCCTGGCCGTGGGTGCCGCGTACAGTTTCCTGGTTCCAGAGGCAGAGGATCTCATTGCGCTCGCGAATACCAAGAAACAGGAGCGTCCTGGACTGCGGGGAGAGAGTGAAGTACGTCAAGACACACAAAGAGAGGATTCCCATGCACAACAACACATCGCACCGTCACCTACCTCCCGAACTGCAAGCCTTCCGAGAGGTGTTCCCACTCCTCAACAGCAACCTGTACCTGGCGAATTGTTCCCAAGGACCCCTCGCCGTCCCAGTCCGTACAGCAATAGAAACATTCCTGGAGGGATGGGCTGAGCTGGGCATGCATTGGGACGCATGGATTGCTGAGGTGGAGCAGGCGCGTGCCGCATTTGCGGCCCTCATCGGGGCACACCCCTCGGAGATCGCGGTAGGAACGTCCGTCTCACAACTCGTTTCATCAGTCGCCAGTGCCCTTGTCGCATCCTCGCAATCGGAGCGCAAGCGCATTGTCAGCAGTACTGTGGAGTTTCCGGGTGTCGCCCACGCTTGGCTCGCGATGCGTCCTCATGGCTGGCACGTCGAACTCCTGGCAAGCGATGACCATGGCATGGTCAGATCAGAGCGTTTTGCCACAGCGGTCGATGAGAAGACCGCGCTCATTTCTGTGCCACACGTGTGCTATGCGAATGGAGCACTGACAGCACTTGAGCCAGTGATCACCTCTGCCCACGCGCAAGGAACATTCGTGTTTGTCGATGCGTATCAATCGGTTGGAACGCTCCCTCTCGATGTCAAGGCGAGCGGAGTGGATTTTCTGGCAGCGGGAACACTGAAGTACTTGCTGGGGACGGCGGGGATCGCATTCCTCTACATCAGTCCAGTAGTGCTGGAGCGGCTTGAGCCGACCGTGACAGGCTGGTTCGGACGGAGTAACCCTTTTGCCTTCAATCCAGCCGACCTCGATTATGCAGACCGCGCCTCGCGTTTTGATCTCGGCACTCCGCCTATTCTCAATGCGTATGCAGCCCGTGCTGGGATGCATGTGGTGGCGCAAGCGGGAGTGGAACGCGTCAAGGATCAGATCGAACGTCTCTCGGTGCTCGCCTATGATCTCGCCCCCCGTTTGGGTTTACGCATCATGGGACCCGTGCTTGGGGAGGGCAAAGGAGCGACCACCGCCATTGATGTCGGGTCGCAAGAACGCACACACTCATTAGAACGCGAATTGCGCGATCAGTCGATCATCGTCTCTGCACGCGGGAGTGCTCTCCGTCTGGCTCCTCACGGCTTCACGTATGAAGAAGAAATGGAGAAGGCATTGTACACCGTTGCCCATGTGATGCAGGAACACTGATTGTTCTTGTCCTCGAATGTAGTGAAGGAAGCTGAAATGTGGCGAACCCCTCGAGAGAGGAGTTGCTACGAATCGAAAAGGAGACCTATGGAAACTCTACCACGTACCGTTGTTGATCTTACACAAGAATTTTCAAACGATATGCCGCTCTATCCTGGGATGGCACGTCCATCGTTTCAAGATATCGCGGTTGTCGCAAAGGATGGATACGGGATGTCGGAGTGGCATTTTCGCAATCATATCGGGACCCATATCGATGCACCCACCCACCTTGTCGAGGGGAAATCGCTTGATGATATTCCCCTGGAGCGCCTCGTGGCGGAAGCAGTCGTGCTCGATTTCTCGCAGCACGCGCGTGGTCCGCTCACACGGCAGGAAATTGAGCCGCACATAGATCGTATTCATCCCGGTGACATCGTCCTCATGTACTCAGGCGGTTCACGGTACTGGGGGACAGAGCAGTATTGGAGCGGATGGTGCTATCCAGATGCTGAGGCAGCGCAACTGCTCATTGATCGAGATATTTCTGCCATCGGGTTCGACGGACCTTCTGCCGACCCAGTGAATCTTGTGGAGCCTGAAAACGTCATTGTAGATTTGCATTACCTCTGGCTGAAATCGGGGCGATTGCTTCTGGAGAACCTCACGCACCTGGATCAGCTCCCCGAACGCACACTCCTCGTTGTAGCGCCGATGAAGGTGCGAGGCGCGAACGGTGCTCCTGCCCGTATTTTTGCACTTATTTCGTAGTTCAGAGAAAGGAAAAAGACGATGGAAGAAAGTATTCAGAACGTCCCCGTTAAGGCAAACGTCGTCCCCCAGGAGAATACGCTTCGCAAGGGTGTGCTCAGAACCAGCGATGCCATCGCACAGTCCGTGGCGTTGCTCGCGCTCGTCATGGGAGTCGCACTCTCCACCTCATTTGCAGCGGCCTTCGCAGGTGCTGCAGCACCTCTGGCCTTCGTCGTTGCAGGGCTAGGGAGCCTCTGCCTCGGCTACGTCGTCATCCGCTTTACCAGGCGTATGGCGAGTGTTGGAGGAGTGTACACCTACATTTCACAAGGGCTTGGCCCCGCCGCCGGTTTCATCGGTGGATGGATGTATGCAGGGGCTTTCGCCGTTGGCATCGCCTTCACGATGGCAATCGCCAGCGTGTACCTCTCCACCGTCCTGGGTGACCTCCACATCACCTTCGGTTGGTTGAGACTGTATGTCCTCTTGCTTGTCGTGCTGTTCTGCTTTGGATTCTTCAGTATTCGCATTTCAACCCGCACGCAACTCGTGCTTGCGGTCCTAGGGGTGCTTGCGGTCCTGCTCCTGGCAATCATCATCCTGGCGAAAGGCGGAGACGCAGGCATCTCACTCACTCCCCTTTCATTCGGGGCATTACCACAGGGGATAGGAGGACTTTTCTTTGCCACCGTCTTCAGCTTCACGTCGTTTATCGGCTTTGAGTCTGCAGCATCGCTTGGCGTAGAAACAGCCAACCCACGCTCTGCTATTCCACGAGCAATCCTAACGGCGGTTATAGTCGCCGTCGTCTTCTACGTATTTGTGACGTATGCATTCTCCATCGGCTACGGAGTGGCACATGCAGACAAGTGGGCGAATGACCCAGCGGCTTTGGATACACTGGCAAACCGTTACTCGAATACTGCCTTAGCGACGATTATTGATCTCATGGTTGCAGCCGGTGCCTTCATCGCCTCGCTCGCAGGGCTCAATCTTACCGCACGCGTCCTTTATGCGATGGGACGGGAAGGCGGCCTGCCTTCCGTCTTTGGGCGAACGCATGCACGCTTCAAGAGTCCCTGGGTGGGCGTTGTCGTTGCAGTTCTAATTACTCTCATTCTGGGTGTCACCGTGGGACGCAGTTTTGGTCTCGCCTACGGCCCGAACGCGGGTCCATTCACCTTCTTCGGATTCCTCGCGACAGCGGCCTCTCTCGGGATACTGCTCACGTACATCTTGGTCGCCATTTCTGGCATCGTCTTTTTCCTACGATCCAGGCAAGACAAGGGAATAACGGTGGTTGCCGATGCCGTCCTCCCCGTTATTGCGGTGCTGTTGTGCGGCGCGACCATCTTCTATACAGTCTTTCCGACCACCCCCGCTGCACCACCAATTAACACGGCTCCTATCTATACAGGAATATGGTTGGTCCTCGGGTTGGTCCTCTTGGCTGTTTTGTGGTTCACCAACCGGGAGAAAGTACGGCAGTTTGGGAAAACGCTCAGCGAAGGTGAGTAGGTGGAGTCTAAGTGTTTCCCTTACGAACGGGTGTATCTCGTGAGGAAAGAGGTGAAATGAGAAGTCATGGTTGTTCTCGTTTCACCTCCAAAGAAGAAAACGAAAAGGTATCTTAGAGGAGGAAGAAAGAGCCGGCCGGCTCTTTCTTCTCCATGACTTGCACTGGCATCGTCAGGCGTATGAGGAGAACAATCCATGAAATCTATGTGTAGACGACCCTCTACCCTTGTTTATGCGGCGCGTAGAGTGATAGCCAGTGACGACGAGCGATTTTCCATTCCTTTGCTTTATACTGCCTCCTCCTCGCATGCGACAAGTGTGAGTTCATCTTGAGTGTCATACACTGTTGCTACCACAGTAGGGATTCGTAGCTAGGTGCAGCATCTACGTCTCACCCGTGTTGCTTCCGGCATAATCTACCCTCCTCTGTAAATCTCAACACTCGTTTGATGTTTGTATTTACAGTCAACTAGTCAGTAATTGCATCTGCTCATCCTCATTTACAAAGCAGATGGAGATGAATTAAGTATTTCAACGGCATTAATGTGCCCTTCGCGGTACGCCCAGTCCACCAAGTCTACCAGCAGTCGCTGTTTTCGTACCGTATCCTCTTCTCTATGATGAGGCAAATGATCGTGCAGATGCTTTCGGTGGGCGATCACAATCAACTTGTGACGCGCACGTGTCCAAGCGACATTCAGCTTGCGTGTGGCCTCTGTCGCCATCTGGTGATCATCGAGTACCGCATCGAAGGTAAATGCCCAGGGACGCATACCTGGAGCTTCTACCGTGTCAAAGATGACGACAGGAAATTCCAACGACTGCACCGTGTTGATGGTACCGACGTGGACAGCATGGACAAGTTTCGCCTCACGGAGCTTTTCCTGCACGAGCCGAACTTGCGAACGATAGGGAACAACAATCGCTACGAGCGGAATGGTCTGATCGTCACCAGGTGGACGAGGAGGCAATGATTCAAGCACCTGCTGTGCTAGCACCACCGCTACATCCGCATGATACTTATTTTCGCGTGGCTTGGCCTTGCTTGGCTTGATGCACATTGCCGAGGTTCCGGTCGTATCAACTAAGAGAAGCTGGTTGTCGAGCCGAGGGCTGATACCCGGAGCATGCGTCGTTTCCTCGCGGAACGTGAGCATATCCTGGTAGATGAAGTGATTGATGGGTGCCATGATTGATGGGCTGGAACGACCGTGTTCAGTCAATAAACAGCATTCTTTCTCACCACGGATGGCATCAAAGATGTTTACGCCTAGTGATTTTCCGTGAGTCGTCTTGGTCGTCAACAAACGTAACGTCTGGTATCATAACCGTGTCACCGAGAAGGAGAATTTCACTTTCCCGCATGAGTTGCCAATGCCCTCGTTTGCCTAGCCAGCCTGAGAGGAGAGAATATGGTAAGACAATTAATATCTAAATATTTTGTAAGATATTCGGATTCTGGTTTCTTTTTTCCACATCTACAACAGACCATATAAAACCCCATGCTTTTCTAGCATGGGGTTTCCGCAAGTGGAGGTCTGGCGCAAGAGAAAAGCAGATAGAGCCTAGACTACCCTGGTGCTACCCTTGCAAAACTCTACGGCTTCTGGCCTCGCCGCTTCTCCAACCACTTCTTAATATTGGCCTCTTTACCCTGGTAGCCGGGTTCGTAATAATGCTTCCCTTTCAGGCTCTCAGGGAGATACTCCTGAAGCTGGATGGCAGGTGGGTGTTCAGGGTCGTCGATTTGCATGTCTTTATAGTACTCGTGGGCGTATTTGTAGTCTTTGCCGTAATCGAGGTCTTTCATGAGTTGTGTTGGCGCATTGCGGATCTGAAGAGGTACTGGATCGTTGCGCGTTTGCTGCATATCTTCCTGTACGCGACTGTATGCCTCGTAGAGGGCATTGCTCTTCGGCGCAGTTGCCAAATAAACCACTGTCTGAGCAAGTGCAAGACTTGCTTCTGGTAGTCCGACAAAATGCACGGCTTGCTGTGCTGCAATACAGACAACTAATGCTTGAGAATCTGCTATCCCTATGTCCTCAGAGGCGAAGCGAATGAGGCGGCGCACAATATATAATGGGTCTTCTCCTGCTTCAAGCATACGCACAAGCCAGTAGAGACTCGCATCTGGGTCTGAGCCGCGCAAGGACTTATGCAAGGCTGAAATCGTATCGTAGTGCTGCTCGCCATTCTTGTCATAGAGCAGTGCTCGATGTTGCATGACCTCTTCCACAAGCGCAAGTGTGATAGTCCTTGCTCCACTCTCATCTTGCCCGTGCTCAAGGCTTCCTTGCGCCGCTAGCTCAAGGACATTCAAAGCGGTTCTCGCATCGCCATTGGCAAATACCGCAATAGCTTCTAGCGCATCGTCATTTATTGTAATATGCATCGCCCCCAGACCACGCTTCTCATCGGTCAGAGCACGACGCAAAATATCCTGTACCTGCTCCTCACTGAGTCCTTTGAGCGTAAAGACACGGCAACGTGATAAGAGTGCGGCATTGACCTCGAAGCTTGGGTTTTCCGTTGTCGCACCAACAAGCGTGACAACGCCACGTTCGACATAGGGGAGTACGACATCCTGTTGTGCTTTGTTGAAGCGGTGAATTTCGTCAATAAAAAGGATGGTGCGCTGTTGCGAGAACTGACGTAACTTGCTTGCCTCATCCATCACCTTTCGCAAGTCAGCAACACCAGCCGACACCGCACTTAACCTCACAAAACGTGCATGCGTGTGATGTGCAATTACCTCGGCAAGTGTTGTTTTCCCACTCCCTGGAGGTCCCCAGAGGATCATAGAGGTAATAGTGTCTGCTTCAATGCTACGACGTAAGACTCTGTCAGGCCCAAGCAGATGCTCTTGTCCAAGTATCTCGTCCAACGTGCGAGGACGCATACGTGCCGCCAGCGGCTCCCCTATTGGAATAGGTGATGTATTCTTTTGGAGGGATTGACTATTATCCGACTCAAAGAGCGATGCTTGATCTGCCATTCTGCCTACTTCTTAACTAAACATGATAGTTGATCTCTATATCCTACAGCGTATCACATTTCTTCTACTACCTGTGCCAAAACAACGTGACACAGAGTTCCTCAATCACCAGATGCCAATGAGGATAGTACAAAATAACAAATGTACTATATGCTTACGCAAGTTTGTCTCACTTGCCGACGCAAAAGTAGACAACAGCCATAAAACAGGAGAAGTATGAGGATTACTTTGTCACTATTGCAATACCCTGTTAGGATTTATGTGGCAGAATGTCAAGGTACTTCAAAACGCTATTGGATATCTTGAAAAGCACCTCGACACTACTAAAAGCAGAATTTAAACTGCTTTATTTTACTACTTAACTATTCTTTGATAAAAGGTGATTTTTTGAAACATGGCCTGTCCACAGGCGCTTCTGGTTTGTGTCGCGGCACAGCAAGCAGTACATTTTGTTGGGCTACCAGAGGCTGCTCTGGCTCTCGCACAAGCGGTAGTACATCTTGCCACCGCACCTAAGAGTAACGCACTCACCGAGGCCTACGAACGTGTGCAAGCTGAGGTACAGCAGACACGAAACGAGCCTGTACCTTTACAAATTCGCAATGCACCAACAGGTTTGATGAAAGACCTGGGCTACGGCAAAGACTACAAATACGCCCACGACTATTATAAAGAGATGTCCATTGATGACCCCGACAGACCACCACCTCTACGAGTGCAGGAGTATCTGCCCGAACGCTTGCGGGGACGCCACTACTACGAGCCTGGACAGCAAGGCAAAGAGGCAAGCATCAAGCAATGGTTAGAGAAGCGGCGCAAGGACTCTCCCTGATAATGGGGAAAGAGGGTTGGAAAGCATTTCACACATTGCACTGCACCCGTATAATTAATCAAGAATAGATACACAATCAAATGCAAAAAGGAAAATCAAATAGAATGAATATTGTACAGCGTCTTATTTCGCGTGAGTGGCGACCAGGACGGGCAGCACTCGCGGGGCTTATTGCCACGATTGTCTACAGTCTTGCGATGGAGGGCGATATTCTGCTGGTAGGAAATCGGTTCAGCGATGTGCGTTTTATCGAGGGACTGCTGGCAGGTGAGAAGCGATTACGTCCCCTTTTCTTCCTGTCGTGGGCGCTTCATATTCTGAATGGTGTCGCACTAGGAGAACTCTACGGGGCTGTGCTCAAACGCTACCTGCCGGGTCCCAACTGGCTCAAAGGTACCATTTTCGGCGAAATCTTCATTGTCAGCGCATGGTGGCTCACACCACTTGCCGACAAATACCATCCCCTCATCAAAAATGGCGAGATGCCGCGCCTCTTCCAATGGAAATCCTTTTTCCAGAACATCGTGCGCCATCTCGTCTTTGGCCTCGTGTTGGGCCTGATCTATAAGGATGGGAAATAGAGAAAAATATGGATGTGCAATGCATGACGACATCCGCCGTCATGCATTGCACATCCATATTTTTCTCTATGCGAAGTAGCGCACCCACTCGCCTACTAAGGGCAAGCAGTAGCGTGGATGTACCCATGCCATCACCATTAACCATATCCAAAGAATGCCCGTTGTCCACCAGAGTACATTGAGCAGCAGACCCAAGCCAAAGTTGGTGAGCAGACCGAGCATGGGTATCCAGCCCAACATGCCCTTCAACAAGCTCACACCCAGAATCAAGAGCGACAGCGTCCCAAACGTGAGCATAGATTGTGCAGCATGCCAGCGCACATTACGGCTACTCTCCGTTGGACGTACCTCCACCATGAACAACAGCACCCCTGAAATCCACAGGAATGCATACGCGAGGACGCGCTCCACGCGTTCATCAAAGCCAAGCACTGTCGTTCTACGCATCGTTTCTTGCCTCACTTCTTACCAGATAAGACCTCGCCATCGAAGTCTTTCGCCATTTTCTTCTCTCGAAACATATACGGAAATATAACGGATGACGTTGCAAGCAGGGAAAAAAACTCCTGGCGAAATATCAAGAAAGTGTGAAGAAATTCTCAATTTTTATGCAACAAAACACTCTCCTGTAACGTCTATATCTTCGGAACGGAAAAGAACGGTATACATACTGCAAAAGAAACGATTTTAAAAAACATCATGCGCTCTTTTATTGTTATAGTAAAGTGGGAATGATAATGCCTTCCTTCACCTAGAAGAAGTGTGAAATAGATATGCAACATGTACTTATAAAGAGGGCACTGCAATCCGCCAAGCTTTCACAACCGATCATCCGCAGCATCGTGGGCTTGCTCGCGGCGCTTGTGGGTGGGGCAGATATGCTTTCAGCTATCGTGCCGAGGCTGCATTGGGACATTCTGCTAGGTGCGTGGCCTATCATGCAGCATAGAGTGCCACCGCAAACGCTGACTGTGGTAATTGGCTTTTTCCTAATAATGCTTTCATACGGTCTAGCTCGTGGCAAACGACACGCATGGAGTATCACGCTCGCACTCACCTTACTATCGGCCTTGCTGCACATTTTACGTGGCGGCTCCATTCTAGCGACACTCGTCGCATTAGGATTAGCAGGGTTACTCGCCTTGCTCGTGCCATTCTTCCAGGCCAAAAGCGACCCGCCTTCCGTCTGGCGTGGCTACAGCTCGTTGCTACTAGGACTAGGTCTCGTTGTCTTCTACACCGTCGGCGGCTTCCTCGCGCTGTATGGACAGTTTGATACACTCACTGAGGGTATTGGTTTTGAAGAAGTCTTTCTACGTCTCTTTACACATGCTCATCTACACTTCTCATATGGCTCTTCAGCCCTCTTTTTTGGGCGTGCACTACCAGTGTTGTGTGTCAGTGCTATCCTGTATGGTATGGCGCAACTCTTCCGACCTGTCGCAGCAACTCTGCTGTCAGACGAGACGGAGCGCAACAGAGTCTTTGCCCTAGCGCGCGCGCATGGCAAAAGCTCCATCTCGTACTTTGCTCTCGATAGTGACAAATCCTACTTTTATTCGGAGTCAGGCAGATCAGTCATCAGCTATGTGCTAGAGGGCAGTACAGCCGTTGTTGCTGGCGACCCGATCGGACCCGACGACGAGACGTACATGGTTATCAGGCAGTTCGTCGTCTTCTGTCAAGAGCAAGACTGGACGATTGTTTTCTGGCAGGTACGCGATAGTTTACTACGCCTGTACAAAGCGGCGGGGCTACATTCGCTCAAAATTGGCGAGGATGCGGTGGTTGACACTAGCACCTTTACACTCAAGGGTGGTGCGATGGCAAATGTGCGTTCGAGTGTCAAGCGTGCTGAGAAAGACGGTCTGCGTGTTGAGTTCTCGTGGGGCAAAATTTGTGATTGCGAACAGACAGCGCAAATGGAGCATATCTCGCAAGCATGGGTTATGCAAAAGGGCGGCTCCGAGATGGGCTTCAGCATGGGACACTTTGATCCGCTTGGTGATCCAGAGCAACTTGCCGCTGTTGCCGTTGACACACACAACAAGGTACACGCCTTCGTGACCTTTGTACCTATCTATGGACGCAACGGGTACGGTCTCGACCTGATGCGTCGTGCCGAGCAGTCCGCACCTGGCACAATGGAATTGTTGCTAGCCCGTTCAATCGAATACTTCAAGGAGAAGGACGCGGAGAGAGTCAGTCTTGGTCTCGCCTCTCTAAGTAACGTCAACGAGGAAGACGACACGCTCTTAGGCAACGGTATCGACTTCCTGACATACCGTTTCGGTGACCCTGAAAAGAACCGTTCGCTGTTCAACTTCAAAAAGAAGTTCCAACCTACCTGGGAGAGCCGTTACCTCGTCTATTCCAGCACGCTGAGCCTGCCAAAAATCGGCTGGGCACTCTACCATGCTCACCAGCGCGACGCTTCACTGCTCAAAACCATGCATAGAACCATACGCGAATGGCAGCACAGCCGCCGCTGTACAAGAGCGGAGGTAGTAGAGGCTGTGCAAGTACGGGTCTGTCAATCCTCATATGTCAGAGAAACCAGGGCACCCACAAGGGGATGCCCCTCCCATACACGAAAGGGCTGCTGATGCGTCGTCCTATGGGAGGGGCATCCCCTTGTGGGTGCCCTGGTCTTCCAAATCCTCGTTTGGCTACTTTTAGATGGCCCTAGCTACATCTTTCCTACGTATTGTCACAATGCCCCCTCTGCCGTATAATGGTTATGACATTCATAGCATAAATATTATTGCTCAGGAGGCTCTATTCTATGTTACCTGCATTGAAATTCAGTATTGGCGACCCTATCTTTATTGGTGACTTTTGGGGAACGCTTATTTCTTTGCCCGTTGCGCTCTTCCTCGCGTTCTGGTTGAGCAATGTCAAAAACAAAGCTGCGGTCATTGGTGGTGCATTGGTTGGCATTCTCATTGGCTTTCTCGGCATTCTGTGCGTCGTTGGCACGCTCATTCATCCCGAGCCGCTGCCTCATGTGGACGGGATAGCGACCTTCTTTAGCTCGGTTCTGCTCAATTCCGCGCTTGGTTTGACGGCGGGTATTCTTACTGACCTGATTACCGCGCAACGCAATGAGCGCGATTATCGACGTCAAGTGCAGCACGAATAACGCTACCCATGTTTTATCTCTTTCATGGCGACGATGAGTTCACCTGTCACGAACAGATCAAAAAGTTGCGGCAGTCGGGCAGCTTCGAGTATAACCAGGACACCTACAACGGGGCTGAGACTGATCTCGCCACCATCACGACCACGACCGACACGATGCCGTTCCTCACAGAGCAACGGCTAGTGCTGGTTGAAGGCCTGCCAAAGCGCAAACGTGGCGAGACAGCCGCAACCGATACCGACGCAAAACCTAGCGTCGAACCCGAAACTGCGACTAAGGGAGGCAAAGGCAAAAAAGGTAAAAAAAGCAAGGCTACTGTCCTCACACGTGCGGGCTTTGAGAAAGCGCTAGCCGAACACATTCCCTCTATGCCCGATACTACCGTCTTAGTCTTGCAGGTAGATGAGGTCATCGACGCCGCTAACCCACTTGTCAAAGCAGCAGAGAAGCATGGCAAGGTGTTTCAGTATACGCTACCTAAAGGGGCCGCACTCGAAGGCTGGATTAGCAAGCGTGCAAAAAGCAATAGTGTCAAAATCACGTCGGAGGCTACCTCGCTGCTTGCGAACTTCATCGGCAATCACCTGCGCCTGCTGGCAAATGAAATCGACAAACTCGCCACCTATGTTGGAGAGGGCAAAACTATCAATGCCGACGACGTGCGCAAGCTCTCTGCACAGGTGCAAGAGGCGCGTATCTTTGATCTGACCGACGCTCTGGCCCAACGTAACCGCAAGCAAGCACTTAATATCCTGCACGATTTGTTAGCTGATGGCGAGCCGCCAATCAAACTCATCAGTACTATTACATTTCAGGTACGCACACTGTTGCTTGTCAAAGAACTTTCGCAAAAAGGTATGCGCTCCTCCGCTATCGCCTCGGCAATCAGTATAGCCCCCTTCATGGCAGAAAAAGCCATGCGTCAGGTTGGAAACTTCACTGTGCCACAATTAGAGGGAGCATATCGTCAACTCCTATCAACCGATGCCGCGCTCAAACGCAGCCGTATCGAGCCAGAAATGGCCCTCGACCTTCTCGTCGTCACCTTCGGCGTGCTGTAAATACTCTTAGATTGAATACCAAATTTTATCGGTAGAGCAGATATCCTGCGAGTCCTGCCAGCCCTAAAATAATCAGAATATTCACCTTGCGGCTGAGAGCTAGCCCGAAGGCTCCTACAGCTATCAGCAGCCCTTTCCAGTCCACTCCAGGCTGATTAAAAATCGTCCAGACGACGGTGAGCAGCAGACCAACAACGGCGAGTGAGACACCATACATGCCACCTTGCACCCACGTTCGATGTTCGATACGTGTATAGCCAGTAGAGACGACAAGTACAAGCAGGGCCGGAAGGGTGATAGCAATCAAGGCAAGCAATGCACCAAGATAGCCATACGTGAAGTAGCCTAGACTGATGACCCATAATCCGTTCGGCCCCGGACTGATCTGTCCAATGGCGATAGATTGTCCAAAGTATGTTTCCTTTGCCCACCCATTAGCAAGCAGGTCCTGATGCAGACTCGGAAGATTACTAAAGCCTCCTGTTGAAAAAAGTGAGGCTTTCAGGAAAAGGAGAAAGTAGAGAAGTGGGTTGATCATTCTTGTCCTCGCTGCTCTTTTTGAAGCATTGGTGGCTTTGGCGCAAAGAAGAGTGCACCGAGCAAGACCGCACCTAGAATGATAGCAACGACAGGCAACTTCAAAAGAATGACGGCAAGGAAACAAGCAAGAATTACAACAATGCTAGCAGCTAAATAGAGAATTCCTTCTTTATAACTTTTACGGAAGATCGGGAGCGCAAAATTCAGGCCAACGAGTAGCATTATCGCACCTGTCGCTGGTATCACACCACGCAGGACTGCCTGTACTGCTGCCACGTGTTCTATCTGCGTGAAGAGAGCGGTTAAAAGACAGGTGATGATTGCACTTGGCAAGAGTAAGCCTGCGAGCGACGCAACTATTCCCCATGTTCCACCAAGTTTTCGTCCTATCAAGATGGTCAGTGCGACCAAGTTGATACCAGGAGTAAGAATACATAAGCTCCAAAACTTTGTAATCTCTTCCATCGACAACCATCTATACGTCTCTGTAAATGCGCGCTGTATTAAGAACGTTGTGGAGGCTCCACCGCCAAAAGATTGTAACCCAATGCCTGCCCATATACGGAAGAGCTGCCATGTACCGGGGCCATAGCTTTGTTCCATGCGAATAGCTCCTAAAGGTGATGCTGCATGTGACGAACTACGTCGCAAATCAAGGCAACCGTAAGGGGCAATATTTTTCAAAGAAGGAGAAAGTTTCCCAACGGACGCCTACATGCGACCAACGGACGCCCACATGCGACCAACGGACGCCCACAAGGGGCTACCCTACTATACACAACGTGCGCGCACGCAACAGAGGAGGGACGCCTCTTGTGGGCGTCCGTTGGTCTCCTGCCAAGAGATGGCTCTTCATTGAACCGTCTTGCCCCTTGTGGTCGCCCGTTCGTTCTGAAAGTTAGCGTTCGTTCAGTGGCACAAATTTTGTATCCATTGGGCCAGTGTAGTCGGCTTCGGGACGAATCAGGCGGTTATTCTGCACTTGTTCCAGAATGTGCGCGGTCCAACCAGCGACACGACTGGCGGCAAAGGTTGTCGTGAAGAGATCGCCGGAGAGTCCAACGGAGGCGAGCAGCGCCGCCGAGTAGAACTCGACATTGGTATAGAGGCGACGCCCTGGTTTTAACTCGTCCAGCAGCGCGATTGCCAGTTCTTCAACGCGCCGTGAGAGCATAAAGCCCTGTGGGTCCGCGACACGCGCCATCTCGCGTAACTCTTCGGCACGTGGGTCTTCCGTCTTGTACACACGGTGCCCAAAACCCATCAAGCGTCCCCCCTGTGTGATTGCATTGCGTAGCCACGGCTCGGCATTATCGACGGTCCCTATCTCATGCAACATGTCCAACACTTTCGAGGGTGCGCCACCATGCAGAGGTCCCTTGAGCGCTCCAATCGCGGCAACTACCGATGAAACGATATCTGATTCAGTGCTGGCTACAATACGTGCGGTAAAGGTCGATGCATTCATACCATGGTCGGCGAGTAGCACGAGGTAGGCATTCAACCCCTTAATGTGCTCCTCTTTCGGAGCTTGCCCTGTCAACAGATACAGGTAGTTGCCAGCATAATCAAGTTCAGCTTGTGACTCCAACGGCTTTAAGCCGTTGCGCAAACGCTGGAAGGCCGCGAGAAACAAAGGAAAACGGGCAGTAACAGCAATAGCCTGCTCAATGCTTGGCTTACCTGTAATTGCCATCGCTCCCCATGCAGAGGTTGCGGTACGCAGTGCATCCATTGGCTCTGCTGTCCTCGGAAGACTACGCAGCACCTCTACAATAGATGTAGGCAGAGTGCGCTCAGCGACAAGTTTCGCTTTCAGGTTCGTCAATTCACGCTGATTGGGCAGGTATCCAAACCAGAGGAGGTGCGCGACCTCTTCAAAGGTCGTCGTTCGGGCTAGATCATGGATGTTATAGCCGCAATAAATCAAGCGGCCTGCAGTACCTTCAACCTTACTAATTGCAGTTGTCGCAGCGACAATTCCCTCTAAGCCACCCTTATTTGGCTTCGCACTTTGTGAAGTTTGTGTTACGGGTTCCTTTTGTGGATTTGTTTCCGGCATCGTCATTGACATACATTCTTGCTCCTTTGCTGTCTCTATAGTCAAGAAAACGCAGTATGATGAGTAGCTTCTTTTGAAGTTGTACCATTGATTTCGGCAAATGTCAATCTTTATGGATATTACTTGATTTATGTTGATTGCTGAAAATAAAAATCTGTGATATCAATCGTGTAGTGTATCGCACATGCGATGTACTACACGATTGACAAACTACCCTTCGTCAATCTATGATTAGGAAAAGACGCACACGCTCTACACTACAATGCATGGATGGAAGGAGGACACAACTGATGATAGAGTTGAATGGAGAAAACTATCTCGATGGACATGAAGCATGTCACCTGCTTGGTATCAAAATTTCGACGCTTTACACCTATGTTAGTCGAGGGGTGCTGAGAAGCTATAAACAGGGTATTAAGCGGCAACGACTCTACAAGAAGGCAGAATTGGATGCTCTTATCCAGTTGCGTCCTAGCAACGAAATTCCATCTGCTCCTGACGATGACACATCCGAATTGCCCCACGCCGAGGATTGGGTACCCAACGTGTAGGATGAAGCAATTGGGTGTAGGGGCCAAATTCATTACGCCCAATTTCCATTCTCCCGTTACACTACAATCTGACACGTTTCCTCGGTCTGATGCGTGGTTAAGGAAAGAGCATATCAATCAACAGGTAGGAGAGTTAGAGATATGGAAACGCGTCAATTTGGAAAAACGGATATGCAGGTAAGTGTGCTGGGCTTTGGTGGGTCCGAGATACGAGGTGCCTCACCGAGCGATGTTGAGCAATTATTGAATAGCGCACTTGATGCAGGCGTCAATGTGATTGACACAGCAGAGTGCTATGGCAACAGTGAAGACCTGATTGGGCGCGCGGTTACAAGCCGTCGCGGTGACTATTTCCTGTTCACCAAGTGTGGTCATGCTGTCGGCGAAGAGTTGCCTGATTTGCCCGACTGGGACCCACGCCTACTTGAGGCGAGTATTGAGCGTAGCCTGCGCCGCCTGCGTACAGACCATGTGGACTTGCTGCAACTGCATAGCTGCTCACTGGATGTTTTGCGTAAAGGCGATGTTATTAAGGTGCTAGAGAAGGCAAAACGCGAAGGCAAAACGCGCTACATCGGCTATAGCGGTGACAATGAAGATGCGCGCTATGCTATTCATACGGGTGTCTTCGACACGCTGCAAACCTCTGTCAGTATCGCCGATCAGCAAGAGATCGACTTCACACTTCCAGCCGCACGCGAACGCGGCATGGGCATCATTGCCAAGCGTCCTATAGCTGAAGCGGCCTGGCTTCACGAAACGCTGGCTAAAAATGACTACGCCTATCCCTACTGGGAGCGTCTCCAAACATTGAATTATGACTTTCTGAAAAGCGGTGCCTCGGCCTCGATTGCCACGGCCCTCCGTTTTACATTAAGTGTACCAGGTGTGGACGTGGCAATCGTTGGTACCACTAGCGTTGACCACATGCGCGAGAACATCGATATGATATCGGCAGGCAACCTCTCCGAGGACGAGTTCAATGCCATACGTGCGGTCTGGGAAGAGCGAGCCAATCAGCACTGGCTGGCACAGGGGTAAGTAACAACAGTTTTTTGGTATGTAGCATAACAAGACGGCGACATTATTACTTTCTAAAAATGAGGATGGCATGGCTCAGAAGCATGAAAACCGTAAGAGCAAGCAGGACTCCGTTCTAGCTGTGATTGAGCAGCAGCAGGTGCGCTTTGTCAATTTGGAATTTACCGATGTGGTGGGCATGGCAAAGTGTGTGACGATTCCGGTAGAGCAATTTCCTGACTGCCTGACACATGGCAAATGGTTCGATGGCTCATCGCTCGAAGGCTTCGCAC
>JAABUQ010003651.1_pt1 | contig 27668 bp, 22 predicted proteins | sample 5560001 | NCBI WGS metagenome assembly JAABUQ01 (sample SAMN10711888, study PRJNA513371) | rock metagenome | isolation source: Antarctica rocks | place: Antarctica: Victoria Land, Finger Mt nord | collected 2015-12-18 | reverse complement strand
ATCCCCCTCCCGTTCCCTCCTCAGCGAGTGCAGAACCCCCGCTCCCCCACCTCTTACTCGCGTCCATGTCCCGCTTTCTCAGGCCGCGGTAATTTCCCTGTGAACGCTCGTTGCGACTCTATCTGGAGTTGGGGGGGAATGGAAGGCTGTGGAAGGGATGGAGGAGCTGAGGGGATGGGAGAAATGGAGGAGCTGGCGGGAGGGACGAGAAGATGGGCTGGGAGGTGGGAGGTGGCATGCCTATTCATGTTCCTTGTTGAGGAGCGGAGTTTGGGTATCAGGGACGAGGGGTCGTCGACGGGGAGGAGTTGGGAACAGGGGGGTTAGTTGAGGTGAGGACGGGTTTTGCTGGTGATATCGTGATGCAGTCGAGCCTGCCTCCGTTTCGAGAAAGGGAAATGTTTGCGGCCGGGTGAGGTGAGTCCTGGGTTTGAAGTGGATGGTTGCCACGTTTATGATCAGCATCCTTCGGTCACGCCTTCAGGGGGAAAAGGGGTGGGAACGGATTTTGAGTATTAGCTAAGTAAGCTATGCCAGGATAGATACGGTCAATTGAAAGCCCAGCACGCTATTTGAGAAATGCAAGCAATGTCCACCAGGCAGCGCCACGCTCAGCCATCATAATGCCATTGAATCCTATTCCCCAGTCTTTCAATCAACCCTCGGCGGGCTCTTCGAGGTATTCGTGAAAGGGCTAGAACTCCTACTACACGCAATTAGCCTCCTTGCTGCCCCCGCCCCCTTCACCCACGCACGAAATGGAAAAGGAGCTAAACTCACGGTCTCCGCTTCTCCCCCTCCTTTCTAAACACCTCGATAATCTTCAACATCTCCTTGCGCCCCAGTCCCGCATCGACATGCTTCCCGCTCATACTCATACTCACCTTCTCCTTCGCGTGCGCCGTCAACAGTTTCTTCAACAACAGATACCGCATCTGTATGCACACAAACACCCCGCAATCGCTACTGTTCTCCTGCTGCGGACTGTCCGTGAGATCCACAAAACGCAAACCCTTCCCCAACAGCTGCCCGAACTTCCTCGCCGCCAAGCCTGCCTCTTGCTGATTCGCGGGGTGTAGAGAATCGTAATGGAATGCGACACCGTCGACGATGGATACGAGAAGGAGTGACCAATGCGAGCCGCCTTCGGCGAGAGACGGGTTCCGGCAGTCGTTGATGGGTAGGAAGATGTGCGTTGTGCGGGTGAAGTTTGGCAGGGCTTCTTTGAGGGTGAGCGGATCCGGGGTCTGCATTAGCATGAAGGACATGCTGGGGCGGAGGAGGACGATGTGTGCATTCTTATATTGACTTAGGTAGTCGCGTTCGAGGTATCTGCGGAGGTGGGTGGGTCAGGTATTTGTCGTCTGGCTTCGGAGAATGCGGGGAGAAGGGTGGGCTGAGGGATAGTTGAGGGAAGAGTTGGGGGCATACTCTTCCCAGAACGATATGCACTGTAGATACGTGAGCTTTCGTTGTAGAAATTGGGTTTTGGGATGGGGGTACATTGTCCGTCAACCAGTCATTTTTGAGTGTGTCCATGTCTTCTTTCATTACTGTCCTCCTTTAGCCTCTAGCTCACCTCTGGAGCCACCATTTGGACGCACACACATCTTATATCGTAATCTAGCCGTCTTTTATCAGCAATTGTGGGGGAGAAAACGGGGGGATTTGGACGCACAGCTCAGGTAGGGGTCATCTGGATTCAGCTACGAGAGGTACGCATTAGCAATAGTTCCTGAGATATGGTGTATGACTACGGTGTAGGGGAAGAGAGACTGCTTCGAGCAATTGATTTGTACATACCTGCCCGCCGAAATGCCTGCTCACGCGTCCCTGGAAGGGATGGAACCCGGAGCCGGGCATGCTTTCTCGTGTTTTTCTTGCAATTGCCAGGCTCTAGTATGGTATCGATAGTTTGGAGAGGGTGTCAGTTGTTCCAACAAGCTCCGCAACCTGAGAAGTCGCTTGTATGACGCCTTGGAGGGGGTTTCGCAGGTGGAAGGGGTGGGTTTCTGGAGATGTCGGAAAGAGGGTATGGAGGGAAAGAACTTCGATTGAGCTCACTGTAACCCTATGGGAAGTTTGCCAAGGTGTGAATGCTTGCTCCCAGCGAATCAACTAGCAGGAATTTTGTGCGAGGTTGCAGCGATGGAGGTGTTGCGAGGTTGTGCTGCAAGAAGAGTAGTCAAGCTAATCTGGTCCAGTGCACACTAGCTTCATATCGCCTTACTCTTAAGTCCCGGACGATGCTGGCTACACGAATGGCTCCGAAGTCTAGGAATTTCAGGTATCGGGAATACAATATCCTACTTGCCCCAGATGTGGTTGGTAGATTAATGCCTGTCAATTCGCTAAATCATGGAAGTAATCGCCGCATTCACCCTTCATTGCACGCCTATACGCCTGCAATGGGACCCATCTAGAGCAGTTCATCCTCCTCGCCCATGTCCACATCGTCCCCAGATTCGATAAAGACAAGTCGAGTCCCCTCTGCTGCCGTTTGCCAGACCTAGAACACATCCTGTTAACAAGCCGTCGAGGGAAGATATGGTAGAAGTCACTTACATCAAGCAACGCATACTCATCGATCGCCTGGTTGAATTGATCCTCCGTAAACCCCTTCGCAATAATTCTCTCTCGAACTTTCTTGATACTCAATTCCCCTCTAATCCCGTCGCCCACAGCAGCTGCACCGCTATCTTTCATCCCCCGAACAAGATTGTAGATCTTGCTGCTCGGACTCTGATCTCCCATCCCTCGCTTATCCTTGTACAAACTCTCTTTGCTAACCTCAACCAGCCGCAAAGCCTCGTCAACATCATCGGTATCCACCTGTGACGAAAATCGTAGCCTAGCCAATGCCTGTGAGAGACGGAGTATCCCGAGCAGCGTTCGAGGCGAAACATGCGAGAAATGTTTCTTGCCACCTTCATCGCGTTTCTGCTGTTGGCGCATACGCACATACGCGCCAACCATATACTCCGATACTTCTTTGGGGACTACAGGACGCCAGCTGCGTGCTTGAGCAATGTACTGGCGCACTTCATGGGGAGTGAAAATGACCCCGGTAGTTTCTGGGTGTTTGTTGTTCATGTGGACGTAGGTGACGTGCTGGGCGAGCTCTTCGTCTGCTTCTCGGGATGGCTGGTCGAGCATTAGGAAGAGGACATCGAAACGAGAGAGAAGGGCCGCGGGCAGATTGATATTTTCGACGGGAGATATGCGGGGATCATAGCGACCATACAGAGGGTTGGCCGCTGCGAGAATTGATGTGCGAGCGTTGAGAGAAGTGGTGATGCCGGCTTTGGAAATTGATATTGTTTGCTGTTCCATAACTTCATGAATGGCTGTGCGGTCACCGTCGTCCATTTTGTCAAATTCATCTATGCAACAGATACCGTTGTCTGCCAGGACTAAAGCACCTCCTTCGAGCACCATCTCGTCTGTGACTGGATCTCGCATCACAGCTGCAGTCAATCCCACGCCGCTGCTTCCTCGTCCGGTGGTGTAAACGCCTCTGGGTGCAACCTTAGTAATGTACTTCAGGAGCTGTGACTTGGCAACACCGGGGTCACCCATCAAGCAAATGTTGATGTCTCCACGTATCCGCATGCCGTCACCCATCTCTTTCGTAACGCCACCGATGAGGAGAAGAAGCAGCGCCTTCTTGACATCGAGATGACCATAAATCTCAGGCGCGATCGATCTCGAGAGGTATTCATACATGTGGCCGGAGTGTTTGTACTTTTCTATCCTCTGGAACGTCCTTGCATCAAACACCAGGTCATCATACGCCTTCTTGTGCTGATTCACATGCTGTGCTTCCAAATAAGTATCTGTCAGGAGACCGGCGCGGATCGCCTTGAAGCCTGTGTAGGGGGTCGGTAGGAAAATTCCGGCAACGTCGACGACGTCCCCAGGATTGATTTGTCTAGTCAAAGTTCCGTGGCAGTGCACCGTCAATTGTCGAGGTATGTGTCCAACAGGTACTTGATCTGCCATCTCTTGTATCTTCACTTCTTGGAACGGCAAGAACTTGGAAGCTCGAGTTGACAAAAAGAGTTGACCTTTGGAGTTGTTCTGCTTGCATTCTGGTGATGGACATTCGGTCATTGGGGAAAATTGCTTGGATGTGATGGGCTGAAAGATCTCGCTGCCACATCGATCGCATGTGTACGCATTGACCTGGACCGCGGGCTTGACGTCCGAGACTCGCGTTGTGATACCTCGGACCGTGATGAGATGGCCAAGATGTTGGCCTCGAACGTTCCTCACGGCCAAAGCTTTGCTATTCCGGTCGCTATCTGAGCCTGTTGGCGAGATGGGTTTAATGACAAGTGTATATCGCCTTGTGAGCTCGGCGGGGAAGATTGCATCTGGTTGCGAGGGATCAAGTTCGGTTTCTGCGGCCACCATCACGCTCTCGTTGCGCTTCTCACGCTGGGACATAATGATGTCGAGTACATCGTCCTTGAACGAGAGCTCCTTTGTTTCTCTAGGCATGATCTTATCCACAGCTTGTGAAAGGACATCGATATAATGCCTTGCATTCTTCTCGATCGAGTCGACCAGTCGGAGACCCATATCTTCACCGAAGCTCTTCTCATACTACCCCGTTCGTATTAGCATTAAACCAGGGCCAGGGTTGGATTCACGCACATTGTCCAAGTCATCAAGCTCGATAGTCACTTCGTCGAGCTGCCGATCTGTGACCTTTTGTAGCATTTCTATGTACTTTCTCGTTGGCTCTTTGGCCTGTCCACCTCGGTGGCGCGCCTCTTTTCCCCCAGCCACGTCGTCCATAAAGTCGTACTCGTCACTTGTGCCATCGCCGTCGAGGTTCAGGTCTTCGAGTGCTTCGAGATCAGTCGTAGGGGATTTGTAATTTTGTAGGAAGTCCTCGAACGCAGCTGCACTCGTTAGCACTTCTACGGGCGCTTCTTAAATGAGAGGATAGTAACCTTGTTGCGCAGCGTAATCAACAGGCGATCTGAAGGTGAGGAGCGCCATTACACCCGTATCGATCTTCTATGATGAACGCAAGTAGAAAGGAGGTGTCTTGGGATTGAAGGTTGAGAGCGCGTAGTACTGTACAGTAACGCGTCCAAAAAGTTGGCGATTTCGCGTTTTTCGCGTTTTTCCTCTGCTCTACGGAGTACTAAGTCCGTTCAGGTGCAAGCTTCGAAATGTCCAATTAGGTATTGAAAAGAAGATATCCGGGACTTGTTTTCAAATACCAGCAGCCTCCCGGACAGACACCAAGACGTTTCAAAAATCTTCGATATTCTCACGAGTATGTATGGCGGCCCAGATACGATAAACTTCGGCCTTGATCTTCGCGCTGCGCATGGGCGCATTGAGGCCTAGAATAGTTCGGTAGATCGTTGAGTACAGTAAAGCCTCGATTCGAATCTGTAGCGCTACTTCCGCCGTATGAAATATAAAGAGTGACGATTTAGGGTTCTTCCGCCAACAATGTGTCATGGGGCATAGATACTGAAGGAGCCACCGTATATCATCTCCTTCCTCAGTCTAACATTTTCTGTCTTGGGTCACCTCGACTTATTCCTGTTTTTCCCCAAAATGGTTCATTTACGACTCTCCATGTTTTGTTGGATATTCTATCTTTCAACGGTATCTCCCTTGTCGGTTCCGGCTATTCAACAACGTACAGCGAGTGACATTCGCCCCACTGCTCTAGTTCCAGCCACGTGAGTAGGATGCTAGGATTCAGAGAAAAATCATCCCGCTACTAATAGCCGATCTTTGAGTTCATTGAAATCATCCGTACTACATGCTATTTCCGGCTTCGGAACAGATATCAGGTTCGCCCAAACCCCGACTATGATCCGGGAAGAAGTCTATATTAATGCTATCACCTTGATGAAGGATTTGGCCGCAAAGCCTTGGGAACAGCTTATCTTGCGACAAATCATTCGTGCATGCCCTCATGAAGAAGTTCGTCTTTATCCTTCGGCCCAAGGGATGGTGGGGGCCCAAGCTCCAGGTGAAACACGCTGTTCTAGCTCTTTATAACGTCGGATTTGCTCTTGCTGCAAAAACCACAATATCCCCGGAATAAGACCCTAGGATGTATACCGGGCTCTTTCTCCAGGACCAGAATATCGGGTTTCTCTCGTGGCAGCACAAAATTAGCTCTGTAGCAAGCGAGGCGAACGGCACCGTCAACTCCATGGACGTTAACGACTCGATTAGCGCTTCGCAAACCGTTGACATCGGTAGATCAACTGGCGTCCAACAGAAATCTGGGATTATATAGATCCCAGAAACCCGAACTTCAAATTCGCCTATACGTTCTCGGATCAAGGAAGATTGATTGCAACAGACCTTTTCTCCGCACTTCCAGAAGGCATGGCAACCATGGCGCCGAACGACGTTCGTACTACAGGAGCTGCTGTTAATACGATTAGCGAATCTGGTGACGTTGCTATAAACATACATGGCACCCATAACCCTGGGTTATTTTTTTGGGGCCTTATACTATAAGTATGTTATGCTTTGTGGACCATAGTGATTGAGGACGGTTCCTTTAAGGATTTAGACTTTGAGGTTTCTTTCCACGGGCTCAAGATTGCTGAAGGATTTGTATTGAGTATGCCTACAGCTAGAGCGTGCTTAGTGTCTTCGCAACAAGATAGATCAAGGTGTCATGGCGTGGGATTTATTAGCCCTCGAACCTTGAGGAGGTTCGTGGCGCCCAAGCTGTTACCCCCGCAATAGAAATGAGCCGCAAAGTTCCAGCTCCTATCTAGATAGCAGCTGGCCCATTCCTCAGCTTTCATCCTTTGTCTCTTGTCTTGCCCTACTACCTGTACTATAGCCACGTCCGAGAATACAGCTATTGTCCAGACCCCTTACGCCTTCCTCGAGGGACTTGGATAGGATGCCTCATTTCAGGACTGGCGAAAACGCTCAACCTTGACTTTCAGTCCCAATCATATGAGATCTATGATTTTCCGCCGTATTTGTGCGACATCCAATCTCCACACCACCAAACCCTTTCTCCTCAGTCTCCAAATTTCTTCTTCCCCATCCATATCGCCGAGTCTACAGCCTCTTTTTACTGAGGCTTGGTATTACAGTGCGAGCATCTTGCCCTGGGCCTTCAGCAGCTCTTCGTTTGTCAAGCGCTTGCGGCTTCGGAAAAGGGGCTGCGTAGGCTCAAGTCATATAGACAAGCACGGCTGCATCTCATCGAGGTTATGGACGTAAAGGACTGGGGAGAGAGATTACTCCGTCTTGCTCAAAGATGGAGGGAGGTCAGGGCTCGTCAAGTTTCGAAGGACTTTGAAATTACACGCTAGGTCAGATCAGACAGCATCGACGAGCATATTGAAAATTATCACTTGTGGCTGTTGTTATGAAATCCAGAGTATCTTGATTCCCCCTGAACATTTGATCTAATTCAATTGTATCCGTTGCTGATACCGCAGCTCTCTCGTTTCTCTTCTGCGCTGTTGACATGCTGCGCAATATTTTCGCCGGGAGGCCTTAATTTCTGCAGTAGCGCTAAAGTATCCTCTGGGTAGACAGTCAGACTGGCGAGAAGCGTTTATATTACTTGAATTTATCGTGAATGTTTACATTTGGGAACCCCAAAGATGTGCGGGTGGACCCCTGAGGCACGGGAAAACGTTGACATATATCAGACTCTACCTGCCAATATCGCCGCGCCTTTCGTCGAGGTTGCTGTTCATATTGTGATAGTCCTAGTAGCGACTTATTCGCTCAGAGCCAGCCAGTCTACTTAGTCAACTGCGAGAAGTTCAGGCTTTGTTCTGTCTTTGAAGAGAGTAGACTAGAAATTCATTTCAATAGTGCACGAGAATAGATCTTCAGATAGGTTGCGGGAGCCATTGTCAGTAGGAAGAGTATGCCAATCTTCACCTACCTGTTAATGCCTGTCAATCGTAATTAGATATACCTTATGTTCCTACCGTAGAGTAAGGTACCTAGGTAGGTAGGGAGTATTTAGCTTGAACTTAACTACCATGCGGCCAGCGGGTTCCTCTCGGAACCGAGCCTATAGGTCATCCGACCACTACTAAAAAACTCGGCCGACTATGTTAGGGTCGGACGACTATTAGTCTAGTTATATCAAAATTAACTTTAAAAAAAAATTTAAAAAAACTTTTTGGTCAAATAACCTCTTATCTTTTATATAATTTTATAAATTTTAAAATTATAGAATAAACCAGGATTAATTCGAAATTAATTCTAAATTAATTATTAATAAAAATAATTCTAATATCGAATAAGCTATTATATTTGAATTTATTATTATATTTATATATTATTATATTAACTTGAAAATATTATTTATTAAATATTTTTTTATTTTTTTCGATTATCTTTAAAGTTACCTTAATAAATATATATATATTATTAATATATCCCTAAGAAACTAAGGAAAAATAAAAGAAATTTATAATTTAATAAGTTATATTTAAATTAATCCGAATTTAATTTAAATTTAAACTTAATTTAATAATAGATTTAATATTTATAAAAGTAAAAATATCCGAAAAAATATTCCTTATTAATATATTTAAATAATACTTTCTATACTCGATATATATATTAATATTTTAAAATTATATATTATTAATATTTATATTTAAATCTTATAAGAATATAATATATATCTTTTATTAAAGATAATTTAAAACGGATTTAAGAAATTTAATAATTTTATAATAATTTATATAATTTATAAATTCGATTTATAATTATATAAGAATTAACTTTAAATTAATTTATAATCAAATTTATTTAATATTTAAAAAAATAATTTATTTAAATTTAGAAGCGATTCGAGCAAAAGAATATATATAAATAATAAAATAAAGAATATAATTTTATAATTAAATAAATAAGAACTTAAATATTTAATTCGAAATTAATCCTAAATTAATTATAATTTAAAATTAAATTAATTTTAAACTATCTCTAGCAAACTTTTATTTTATATCGATTATATAAATAATAAAGGTCTAGAATAAAAAATATATTTTTTCTAATTATTAAATATTTTAAAAATCTTTTTTCAAAATTAAATAATTTTTAATTAAAGCCGAAGAACTTATATTATATTATTAAATATATATTAATTAAAAAGAAGAATTATAATAATTAATTTATATTCGATTCAAAATCAGTTTAGAATTAATTTTAAATTAATTTAAATATTAATTATTAAATTAATTCTGGAGCTTTATAATATATAAATTATTAAATAAAGTTTAATATTCTTATCTTTAATAATCTAGTTTATTATTTATATTTTAATTTAATTTTATATAAAATATATATATATCCGCTGCTGTTATATAATTATCTTCTATTAAAGTTATAAGATAACTTCTTTAAGCTTGCTAAGCAAATAAAAAAATTTAAAATTAATAATTAATTTGAAATTAAATCGAAATTAATTTGAAATTAAATTTAATTAATTATATAAGAAAATTCCTTTATAATTTATTATTAAATATATTTTATTTAAATTATTAAATAGAATATATTATAGATATTTATTAAAGTATTAGTTAAATAGACTAAATCGAAGCTATTATTTAGAAATAGAAAATATTTTATTATCCTAAAAAACAAGTATTTAATAATATTTAACTTAAATATAAATTTAAATATCGAAATATAAATAAAAGAATAAGTTTTAATTATTTATTAATTAATTTTTATTTAATTTTAAATTAATTTATAATCGATTAACGTTAATATATTCAATATCTTGATATTAATAAAGCTAGTATTGAAATTATTATTATTTTCTATAAGAAATAGGCCTAGATCTTCTTATAATTAGAAGCTTACAAAGTAAATATAATATTTAAGAAGGTAAAAGGATTAATTAATAAAATTATATTTACAATATTCGAATTAAAATTAAGAAAATATAAAAGATTTAATTCGGGATTAATTTATAATTAATCTAAAAATTTTATTATTTATATATTTTATAATTTTTATACTTTGCCGAGTTTATATAAATAAGTTAAATAATAAATATTATTAATAAATATTATTAATAAATATTTACGAAAGTATTCGAATTGGTTTTTAAATTATTATAATTTCCTATTTATTAATTTTATCTTTATAATAATAACCTTAAAATAGTTTCTATAGATATAAATAAAGCGTAAATTAAAAGTATATATAATTTAAATTCAATCCTAATTCAATATTAATTTAATTAGGATTTAAATAATATTTTTAATTTATTAACCCTTATTTTCAGTCTTAATATTAATATATATAACGGATAATTATTTATTATAATATTTATTTTAAATATAAAATTTATTAAAATATTAGAATTAATTAATATAATAGATCCGTTTATAAATAAATAATAATTCTATTAGAATATTCTTCAAAAGAAAATTACTTTAAAATCTATTAACTTTTAATTAATAATTAAATCTAAATTAAATTTAAATCAAATTTAAATTAAATATTTATTATCTTTCTAAACTTATTATTATTTACTCCGAAGATTTATAATTAAACTTGCTATAAATAAAATATTAATATTACTTTAAATATTAATATATATTATTCCGAAATCTTAAAGGAAATCTTTATTATAATTTATAATTATATTAATATAATCGAGTAAATATATTATAAAAGCAATATTATTAGGAAGGACTTAATATTATTATATATTATTATAAAATAAGCTTAAATCTAAATTAAATTCAAATTAAATCTAAATTAATTTATATTTAATCTAGTATTAGAAACCTTGATTAATATAATATTTAATAATACTTAATATTTTTCGATTTTAATATATAATATATATATTATTAAATAAATTTATCAGAAAGGTTTTACGAATTTAAATAAAAATTAAATAATAATTTATTTTATTTTATTTTAAATTTAATTTAAAATTAATTTAAATATTAAGAAATTATTATAAAAATCGGAAGTAATTATTAATTAAAATAAATTCTAATAAAAAAGATAATATAAAATCTTTTATATTTTTTAAGAATCGAAAAAGATAATTAAATTCTATATTTAATAATAATTTTCAATTATAATCAAAATTAAAATTAAGCTCTTAAAGATTTAAAAAATAAAATAAAATTTTAATTAATTCTGATTTATTTATTAATTAATTTTAATTTTCTTTAACGAATAATTTTAATAAATTAATAAAATTCGTTTAATTAATTATTAATTAATAACTTAAAGTAAAAATAAAAGGAAACAAAGATTTGAAAATTAAAATTTAAAAATAAAAAAGTAAAATTAAAAATAATATAATTAAGAAATTAAATAAATAATAAAAAAATATAATTAAATTAGAATTAAATTAGAAATAATTCTAATTAATTTTATTATTTATTTATTTTAATTTAAATTAAATTAATTTATTAATTAAGATTAATTTTTATTTAATCCCGGATTAATTTCGATTTAATTTAATTGGTTTATTCTTTATTGCCTTTACCCCTCTTAATCTCCTCCTTAGCCTCCTTTCTTATTTTCCTTTTAGCCTTTTTTCCTACCTCCTCTTTAGCCTCCTTTTTAGCTTTTTTCTTTATTTTTTTTTTAGCCTCCCCCCCTTATTTCCCCTTCTATCCCTTTTATAACTTCCTTTTTAGCCTCCCCTTTAATTTCCCTTTTAATCTCTCCTTTAGTCTCCCCTTTAATTTCCCTATTATTCTTATTATTTTTATTAAAATACTTATTAATAGTAAATATATTTTTAGCCTTTATTATATTAGAATTATAATCCGAATAATTAAAATATTTTAAATAATTATAATAAATAAAATTTTATAAATATTTTATATTCAATTAATAATTAATTTAAATTTAAATTGAATTTAATTTAAAATTAAATTATTAAAAAGTTAAAAACTTACTAATTTTATAATTTTTATAATTATAATAAGATATTTCTTTCTTTAGAATTTTAAATAAAATACAAATATATATCTTATAAAGCTAAATTAATTAATAATTAATCTTATTTTAATTCTGGATTAATTATTATTTAGTCCTTTTTTAAAGGTAATTTTTACTTAGCTAGGGCCTTAGCGATCTTCTTTACTAAATTAAGGGTTTTAGGAGCTATATTTTTTAATTAATAATATATAAATTATTTAAAGAATTTTAAATTAATTAATATTTAATCCCGAATCAATCTAAAATTAAATTTATTAATTAATTATATAATATTCTAGAATCCTTAAGAATTATAATTCTCTTAAAAGATATTTATTTTATAACTTTTTAATATATATTTATAGAAGGCTAAGGTATTTAAGAAGTAAATTTATAATTATATTAATTTTAAATTAAATTTAAATTGAATAAGAATTAATCCTATCGTAATAGGATAAAACTTTTTATTATTTATATTAAAATAATAAAAGAGTTCGTTTATTATAATATATAACTTATCTTATTTAAATTAATTAGCAAATAATCTTGAATTAATTTAAATAAATAAAATTTTAATATTAAAAATAAATCAAATTAAATTAAAATTAATTAATAAATAATTTTAAATTAATTTTAATAAATAAAATTTTAAGATAAAAATTAAATTAAATTAAATTAAGATTAATTTAGAATTGAATTATTATTATTATCTTATTTATTAATTTTTTATCTTATATAGGCTAGTTTATAGGGCGTTAGGTTAGAGCCTTATATTAAACATAAATATTATTTTTCTTTAAATTAATTATTATAATAAATTTAATTAATTAAGGATTGATTATTAATTAATTATATAATAAATTTGTAATTAATTATATAAAAGATATATAATATAGGAAAGATAGTAAGGCGACTATAAACAAAACGAAAATAAATTACACCCAAACTCTAATTCTTAGCGTGGTCGTCTGAGTTTTTTAGTGGTGGTCGGATGATTCGGAACCGGGTCTTACCGTTCTTGGCAATTCAACCTCGGTTCAATCTCATTCTCCTGTCCATTCACTTCTTTAAGCTGTCTTGTCAAGCCAACAGAGAAACATACGGTCAAGATGTCTGCTGGCGACTGCCTTTCATTCCTTCTCTCATGCATCTTGATTGTTGAGGCTGGGAGATTGAAGTCGAATCCTTGCTCTGCATGGCTCCCACTTCTGCTGAAGTCAAACTAGTGCAGCTGAAGAACTGCTTTGTCAATTTACCACAGCCATTGGTCACAATTCTAGGCAATGCGGAGGCTGTAAGGAATAACCCTTCGATGTTTGTGGTCTCGTTACTGACTGCTCTAGATTGTCCAAAATGTCGTCGTTGAGCTACAATACAAAGAAGCCACTTCCAATGCGCCCCCTGCAACGAGGTCCCAATCTGGCTCCCAGCGATCAGCTTTTGCAGGATGGACAGGCATGGCAAGTGCAGCGAAGTCTACTCAGCTTGCGGACAGGACCGGGAGAAGGGCGAAAGAAGAGTCGGGCGTGGTCGAAATCGACGATACTTTTGGAACTATGCTAGGCCTTCTCGATGGTCAGAGGGTCTGAATACTGGTCTTCTTCATAAAATCATGCTCAGTTCTCTACAGGTTGGTGTACAATTACACCTCGATCCTCCGCTGGCTCACACGGTAAACATTGAGCCTCTGACTCCAGCAGACTGGGAAAGCAAGTCTCGGATCACTCTGCTCATCGACTGTTGCTGATGCCTTGCGCAGTCATCGAGTTACACACGAGCTTCTTGGAGTCGAATCTTCTCTTTCAAGTCCGAGCGCTGCCAAACCCTTCTTATACCGCACCGGCTTCAACACAAGCTTCGCAAATCCACGCCGTGACAATACATCTCTCACCAACCTCAACAGCGAACGTCATCGTCACTTCTCTAGCCCCTCCGCAATCCTCCTCGGTACCTTTCGCAAAGATCGCACCCGATGGAGAAGTGATAGTAGCGCCCAAGAATCGACCTCGACTGCCCGAGAATGATCGGACAGCAAGCCGCAGCATCGTAAGCACTGGTCGGCGTAGCGCTGGAGGCATGAGTGCAATAGGTACTACTCGACAGCGCAGCCACAGAGAGACCCCAATTCGAACTGCAATTTTCCTCCGCGCAGTTGATAGGACTGTTTGTGATGGCTTCCTCGAAGCTGGTGAAGAGCCATTTGATAGGAGCTTTCACCTTGCAATATATGTCGACAGTGATGTTTTAGCCGACAAGGCATTGAGAGGTACGGCTTGGGTTTGCGTATCAGTTGTCAGACCAGCTGGTCTTGAATTGCCCCTAGACCCTCAACAGCAGCAGAAGATCAAGGATGTCGAGGCAAGTGAATCAGGGCGGCCGACATCAAAGGTCGTTGCGAAAATTCTCGTCTGGGAAGATGCACCCGATACTCGTCATGCGGCATTATCCTCGGCCCTTTGTTCAGCCCTTGAGGCAGACGGGACTGTGGGAGGCCTCATACGCATAGAGGCCGCCCCACAGCGGACACCCAAGAGCGATCTAGGCACAATGAGAATCTTTCCTCTCGGCTACAACAATGGAGAGGCGCAGGGGCTAAAATTTGGTGGACAGACACAGGCGGCGCGTGAAGCTGCTGCGGACCGTATCAGAGCCCTTTATGCAAGCGAAAGCGAAGAGCATCCAGGGATCTTGGATGGACCTATTACAGATGGACTCATACTGCCAAAAATTGTTGACACTGGATTCTGGGAAGGTGGCATCGTCCGTTTCAGGGGCGCTCTCACCGAGAGCAGAGATCCATCAAAACCGCCTGTCTGGTGTCTTGGCTCAGATGTCAAATTCAACATCGAAGTCATGAAGGAAATAGCTAGCCCGCTTGGCCTATATAAAACGTCGCTAACCGATGCAGATGCATTGCCAGCAGAGGCTCCATCACTAATAAGCATCGATAGTCTTGCCAAAGAATTAATCTTACATCTTTCGCACTCCTCATCAGTACTCTTGTGCGGCGGCCTTGGTTCGGGAAAATCAACGCTCGCATGTCTCCTTGCTCTTCGGCTACGTTCGGAAAACCTGTACTATACTACCTACTTTTCATGCTCAAAATTAATGACCGACGAAACACGAATTTCAACGATCAAAGATACCTTCAACAGACTTCTTATGTCCGCATCTTGGGGTACTCGGCTAGGAGGGCATGCCATTGTCGTTCTGGATGACCTGGATAAATTGTGTCCGGCAGAGACGGAGCTACAAACGTCAGACAATGGTCGCAGTCGACAGGTAAGCGAGTTGCTTTGCTCGTTGACTCGACGCTATTGTGGCGCGGAATCAAACATCGTGATACTCGCGACGGCTAAAGCAAAAGAAGCTATAAACAATGTTGTGATAGGGGGAAACATTTTCAAAGAGATAATTGTCCTAAAAGCACCGGACAAGGATGGAAGAAGACAGGTTTTGGAGGCGCTCACAGGGCAGAAGATAGGTCGGAAGCCCCTTACCAATGGCTTCAATGGGAACTCCGCTAGCATCAGTCATGAGGATGAAGCCGCTTGGATGGCAGAGTCTACTGGATCAGAGCCCAATGATATACCCGAAAAGTTTGGTGTCGATCGACATCTAGACTTTTTAGATCTGGCTGGCCAGACAGATGGCTATATGCCTGGTGACTTGACACTTCTTGTATCACGAGCAAGAAACGAAGCTTTGATCAGATCCGTTGGCGCGGACCCGGATGACGAATCAAAGCTCTGGTTGACTACGCAAGATTTTCAAAGAGCACTAGAAGGCTTCACACCTGCTTCACTAAGGAACGTGACTCTGCAGACTTCCAAAACCACGTTCGACTCCATCGGTGGAATGCACGAAACACGCAAGATCCTCCTTGAGACGTTGCAGTACCCTACGACCTACGCTCCTATATTCGCACAGTGCCCGCTACGACTACGTTCTGGTCTCCTCCTGTACGGCTATCCGGGCTGTGGCAAGACTCTCCTCGCCAGCGCCATTGCTAGCGAATGCGGCCTCAACTTCATCAGTGTCAAAGGTCCGGAGATTCTGAACAAGTACATCGGCGCCAGTGAAAAGAGCGTTCGCGATCTGTTCGATCGAGCAGAGTCCGCGAGGCCGTGTGTGCTTTTCTTTGACGAATTCGACAGCATCGCTCCAAAGCGTGGGCACGATTCCACTGGTGTCACTGATCGAGTTGTCAATCAGCTTTTGACGCAGATGGATGGTGCGGAGGGTCTGTCCGGGGTCTACGTTCTGGCGGCTACTTCCAGGCCAGACCTGATTGATCCGGCTTTGCTGCGACCGGGCCGACTTGACAAATCACTGCTGTGCGATATGCCGAATTTCGACGATCGCCTAGACATCCTTCAAGCCCTTCGAAGAAAGCTTACCATCAGCCCCCAAATCCTCAACGGTACTAATCCTCACCAAAACCTCAACGAAATCGCGCATCGGACAGTAGGCTACTCCGGCGCCGATCTGCAAGCCGTGATCTACAACGCCCACCTTGAAGCCATCCACGACGTCCTGGGCGACCACCAACACACTCCCAGCGAGGCCAACGCAATCAACGGAAGGAGCCGCAAAGACCCCAAAAAGCCCAGCCGAGCCTCAAAACAGGATATCCTCCAATTCCGCTTCGGCACAGACGCCCACCCCACGGGCCCCGTGAACAGCGCGAAACAAGCAGCCGAACACGCCGCCATCATCGCCAAGCTCGACGACCTCAAACTCGTTAGGAGGAAAGAACGACAGGCCCGTCGCGGTCCCATGACTTCTCCAGGCGCAGAAACGAGGGATGCGGATGGCAAATCGGTGCAGAGGGTTGTTATTCAGTGGGAGCACGTCGAGGCTTCGTTGAACACGACTAGGAGCTCCATCAGTGTGGATGAAAGGAGGCGGTTGGAGAGGATATATCGGGAGTTTGTTGTGGGCAGGAATGGGGAGATGCCGGATGGGCAGGGACCGACGGATGTGGGGGGAAGGAGTAGTTTGATGTGATGGGAATGCTTTGGCTGAATTGAGGTGTGTGGGGAGTGGAGGGGGTGTGAATTTAGGGATGTACGATCTTGCCTATGCACTTTGTTTACATCTGAAGACTAGCGACATCGTATTACCAACCATCTTGCAAAAGTCCTTGTCAAACAACTCAATAGCATAAATCCCAGACTCCTCGGCTCGGTCTTGTACTCCGCCACCAGCTCCGTCAATCCTACCAATTCTTCCATCGCACTCCCTTCATCGTAAGCTTCCATTGCCCGAAACCACCCCCAACTCTCCAAACCCCATCTTTGCTACATTCAGTTATGCTACAAGACCAAAGCAGATCTTCAGCAATGTCATCCGCCGAGTGAGACTAGCCACAAATGACGGCAAGATGTAGATCTTCAATTTCCTGTCCAAACCCTTTTGGCCCTCGGCCGTCAATCTTGACAAAGCCCTTGATGACTTCATCATCTTTTCTCTTATACGAAATCCTCCCATCCCGGAAAAGCGGCCGCCTGATCATCTCCCACTCCTCTGAGAACCCATACCTTAAACCATTGTCCATGTTCCTAATGTACTCGTTCTCTTCAAACCGAGAACTGAAATCCATGAGCCACTGCCCAAAGGTTTGGGTGCCAGGTTTGGACAGGAGATAGGACGCCCAGGCGAGGATGGTTTTGTCACGTTTTGGCATTGATTCTGCGTGAGTGCGGAGAAGAAGAGTAAAAGATGAGATGGCGAGTGCGTCAGCACGCGCGTCGTCTTTGCTTGCGTTAGAGATAGCTAGGCGGAATAGATCTGGCGGAATTTCAAACGGCGCCTCATGGGGGAATGGAGCACGCGATTGAGAGATGCGATCAGCAGTCCAAACGAGAACTAATAACGCCGTCGTATTCCCCTCAAGAATTGCATTCTTCATTCCTGCATGTAAAGCGGCGGTCGAAAATTTCACTTGTTGCATGTCCACCCCGTAGCCCAATATTCGTAACGTCTGGATTTTCGAGTCCGTCCATGGGCCGCCGTGAAGACAAGAATCGGGAAGCGTGAGAACAACGGTAGGCTCTATTTCGAGATTTGGCCTCCTGCGGTTGTCGAAACGATCGTCCGTTCCAATGTAAGTGACGCGGGCGGAGCGAGAGAGGGGCCAATCATATTCTAGAATGATCTCCGAGCCATCAAGACTCATTGTTTCAAACATTCTGCATTGGCGTGGCGGGTGCGTGATCAGGTTGTTTAGGGTATGCTGGTCCTCGAGTCTCAGAGAGAGGTTCAACTGGTGGAAGACGTCCTGACAGACAGCAGAGAGAAGCATTGAGAAGCAAGTGTCCAAGCGAGAGAAAGTACACCAGCGTTGGGCAAGTACGAGCTCTTGCATTCTTCTTTGCTGCTCGGGCGTCTGCAGAGTAAGATTGGCAGAGCAGGATAGTCTATCATAACGGTGTAGCGGAAGGACGGGTTGTACTTCTGCGCCCTTGAAGTCTAGCGGCTCCGGTATCCAGAAAGCTTGGAGAAGAGTTGCCTGTAGAATTGCCTCGCTTGATAAGACGGCGCCCAAAAGGCGAGAGGCAAGGGCCATATTCGGCTCCAGACAATGGAGATAGATAGCTTGGAGTAACTCATTGGGAAGCCGCAGCAAAGGGGACGCACAGGCTTCTGACATCGATTGCGATATTATGATTTCTGGAACAAAGATTTTGGTCGTTGATGTAAGGGGGCGTTTGAATAGGCGTCCGCTTGGGGAGATAGAGTTCTCTCGGCCACTACACAAGGTCTCTTTCCAATCGCTGGACATCCAAGAAGGCGAGAGTCATCAAGAAATGTTGTGGAGAGTCATCCAGAATCTGGGACAATTGGACATTGATAGAATGTACATAGAGTATACTTTGTCATGTGCTAGGAGCTGAGGAGTAGAATGGAATACTTAAGATTTGGTGACGACCAGCTGACAGTTGTCACCTTCCTCCTTTCTGTGCCGCTGCTTACTTGAGAAATTAACATCAGTCTCCAATGCTAAAATTAATCAACTAAGGTACCTAACGTAGCCGCTCGAGTATTTTCAGGTACGTCGTGTGTCCCAGTCTTGTCCTCTCCGGAAGTCAATTGTCTGGCTGTTGGATGTAATTTGTATTATCTACAAATACTACTAAAAATGCGACCGCACTCAAAGTACGCCATTTAAGTATTTATTGACATCTTTTACAGCTGACACTGGCTCTCTACCTCTGTACTCATGACATAGCTATCTACTCTCTTCTATTCTCTTCTATTGTCTGATCACCTGCGAGATTGCTCAAAGCTTCATGCGGATACCAATGCCTTCATACAGTCAGCTCTCATCCTTTTTCTCGCTCGAGTTGCGATGATGCGTACATTGGAAGGATTCGCCTAGCGCGTGGCAAAGGGCACGATGGATTTTCTTACATGCGACCCACAAGTGGCAAAACTACCTCCGAGGTGAAGAATAAATCCTGAACGCCAATAGAAACGAATCAATCGCTCTAGCATACAAAAGGTGAAACGCGCAAATGTTGTCCGATGACTTTGTGGTCACACCCAGTCCCGCCATACACCGGCGACTGCCATACTAGTGCAATGAGGTGTGCTATTTCAACTAGTGGGGCCCCACTGATGGACACTGCTGAAATTCTTGTCCTGGCCTTCCCCAACCATACGAGCAACTAGCCCACCCTGGGCGTGGTGGTTCGGGCCAGGCTTCAAGTTGTTGGATGGCAAATCAAAGCATCCCGTGGTGATTGTTGCGGAGCAGACATCGTACAATGTCTTGGTGCACATATCGCAGTACAAGTTCTCCGCCTTGGAAATAAAATCTGGCCCTCGCGACGACTGACTCATGCACACATCAGTGGCGCTGTGAGTATCCCAGTTACTGACGATAAGGCGTTTATCTTGGCAAGGATCGAAAATCGCTGTGCGCCTTCCAGTTGTTGACCTCTTCTTGACTCCATAGTTTGGGCTGGCTCCATTCCGGCCCCCCATACTGACCCTCCGAAGCTGATTGTACTGTTGAATCGTCGGCTGTTGGTTTGGACCTGGATCGCAATTGACCTTGCCTGGGTTGTTGATGATTGTGCTAAGATCGCTGGGATCGCTGCCGTCCTGTTGGTAGACGACCGGAGGATCGAAAACCGGAATGCACTGCATTTCGCTGGTGAGATCAGCGCCCCACATATGGAAACGGGGCAAGCTTTTGCAGAGAGAGTCGGGGCTGCTTTGGTAGCCGGCAGCCCTCGTTTTGCTAGTCCCAAAATCCTTTGCATGAAAACTGAAGCCTTCAGCAAACTTGTCGCCAGTGCCTCGGTCCGGGCTATCAATCCACAAGCAGTTTGGCGTGAACTGTGGATTATCCGTGGTCGGGACATTCAAGTTCGAAGGGTACCATGCTGCACCACACGTGTGACCAACATCGCCAAAGAATTGGAGTTTATCTCCCGAGGCCCAAGTAATGGCGAGATATGCAATGCAGATCGCATCCGTGCCTCCGCTTGTCACGGATACATATTCTGCCGGTTCGTTGTTGCTGGTATCTAAGTGTTCGACAGAAATATCTTTGAAATTTCCCTCTTTGATCATCCCCTGACGTTGCCCACTCAGGAATCCCAGCCGAGCCCCATTAGGGTCGAACAGAGCGAGGTTCGGTGCATGGCCCCCAGTGCTTGCTGACCCGTCGCCGGCTTGGGCCAAGCCAGCCGCAACCCTGACAATCGTATGAGCGCCCTGGTGATGTGGAAAGAAATCCACCCCAAATGGAACCAGCGCCAAGAAGGCAAAGAGCCCGTTGAGGCCAGCGGCACTCATAATGAAGTCTGTTGGAAATCTGTAATTCTGATAATCGAGACGGTGGTTCTTAATCGGCGGTGTGAAAGGAGATACTGAAAGAAAAACAAGATGAAGGCCATTGAATGGTCATTATATATCTTGACACTCACCAAAGAAGACTGGAGAATCTGTCCACACGCCAAACACAACTCTTGTGATCCTAATGCGTGAGATGAAAGGACGTCAAGGAGGTGGCTATGTCCGTTCAGGGTTCTACTTTGTTTAATTGCAATCCCTTTGAAAAAAGAACGCCAAAGTAATATGCTTGCGGAACGTGCTGGGATTGTAAGACTTCAGGGAGGTGGCGATGAATCCGGTCATGAATCCATCTAATTGCAACATCTTTGAATGAAGAAGGCTCGAGGGTTTGGGATTGTAAGACGCCAGAAAAGCAGGGGTTTGCCCACACCGTGGAGGTGGCGTACATCTAATTGTAGCCCCACGCCCCATTCCATCAGCAATATCTTCAAGAGAATGATCCTCTGAATGGAAAATTTGCTTGTCTAATAAGATTTTGAAACGTAAAGAGGCAGTGTTGATCTAAGTATACTCTGCATCCGTGCCATTCCCGCCTCATCATAGAGGACACTTGATAGGACTGACTTAAAGAAATACTGGGACACAGAAGATAGCAGGGCAGTGCTTATGGAAGTGCAATCATCGAAGAAGAAGGTCAGAGGAGAATGGTTCCCAAACACACTCAGAGTCTGAAGAGCAGGGATGCGGAGTTCGTGCGAGTAGAATTCCCAAAGAGAGTGATTTCTAAAGATTGAAAACATGAAGAGGCCAGTATGTAGCATTTCTACGACTAGGAATCCACATTGTATGACTGGGATGGATGATATGGAAGGGCTAAACTCCCTTAGTGTGATATGATAAGCAGAACATTGGGTCCAAGAAAATCAAAGCAAAAAATGGCGGCGGCCTTGTGGAACGAAAGGCAATACCATCATGTGGAGGTAGTGCTGGAAGTTGCCGAGACCATGGCAATTGAAATTGCGGTGAAAACTGTCAGCATGAAGGATTCACATACGAAACATGGTGGGATCTTGGTTGACAAATACTTGAAACAGAATCCTTTCTAGGGGTGATGCCCATGATTGTTTTGGATTTGTCTTAACAATTCATCGCCTCGTTTCAAGAAGCGCTGAAGATATGTTCTAGGCTTGCATCTTTCCACCAACACATCAGCGTTGCTCTGTATCCCCCGTTGTCATCTCGAGTTTCACTCAAAGCTGTGACTAATGGCTTCGCCTCTTTGTATAGACATCCCACGTTTCAACTCTGTTGTTGCTCACGCGCCCCCGTTGGATTACAAAATATAATGTGTTGAAAATGAGAACAAGTCAAGATTACAGGTTGGATGCGCCAACACCCTTCTAGTCGAAGGCAGGAGCAAGGACAGGTTGTTCTTTCCAGAAAAGGGTATAAGTACAGGACCTCGGGCAAGCTTTCTCTATTCGTAAGACACTCGCCATCCGTTCAAAGAGCAGATCACCAAGCAGCATCCCCCTTTTCGAGATCTTTCACTTCGCAAGACTCTCTCTCATTTCCAAAACCAAGACTATCGACGCTATAAGTTCTTCTCAGGATGTATATACCAGCCCACTCTATCCTCCTCGCGTCAGCTCTCTGCAATTTGATCCCTAGTACACTCGCCTTGCCGAAGCCAAGCACAGATCTTGTTGTTCGCGTCGAACCAATTAATCTAGACCCTGCAGCAGCTCCACATCCCGAACCTGCCAGTCCACACAATCCGGACCATCCGGTAGGTGGCTCATCAAATCCGGGAGGTGGTTCCTCCTTGCCAGGTAAGGACTCTCTAGCCGATTCGAGACAGAGAACCCCCATGTGAAGCTCGGCGCAGACATTTCTAATATTGCCCAGAATCCTCGAACGGAGGATTCCCTAAAATTATTGGCGACAATTCCGGAGATGCTGTCCGCCAGGGCAACACGGGCAAAAGCGCCGAGGGTGCGCCGTATGTTTTGACATCCATGAACCAAATCAACAAACAGATCCCGCAAGACAGGCGCATCCCAGTCTTCTTTACAGACCAGGGACCAGAGGCAGACGCCAAAAACTTTATTACGGATAACGTACAGCCCTTGAACGGTAAAGGCTTTACATTTGATGACGCTTTTACGAGTCAATGGTTCAAAGAGAACGGAATTGGCCCAGAGGCGAACAAACCTAGAGACAACGCGTACTGGCTAACAGTCTATCGATCTTCGAACGGTAACAAGACCCCCTTCCTCGCAAAGAGAATGCATATGCGACGCCCTGACTAACATCGACTAAACAGCCTTATCGCGAACCAGCACTGGGAGCAGAGTCTACGTTGCTCTGGACAAGAGCAACGGCCGTACTATATTCTCCGGCGTTCAAACATATAAAGCAGATGGCTCAATTGATCATGTCGGTAAGTGATGTCCTGCACTTCTTTCTTTCCCATCATTTCCTAGTGCCTCGGCCAATCCCTCGCCCCAAAAGTGATTACAGAAAGCTGAAACCACTCTTTCATCCGGTAGGGAACGGCCAAGTTTGGGTACAAGCCGAGCTCCCAGCTCTCATGCGCAACGAAAACACGCATCAGATCGTCTCCGTCTACAGAACTGTGGGAGGAAAATGGGAGCAGTTCATCGAATGGGATGCGAACGCAGTAAAAAACCAATCTTTCTACACAATTTCCACAAGTCGAATGCTAATTGTTCCATCCAAGCCGGGAGCCAAACCCCGTGATTTCGTTCCCCAAGCGCAGCTTGACTCCGCCACCTCAATCCCAATAGTCCCGGGCTCCGTTAGGCCTTAAGCTTCCAGATCATGTCCGCAAGGGTGCTTTCACGCCGGGTTGGCATCCTTCACCCAGACGTTTGGAAGTCTAGGAAATCCCGTCAAATTAGCCTCGCTTTTCCGAAACTGGATCAATACTCAATCCCTTGTACCAAAGCTCGACATATGCCTCAAATTGGATATCGCATACGATCGAGCCTCTGTCTGCCATTAACTCAAGCATTTCTTTCGGCGCCTGGTCAGATTTTCTGTTTTACTCCGGATCATTTGTTTGTCGCCATAAGCAGTCTACTCATTTTGAAACAAGTTTGTCGATTTAGGAACTTTAGACATAGGCATGTACAATACAGTTACTCCCTCGCTTCTTGTACGCACCGAGTCTTTTCATTGTTGTGTCACACTCTACCTAGGCTTCGGATACTCCTGCTGGGTAGATGTAAACCGCATTCGACCATTGATTCGCAGAAGAGTGAGTCTGAGGAAGGTAAGAAGGAGATGGAGGTCGAGACAAGCTTTTTTGTTGGTTGTTGGTTGGTGGGACCCGTGGCAAGAACAACCGATGAAGCGCGTTGGCGGCTGACTACGGCGAGATTCGACTGCGCACTCCTACGCTCTTTCACAATTCATCTGTCCTGATGCCCTCGAAGATGTTTGGTGGGAGACTCTAAGCCAGTGAAACCGGAGAGTAAGATGCATACTTGGGCTACCGAGTCTTCTTGAAGTGAAGCAGCAGCTGGGTCTTCCTGGGCTGCATGGCGTAGCTTCGCGAATTTCACAGCTATGAAGCCTACAACATTAGAGATGCCCTGATGAAGTTCGGCTATCGCCGGCGGTTCGAGTCCGTTAGGAAAGATTGAGCCAATGCTATGCGACGTGCAAAGTGTGTCAATGAACACATAGCAAAGCATTGAAAGGAAGTCAATCTTATATGAGGCCCATATGCCGGCAGTCACCGCACATGGGAAATCCCTTGTGCGTGGACGGAGGATTAGCTAAAGGACGTCACGAGGGTCGTTGACTTCAAATTTGAGAAGTAGGGAAAGGCGTGGTGGGCGAGGGAGCGGAAGAATATGGGAAGATTTTCTGGGAAGGAGTGGGTAGAAGAGAAAGTGAGATAGCTCATGAGGTTAGATTGGGTGTTATTGGTCCATGGAGGGTGGTTTATGATGATGGTTGTGAACAATGTCCGCTTCTGACTCACTACCTACATGAATGACTTTCTCATTCGCTAGCATCGTCACGCTTTCGCAACCATTGACACGAGAGCACGCTTTCTGTCTAACCTTTCACTTCACACAATCAACGCCACCCCTTTCAACAAGACATGACATGATAGATGTAACGCATCTTCGTGACTGTGAAGTACTTGTGAGATCCGTCATCTTCACTTAGACATTACTTTCGCCCTGGCCTTGCAGAAGTCATGATGGATACGTCAAAATGGCCTGAAGGTACCACACTCAAAACGTTCACGATCACAGAGAGTAGGCTAACCTTTCTCGCAGATCTGAAAGCGGCTCTCGCGCCGCTGATCGAAATGGGCCTCAGCAACTTGTCTGACGAAATGTCAGAGGCCTTCAAGCGAGGCATGTCAATTGGCCTCGCCAACAGCACCACCAAAACACCAACATTCGATAGTCACCATGTGAACCACAGCAACGTTGACCACGAGCAGACTATGGTTGATATTCGCGATGCCCCGAGCTACGACAGACGATTCTCATCATCTACAAGAGCGAGTGCCTTGCTCGCCCTCGAGTATGGGGACGACAACCCGGGCGAGGCACCTGCTGCGTCAGGCTCCCAGGAGACCGATTGGACTTCTGAAGTCTACGACAAACTTGATCCTGGAGCCAGTCCAAACCTCAAGTCCAGCAATCGCCCTTCTCAAAGGACCGCAAGGTCCCAATCCCCAGCGCATGGTGCTCACGATGCAAAGATAGATGAGGGCAGAAACGAAGCATTTCCCAGCAGCCCCGAACTGGAGGATCATATCACGCGGAAGGAAGCTGAAAGAGGTGAGATGGATAGAAAAGACTCTGAGAAACAGAAGCTTTTGCGGCAGATGAAAGACGTCTTCGCAGCACGCAAGGAATCTGGATCGTTCGAGCCGCTTAACGAAGTAGTTAAACGATCAGAACCCCAAAGTGATCAGGAGAAGAACGAAGACAAAAAGAAAGATCCAGAAGATGCCATCAATTCCGAGCACAAACACACGACCGAAACGCCTACCCAGCCGGTCGGGACAACAGACAGACTCGTGATCCAAATCCATATCGCCAGTTCAAGCCTCCTCACCCTCTTGAAGAATCTTGGTCCAAGGAGGTTAGTTCAGCTTGCAAATAACGCTATCCACACAAGTCGAAACCCTCGTGATCAACCAATCAATTACCGCTGGATCAACGACGTTACATTCACTGAAGATGGCCACCTCCAAATCCACATACACAGCAGGAAACACTTTCGCAAATTAGCCGCTGAGACGAGCTGGGAGAACGCCCTAAGGGAGTCAATCTTAGCATTGAGGCCGAGCTACAAAATCATCATGTACCAAGTCTTACCGGAGACACTCGGCTTCAACCTTAGCATCAAATCCCAGAAAAGCGAAGCGATCGCCCAGCTCGTCCGTGAGAATAGCACCAGAATCTCAACCCTCAGCAGCCCATCCAACATCCGAGACATCCGCTTCGAGCTCTGCAACGACTCCTCGCGCCAGCGACTCGCCATCACCCTCACCACCCAGGCATTAGCCCGCCAAACCCTGACCTTGGGCCTAATCTGGAACAACGAACACCACGCCTGCGAGATCCCCGACCTCGACCCCACGGCACTAGTCCGCTGCGGGAACTGCCAACACTACGGCCACCTAGACTTCCACTGCCATTTCCCCCAGCGCTGCCGAAACTGCGCCGGCGCGCATCCGGTCGCTTTCTGCACGTCCCCCACACTCAAGTGCGCCCTCTGCGGTGGCCCCCACGCCGCCGCCAAAGACGACTGCGCGGTGAAACAAGCCGTGAAGCAACGGCTCCGGGACGCGTATCTGCGCCAGCAGGAGGACGCAGCCCCGCCGCCAGCAGTACCATCCCCCTCCCCCAAGTCCCGCCCATCGCAGCCAACCCACCCAGTGCGCCTGCGCTCTTCCCCCCTAAAACCCCCCACCAACCCAACCCCCCACCCCAACCCAAAAGCAGAAGCCCTCCTTACCCAGCTGGAGCGGGTCAAGAACTCCATTTTCGCCAATAGAGCGGCCTTTGATGAGAGCGCGCGGCGGCGGATTGGGAAGGTAGTGGGGGATTTGAGGGGAGTGGTTTTGCATGGGTAGGTTGTGACTTAGCATGGGAGGGGGAAGGGAGGGGGGAAAGGGGGATGGAGATGGGGGATAGGGGAAGAGGGGATGGGGGGATGGGGGAAGGAGAGCGATGATTCATCTGTCGATTTTTGCGCGAGTGGCTGTATTACTGAGTAGCTTGATCGATACTCGTTCTGTGTTACGAAGTAGGAGAGCAGAGGAGATAGGTAGCTAGTGCCCATACATCGTCGCCTTGTGAGCTCCTTCGTTTCTCATCTGCTGGATACGTGGTGACCTTCGGAATGGCGGGGGTTGTGATGGAATTGTATTATCTTTGACAGCGATTTCCAGCAAGACCTGCTGAATAGTGGAGTCGATATTGAAGCCGAAGTGGTGGTGCGTGAACGAAGGATGTGTGGATGGTGAAGTCCAGTGAAGCCGGTGTAAACGAGCTGGGGGTGGAGCTAAGGGGATTAGCGCCATGTTGATACTCAACGAAGGAAACTTACGCAACCCTGAATCGAGAAGGGGAAGATAGGATCGTAGGAGTTCGTGGCGCATAAGTCATACCAACCCTTCCACTCAGCATCAGCATACCACAACCATTACAAAACCGCAATAAGGGAAGACGTACCGTCCACTCCACCCTTCACACAACCGACCGATTCAAACCCACCATCACCCACCCCCCCTGACCCTCTGCCCACATAGTCTCCCACTCGGCCTTCCACCCCTCCCTCCCAACTCCATCCTCAAGCACCCTCCTCGAATTCACCCGCGCACTAAATTGCAGCCCCGGCCCCCCCTG